>Ga0172376_10000447_pt1 | contig 53410 bp, 43 predicted proteins | sample Lak35m_FD_121114 | JGI IMG/M metagenome (GOLD analysis project Ga0172376, IMG submission 121114) | Freshwater microbial communities from Kabuno Bay, South-Kivu, Congo - kab_092012_35m | ecosystem: Environmental > Aquatic > Freshwater > Lake | place: Democratic Republic of the Congo: South-Kivu...
GAACAGGCTTTGCGACAGCGTTTCGGCGAGAAACGCACGAGCGGTGCACGACGCCTGCGCGGCGCGGAATGGGGCGACTTGCGGGTGCTGCGGGATTTGCAGAAGGACGTGATGGGGACGTAGAGAAGATTCACCGGGACAGGTTACCCCCGCCGCCATCCGAAAGGAGTCCTGATTTTCAACCAGGATCAGTGCCTTGACGTCGCAGGCACCGCCCGCGGTTCCCGAATTCACGACTTCTTAAACAACATGCTAATCCCCACAAGGATCATGAGCACGGCGAATACCTTGGTGAGCTGGTCGTTGCTCAGTTTTCTCACCCAGCCCGTCGCGAAGTAGGCGGCGATGATCGCGCCGAGGGCGGTGGGCCAGAAGAGGTGCCACTGCACGAGTCCCGCCTGTTGGAATCTCGCGATCGCGATGAGCGAGGTCGGCACGATCACCGCCATGCTCGTGGCGATGGCGGCCTTCTGCTCCATCCCTAACAAATACGTAAAAGCCGGCACCATCACGATGCCGCCGCCGACTCCGCAAAGGCCGGCCATGACTCCGGCGAAAAGACCGATGGCGAGAGGGATGAGGATCAGTTTCATCAGCGGCGCGCAGAAGGAGCGGATTTCCCGGGCCTGCCCGCGAGAAGGCGGGCGGCGAGTTGGTGAAGGACGAGGCGATGATCGAGTCCGGTGGTGACAAGCCGGAGATTCGCCTCGAGGCAGGCCTCGATACCGGCGCGGAGCTCGGCGAGGGTGAATTTGCGGGCGGCTTGGGCGGTCATGAACATGCCGTAGGCGTTCACCTTGCCCTCCTTCGTCCGGCCGAGGTGGCCGGTGGCGTGGGCGGGGAGTCGTCCGAGCTGGGTCTGGTAGGAGGCATAGTTGCCGCCCGCCTCAATCCCGTGCGTCTCCATCAAATCGCGGGCGTGGAGGAGCTGCCGCACCTTCGAGACGATTGAGGCGAGGAGAATGGCGATGGCGCTCTCGCCACGATTGAGCTGGAAATCGATCAGCTCGAGAGTCTTGGGGAGGTTCCGCTTCGCAATCGCCTCGCCGATGTCAAAGATGTAGCCGGTGTGGCTCTGCGAGGTGACCGCCTCGACGTCTTCGGCGGTGATGGCTCGGTCACCCGCGAAGAGAGAGAGCTTTTCCAGCTCGCTGTCGATCGAGCGTGTGTTCGAACCGACCCGCTGCACGAAGTGCTCGAGTGCGGCACCGCGGAACTTGACCCCATGGACCTCGGACCGGTCCGCGACGTGTCCCATTACCGCGTTTTCCCAACCGGCCTTGGTCGTGTCGAGTTTGTCGTGGACCTCGACTTTGGCGACTTTTTCGAGACGCTTGTAAAAGGTGCGGCGCTTGTCGATCTCGCCGGCGCTGAGGATGAAGGTGACGTCGGAAGGCAGGCCCGATTCGAGGACGCCCATGAGGTGCTCGAGGGCGGAGAGGGTCGATTCGGCCTTGGCGGTCTGGGATTCGCCGAGGAAGTTCATCCCCTGCAGCCACACGACCTTGTCGCCGCCGAAGAATGGCAGGGTCTGGATCGCTTCGATCGCACGTCCCACGACCTGGATGGCCTGGTCGGCGTTGTCGGCCGAACCGCTCACGATCTCGAGGCCAAACTCGTTGTCTTTCGGCGCGAGCTTTCGGGAAAGCTTCATCGCAGCCTCTTTCACGAGCGCCTCGTCGGTGCCGAGAAAGGCGTAAACGGAGGAAGAGGCGGGAGCTTTGGCGGCCATTCGAGCGGAGCGATTCTTTAGCCTTCGGGACGCGGCGGTGCAAGCGGGGATCCGCTGGAGGTTCTTCATCGGAAAGGCGTCAGGTAACGTCACCCTTACAAAATCCGGGCTCGGGCGCATTTCGCTTGAATCCGGCTTCGAATCGGGTTAGGAAAACGGTCCGCATTGTTCACGGAGTTGCGGTCGAGCCATCACCAAATCCCCGTCGATGCGGGAGATTCGTATCGTGAAAGCCCGGTCTTCCCCGACCCGCTCCGTTCCTCCCGGTGAATTTGCCGGGGGTTCCGGCGGATCGAGGATCAGGGGCCAAAATCCCCATCCCACCCCCAAGACATGAGTTTGATTGCCGACAAGTTTTCCCAAATCGCCCCGTCCCTGACCCTCGCCATCACTGCCCAGGCGAAAAAAATGCAGGCCGAAGGGCAGGACATTGCCAGTTTTGGTGCCGGTGAGCCGGATTTTGACACGCCTCAGCACATCAAGGATGCCGCCATTGAGGCGCTCCACGCCGGCCGCACCAAATATACCGCCGTCACCGGTATCCCCGAGCTGAAGAAAGCGATCGCCGACAAGCTCCTGAAGGATAATCACATCGAATATTCCCCGAACCAGATCTCGGTGAATTGTGGTGCCAAGCACTCCTGCTACAATGCGATTCTCGCCTGTTGTAATCCCGGTGACGAGGTGATCATCCCCGCTCCTTACTGGACGAGTTATCCCGACATGGTCCGCCTCGTCGGCGCCGAGCCCTACATCGTCGAGACGAAGCGCGAGAACCAGTGGAAGATCACCGCGGAAGAGTTTGCCGATTCCATCAGCGGCGCGACCCGCATGCTGATCCTCAACAGCCCCGGTAACCCGACTGGCTCGGTCTACACGAAAGCAGAGATCGAAGCCCTCGTTGAAGTGGCGGCTTCGGAGGATATCATCATCCTCTCGGACGAGATCTACGAGAAGCTCCTCTACAACGGCAAGAAGCACGTCTCGACCGCTTCGGTCAGTGAGGCGGCGAAGCGCCTCACGATCACGATCAATGGCTTCTCCAAGGTCTACTCCATGACGGGTTGGCGTCTCGGCTACACCGCCGCTCCGCCGGAGATCGCCGAGGTGATCGACACGATCCAGAGCCACACCACTTCGAATCCCACGACTTTTGCGCAATACGGCGCTCTCGCCGCCCTTCAAGGCGACCAGAGCTTCGTCAACGACATGGTCGAGGAGTATGACATGCGTCGCCAATACATGCTGAGCCGCCTTCAGAAGATTCGTAACATCGAGGTCGTCGAGCCGGATGGTGCCTTCTACTTCCTCGTCGACACGACGAAGATGGGCCTCAGCTCGATGAACCTGAGCGAGAAGCTCCTTTCACGCTACCGCGTCGCTGCGGTGCCGGGCCTGGCCTTCGGCCACGATCACTCGGTGCGTCTCAGCTACGCGACGAGCCTCGACGTGATCAAAAAGGGACTCGATCGGTTTGAGGAGTTCTGCCACGCGCATTAATTTTCCGGGACGGGACGACACCGTTCGCCCAAGGCCGCATGTCGCCCGAACTCGAGCTCGCCTGCCACGCCGCCCGCGAAGCGGGCGTGCTCCTGCGCGCGAACTTCGAGACCGAGCTGAGCGTCGACGCCCTCGACCGGCACGACATCAAGCTCGCTCTCGACGTCGAGAGCCAGAAGCGGATCGAGGGGCTCATCCTTGCGACCTTTCCCGACCATGCCATTTATGGAGAGGAGGGGCTCGCCGGGGACCAGTCGAGTGATTCGCAGTGGATCGTCGATCCCATCGACGGAACCGTGAACTTTTTCTACGGCATTCCGCACTTTTGCGTCTCCATCGCGATGCGACGGGGTGGCGAGTTGCAAGTCGGTGCGATTTACGATCCAATGATGGACGAGATGTTCGCGGTTGATTTCGAGGGACCCGCGACCCGCAACGGGAAGCCGATCCGCCCGAGTGATCGCAGCGCCCTCGCCGAGGCAGTCGTCACGGTGGGTTTCTCCAAGTCGACCGAGTCGATCGATGCCGGTCTCGCCCGCTACAAGGCCATCGCCCACCGCGTCCGCAAGACCCGCATGATGGGTAGCGCCGCGCTCGCGCTCGCCTACATCGCGTGCGGACGTCTCGATGCTTACCTTGAGGAGTCGATCAGCCTTTGGGACATCGCCGCGGGCCAGCTCATGCTCGAGCGCGGGGGGGGCTCGGTCGTGCTGCTGCCTTCGGAAAAAAATCCTGATAAATCATCGATCGTCTCCAGCAACGGCAGGCTGCCGCTCGACGAGGTGATCTGAATTCCCATCCCATGCGATACCGCAGCGGCATCGGCTACGACGTCCACGCCTTCGCCGAGGGACGTCCCCTCGTCCTCGGTGGCATCGTCATTCCGCACGACCGCGGACTCGCCGGGCACTCCGACGCCGATGTCCTCTCCCACGCGATCGCCGATGCCGTCCTCGGGGCCATTGGTGAACCCGACATCGGTTATTGGTTTCCGCCGACCGACGCGAGCATCGAGGGCATCAGCAGCCTGAAGATTCTTGAAAAGGCGGCCGAACTCGTGCGCGGGAAAGGCGGCTTCATCGAGAACATTGACAGCACCCTCATCGCCGAAGAACCCCGTGTGATGAAACACGCGCCGGCGATGAAGGCCCGGATTGCCGCCGCCCTCGGAATCGAACCGGAGGCCGTCGGAATCAAGGCGACCACGAACGAGTCGATGGGTTTTATTGGACGTCGCGAAGGCATCGCCGCGATGGCGGTGGCTTCGGTGGGGATGAGGTGAGTTTTCCCACTCGCCCGGGTGCAAAAGCCGCCGCGGGTGCTAGACTGACGTCGTTTCCCAGAGCTCTCGCTTCTGGGACTTCGTTTTATGGACGAGACCATCCAGTTTCTCGGGCGTCATTGGCGTCAGGCGATCGAGGTGATCATCCTTTGGCTGATCATCTACAACACTTATCTTTATTTCCGGGCGACGCGCGGGGCACGAATCTTCACAGCCCTCGTCGCCCTTTATATCGGCACGACCCTGCTCTCGGGTTGGCTCGACCTTACCGTGATCGGTTGGCTCTTGAAATACGTTTCGGTCTTCCTGGCGATCGCCCTCGTCGTGATTTTCCAGCCCGAACTGCGCCGTGCTCTCGCCGAGCTGGGAAGCCACCGCATTTTTTCCTCCATCAACGAGCGAACCCGCCGGCTTTTCGCCGACGAACTCGTCGAGATGGTCGAAACTCTTTCACGGCGACGTATTGGGGCACTCATCGCGATCGAGCGGAGCATCGACCTGGAACAATATCTCGAGACGGGAACGGAGATGGATTGCCAGCTCACTCCGGCGCTCGTCTACACCATCTTTCACAAGGGCACGACCCTGCACGATGGAGGGATGATCGTGCGCATGGCCGATGAACGCATTGCCGGGGCCGGCTGCGTTTTTCCCCTGATCCAGCGTGAGTTGAGCGACCAGAGCATCGGCCTGCGTCACCGCGCCGCGATGGGGATCACGGAGGAGTCCGACGCGATTGCTCTGGTCGTCTCCGAGGAGACCGGGGCGATCTCGATCGCGGTCAACGGCAAGCTTGAGCGTGATCTCGAGGGGGAAACCCTGCGAGAGCGGCTGAACGAACTGCTCAGCAACCAGGAAACCGAAGACGAGGAGGACGCCGATGGAGAGGATTAAGCGTTTTCTCATCGAGAGCTGGCGGGCCAAGCTCGTTTCCCTCTTTATCGCGATCTCGATCTGGTATTTGATCCGAGCGCATCTCGAGGGAGACCGGCGCGAGTTTCCCGTCCCGGGGACCAACCCGGTCCTGGTCCCTGGGCTGGAGGGTTCGATCCTCAGCCCGCTCATTCCAGATCCGGTTCCGGTTCCCCTTCCTATTCCTGGAGGCGAGCCGAAGGGTGGTTGAGTGACTTTGTGAGAATGATGAACGTGGCGACTCGGCGGTATTTCGGAACGGACGGGATTCGGGCAAGGGCGAACTCCTTTCCGCTGGTGCCTGAATTTGTGGTGCGGTTAGGTCAGGCGGCGGCTGATGCGTTTCTCGCCCGCCTCGGCGATTGGCGGACTTGGCCGCTTGTGGTGATCGGGAAGGATACGCGGCAGTCCTGCGACATGCTCGAGGCCGCCATTGCCGCCGGTCTCACCTCGCGGGGCATCGACGTGCGTCTCGCCGGCGTCATTCCGACTCCGGCGGTGGCCCAACTCACGCGCGAGGAGGGTGCCGCGTTCGGCGTCGTCATTTCCGCCTCCCATAATTCCTTCGAGGACAACGGGATCAAGTTTTTTGGCCCCGACGGCTACAAGCTTGATGACGCTCTCGAACTCGAGATCGAGTCGCTCGTCGATGCTCCCGACCGAACCACCTGCGAGAGGCCGGTCGGTCGCATCGCCCCGATCGCCCATGCCGTCGAACGTTATGTCGCGTTCATCCGCGCCAGTGTTGGAGAGGATCGCGAGCTCTTCCGTGGTCTACATCTAGCCCTCGATGCCGCCAACGGCGCCGCTTCTGAGACGAGCTTCGAGGTCCTCCGGTCGCTCGGCGCGCGGGTATCGATCTTTCACCACCGCCCCAGCGGGATCAATATCAATCTCGACTGCGGCTGCACTCATCCCAAGGTGATCGGAGAGCTGGTCAGGGAAACCGGAGCCGATGCCGGGCTCGCCCATGACGGCGATGCCGACCGCGTTCTCCTCTGCGACGAGACGGGCTCGGTCCTCGATGGCGACGAAATCATGGCCATCGCCGCGATTTCGATGATCCGTGCGGGATCTCTCAGGAAAAACACCCTCGTCGCCACGGTGATGAGCAACGCCGGTCTCGATGAGGCGGTGCGGACGGCCGGAGGCCGGGTCGTGCGTGCCGGGGTCGGCGACCGTTACGTCGTCGAAGAGATGAAGCAGGGCGGCTATAATCTCGGTGGCGAACAGAGCGGTCACTTCATTTTCCGCGATCACAACTCGACCGGCGACGGCATCCTTGCGGCGGTGCAAGTGCTGAAGATGATGCGGGAGAGCGGCCAGCCTCTCAGCGAGTTGCGGAAAGTGATGAGGAAATTCCCCCAGGTGCTCCGCAACATTCGCGTCCGCGAAAGACGGCCTCCCGCGGAGCTCGCCGCGGCCCCGCGTCTCGCCGCGCTCGAAGCGACGTTGGGCGAGTCGGGTCGGGTGCTGGTTCGCTACTCCGGGACTGAGCCGCTCCTGCGACTGCTCGTCGAAGGGCGGGACGCGGCCTTCATCGAGGCGGAGGTCGACGCCATCGCTTCCGAAATCCAGGCGGAAATCGGAGCATGAAAGCGAAGGGGTGTTTCATCGCCGGCACCGACACCGGGGTGGGGAAGACCTGGGTGACGACCCGATGGCTCCGATGCCTCCGCGCGAGCGGAATCGATGCCGTGGGGATGAAGCCGGTCGAGTGCGGCGGGCGCGACGATGCCATCGCGATCCGGGAGGCATGCAACGGGCTCGCCACGCTCGACGAGATCAATCCCGTCTCGCTGCCAGAGCCGCTGGCGCCGGCGGCGATGATCGGTGGGCCGCGGATCGACTTCGATGAGATCTTGGAAAACTTCGAGCGGCTCTCGATGCGTCACTCCCCCGTCCTCGTCGAGGGAGCGGGCGGCTGGCTCGTGCCGATCGACGGAGCGCGCACCATGGCCGATCTAGCGGTGGCACTGGGCCTGCCAGTGGTCTTGGTCGCGGCGAACCGGCTCGGAGTGCTGAGCCACACCCTGCTGGCGTTGCGGGCGATCGCCGACTCGGGTTTGGCATGCCGTGCGGTCTTTTTAAACGATCTCGATAAAGATGCCCGACCGGATGATCGCTCGCGTGAAAGCAACGCCCGTGTGCTCCGCGAGCTTCTCCCCGGTATCGCCGTGGTAGAGCGCGATCCCACCGCCCTGCTGAAGTTGATCTGAAGCCTCGTCAGCGGGAGAAGGTCGGCCTGGGTTCACCCGCGGGCGAGTTTGCGCAGGCGGAGACGGTGCATGGTGCGGCCCGCGGCGAGCCATTGCTCCTCGAAATCGGTCCGTGCGTAGAAAAAGTCGCCCTCCTCCCACGAAGCCTGTGCGAAAAAGTCGCATCCCTTCTGCACCTCGAGTGCCTCAAGGAAATAGGGTTCGTCATCGGTGATGAAGAGGAGTTCGCCGCCGTCCTCGAGCAGGGAGTGAAGCGCGACAAGAAAATCCATCCGGCACATTTGACGGCGGCTGGCGTGCTTCTTTTTCGGCCAAGGATCGGGACAGAGAAAATGGATGCGCGAGGCGAAGCCGAGTGGCAGGAGCCAACCCACCGCGTAGTTCGAATCGACCCGCAGGACCCTGACATTCGTCGCATGCGACACGACTGATTTGCGGCTGACCTTGCGGACCCGTCCGAGGAGCCTCTCGACCCCGAGAAAATTTCTTTCAGGATACTGCTGCGCCATGCGAGCGAGGAAAGATCCGTCACCACAGCCGAGATCGAGCTCGATCGGAGCGTCTCCGGGGAAGAGATCTTCCCGCGCGAGGCGTGAAAACCAGTCTTCCGGATAGACTTCGTTGGGAAAGGGAAAGGGCTCGACCTTGGCCATGGGCGGGACTTTGGGGCCGACCAAGCGGGTGGTCAATGCTCGTGATCGCAGGTGCAGGCGTATTCCCGGTATTCGCAGGTCGGGCAGTTGGAGAGGTCGACGGCGAACTTCTCTACGACGGGCTTGGCGTTCGGGTTGTTCTTGATCGTGATGACGATGGGCAGCCTGTTCCCCTCTGGCAGAGCGACGTCGGAGACGAGCGTGTTGGCCATTTTGGTGAAGGAAAACTTCGTCGGTTTCGATCGTTCGCCCCCGATCGCGGAGACGGTTTGTGCGGCAGGGGCGATCGCTTTGCCGTCTTCCCCGAGGAAGGTGACCTGGAGTTTGCGGTCGGCTCTCACGAAAAACTCGCAATGGGGTTCCACGGAGTGGAGAACGCGGCCGCCGTTGGGTCCGGCCACCTTGTGTTCGTGTTTGTGATCCTGCTCTTTCTGTTCCGCCCGCAGGGCAGGGAGTAAGGTAAGAGCGAGCAAGGTGCCGGTGAGGACGAGGGTGGCTTTCATGGTGTTTTGGTTGGTTTGGTTGGTTTGGTTGGTTTGGTTGGGGTTCGACGGACAGAGGAATTAGCGGGAGGCCGGCGCGTCGCGACTCAGGGAGCGGTTGGCGGGTCCCTCCCCGACGAGGCGGAACACAGCCGGGGTGACCACGAGGTCGAGCAGAGTCGAAGAGATGAGGCCGCCGACGATGGCGACGGCGACGGGGTGGAGGATTTCCTTACCTGCCTCGCCGGCGGCGAGGACGAGGGGGATGAGCGCGATGCCTGCCGAGAGCGCGGTCATCAGGACCGGGACGAGGCGCTCGAGAGTCCCGCGTGCGACGAGCTCGTTGCCAAATTCCATGCCTTCGTGCCGCATGAGGTGAAGATAGTGTGAGATCATCATGATCCCGTTGCGCGCCGCGACGCCTCCGACGGCGATGAATCCGACAAGGGTGGCGATGCTGATGTTGTCGATTTTCCACCAAGTGAAGGCGAGCGCTCCGGCGAGGGCGAGGGGAAGATTCAGCATCACTTGCAGGGCGAGCGAGAGGCTCTGGAAGTAGTGGGTCAGGAGGATCAGGATAATGATGGTGACGATCGCAAACAGGATGAGGATCCGCTTCGAGGCTTCTTCCCGGGCGAGGTATTCGCCTTCAAAACGCACCGTGTAGCCGGCGGGCAGCGCGATCGGGGCGACGGCCGCCTTCCATCGCAGGACAATGGAATCGAGATCACGGGACGAGGTGTTTGCCCCGACTACGAGGCGGCGCGTGCCGTTCTCGCGGTGGATGACGTTCGGTCCGTTCACTTCGTGGATGGAGGCGAGCAGAGAGAGCGGCAAAAGTCGTCCATCGGGTAGATCCACTGGCAGATCGCCGAGCGATTCCGGACGCGAGCGCCATCGCTCGGGAAGCCGTAGGACGAGATCGACGGTGCTTTCCCCTTCCCGCACTTCGCCCAGACTGACTCCGCTGAGGAGTCGCGAGATCTGCTCGTTGACATCGCCGGGTGTGATCCCCTCGGCATGGGCGCGGTCGCGGTCGACCTCGATTCGAATCTGGGGGATCGGCACTTGTGCTTCGAGGTTCAGATCGGTCAGCCCTGCGATGGATTCCCCGGCCTCCTTCACTTCCTGCCCGAGTTGGCGCAGGGTCTCCAGATCGGGTCCGGAGATTTTCACTGCGATCTTCGCAGACACTCCGCTGAGCATGTGGCTGAGACGGTGCCCGATCGGCTGACCGACGTTTACAAAGGTTCCTGGCAGGGCTCCGAGCACGTCCCGGATCTCGGCGAAGACCGCATCGCGGTGGCGTCCGTGCGGATGAAACTCAACGTCGAACTCGTTCACGGAGACCGGCATGACATGGTCGTCCCGCTCGGCCCGACCAGCCCGACGCCCCACTGATTTTACCTCGGGAATCGCAAGAAGCCGCTCGACGGCCCGCTTTCCGACCTCGTTCGACTGGGCGAGAGAGGAACCGGGGGAACTCGCGAGTGAGATCGTGGCGCTGCCCTCGTGAAAGGCGGGGAGAAACTCCTTCCCCATGCCTGGATAAAGCATCGCCGCACCGGTGACGAGGAGAATCGCAAGTCCGATCACCGTTAGCGGGGCGGCGAAGGCGGCACGGAGAAAGGTTGCGCGGGTAAAGCGCTTCAGGCCGCGCACGAGAAAGCCTTCGCGGTGATCGCGTCCCTCCCTCGGCCTCAGGAGGAGGGAACAGACTACCGGGATGACTGTCAGGGAGACGACGAAGGAAGCCGCCATACTCGTCATCGTGGCGATGGCGATGGGCTGGAAGAGCCTCCCCTCCAAGCCCGCCAAGCCCAGTAGGGGAAGGAAAACCAGAAGGATGAGCAGGGTCGCGTAGAGGATGCTCGACCGGACTTCGGTCGAGGCCGCCGCGATGACTGTGAGACGAGGGCGCGGCGACAAAAGAGACGCATTTTCGCGGAGGCGGCGGAAGACGTTTTCCACGTCGACGATGGCGTCGTCGACCACCATGCCGATCGCCACGGCGATGCCGCCGAGGGTCATGCTGTTGACGCTGACTTCGGAGAAGCGGAAGACAAGCAGGGTCACGGCGAAGGAAAGCGGGATCGCCGTCAGGGTGATGACGGTGGTGCGGAAGTTGAGAAGAAAGAGGAACAACACCAGAGCGACCATGATGCCTCCGTCGCGGATTGCCTCGCGCAGGTTTTCGACCGCCGTCTCGATAAAGTCGCCTTGCCGGAAGAGAACCTCGGCCTCGACACCCTCAGGCAGGGAGTCGCGCAACTCCCCGAGGGCCTCTTCGATCGCCCTGGTGAGGGCGAGGGTGTCGAATCCCGGTGCCTTGTCGATGCTGAGGATCACTCCCGGCGTTTCAACCTGGTCTCCCCGATCCTTCAGGGCAATGGCGGCGTCTCCGCGCATGGGGGCCACGGCAAATGATACCTCGGCGACCTCACCGATGGTAATGAGACGTTCACCCTTCTTTTTCACGATCGTCGCCGCAATTTCGGCGGGATCGGAAGTCATTGCGAGATTTCGCACCATGATCTCGCGTGGACCATCCTGAAGATAGCCGCTCGTGGCGTTGCCCGCCGCTTTGGAGACAGCCTCGGCGAGCTCGTCGTGCGTGACTCCCTCGGCCCGGAGTCGCCAGGGATCGGGCGCGACGACGAGTTGTTTGACGCCGCCTCCGATGGCGAGCACGTCGGCGACGCCCGGGATGCTCTGGATTCGTCGCACCAAGGACCGATCGGCGTAGGTGCGGAGATCCATCGGGGTAATGGAGCCGTCTCGGGACCGCAGCCCGACGAGGAGGATCTCGCCCATGAGAGAGGAGACCGGCGTCATCCCCGGCCGGACCGAACCTGGAAGCCTGGCGGCGTTGAGGCGCTCTTGCACCAGCTGGCGGGCATGGTAGATCTCGGTGCCCCATGCGAACTCGACAAAGAGGAGTGAGAGCCCGACGTCCGAGCTGGAGCGGAGTCGGTCGACTCCGGCGACTCCGAGGAGGGAATTCTCGAGGGGACGGGTCACGAGGGTTTCGACCTCTTCGGGGGCCAGGCCTGGCGCTTCGGTGAGAACGGTGACGGTCGGCTTCGTGAGGTCGGGCAGGACCTCGACGGGCAGCTCCGTCCCGGCGCGCCATCCCGCCGCCAGCACCAAGAGGGCTGTCGCGAGGACGATCGCGCGATGCCCGAGGGAAAGATGGATGAGGCGGTTCAGCATGCGGGATCAGGCTTGGCGGGACGGCGGAGAATCAGGGGCGAGAGGATGAGCAGAAGAAGGAGCACACCGCAGGCGATCGCGAGAAAGAGGGTCAACAGATCGGGGGAATCAACTCCGTCGCCGTGGACGTGGAGCGTCTCGTCTTCCGCGGGACCTTCGGTGATTTCCGAGCCGTCCTCGTTGTGCGAATGGCCGTGGGCTGCGTCGAGGGCCTCTTTCAGCGAAACGCTGCCCGGACCCGCGAAAGCAAGGGCATAAGCGCCGCGGGTCACCACCTCGTCAGCCGGGAAGATCCCACCCACGATCTCGATACGTTCGCCGTTTCTCTCGCCGATCTCGACCGGTGCCCGTTCGAAGGCGTTGGGCAGCTCGAAGTGCCTGACAAAGACATAACGCGACGAGCCCGAACCCTGCACGGCCTCGCGCGGAACGCTCAGGACGTTCTCGCGCGTCGCGAGGATGAGGGAACATTCGGCCCGCATTCCTGGACGGAGACGTCCGTCGGGATTGGCCAGGCGGATGACCGCCTCGATCGTGCCGCGTTCGCGATCGGCGGTCGGGGCGAAGCGGAGCAGTTCTCCGGTAAAAGGTTCGCTCCCGGCCGCGGGCACGTGGAGGCGCGCCTTCGTTCCGGAGGCGAGGACTCCGGCCTGGTATTCCGGAACCACGACCAGCACGTGAACTTCGCCCAGGTCGGCGACCTCGAGAAGGGCGCGGTCGGGCTCGACCGGATCACCAAGGCGGGAGGAAAGCGACATCACGATCCCGCCGATGGGGGCGCGCAAGGGAATCACCGGGGGCGGATCGCCGGGTTGACGGCTCTCAACCTTGGCAACTTCAGCTTCGGCGTTGATCTGGTCTCCGGTAGCGACCTTCAGATCGACGAGGCGTCCCGCGATGCGGCTGCTCACGACCGCGGTCCGTCCCGGGACCGCCTCGATCCGGCCGAGGGTGAAGAGGGTTTTCTCAAAGGTCGTCTCCTCGGCGACGACGGTTTCAAGTCCGAGATTCCCGATCTCGGTCTCGTCGAGGATCACGGGGTCGCTCGTGGCCCTGACCGGGATCGGAAGCAGGAGGAGCAGCGTGAGGAGAGACAGCGTGGGGGGCTTCATTTCGATTCAGTGGAGGCGGCAAGGCCGGGATACGCGCCGGTGACGAGACGGACTCGGGCTTCGGCGCGGTGGTAATCGGAGAGGAAGTCGAGGGCGGTGCCGCGCACCCCGAGGAGTTGCTCTTGGGCTTGCCGAACCTGGAGAAAGGTCGCCTCGCCCATTCCATGGGCGGCACGGACGGCCTCGAGTTGTTGTTTTGCCAGTGAGGGAAGTTCACCCGCGGCCTCGCTGGCGAGCTCCCAGGCATCGGTCCGCGCGCGGTAGGCCTCCTCGCATTCGCCGCGGATCCGGAAGCGCGCCGCGTCCACGCTGCGGGCGGATTCCTCGCCATCGAGTCTGGCTTGGGCGACGCCGTCTTCGTTGCGCTGGCGCAGTGGCAGGGGGATGGAAAGGCCGATGCCGGTGAAGGTGTTGCGCTCGAGTCCGCTGGGTTGGTCGTTCGCTTTTTCCCCCTCGACGAAGAACTTCAGCGAGACATCCTCCCAGCGTTTCGACTCTTCGAGGACGAGGGCGGCCTTGGCTTGGTCGATCCTGGCAAGGGCGAGGACGTAATCGGGCCGGTGTGAAAGGATCGCTTCGAGATCGGCGTGACCGGGAGGGGCCGTTTCTGGCAGGACGAGAGAAGCGTCGAGGCGGAGGTCGGTCGTGGCCTCGAGTCCGAGGAGCCGGAGCAGGCCAAGGCGCTCTTGTTTCTCCCGGGCCGCGAGACGGTCGCGTTCCTGCCCGAGGGTGCGGGCCTCGAGCTTGGCCTGCATTGAGTCTAGCTTGGATATTTCGCCAGCAGTGGCCTGCTCTTCGAGAATCCTCAGGATCTCCTCGTTCAGCGTGACGGCCTCGGCGATGAGGCGGCCGCGTTCCCGGGTCGAGAGCCACTCGATCAGGGCGAGGTCGACCTGTCCGGCGAGTTCGCGGCGGCGCTCCGCGAGCTCGGCTTCGGCAAGGATCACCTGGTGCCGGCGCAGGCCCTTTTCATGGCGGAGACGGTCGGTGAGGGGGAAGCGTTGTGCGAAGGCGACTTCGTAGTTGCCCTCACCTTCATCGAGCCCCACCCCGTCGTCGCTGACGTTCAGCTCGAGCTCGGGATTCTCGAGGCGGCCCGACCACCGCAGTCGCGAGGCGGCCCGGTCGATCTGGATGGCGGCGACCTTGAGATCGGGCTGATTGGCAAAAGCGATCCGGATCGCGTCTTCACGCGTCACTGTGCGGGTTTCGGCGGCGACCGTGACGTGCGCCGCCACGAGGGCGAGGAGGAAGAGGGAGCTTGGGAGCTTTGGAGACATCAGAGGGTTCGTGAAAATCCTGATCAAACAGCGAGATGGGCATGGTCATGGGATGTGCCGGGCTTCAACAGACCGGGTCGGCGGAAGACCTGCGAGGGATCGCGGAACGCGCGTCATCGATCCGGAGGCAGGGCCCGGAGATGTGCGATCAGATCAGGAAACGACCCGTGAAGGACGGGGCGGAGAGCGGTGGCCCTTCGTCCGGCGGATCCGGGAAGGCCGCGGAGTCATCAACGGAGGAGGGCGCAAGGGAAAGGGCGGGAACGGCAGGATGGAGCGCCGGGAGGCATGCCTCGACCAAGGCGGGGAGCTTCACGGGCGATGGAGCGGTGAGGTCGACGAGTTGGATCTCACAACTCTCGGGGCAGGGAACCGGGGAGTGCCCATGGTCGTGACCTTCTTCCCCATGGGCATCGAGACAGAAGGGACCGGCATGAACGGTCTCGTCGTCTTCGTGATGCGCATGATGGTGGGCTTCCAGCCCAATTACGGAGAGGACCGCACAAAAGGTCGTCTTTCCTCCCGCCCCGAGAAGGGCAAAGAGGAGCGGCAGAACCATTGCCTGGAGGATCTTGCGCGCCATGATCACTCGCCACGATCCGCGCGGGAAGACGGGTGTCAAACGGTGATTCGCCTTACCGATGCCGCGGCTTGCGCTGGTGGATGCTCGAAGGGCTCCATGTGGAAGGGTGATGGGATCGGAGAGTAGGATTGCCGCCCGCAAGCCACTCACGGCTCCGCCTTTTCTTCTCCCGGCAGCTTCGGAGGCAGTGCGACCTTGGCTCGTGGCGGGCTCTTTTTAAAATGGCCTCCGTTCGAGGAATTCTTCCATCCGAGGTGCAGCCATCTCACCAAGGCGGCCGCGAGCCAGAGGGCCCAGAGGAGCATGGCGAGGCGGTACCACCAGACGGAGATCGAGGCGTAGCCGGGCATGGGCAGCTCAGCCGAAGTCCGCGCCGCATACCAGATGAGACGTGAATCGCTCGAGCCGTTTCCGACGATGTACATCTCGGGATCGCCGAGGAGTCCCGATGAGGCGATGCCGATGAAGATCCCGATCGAGAGCAGGGTCAGGAAGATGAGACCGGACTGGCAGAGATTGTAGGCCCACCCCGGCAGCGCTTGATACCCATCGGCTCCCCGCCATTTCAGGAGGAAGAGCCACGCGACGACAAACAAAGCCAGAATCACGGGCACCTGGGTGAGCCCAAGGGAGAGCAGCATCCATTCGTGAAGGCGCAGCGGCGAGTTGGGCACCCGCGAGAGCACGACGGCGGCGAGAAGGGCGAAGATGAGCACACCCCAGAAGCGGAAGGCCGGACCCTGCTGTGGTCCCTCCGACCAGAGGAGCCAGCGGTCGCGCGGTGGTTGGATCTCGGTGTTGACGTTCGCGGCCTCGACCGGAAGGACGACGGCGTCGGCGAGGGTCCAGGTGCCGCCCTTGCTGGGGAGACGCCATTCCACGATGAGATTCTGGGAGCCGGGCTTCAACGGGACAACGACGGCATCGCCATCCTTCCGCACGGGAATGGAGCGTCCGTCGTGACTCAGCGAAGTGACCTCGGCTCCGGCCGGGAGGCGGATCGGGAAATCCTCGCCGAGGCTGGTGCGCAAGGTCAGATTGAGGGTCGAGGCCATCTGGCGGCGACCGGGGTTCACGGTATGCACGGCAGAGTCGATCGTGACGGCGGCGCCTTCGACCGCCTTCGGACGCGAGACCGTCAGGGTCGCGCTTTCGCCCGGCCAGGGCTGCCAGAGGGGCACGAGTTGTCCTTCGAGGTCCTCGAAGAGCGGCGCGACGCCGGTGAAGGTGACGTTCCAGACCGGCGACGCGAGGAGACGCCATTGCTCGGTCCAGGCGTCGGCTTCACGGGTGGAGAGAGTCAGGTCGTTGGCCGGAGAGAGTTCACCCTCCCAGGCGGCTTCCTCCTCGTTCGGCGCGAGGCGCACCTCGATCGCTCCGCCCTCGACGGTGCGGCCCTGGCTGACGACTTTTTCTCCAGTGAGGAGCGGCACGCGGACGGCAGCGGCGCGACCTCCGGGAGAAAGGCGTTTCACCGTGGTCGTGACGCGCCAGACGAGACCGAGCTCGATCTGGCGTTCGACGAGAAGGGCGTGTTTCGTGTCGGGCCGGTCGTAGGTGGCGGAGGCGGCTTCCTCGCGGCGGACGCGGGCGAAGAGCACCTGATCCTCGGCGGTGCCGTCGGGACGCAGGCCGCTCACGGTCCAGCCTTCGGCGGAGACGTTGACGCGGCGCGGCTTCAGCGGAAACCCCCACTCCCATTCGGTGAGATCACGGAGCCGACCATGCACGGTCAGCTCATGGATGCCGGCCGAGGGGAGGAGCGCCCAAAGTTGGCCGTCGCGGCGCAGCACCGTGGCGGGTTTGCCGTCGCCGAAGGTGGCGCGCTCGGGAACGAGGGTGGAGAAGGTCAACGGAACGGGCACGGCGCAGCGATCGGCGGCGTGATAGGGCAATGTCAGGGTGAAGGTCTGGCCTTCGAGCTTCAGATCGGCCGAGGCGAGGTCGGCGGCACCGGGAAAGGTGTCGGGAGTCTCGGTGAGGCGCTTTTTCAATTCATCGAGAAGGTCTTGGTTCGGAAACTGCGCCTCGGCCGGTGAAGTGATGGTAAAGAGCAGAAATCCTGACAAGGCCACCAAAGCTGCGGCCGAAGTCGCGTTTGGCGCTGGCGAATCCCCTTTCTCCGGCGCGGGTTCGGCAGGCGGGACGACCTTGCGTTTCTGACCCAGGAGCACGGCCGCGAGAAGAATGAGGCAGAGAATGCGGACGACGGCGAGAGGACGCGAAAGGTGCGGCGGGATGAGGATGGGCCTTACCGTCTGCGTCCCTGAGACGGGACCATCCCAGCCGAAGGTGATGGTGCGCCAGCTCCAGTTCGGAACGCCGGGTCCGGTCTGGATCACGGCCTTGGGATCGGCTTTCAGGTTGTCGGCGTCCTTGTAGAATTTCTTCCCTTCCTGTGGGACCGCCTTGCGCAGCGAGATGGAACCCGACGCGATGTTTTCCACCATCTGCTTGGGTGCCGAGGCCGGAAAGGCCGCTCCGCCCGCGTCGTCGTTGCTCCACCTTCCATCGTCCGAGACTTGCTCGAGTTGGGGAAAGATCACCGACTGGATCTGACGGGCGGCGAAGGGGGCAAGCGAGATCAGCAGGATCGCTGCGGCCGCCCATTTGCCTCCGTTCGCGACATTCCGCCAACGTCCCGCTGGCAGGACGGCGACCAAGGCAACGGGAATGAGCAGGAGGAGCCACGAGAAACGCGGCGCGCCGGGCTCGTGATAGGCAAGGCCGAAGGCAGCGAAGGCGAGGAGGGCCGCGAGGAATCCTCGCAGGCGGAAGACGGCGAGGGTGAAAAGGAGCAGCAAAAAGAGATCGAGCAGCGACCACGAGGTGAGCCAGTCGCCATTCGTGTAGTCGGCCCCGGGCATGGCGAAAAGGCGGTAGCCGGGCGGCAGATGCAGGGTCGCGCCGAGACGGTCGGCGTCGGCGAGCCAGCCGGTCGCGGGGAGGGTGCTGCCGATCGCCTCGATGCGGCCCGTCGCGACGGCGTCGAGCGAAGGACTGCGCACCTCGAAGCCGGGGGCGCCGCCATCGGGATTATGGGTGATGAGCTGCGGCTCGCCGTTCACCGTGACCGACCCTAACAAATGCCCCTCGGCCGTGTCGAAGCGCCGGATCTCGCGGAGCGGACCGGAGAGGCGATCCTGAAACGTGAGGGCCTTGCCATTTTCATCAAGCCAGAGCGAGCGCTGGATCGCGATGGGGGCGACGCCGCGTTCACCGGGTCCGCGGACCCGCTCGACGAGCTGGAAAGGCGCGTTGGTTTCCCACCGGTAGACGGGCAGCGCTCGCCATTCCTCCGGCATCTGGGTCTGGGCGACGTCGATCTGGGGCAGGCCGGTGATCTCGGCCTGGCGGAATTCGGGCTGGCCGAGGAAGGCGATGGTCTGGTCGGCGACGGCGGGAGTGGCGCCCTCCGCAAAGGCGATAGCCCCGGGCGCATCGGTGCGGAAGGCCCGCAGGGTCATGGGCCAACGTCCCGCGCGGATCTGGCTTTTCAGTAGCCCGGTCTCGTCGATCGCGACGGGCAGGGGCGAATCGACCGCGGCGAGTTGCCAACCCGTCGGCAGGACCGAGCCGAGCGTTGCCTCGCGGCTCTTGCCTGCGACGATGAGCTCGAGGCGCGTCTCGAACCAGAGGGGAATGCCGTCCTCGAGGAGCGAGTGGACCTTGATCTCGAGAAAGTCCTCGTCGACCGGCTCGTTCGTCGCCTGACGTTGCAGCCAGAGGGTGCCATCGGCGTCCCACGAGGGAGCCGGCTGGGCTTGGCCGTTGATGGAAAGGGAGAGCAGACCGATCTGGGGCGGCAATTGGATCCGTTGCGGCAACTCCGTCCACGCAAAGGCACCCGTCACGGTGTGGGTCCCCGGTTCGACGCGGATCGCAGGGCGACCCGCCCGCTCGACCACCGGAACGGGACTGCCGTCGAGCTGCACCTTTTCGGGCCAGCGCCCCGGAGCGCCCGGCAGGTCGAGCCAGGCGCGGGCAAAGCCCTCCAGCTCGAGGGAGAAGCTCGCACCCGTCGCGGTGGAGTCGAGTTGCAGACGCGTCGGCCAGAGGGTGAGGCGGGTCGTGGGATCATCGTGTGCCCGCGCCGCATGGATGTTCGGGATGCCTTGTGAGACCCAAGCGGTCCAGGATTTCAGAACGGGAGGAATCTGCTCTTCGTCGGTGGGCCCGTAGGACACCTCGCCGGGCCGGGGATCGGTCTTCGGCTGATCCGGCACCGGTCGGATCGTGGTGGGCGCGGGATGGTCCTGGGCCTGGAGGACGGCGACCCAGAGGGCGGTGACAAGAATCAGAGAGCGGCAGGTCATGATGCCGCATCATGTGTCGTTCCGACCGGGAAAAGCAAGCACGGAGGCGTCCCTCGCCGACCACATTGAACGGCTATTTTTTCTCGTCGGCCATCTTCTGCGCGAGCATGGAGAGTTCGGCGGCTTTGAAAATGTGGCCCTGGGTCATGGCCCGCTCGGTGCCCTCGAGGAGGTCGAGGATCATTTCGCCGAAGAAGGGGAACCCGGTCGTGCCGTCGCAGTCGATCTCCCGCTCCTCTGCGCCGTCGACTAGGAAGAGTTTGTTTCCCGGCTCCTGGCGGGCGAGAGCGATGTATTTGCGGATCTCCATCGTGCCTTTGGTGCCGACGACAAAGACGCGGCCGTCGCCCCAGACGCGGAGCCCGTCGGGAGTGAGCCAGTCGATGCGGCAATAACACGAGGCACCCGTGTTCATCGTCAGGGAGGCCTCGCCGAAGTCCTCGAGACCCGGCTTGTCGGGAGCCGTGAAATTCTCGACGCGGGCAAAGTTCACGATGCCGTCCGTCGCGCCCGTGAAGGCGAGGAATTGCTCGAACTGGTGCGAGCCGATGTCGGTGAGGATGCCGCCGTATCTCGCCTTTTCGAAGAACCAGGCGGGGCGCGCCGACTTCGACAGGCGGTGCGGGGCGAGATTGATCACCTGCAGGACCTCGCCGATGGCGCCTCCCCGGATCAGCTCGGTCGCCTTCATCGAGGACTCGTTGTGGAGGCGCTCGCTGTAGTAGACCATGTAGCGTTTCCCCGTTTCAGCGACGGTGCGGCGGGCCTCCGCGAGTTGCTCCAGCGTGGTGAAGGGAGACTTGTCGGTGAAATAGTGTTTGCCCGCGTTGAGGACCCGCACGCCGAGGGGGCCTCGGTCGCAGGGCACGTTGGCCGAGGCCACACAGATCGTCTCGTCATCTTCGAGGATCTCCTCGATCGAGGCGGCGCGTTTCGCCTGTGGGTATCTGGCCAGAAAGTCGTCGAGCTTCTTCGGATCGGGGTCGTAGACGAACTTCAGCGTGCCACCCGCGTCGAGGAGACCGTTCGTCTGGCCGAAAATGTGGCCGTGATCCAGACCGGTCACGGAGAAGACGAAATCGCCCGGTCCCACCACGGGCGGGAGAGTTTTCGATGAAGGCGCGTAGTCGTATCCGGTTTTTCCCATGCGGGGACTGTGGCGGCGATCGCCGCAGGTGCAAGCGCCTCTGCTCGACAGCGCGGACCTCGTCGTGGAGAGTCTCTCCATGGAAATCACCCCTGAACAAATCGCCCGCGTCGCCACGAGCATGGGAGTCTCCGCCGACGAGCTGGCCCGCTTTGCCGCAAATGGGAAGAAGCTTGTCTATGCCGCGGGCGAATACTTGTTTCATCAGTCCGCACCGCGCCGTTTTTTTGGGATCGTCCTACGGGGGAAAATCAATCTCCAGCGCGGCCTTGCGGGACGCAACGTCACGATCGCCTGCCTCACCGAGGGCGCGATGATCGGCGAGACTCTCTTTGTCGACGAACTTGCCCACAGCGTCTCGGGACTCGCCCTCGAAGAGACCGAAGTCTGGGCGATCGACAAAGAAGCGATCGAGCAATTCCGCATCGAGAAGCCGGAGGTCTTTTACCGCATGGTCGCCCGCGCCGCCCGCCGGCTCAGTCTGCGCCTCCGCGAGACCACCGAAATGCTGATGCGCTCGGGGCTCGAGCGGGCGCCCGTGACCGGCTTCCGGCTCGAGCACGATTCACTGGGCGAGCGTGAGGTCTCCAATGCCCACTACTACGGCATCCAGACGCTGCGCGCGGTGGAGAATTTTCCCTTCTCCGGGATCAGGCTCTCGCACTTCCAGCACCTTGTGAATGCCTTCGCCCAGATCAAGAAAGCCGCAGCCGAAGCCAATGCCGAACTGGGCGCACTCGATCCTGACATTGCTACTGCGATCGGTCACGCCTGCGACCGCCTCCTCGCCGGAGAGCGGCACGAGGACTTTGTCGTCGACATGGTGCAGGGCGGAGCCGGAACCTCGTCGAACATGAATGCGAACGAGGTCATCGCCAATCTCGCCCTCGAGATCCTCGGTCGTGAAAAGGGCGACTACGCCTTCTGCCATCCGAACGACCACGTCAATTGCTCGCAATCGACCAACGACGTCTATCCCACCGCTGTGAAACTCGCCGTGGTGTCGGCGACTCACGAGACCGTCTCGGCCCTCGGGGCGCTGCGCAAAGCCCTCCAGGCGAAGGCGGCGGAGTTCGCCGACGTCATCAAGATGGGACGCACCGAAAACCAGGATGCCGTGCCCATGACGCTCGGGCAGGAGTTCAACGCCTATGCGACGATGCTTCACGACGGTATCCGGCGGCTCGAACGCGTCGCCGAGGATCTCCTCGTCGTGAACATGGGAGCCACCGCCATCGGCACCGGACTCAACAGCCCGCGGGGGTATGCCGAGCTCTGCACCGCCAAACTCGCGCAGATCAGTGGACATCCCGTCGCCCTTGCCCTCGATCTGGTCGAGGCGACCCAGGACGCCGCTGACTTCGCGATGATGAGCAGCGCCCTGAAGGTCACGGCGATCCAGCTTTCCAAAGTCTGCAACGACCTGCGTTGGGCCTCTTCGGGTCCCCGTTGCGGACTCAACGAGATCAATCTGCCTCCCCTCCAGCCCGGCTCGTCCATCATGCCCGGCAAGGTCAACCCGGTGCTGCCTGAAGTCGTCAACCAGATTTGCTATCAGATCATCGGATCGGATACGACCGTCGCGCTCGCCGCCGAGGCGAGCGAGTTCGAGTTAAACATGGCCGAGCCCATCATCGCCCACAATCTCCTTGGCAGCCTCATGCTCCTGAAAAATGCCGCCGTGGTGCTGGCGACTCGTTGCATCGACGGGATCACGGCGAATCGCGAGCGTTGCGCCGACTACGTGAAAAGCTCCATCGGCATCGTCACCGCGCTGAATCCGGTGCTCGGCTACGAGCGCTCCGCCACCATCGCGAAGGAAGCTCTCACCAGCGGACGCGGTGTCTACGAGCTCGTTCTGGAAAGAGGCTGGCTTTCCCAAGCTCAGCTCGACGATCTCCTCAGGCCGGAAAAGATGGCCAATCCCCTTTCGCCGGATACGGAGCCCTGAGCCCATCTTACGGAACTACGTCCCTCCGGCACACTTGCCGGACCTTCCGCGATCCGGTGTGATACCCGGATGAACTGTGAACCGCTCTGGCTCGTTTCTTTGATCGCCATCCTCGGCTCCAGCGTCGTCGCGGATGAGACTGTGGCCGTTGCGAAGGGGCATCAATCCCTCGAGTGGGCTCCGGATGCGGCGGGCAACCGCGCAGCCCTAAAGTCGTTCGGGGATTGGGAAAGGCGCCGCGCCGCCATCCTCGTCGGATTTGAGGAAGCCGCCGGGAAACTGCCCTCGCGCGAAAACCTGCCCGACCTCGATGTGCGGGTGGGGGAGCGCATCGATGCCGGGCCTTATGTCCGCGAGACGATCACCTTCGCCTCCGAGGAGGGCGACCGCACGCCTGCCTACCTTTATCTCCCCAAGGCGCTCAAGCCGGGGGAAAAGCGCGCTGGCATCGTCGCCCTGCATCCCACCGGCACCCTCGGCAAAGGCATTGTCGACGGTAAGGGTGAGCGTCCCAACCGCGCTTACGCCCGCGAGCTCGCCGAGCGCGGGCATGTCGTCATCGCGCCCGACTACCCCTCCTTCGGCGATTACGGGGACTACGACTTCGCCACCGACCGATACGAATCCGGCACGATGAAAGGCATTTGGAACCACATGCGCTGTGTGGATTTGCTGGTTTCTCGCACCGAAGTCGATCCAGAGAAGATCGCTTCGATCGGCCATTCCCTCGGCGGGCACAATGCGATTTTCCACGGGGTCTTCGACCGGCGTGTCAAGGTGATCGTCTCGAGCTGCGGCTGGACCCCGCTGCACGACTACTACGGTGGCGACCTCAAGGGCTGGACGAGCGACCGATACATCCCCTCGATCCGCGATCGCTACGCTCTCGATCCTGACAAGGTTCCCTTCGACTTCCACGAACTCGTCGCCGCTCTTGCACCCGCCGCCTTCTTCTCGAACTCACCCCTCCGCGATGCCAACTTTGACTGGCGTGGCGTCGAGAAAGTCGCGCCTCAAGCGCGTCGGATCTTCGAACTCCTCGGGGTGCCGGGAAAGATGCGCATCGCCTATCCTGATGATGAGCACGATTTTCCGACAATCGAGCGGGAGGAGTCTTACCGCTTCATCGAGCGGTGGCTGAGGTGAATGAGCCGGTGTGAAGTCTCTCGATTTTCCCGCAAGAGGATCCGCCGCGGTGGCGGGCGAACGGGGGAAGAAGGTTTTTGGGAGTTCCCGGGCGGTGCGTCCCGACGCTTCCCTCAATACAGCTCCACCGGCGAACGTTTTCCGTTTTCGATGCTGAGGACTTTCGCCTCCTCCTCCCCGAGGGTGGCGACGCGGAGGTCCCAGATCTGCGAGTCGATTTCGTGGAACCGATCAATCGACCAGGCGTCAGGGGCGGCGAGGCGCTTTTTGGTCTTCTCGATGCGGGCGAGGACATCCTGCAGGAGCGGATCGGGCAGGGTCGCGATGACCTCGGCGGCGGCCTCGACGAGCTCGACGCGGTGGCAGATCATGGCGAGGTCGTTGCCGGCCTCGATGCAGGCGCGAATCGTTTCCTCGAAGGTCACTTCATTCAGCACCGCACCCATATCGAGATCGTCGGTCATGACGAGACCGTCGTAGGCGAGTTGGTTACGGAGGAATTGTCCGATGATGTTTTTCGAGAGCGAGGCGGGCCAGCGGGGCCTGTCGGCATCCCAGCAGCGGTAGTGCGAATGACAGGTCATGATGCTGTCGAGGTCGGGAAGAAGGGCCCGGAAGGGGCGGAGCTCTGCGGCCTCCATTTCCTCGAGGGTCTTCTCGATGACGGGCAGCTCGTGGTGCGGATCGACCGAGGCCGAGGCATAGCCGGGAAAGTGTTTGCCCGAGCTGAGGATCCCCTCCTTGCGCATCGCGTGATTGAAGATCGAAGCGTTGCTGATTACCTCGTCCGGGGTCGCGCCCCAGCAGCGGCCTTTCAGCGAGTTGTCGGCCTCATCGTCGAAGGAGAGATCGAGGACGGGACAGAGGTCCAGATTGAAGCCGAACATCCGCAGGATCTGGCCGGTGAGGCGGCCGTGACGCTCGATCAGGCTGGGGTCGTTTTTCTTGCGGAGCTGTTGTGCACTCGGGGGCTCGCTGCCGATTAGGCGGAGGCGCGAGACGCGGCCGCCTTCCTGGTCGATCGTGATGAAGGGCTCGATTTCGCTGAGGTCGCGGAGATCGTCGATGAGCTTCCGGAGCTGCCCGGGAGATTGAATGTTCCGGCCGAAAAGGATGAAGCCGCCGGGCTGCAGCTTCTTGAAGCGGCGCGCGGTGTCGGGATCGAGTTCGGGGCCGGGCACGCCGGTGAGGAGGAGTTGGCCGAGGTGGTGCATGAGGGGGCTGTGGCGGAGGATTTTCGAAAAGGGTCGGTGTTGACGTTAACCGAGCTCGGGGATGCGGAGAATCTCCCTCGCCCTCGTCTGATTCGCGAGAGCCTCCTCCAAGGTCGGGGCGGTGAAGGTGATGTGGCCCATCTTGCGGCCGCACCGGACTTCGTGTTTGCCGTAGAGATGCAGGTGAGCGCCGGGAATGGCGAGGATGGCGGGCCAGTCCGGTTTGCCCTTGGCGTCTTCCCAGACATCCCCGAGGAGGTTCAGCATCACGGTGGGACTGTGGAGCCTCGTGCTGCCTGGGGCGAGGCCGCAAAGGATGCGCAGCTGCTGCTCGAACTGCGAGGTCTCGCAGGCGTCGATGGTATGGTGGCCGGAATTGTGGGGACGCGGCGCCATTTCGTTCACGAGGAGCCGTCCGTCTCCGGAGAGGAAAAACTCGACCGCGAGGAGGCCACGGTAATCGAGGTCTTCGGCGACCTGCAGGGCGATGACGCGGGCCCGATCGAGAAGGTTCGGTTCGAGACGTGCTGGGACGATCGAGACGTCGAGGATGTGGTCGCGATGGAAATTTTCAGCCGGATCGTAGGCGAGGGAATGTCCCGATCCGTCCCGCACCACAAGAACGGAGAGCTCGGCGGCAAGGTCGATGCGCTCTTCGAGGACGGCTCGTGGGGTGCAGAACGCTTTCCAGACCTCCTCGGGGTCGCTCGAGCGCGTCACGGAAAGCTGACCCTTCCCATCGTAACCGAACTCGGCGGTCTTGAGAATGCCGCCATTTTCCGGGAGGACAGCGAGCGCGTTGCGGAGCTGGTTCACGTTTTCCACCACGGTGAAACCCGCGCAAGGAATATCGTTTTCCTCGAGGAAGCGTTTCTCCCGCTCGCGATGCTGGCAGACCGCGACGGCCTGGGGCCCGGGCATCAGGGGGATCTTCGCGGCGATGGCCTCAAGGAGGGAACGCGGGATATTTTCGAATTCCACCGTGGCGACTTGGGCTCGCTCGAGAAAGACGTCGAGGCCTGCAGGCGAATCGAAGGGTTCTTCGATGACGTGGTCCGCGACCCCAGCCGGTCCATTGTCGGGACCTCCGGCCCAGGAGACGATGCGATAACCCATCCGCCGGGCGGCGAGGGCAAGCATCCGGCCGAGCTGTCCACCGCCGAGGACGCCAACGGTCGAGCCGGGGGAAAGGGGCGATGGGTCACTCATTCGGCTTTTTCAAGCGAAGGCAGCACGGTGGTCTCGACCTTGGCGCGAAGACCGTCGCGGTAGGCGTCGAGTTTCGCGGCGAGATTGGGATTCTCCATCGCGAGAAGGGCGACGGCAAAGAGGCCTGCGTTGGTCGCTCCAGCCTCGCCGATGGCAAAGGTTGCGGTCGGGATTCCAGCCGGCATCTGGACGATGGAGAGCAGCGAATCGACGCCGCTGAGGGCGCGCGACTTCACCGGCACGGCGAGGACCGGCACAGAGGTGAGAGCCGAGGCCATTCCAGGTAGGTGAGCTGCGCCCCCGGCCCCAGCGATGATGAGTTTCAGGCCGCGGTCGCGGGCAGACTTGGCGTAGGCAAAGAGCAAATCCGGGGTGCGATGCGCGCTGACGACTTTGGCCTCGTGCGGTATTCCGAAATCACGCAGGACTTCAGCCGCTTTGGCGAGCGTGGGCCAGTCGGAGGCGCTGCCCATGATGATCCCGATAAGGGGTGGGGTAGAGGAGTTGGGGTCGGCCATGATGCGATTTCTTAAACCGCCTCACCGGGAGTGTCGAGCGGAATGCGACGGCCCCGATTCCAGCAGGATCCCATCACGCAGGTAAATCATTTAAAAAGGCAGCCTAATTAATTGCATTCGGGCGCGTGTTGGGTATAATCCTAATATTCCTGATCGAGAAATGAACGGGCATAGAATAAAACTAGACGGCCGTGCTTTTTATCACTGTGTTTCGCGGGTGGTGGATCGGCGCATCGTTTTCCATTCCAATGAGAAGGAGGTCTTTCGGAGCATTCTTCGAAAACTTGAGACCTTTACCGGCGTGAGGGTTGTCACCTACTGTCTCATGGGCAATCATTTTCACCTCTTGCTGGAGGTGCCGGAGCGCGGATCGCTTCCCGCTTTGGACTCGACCCGTCTCTTCGAGATTCTCCCGTTGCTCTATGACAAGGCCACCGTCGAGACACTTGCTGCCGAGTTCGACATGGCCCGGAAGGCCGGTGACCTGGCCCATGAAAAGAATCTGCTTGAGCGCTTTGAGCATCGTCGTGGCGATCTTTCGACCTTTCTCAAGGAATTGAAGCAACGCGTCTCGATCTTCATGAACCGTCGCCTCGGGCGCAGCGGCACATTATGGGAAGGACGGTTCAAAAGTGTCCTCGTGGAGGGTGGTGAGGCGGCTCTCGAGACCGTGGCCGCATACATCGATCTAAACCCAGTGAGGGCTGGCCTCGTCGCTCGTCCCGAAGATTATCGCTGGAGCGGCTACGGCGAGGCGATGAGCGCGGGCCGGGGAGGGCGGAGAGCGCGGGAAGGTTTGGGTGCGATCGGGCGTGAAGCTCTGGAAAGTCCCGGCCTCATTCCTTCCTGGAAAACCATCCAGCACCGATATCGGCGACTCCTTTACACGGAGGGGGTCGAAGTTCGGGGTGACGAGGTGACGGGCGATGGCGCCCGGCGCGGCATCCGTCGGGAAGAGGTGGACCGTGTTGTCGAAGGGTGCGCTCCCTCGAGCAAACCCGAGATCCTGAGGCGAAGAGTGCGCTACTTCACCGACGGTGCCGTTCTCGGATCAACCGCGTTCTTGGAGCGGGTTTTCCAACGTCTTCAGGCAGAGGGCCGGGTTGGAGCGAAGCGCCGCTCTGGGGCCCGGAGGATGCGGGGAGCGGAGTGGGGAAATCTCAGGGTGTTGCGGGATTTGCAGGTGCGCGTTTTCGATCTGTCCAAGTGAGGGAGTGGCGTTCTCGTCCGAAAGGGAACGCGACCGTGTTTTGGCGTTTGGATTGATCACGCGGCCACCAAAGCCTGGCGCGCGTTTTCATCGGTTGGGAAGGCCCGATTCGTGGATCGCAGCGATCTCTTCCGGTGACATGGCCCGGCTGAGAATGAAAAAATCGTCGATGCGACCGTTGAGGCTGCGGATGGGATGACCCTTGCCCTGGTCTTGCCAGTTGCCGAGCTCCGCGTCGCCGATGCGGAGCGGGGGCATGGGGCGGGTGGATCTTTCTTCGCTGACGGGCCGGCCATCGAGATAATGAATGATTCGACCTTCGGCAGAGGAGGTTTGCACTGTCACGGCGAGATGCATCCAGCGGCCGAGATCGGAGGGCGACAGCACGGGATCGGAGTAGCAATTCACCCCGCCCGAGACCCCGAGGATCAGTTGGCCCTTATCGCTGATCTGCCAGTGGACTTCTCCAGGCTCCCAGCCATCGGTGAGAATCAACGAATTCAGCCAGCGGTCAAAGCCCTCAACCCTTACCCAGGCTGAAAGGGTCATCGATTGGTAATCGCCCGGGATGCGGAGGCGAACCCGGTCGGTGATGCGTTTGAATTCGAGGGCACCTTTTCCCGGCCAGCGGCCCTGAGTCCACTGGGCGCCGATGATGGCGCCTCCTGACGGCAAACCGGGAGCTCGGTTCGTCGCCCGGTTCTCGAGGGCGCGATCCCAGGGGTCCTGATCCTCAAAATCGAAGAAAACCAGTGTTGCGGGATCCTCCCGCAGGCTCTCGCTCGCTCCTTTCCACACCGCATAGCGAGAGCGCCAATCGTCGCGAGCCAGTTCGAGGAGCCTTTGCCGGTCGACAAACGCCTCCCCGCGGCTTTCGATCGAGGTCATTTCGCCTCCGGTTGCGCGAACCGCCGCGCCCGCTCCCAGATGGCGTAATTCGCGACCGTCGCCGGAATCGAGGCGCACCTCGCCATCGACGACGTGGACTTCGCTGCGGCCATCGCTGCCGACGCTGAGGGCAAACTCGGTGCCGAGATCGACGGCTTCATACTCGGGCGTGACTATGGTAAAGCCTTGGGCCGGCTCCGGGACGAAGGCGCGCAGGCGTCCGCTGCGGCATACGACCCTCCAGGCGGACTCGAGCTCGAGCTCGGCTGGCCCCTCGACGATAACGGTGGCACCGCTGAAAAATTCGATCTGCGCGAGTCCGGAACGCAGGGAAAAGTTCCCTGTGGGAACGGCTTCATCAACGGAGGGGCCGGTTTGGCCTCCCGGCCATTCGGGATCGACGACGCGACTCAGGACGGCCACACCCGGTCCATGCGAGGGTGCTTCTTCAAGTCCGCGCGTGCCGTGGTTCCACCAAAGGAAATACCCGTTCGCGAATAGGGTGACCGCAGCGGCGGTAGCGAGAAAGCGCCACATCACCGGAGAAGGGGTGGTGCGTTTTCGCGGAGCGGATCGCTCCCCCACGATCGCGAAGGGAAGTAACCCACTGAACTCTTCGGCAAGGGCGTCTCCCGCGTGCTCGCGGAGGAGGAGGGCATGGGTCTCGGCGAGGTCGAGGTAGAGCTCGCAGGTCTCCGGGTCTCCGCGGAGGAGTTCGTTCAGTTCGGCGCGCTCTTCCGACGAGGCAAGACCGTCGAGAAGGCGCGAGGCGAGGGCGCGGGCCCGTTGGAGACGTTCATCGTGTCTCATGCGGTCTCCTCCTTCACGAGTTGTTTTTCAATACAGCGTTGGAGGGTGGTGCGGATCCGGAAAAGGGCTTGGGAAACGGCACCCTCGGTTTTGCCCTCGTCGCGGGCGATCGCCTGGACGCTGGCTCCGGGCCGGTAGCGGCGGTCGATGAGGTCGCGTTGGGCTGTCGGGAGTTTCGCGATGCATTTCCTCAGCGCCTCGAGCCGGAGATCCGATTCCGCGGTGCGCTCCTCCTGTCGCTCGGCGAGATAATCGAAGACATCCTCATCGAAGACGAGTTGCTCTCGGCTCACTTTGCGGCGTTGATTGAGGACGTGGAAATAAGCGGTGCGGCAGGCCCACGCGGTGAAGCTCGTGCCCTCCTCGAAATCTTCCGCCTTGCGCCAGAGGGTCAGGTTCGTCTCCTGAAGGATGTCCTTGGCGAGGGCATGGTCGTGACAGAGGGAGACAATGTAGCCAAACACGGACGACTGGGCCCCGGTGAGCAGTTCGATGAAGTCCTCGGTATCGCGTTGCATGAAGAGGGCCGGGAGAGATGCGGCCGAGAGGCAACCGCGCAAACCACGTCGATCTTACGGGCTTTTTTGGAGTGAAGGCAAACTTCGTTTGCTTTCTGCAGACGGGGCCATTCGCGTTCCTGCAACGCCCCAAGGTCACTTTGCGCCGGAGGCACCCTTCACTGCCAGGGCCTCGAATGGCACCTCGTGCGGCAGCACTTTTTCCCTTGCCGCGACGGCACAGACGACACCGGCGGCTTCGCCCATGGCGACGGAGTTGCCGGTGACGCGGTAGCTGCTGTGAGCGATGAACCCACCGCTGATGCAGCGACCCGCGAGGACGAGTCCATCGACATCCTTCGCCATGAGGGAGCGAAGGGGGATGTCGTAAGGCTGAGACTTGAAGGGCTTCGCTTCGATCTCCTTCGTCTTTCCCGGGTCGGTCGAATGCACGTCGATGGGGAAGGTGACACGGCAAATTCCGTCGTCAAAGCGGGCGCCGTTTTTCAGATCTTCGTCCGTCACTTCATAACGTCCATGGATGCGCCGCGCCTCGCGCGTGCCGATCTGCTCGCCGGTGGAGATGATCTCGACGTCCTTCCACGGGCCGCCTTTTTGGCGGAGGGCGTTGATCATGGCGTGGTTCTCACGGCGCGCTTCGAGGGTCGCGCGGGAAACGTCGTCGGCGTGGATCGCGGAGACGCCGTATTGGTGGTTCGCCATCATCGCGTAGAGCCCGTCGTGAATCTCGAAGATGGAGGGGCCTCCGTAGCTTGGCTCGATCCCGGCGGAGCGGAGCTCGGCGAGGAAATTCGCCTTGCCGCGTCCGAGGTCGCGCGCCTCGGCGAGGTGATTGATGAATGGGGCGATCTCATCGGTCTTCACTCCATGGAAAAGGACCATCAGGCTCATCGGTTGGGTCACGCCATCGCCGGGCCGGCCGAACTCAAAACCGCAGCCCGCCTGCGCGGCGAGATCGCCGTCGCCGGTCGCGTCGATGAAACTCTTCGCGGTCCAGACCTCGCGTCCCGATTTGGATTCGGTGAGGATCGCCGCGAGGCGATTTTTCCCGTCGTTGACTGCGCCGACAACGCGGGTGAACAGGCGGATCTTCACCCCGGCTTCGAGGAGCATGTCCTCAAGGAGGAGCTTCATCGGTTCCGGATGGTAGACCCAGGCCGAGCCGAATTTCTGTCCGTTGCCCCGTTCGCCAAGCCGCTTGAGAAGCTCGGCCATGATGCCCGGCTTGTTGAAGCCATCGAGGATCCACGAGAGCATTCCGGCCGTCCAGATCCCGCCGATACAGCCGTGGACCTCAAGGAGGGCCGTCTTCGCCCCGCTCCGTGCCGCGGCGAGGGCGGCGGCAAATCCGGCAGGGCCGCCTCCGCAGACGATCACGTCGTAGTCGCCCGCGACGGGGATCTCGCGCGCGTCTTCGGCGAACCAGTCGCCTTTCAGCGCGCCCGAAGTGCGGACGTGCATCCGGTCGTTCGTCCCGAAGACCACACCTGCCTCGGTCTTCGCCGTCGCCCGGACCGGAGAGGGCCGGTTCGTCGGGTTGACCCTCTCTTGTCCGATTAGCGGCACCGCGCCAGCGGCGAAGGCACCGGAAGCGAGGTGCTTGGCAAATTGGCGGCGGTCGAGGGGGCGTTCGTTCATCCTCCCAATGAACTCGAAAGGGCGCGCCTTGGGAAGATCCGAATTTCCGTCAAGAAGCGATGTCCGATTTGTCCCGTGCGAGTGTCGGATAGTCGGTGTAGCCCTCCGCTCCGCCACCGTAGAAGGTCGCGGGATCGGCTTCGTTGAGAGCCGCGCCTGCCGCGAAACGCTCGGGCAGGTCGGGATTTGCAAGGTAGGGAACCCCGAAAGCGACCGCGTCGATCTTGCCCATGGCGATATCCGCCGCCGCTTCGGTGGCGGTGTAGCCCATGTTGGCGATGAGGGGGCCGTGGAAGCGTTCCCGGATGGGCGCGAGAACGTCTCCCGCCTGTTGTTGGAAGAAGTCGCCGCGCATCACATGGAGGTAGGCGAGACCGCGACGGTCGACCTCGGTCGCGAGAGACGAGACGAGACCGACGGGATCGCTGTCGATCATGCTGTTGTAGCTGTTTAGCGGCGAGATCCGCAATCCCACGCGATCGCTTCCCCACACGCCGATCACGGCATCGAGCACCTCGAGGAGAAAACGGGCGCGATTCTCGACGGGGCCGCCGTAGGGACCGGTGCGGTGATTAGCCCCGTCGCGAAGGAATTCGTCGATGAGGTAACCGTTCGCCCCATGCACTTCGACGCCATCGAAGCCGGCGGCCTTGGCATTTCCCGCCGCCTTGCGGAAGCCTTCGACGATTCCGGGGATTTCTTCGTCGGCGAGTTCACGCGGAGTCACGTAAGGGACCTTTCCTTGCGGCGTGTGGATCTCGTCATTCGCGATCGGGATCGGGCTGGGAGCGACAGGCGTGGCCCCGTCGTTGAGCAGCGGATGGCAGGCCCGGCCCCCATGCCAGAGCTGGAGAAAGATCCGACCGCCCTTGGCATGGACCGCATCGGTGACCAGACGCCATCCCTCGACCTGCGCCTCGGAATAGATCCCGGGCTCGGCGATGAACGAGCAGTTCCCTTCCATCACCATCGTGGCCTCCGCGATGAGAAGACCGCCACTGGCGCGCTGGGCGTAGTGCTCGGCCATGAGCGCGTTCGGAATGTGCCCTTGCCTGGTGCGGGCCCGGGTCAGTGGCGCCATGACAATGCGGTTGGGAAGGGTGAGTGCTCCGGCTTGGAGCGGTTCGAAAAGGGCGGGGTGGTGCATGGCGGAGCGGTGGAGTCGTGGAGTCGTTCAGGCGAGGTCAAAGAGAAGGGCTTCGCCGGGTTCGTTCCCGGCGGTGAAACGGTAGCTGCCCGCGGTCTCGGTGCTGGCGCCGTCGCCGGGGAGGAGCTTGGTATCGTTCAGTAGCAGGTCTCCGCAGATCGCCTGAACCCAAAGACCGCGTCCCGCGGCAAGTGCGTGGCTCACCGTTTCACCGGGTTGGAGAAGGAGTCGATAGATCAAGGCATCCTGACGGATTGTGGCGGACTGCTCGCGACCATCGGGTGAGATCACGAGGGTTTTGGCCGGGGCCTCGCCCTCCTGTGGATGCCACTCGGTGTAGGTGGGAGTGAGACCCTTCGTATGAGGCAGGATCCAGATCTGGAGGATGTGGGTGCCTACTTCGCGGGAGGGATTGAACTCGCTGTGGGTCACGCCCGATCCGGCGCTCATCAGCTGGATCTGGCCGGGCCTGAGCTCGCGCGAATTCCCCATGCTGTCGGCGTGTTTCAGCGTGCCCTCGAGGATGTAGCTGAAGATCTCCATGTCGCGGTGCGGATGGGTGCCGAAGCCGGCTCCGGGGGCGATGCGATCCTGGTTGATAACGCGCAGGCTGCGGAAGCCCATCTGTTCGGGATCCTGGTAGTTGGCGAAGCTGAAGCTGTGCCAGGTATCAAGCCAGCCGTGGTTGGCGTGGCCCCGTTCGGCGGCTCGCCTCAGTTTGATCGAGGTGGGGGAACTCATGTTGGAATGGCTCAGAACGTTCACTTCGGTATGATGCGGCAACTCGCTCCGAATCGCCGATGCGGGTTGCGCGTCTGGTTCATGCGCGAGCCGGATTTTTCTGCCGCCTCTCACTCGGTGATTCCCGTCCCACGCGCAAAAGCGCCGGGATTAAGCATCTTTTTCACGTCGTCCATGCTCAGGGCGACGTTGTCTTGGTAGCCGGCCTTGCGTGGCGTCCCGACGGCACGGGGGGCCTTGGTGACGGCACCCGCATCGCGGTCGGCGGACGTGGCGAACGTGTCTTCGGCGTCGCGATCAGTGGCGGTGCCGAAGGTGGCGAGGTCGGTGGAGTCTTTCGACTGCTTTTCGAAGAGTTTTCCGCTGGCGCGGTCAGGGGGGCGGCTGGAGTCGCCCTCGCGGGCCATGATGCCGCTCTCGCGAGCGCTGGTGATGCCGGCGTATTCCTGGCGCTTCAGGTATTCGGGTGTGCGAAAGGCCTTGGTCTCAGCCTCCGTTTTTTCGAAGCGGGCTCTTTTGGTCTGGAAGTCGCCGTCGAGACCGCGGGGACGCTGATCTTTGTAGAGGTCGGGTTTGTCGGCCTTGATGGTGCCGTCCTCGGCGAGGGTGTAGCCTCGCTCGGCGAATTTCGAACGGATTTCCTGGGTATCCTCGCCGCCGCCGCCCTGGCCGCCCCACATCTTTTCATCGAAGGTGAAGGAAGAACGTGTCGACTTGACGGTGCGGGTGGTCTTGCACTGGCAGAGAATGGCCGCAATCGCGAGCAGGAGCGGCAAGGTCAGGAGAGGGTGGCGGAGAGTCACCATGAATCCCTAATCTCGCGCAGTTCGCGCCCTTCGGCAAGGGCGGTGATCCATCCGCGGAGCAAGACTTCCTGGCCGCGGGTGAGGCAAAGATCGCGGGTCCGGGTCTCCCATTCGGCGATCTTCCCCCAGGCGGCATAGAGGCGGGGGAGGAGGCGGAGGTCGACGCGGAGGGATTTCTGAAGAATGCGCCGCAGGAGTGTCTCGGCCTCGGGATAGGCGCGGCTGTCGATGAGGAAAGTGGCGTAGTCGTTGAGGAAGCCGAGGTGATTCCACTGGTAGGAGGTGAGGGTGCGCTCATAGCTCTGGAAAAGACTGCGGGCGAGACCGGTCTCGCCGGCAGCGGCAAAGAGGAGGGGGATGCGGCCGCGGTTGTCGAGGGTGGGCACCCATTCCTCGAGCCCGCTCTGGTGGAAGAAATCGGATCCTGCCTCGCGAACGAGGGTGCTGTGGACCTCGATGAGGCGCTCCCGGTCGCCAAGACGGTGGAAGAAGGCGATCTGGCGGTGGGGCTGATGGGGAAAAAAGGCGTCGCCGGGACGCCGGCTTTCATCGACAAGGCCGCGGGCTGTGGCAATGCCGATGGGGCCGAAGGCGGGGAGGGTCTCAAGGAGGCGAAGGGCTTCTGGGGAATGCGGAGCGAGATCGCCGAGGGTCTGTCTGGCCGCGGTTTCGAGCTGTCCGCGGAAGGAAGCGGCAAGCAGGTCAGGAAGCCATCGGCGGGTGGTGGGGATCGACATGGCGCTCAGAAGAGCGGGCAGGTCGCGTGCGGCCTCGGGGTCGGCGGTGATCCACTCGATGAATCCCGAGGCATTGGGTTTTTCCAGACCGGGAAGGGCCTTGCCGGTGGGATCGGTCTCGGCTTGGGACAGGTCGGCAGGGGCGGACTGGTAGACGAAGTCGAGGAAGTAGCTTTCGAGGGTGTCGGCGAGCTCGGCCCAGGATTTGCCCCGGCTGCGCTGGAGCTGGAGGAGCTCGAGGGAGGTGGTGGTGCGCTGCGCTCCGTCACGGGTCTTGCGGCGGAGGATCTGAAGGACCCCGACAGCGTCGTCGGAATGTCCGGCCTCGTGGAGAGCAACGGCGAGGCGCCGGGTGAGGGAGGCGGGCTGGCGATCGAGGCTGGCGAGGGCGAGGGTGCGGATGTGATCGGGATCGGGCCAGTCCGTGGCGGCTTGGGACGTCAGGGTGAGGAGGATGGCGCGCCGCTGCGGCACAGCCTCGGAGGGATCGAGGGCAATAGGCCGCAGCCAGGCGAGGGCTTCGCCATGGCGGCCGGCTTGGGCGAGGGTCTCTGCTCCGAGGAGGAGCTGGGAGATGGAAGCGGCTTCTCGGCTGCGGAGGTCGGTGAGGAGGCCGAGCAGGGCATCGTCCTTTCCATCGCGGCGGTAGGCCTCGGCGAGGGCGTTCTGATAGGGCAGGTGGGCGCGGTTCGCCACGGGTGAGGCATCCTCGCCGACGACCGGCTGGCGGCCGAGCTGCCCGAGCCGCTCGAGGTCGCCATCCATTAGGAGAAACCGGGCGTGCTGCTCGTTCAGGTAGTCGGCGGTCAAGCCGGGTGGAGCGGGAAACTCACGGGTATTGATCTTGGCGATGACATCGAGAGCGAGTCCGGGCGAAAGGCCCTCGGCAGCGGCGTCGAACATGCCTTGAAGGGGCGCGTAGTCGCGGTCGCGCAGGATCGCGTCGTCGCGATAGACGGGGGCGGCCTCGCGATAGAAACCGCGGCTTTCGAGGGCTTTGGCAAGTTCGATGCGGCTGTCGGGCTCCTTGAGGAAGCCGCGCAACTCGCGGAGAAAGGACTCGCGCTCGGGGGCATTCATCCATTCGAGGAGGAGGAGGTTGCGGTCGATTTCGAATTGCTCGAACTGCCCTGAGACGGTGGCATCGGCGGCGCTGAGGAGGATTTCGCCACCGATGGCTTCGACGAAGTCGGCGGTGCCCTCGGCATCGAGGTGGAGGCGCTCGGCGTAATGGTGGAGGGTGCGGTCGAGCTTCTGCCAAGTCTGGTTCTGCTCATGCCCGGTTTCGGAGGCATCGATGGTGGCGGGCCGGGAGGATCGGGCCTGAAGGGTCACGAGGCGTCGCAGGCCCGCGATGACGGGACCGTGATCCCCGGCGGCGAGGGAAAGGTGAAGCGCGCGCTCGAGACGCTCGCGTTCGCCGAGGTGACCCGAGAGGAAGGAACCCTCAACGCGGCGAAGGTAGTCGGCCCGCTCGGCATCGGTGTCGAGGAGGGAGAGCTTTTCGGTGAGGGCCGCGTAGAAGTGATTGGAGACGCGGGTCCCGGAGGAGTCGGGATCGGGCCTGAGGGCGCGGTCGAGCCAGTGCTCGCGCTCGGCGGGGAAGCCGGCGAATCCCGCGACCTGGGACAAGGCGAAGTGGAAGGCGCCCTCGTCGGCCATGGCCTGACCGGCATAACGTCGCCCGACTTCGTAGGCCTTGAGGAAAAGGCCGGCCTTGCGCAGCTCCGAGAACTGGTGGGCGGCGATGGTCTTCGGCACGCCGAGTTGGTCGAGGCTCTCGTAGAGGGTCGCGGTGTCGCAGAGGGGATCGTCGGGCTGGTCCTTCAGGAGTATGAGGGCGGCGAGGGCGCCATAAATGGACCGCGGATGCTGGGTGCCGCTGATGGCGCTGTCCTCCCCGACCCAGGCGAGGAAGCGCTTGGCATCGCCGGCGAGGAGGTGGCAATGGGCGAGGAAGAGTTGGTCGGTGTGGGAGGAAGTGGCGGGATACTCCTTCAGGAGATCGGCGAAGGCGGCACCGGCGCCGCTGTGACGGGTCGCCCAGAGTCGCTCAAAGCGGGGTCGGGTCGCGGCATTCCACTCGGCGAGCCAGGCGGGAACGCGGCCGAGACGGGCGGCCAGTGCGGCGGCCTCTTCGATGGCGCGGAGACGGATGAGATGCTCCTCTTTCGGAGCAGGGGTGAACTCCGGACGGGGCTGCCGCAGGGCGTCGCCGATTTCGTCCTGGAGATTCCCGCCGACAAAGGGATAGGCCTCCACGGTGAAGACCCATTCGTCCATCGTGGCGTCGTCCGTGCCATCGGGATCTGGCGCGACGCGCAGGAGCGGGAGGAGGCGATCGCCGAAACGTTCGGGATAGACGATGTCGGCGGTCTCGGCGAGAATGGTGGAGAAATTCCCGAAGGCCTTTTCGTGCTCCTCTTGTGCGACCTGCAGGAGTCCGAGCCGAAAACGGGCCTCGAGGTCCCATCCGCGCAGGGCGACGAGGCGCTGCAAGGTGCGCTCGGCCTCGCGCCGATTGCCGTTTTTCAGGTAATGATCGGTGAGCTCGGCGAGGAAGTCGGTGTCGCTGCCGAATTTCGTCACGAGCCGTTCGCGGAGCTGGTCGGCCTCGTTGACGCGGAGGTCTTTCTCAAGCATGCGGACGAGTTCCTTCCAGTTCTCGAGGGTGTCGCCTTCTCCGCGGGCGAGGAGCTGGCGCCGGTAATAAATCGCGGATTGGAGATCGCCTAGCTGATCGGAGAGAGCCCCGAGCTCGCCGAGTAGTTCGTCGCTGCGACCGGACATGTAGTAGGCCTTTTTCATGGCCTCATAAGCCTCGCGGTCCTGACCGGCGGCGCGATGAATGCGGGCAAGAGCCTCGGGATAAAAACGGTCGAAGGGATGCCTCGCTGCGAGTTCGCCGTAGCGATCGCGCATCCATTCGAGGAGGTAATGGGACTGCGCCACGGTGAGTTGGCCATCAAGCTGCTTGCGGCGTTGGAGCGGGTCGGTCTCGCGCTCGAGCAGGTCGAGCTGCACCTTCAGAGCCTCCTCGGGCCGCCCCGATTCGATGAGGGCCGTGGTGAGCTGCTTGATGATGCCGCGTTTTCCGAAGAGGTCGGCCTCGCGGTAGGCGCGCTGCCAGACCTCAACTTGTTTCACGCTACTGCCCTGGCGCTGGTAGACGTTTGCAAGGGTGTTCAGGGTCGCGAGGGAGGCTGCGGGTTTCGCGGCGAGATCCTTCAACTCGCGCACGGCTTCGTCCTCGAAACCGAGCTCAAAGCGGGTCGCGGCGCGTCTTTGGCGGTAGTCGTCGGCGTTGGCTGGGTCGATCTCGATGAGGGTGGAAAGGTGCCGCACCATCAGCGTGGTGCGTTCGTTCTGTTCGGCGAGGAGAAGCAGCATCTTTTCGACTTCGACGACGGGTTTGCCGGCCTCTTCGTTGGCGAGGTTCAATTGTTCGAAGCACTCCTGGTTATCCTGCAATTTGAATGCCCACCATGCGGCACGGTAGCGGCGTTCGGTCGTGGGGGTTTCCTTCGCTGTCTGCTTGATCTTCTCGTAGTAGGCCATCAGTTCGGCCGGGGCAGGCTCGTCGCCGCCACGGGTGGATTGGTTCGCGGCGGCGGCCGCTCGCCGATACTCGGCGGGACTCCGGATCCCGCCCTGCTGCGGGGCGGAGAGCCCTTCGTCCTCCTTCCCTTTTTCCGCCTCGGTGGCGTAGTGGCCGCGGATCAGACTGAAGAGGCGCTGGTCGATCTCGGCTCGCGAGTCGAGATCAGGCTGACCGGCGCGGATCGATTCGAGCTGGGCGATCGCTTTCGCAACGTCCTTCAAGCCGATGTAGAGATCAGCGCGGCTCGACTGGTATTCAAGATTCTCTGGCGCGAGGGCGATGGCTTGGTCGAAGGCCGCGAGGGCCTCCTCTTTCAACCCGAGATCGTCGAAGACGCTGCCAATCTGGTGAAGCCGGGCCGCCTTCTCCAGGGTCGGTCCGGTCGCCCCGGTGGCATGTTCGCGAAGGGTGGCAATGGCTTGTTCAGAGCGGCCCCGCTCGTGGAGGAAGCGCGCCAGCTCGATGGGCGCGGCAGTCTCGTCGGAGGAATCCCGCGCGACCATGGTCGGATCGCTCAGGAGCCGTTCGACGAGGCTGTCGAGGTAATGGGTGCGCGCGAAATCGAGGACCTCGCGACGCCCTGCAGCATCGAGGGTCCCACCGTCGAGGAGCCTGCCGAGGCGGTCGGCCGCCGCCTCCCGCCCCTTCGACTGGAGATCGACGAGGGCGCGGCGAAGGACGAGGTCGAGCGGGGCACCCGGGTCTCCGGCGATGAGCGCGTCCAGGGTCGCGGCGGCGGCCTCGTAGCGGTCGTTGCGCATCTGCAGTTCGGCGAGGCGGATGCGATGATCGGAATCGCCGGGAAGGCGAGCGGCGAGGCGTGCGACGGCTTGCTCTTCCTTCGCCGGATCGGCGGTGAGCCGGTGATATTCGGCGAGATCGTGGAGGGCCCGTTCGGTGGGATTTTCCGACTCGGATTCCGTGGTGAGGGCGGCCTCCAACTCATCGAGGCGGTCATCGCGCTCGTGGATGCGGACGAGCCTGGAAAACAGATCGGCGTAGTCGGGACTCTTGAAATGGAGCACGGCCATGGCTTCGTGCGAGGTGGCGACAGCCCCATCAAAGTCGCCGGTGAATTCGTGGAGGCGGTTGAGTTCGAGGAGGGCGTCGAGCCGTTGGCGGGGATCCTCGGAGCGGGCGAGTTCGGTGAGCACCCCGACGGCGGCCTCGGTCGCGCCCGCTTCGAGGAGGAGGCCGACGATCTCGGTGCGAAGGGCGATATTTGCGGGAGAGGCTTTGAGCAGGGCGTTCCAATCGGCGACGGCTTCGGCGTTCTGCCCCTGGATGCGGTGGATCGCGGCCTTGCGGAGTCGGATCGCGAGGCCCTCCTCGTCCGTGGCGGGGATGAGTTCGACGAGCCGGGTGTAGAGCGAGAGCGCCTTGGCCCAGCGCTTTTGCTGGTCAGCGATTTCGGCGAGGGCGCGGAGGGCGGGCAGGCTCGACGGATCGGCCTCGAGGGCCTGGTCGTAAAAGAGCCGCGCCGTCTCGAGGTCGCCGCCCTTGCGGAGCAGGTGCGCGTAGATCAGCTTGGCGACGGCAGGTCCCGAATCACTCGCTTGTTTGAAATAATCGAGCAGCAGGGCGGTCTGATCTTTTTTCTCGTAAAGCCCCCAGAGCAGATCGAGAACCTTGCCATAGGAGGGATCTTTTTGGAGAAGTTGAATGTAGTGATTGGCGAGTCGCGAATCGCTCTCAGTCCATGGACTGGCGTTTGCTTTTCCGGAGGCCTCCTGCGCCGACGTGGGAGGCACTCCGCTTGGGAGCATCAAGGCCGCGAGCAACAGGTTTCGGAAAACGCGATGGAGCGAGAGATTCTTCAAGATCCGGAGGAAGGTTGCGGTGCCCCGGGAAGCTTAGGCGAGGCCTCCCGAGGCGTCAAATCTCTGACGGGACGGGGAAAAGGCCTGATTGACGAGGTCCGCCCGGTCTCCCGGTGGCAGGCCCTCCCCGTCCGGTGAGAGCGAGGATGGAAGGAAGGCCCCTCTCAGGGAGGCACGGGAGCGGTTCCCCTGATCCCGGGTCTCGCGGGTTCCGGGCCGTCCTGGCAGGAGAGAAACGGCGTCCCGATCTGCCACCGGGACGCGTTTTTCTGGATGTCACGAACCCTTCGCGAGGTAGGCGGCGGTGCTCTCGTGATTCGCGTGCATCGCCTCGGCGCCGAGCTCCCAGTCCATGGGGCAGACTTCGCCGTTCTCTTCAAAATGTTGGAGGGCGTCGACCATGCGGACGGCTTCCTTGATGGAACGGCCCAAAGGCAGGTTGTTGACGAGTTGGTGTTGCACGATGCCGTGCTTGTCGATGAGGAAGAGGCCGCGGTAGGCGATCAGTTCGCCCTCGGCGTATAGTTCGCCAAACTCATCGAGATCATAGTTTCCGACGAGAACATCGTAGGCAGCCGAGATCGTTTTGTTGGTGTCGGCGACAAGGGGGTAGGTGACCCCTTCGATGCCTCCCTTGGCGCGTGGCACTTGAAGCCAGCCCCAGTGCGACATCTCCGTGTCGGTGGAACAGCCGACGACTGCGACGTTTCGCTTTTCAAACTCGGCGAGGTGATCCTGAAAGGCGTGCAGTTCGGTCGGGCAGACGAAGGTGAAATCCTTGGGATAGAAGAAGAAGACGACGTATTGCTTTCCACGATATTGATCGAGCGAAAAGGCGTCGACCACCTGACCGTTGATGACGGCTTTGGCGTTGAAGGAGGGGGCGGGTTTGCCAACGAGGACGGACATGGGGTGGGGAAGGTTCGGGTTGGATTTGACGGGAAAACGGACCACAAAGGCCGACATGCCGGGAAAGTGGCCGACTCCCCGCACGAGTCAATACGGAATGCGGCCCGTGCGCGGTGCGCCACTGCGAGATTTTCGTGCCGAATCCGTTGTTTTCCCCGCTTTGGGCTCGAAAAGGAGTTGACGGTCACGGCGAAAGGTTGTTTTTTGCTTTAATTCCCTATCAAATCTATCGGGAATAGCTAATTTAAGATGTCTGAATCGTCGCCATCCAGTTCCCAGTCGGATTCCGCCTTGGCGGAGGAAGGCTCGTGGTTTGGGGTCGAGGACGTCGCGGGGCTCTCGCGCTTTCTCGGGGCCGCCTCGGCAGAGGAGCGGATCGAGTGGGCCTTTGGCCATTTCGGCGAGAAGCTGGGAATGACCTCTAGCTTCGGGGCCCAATCCGCCGTGCTTCTGCACCTCGCGACCCGGGTCTGGCCGGGAATCCCCGTGATCCTCGTCGACACCGGTTATCTCTTCCCAGAAACCTACCAATTCATCGACGAGCTCACCGAACGCCTCCGATTGAATCTGAAGGTCTACCGGCACGAGCTTTCCCCGGCCTGGCAGGAGGCGCGCTGGGGCAAGCTCTGGGAGCAGGGTCTCGAGGGTCTCGAGCGTTACAACGATCTGAACAAAGTCGTGCCCATGGACCGCGCCCTTGGCGAACTCGACCTCTCGGCGGTGATGGCCGGGGTGCGGCGCCAGCAGAGCAGAACGCGCGAGAGCTTCTCCGTGCTCGGAACGCAAAAGGGGCGTGCCCGCATTCATCCGATTGTCGATTGGACCGATCTGCAAGTGGGTCTTCACCTCACCCAGCACGGTCTGCCTTACCATCCGCTCTGGGACGAAGGATATGTCTCCATCGGCGATTGGCACACCTCGCGGAAGCTCACCGACGGCATGACCGCGGAGGAGAGCCGTTTCTTCGGCCTGAAAAGGGAGTGCGGCCTCAACGAGAATCTGGACTTTGTCATCTGATCGTGGAAAGTCCTCGTTTCGCCGCGCCCCCCCTCTCATCCCCATGAGCGCCACTCCCGAGCATCTCTATCCGACCTTCGACCGCATGCTGCCGCGTGAGGCGAAGGAGTCCATGCTCGGGCAGCGTGGCGCCGTGATCTGGATGTATGGCCTCAGCGGATCGGGCAAGAGCACTCTCGCCCATCGGCTCGAGCGCGCCCTCCATGAGGAAGGTCGCCTTGTCAAAGTGCTCGACGGTGACAACGTTCGCACGGGTTTGAACAAAAACCTCGGGTTCTCGGACGAAGACCGCCTCGAGAACATCCGCCGGGTCGCCGAGGTGGCGAAGCTTTTTGCCGATTGCGGTGTTGTCGTGATCGCTTCGTTCATCACCCCGAGCAACGAGCTCCGGCGCCTCGCCCGCGAAGTCGTCGGCGGGTCGGACCTCCTCGAGGTCTACGTGAAAGCCTCCTTCGAGACCTGTGCCGCCCGCGATCCCAAGGGCCTCTACGCGAAGGTGCAGGCCGGAGAAGTGAAGCACTTCACCGGCCGCGATTCCGGATTTGAGGAGCCCGACCACGCCGACCTCGTCGTCGATACCGAGGCCGCCGACGAGGATGCCTGCCTCGCCACTCTCCGCACCGCCGCGGTCGAAAAGATCCGCCTTCCCCGCTGAAAGAAATTTTCCTGACAAAACAACATGGACGAAGAAAGAACCTCTTATCAAGTCAATCACCTCGCCCAGCTCGAGTCCGAGGCGATATTCATCCTGCGCGAGACCGCGGCCCAGTTCGAGCGTCCCGCGCTGCTTTTCTCGGGCGGCAAGGACTCGATCGTGATGGCCCACCTCGCCCGCAAGGCCTTCTTCCCGGCGCGTTTGCCGTTCCCGCTTCTCCACGTCGACACGGGACACAACTTTCAGGAAACCCTCGACTACCGCGATCGATACGTGGCCGATCTCCGCGCCGACATCGTTGTCGCTTACGTGCAGGACTCGATCGACCAGGGCCGCGTGCAGGAGGAGAGGGGTCCCTTCGCGAGTCGCAACGCCCTCCAGACCGTGACCCTGCTCGACGCGATCGCTTCGAATCGGTATGACGCCTGCCTCGGTGGTGGCCGCCGTGATGAGGAAAAGGCCCGGGCCAAGGAGCGCTTTTTCTCGCACCGCGACGATTTCGGCCAGTGGGATCCGAAAAACCAGCGCCCCGAACTCTGGAACATCTTCAATGGCCGCAAGGGCCACCGGGAACACTTCCGTGTCTTCCCGCTCTCCAACTGGACCGAGATGGACGTGTGGCAATACATCAAGTCCGAGAAGATCCCGTTGCCGAGCCTGTATTTTTCGCACCAGCGCGACGTCGTGCACCGCAGTGGTGCCATGCTCGCGATCTCCGACGTCGTTACCCCGCAACCGGGTGAGCGCATCGAGACGAACGCGGTCGTTCGCTTCCGCACCATCGGCGACATGACCTGCACCGGTGCCGTCTATTCCGAGGCTGCGGACATGGATACGATCATTTACGAAGTCGCCACCGCCCGGCAGACCGAGCGTGGCACCCGCGCCGACGACAAGCGCTCCGAGACCGCGATGGAAGACCGGAAGAAGGAGGGTTACTTCTGAAATCGCTCCGCGCTTTCAGAAGCAACCCGTAAAAGGTGGGAAGGTAAAAGGTAAAGAGTAGCATCCTGCGATGAATGATTTTGCCAAACAGTTCGAGGATTTGAGGATCTGGCAGGATGCCAGGATTCAAGCCGTGAGCCTCTATCGCGACTTCGGAATTGGCATGCCTTCCGGGAGCGACTTTGGCTGTCGGGATCAGATTCAACGATCCGGAGTCTCCGTGATGAACAACATCGCGGAAGGTTTCGAACGGCACCGCGCCGCCGAATTCGCCCACCTTCTCACTATTGCCAAAGGATCCTGCGGCGAGGTTCGCTCCATGCTTTACCTCGCCGAAGACCTGCAATCCCTCGCCCCTGAAGTCGCGCATTCCCGCCGGGAGCGAGCCCGACAGCTCTCCAAAGGAATCGAATCCCTCGCCTGATCCCTCCGCTCAAAATAAACCACTCTGTTTAGAGACCTTTTACCTTTTACTTTTCCACCTTTTACCGCCCGCAGGGCGTCTCCCTTATGCATACCGAAATTCCCATCGACGAAGGTTATCTCGACATGGATCTGCTGCGTTTCACGACGGCAGGCAGCGTGGATGACGGCAAATCGACCCTCATCGGACGCCTCCTTCATGATTCCAAAAATACCTTCGAAGACCAGATGGACGCCGTCGAGGCGACTTCGAAGAAGCGCGGCGACGAGCACATCAACCTCGCACTCCTCACCGATGGTCTCCGGGCCGAGCGCGAGCAGGGCATCACCATCGATGTGGCCTACCGCTATTTTGCGACACCGAAGCGCAAGTTCATCATCGCCGACACGCCCGGCCACATCCAATACACCCGGAACATGGTGACGGGCGCCTCGACCGCGAACCTTGCCATTATCCTCGTTGACGCCCGTCTCGGCGTCATTGAGCAGACCTGCCGCCACGCCTTCATCGCCGATTTGTTGAGAATTCGCCACGTCATCCTCGCGGTGAACAAAATGGATCTCGTCGACTACAGTGAAAAGCGTTTCGAAGAGATTGTCGATGAATTCAAACGGTTCGCTTCCCGTCTCGACAACATCGTCGACATGGTCGCGATCCCGATGAGCGCCCTTCACGGCGACAACGTCGTCGACAAGTCCAAGAATATGGACTGGTATGAAGGCCCGACGATGCTCTATCACCTCGAGACCGTTTACATCGGCTCGGACCATAACCACGTCGACGCCCGCTTCCCGGTGCAGTGGGTGATCCGCCCGCACTCCGACGAGTATCACGACTTCCGCGGCTATGCCGGACGCGTCGCCGGCGGGGTCTTCCGACCCGGTGACGATGTCGTGATCCAGCCCTCCGGCTTTTCAACGAAGATCAAGGCGATCGAGTCCTTCGAAGGCCCTCAGGAATCGGCGTTCGCCCCTCTTTCCTGCACGATCACCCTCGAGGACGAGATCGACATCAGCCGCGGTGACATGATCTGCAAGCCGAACAATCCGCCGAAGAAGGGTCAGGAAATTGATGCGATGATCTGCTGGTTCTCCGAAAGAAGTCAGCTGCAGCCGAATGTGAAATACTACCTTCGCCACACCACGAAGGAAGTCCAAGCGATTGTTGAAGAGGTAAAATACAAGATCAACATCAACACTCTCCACAAGATCGAGGACGACAAGACTTTCCGCCTCAACGAGATCGGACGCATCAGTCTCCGTGCCTCGGCCCCCTTGCTCTACGATTCCTATCATCGCAATCGGGCTACCGGCAGTTTCATCCTCGTCGACCTGCAGACGAACGAAACGGTCGCCGCGGGGATGATCCTCTGACGGAACTCGGTCCCGCCCCACGGCAGGGCTTTTTCCCTGCGCCCAGGGCTCCGCGCGGGGGCGCTTCTCCGCATATTTCCCTTGCCGAGGGGGCAAAGCTTATTAGGATCGGGGGTCTGTCGTATTCAATGAGCGATTTCCTGGTCTTCGAGAACGTCACGAAACGCTTCGGGGACTTTGTGGCGGTGAGAAACGCCTCCTTCGCCGTCACCAAGGGAGAGATTTTTTCCCTCCTCGGTCCGAGCGGTTGCGGCAAGACCACCCTGCTGCGCCTGGTCGCAGGCTTCGCTTCGCCCGATGAGGGGCGCATCCTCCTGAACGGACGCGACATCACCGAGCTTCCGCCGGAGAAGCGCCCGGTGAACACCGTTTTTCAGAACTACGCGCTTTTTCCTCACCTTACCCTTCGCCAGAACGTGGCCTTCGGTCCGGAACTCGCGAAACGTCTCTCGCGTCGCGAGATCGATGCCGAGGTGGAGCGCATGTTGGAGTTGGTCGACCTCGCCGCCCACGCCGACAAGAAGCCGGCCCAAATCAGCGGCGGCCAGAAGCAGCGCGTCGCGATCGCCCGTGCCTTGATCAACAAACCGGAGGTGCTTCTCCTCGACGAACCCCTCGCGGCCCTCGACCTGAAGTTGCGCCAGCGTCTCCTCGTCGAGCTCGATGAGTTGCACGAGGAAGTCGGCATCACTTTCCTCTACGTCACCCACGACCAGCACGAGGCCATGGGCATCAGCGACCGCATCGCGGTGATGCGCGCCGGCAACATCGAACAAATCGGGGCCCCCGCCGCGATCTACGAGACGCCCGTGAACAGCTTCGTTGCCGCCTTCATCGGCGACACGAATTTCCTCGGTGGACGGATTGATGCCGTCGTCGACGCCGAACACAGCCTCGGCACCTTCGACTACCTCGGCGAACAGATCCGCCTCTACGATGACCGACCTGTGAAGGTGGGGGAGCGCGTCAGCCTCAGTCTGCGTCCCGAAAAGATCTCCCTTTCCCACCAGCGGCCGATTCCTCTTCCCGAAAACCGGAACACGGTCAAGGGAACGATCGAAGACATGATCTACCTCGGTTCGATGACTCGTTTCTGGGTGCGGGCCGGGGAGGAGTTGCTGATGGTGGAGACTCAGCACGGGCGCTTTTTTCTCGACGAGGCGAAACCACCTCAGTGGGGCGATGAGGTCTGGGTGAGCTGGAATGCGAACGACGGCTACCTCCTCGAAAATTTCGCCGAGGAGGATCGCCAATTGCTCTCCCTCCCCGACGACGAGTGATCTGCCATGACACAACGGAAGAACGAGGTCCTCCTGACCGGACCGACTCTGCTCTGGCTTGCGGTGTTCTTCGTGATCCCGTCCTTTGCGATGGTCTTGATCTCGTTCCGGCCGGCGAACGTCTACGGCGGGGTCGAGGATGGCTGGACCCTTGACGCCTGGCGCGCCCTCGCCGATCCCGACTACCCCATCATTCTCTGGCGCACCACCTGGCTCAGCCTCGTCACCACCGCGGTCTGCCTCGCGCTCGCCCTGCCCATCGCTTTCTACCTTGGAAAACTTCAGGGAAAGTGGCGCGGCTTCCTCCTCATGCTGGTGATCGTGCCTTTCTGGACCAATTTCGTGATCCGGGTCGCGGCGTGGCGCATCCTCCTTCACCCCGAGGGCATGTTGCGACAAGCGCTCCTCGGCATCGGCGTCATCGGGCCCGACACCCTCCTTCTTTACAACGAGGGAGCCGTGCTGATGGTGATGGTCTACACCCACCTGCCCTTCGCGATCCTGCCCCTCTACGCCGCGGCCGAGCGCTTCGACTACAGCCTCCTCGAAGCCGCGCGCGATCTCGGGGCGAGCGGATTCCGCTCGGTCATGCGCGTTTTTGTCCCCGGCGTGAGCCGCGGGCTCCTCACCGCGATGGCCCTCGTCCTTATTCCCGCGCTCGGTTCCTACGTCATCCCCGATCTCGTTGGCGGGTCGTCCGATGAAATGATCGGCAACAAGATTGCCCAGCGCACCCTCGGCGACCGCAACCTGCCCCAGGCCGCGACGCTCTCGGTCGCCCTCCTCGCCATCACCATGATCCCCATTCTCGTGGTGTTCCTCATCAACCGGAAGGAGCGCGCCAACCAGCCATGAAATCGAGCCGGATCCCCGCCATCCTCCTCCTGCTGGTGCTGGTTTTTCTTTACCTGCCCATCCTCCTCCTCGTCGTGAATTCCTTCAACGAGGCCCGCTACAGCTCGACTTGGGGCGGTTTCACCCTGAAGTGGTATGCGGCCCTCATGGAGCGCGAAAATCGCGATCTCTGGGAGGCGGCGCAGCGCACCCTGCTCATCGCCCTGGCCTCGAGTGCGGTTTCGATGGTTCTTGGCACCCTTTCCGCCTGCGCCCTGCATTGGTATCGTTCGCGGCTCCAGCAGATCAATTACGGCGTGCTCTACCTGCCCATCATCATGCCCGACCTTCTCATGGGGATCAGCCTTCTCCTCTTTTTCGTCGGACTCGGGGCGACCCTGGGGACCGGCACCATTCTCATCGCCCACATCACCTTTTGTGCGAGCTTCGTCACCGTCGTGGTGCTGGGCCGGTTGCAGGGTTTCGATGATAACGTCATCAACGCCGCGCGTGATCTCGGTGCGACGAAATGGGTCATCGTGCGTCGCGTCATCCTCCCGCTCCTCGCTCCCGGCATCATCGCGGGGGGACTGCTTGCGTTCACCCTTTCAGTCGACGATTATGTGATCACGTTCTTCGTGACAGGTCCGGGCTCGTCGACGCTTCCGCTGAAGATTTACAGCATGGTGAAACACAGCAAGGACCTGCCCGTCATTAACGCCATTTCGACCCTCTTCCTCATCCTCACCTTCCTGATCGTCTGGCTCAGCCAGCGTCTTACCGATTCCCGACCCACCTGACCCACCCGAGCCAGCCGATGAAACACCGACTCCTCCCCCTCCTCACCGCCGTCCTCCTTCTGACCTCCTGTGGAGAGAAAAAGGCCGAGCTCCATCTCTACACCTGGGACGACTACCTCAACCCCGACCTGATCGCCAAATTCGAGGACGAGCACCACTGCCGCCTCGTCATCGACATCTTCGATTCGAACGAAGCCATGCTCGCGAAACTCAAGGCCGGGGCGGCCGGCTATGATGTCCTCGTGCCCTCCAGCTACATGGTGAAAATCCTCGCCCGCGAAGGCATGATCGTCGAACTCGACAAGGGCAAGCTACCGAATCTGAGGCACGTCGATCCCGAATACCTCGCCAACCTCGCTTTCGACAAGGAGATGAAATGGAGCGTGCCTTACATGCTCGCCCCCACCGGGATCGCCTACGTCTCCGACCGCGTCGAGAATCTCGAGCCGACTTGGCGCACCTTCGAGCGGGCCGAGCTCAAGGGACGCATGACCCTGCTGAACGACTCGCGCGAAGCGATCGGATCCGCCCTCAAGACCCTCGGTTTCAGCATCAACACGGTCGATTCGGCCCAGGTTGCCCAGGCCCGCGACCTCATCATTTCCTGGAAAAAGAACCTCGCCAAGTTCGAAAGCGACCAATACGACAGCGGCCTCGCCTCGGCCGAGTTCTTCGTTTCGCAGGCCTACGCCGGTGATGCCTTCCAGGCCCAGGAGGACAACGACAAGATCGACTTCGTCGTGCCGAAGGAAGGCACCTCGGTCGCCTGCGACGACCTCGTCATCTCGAAGGACGCCCCGAATCCCGAGCTTGCCTACGCCTTCGTCAATTTCCTCACCGAGCCCGCCAACGCCGCGGTGAACATGGAATACATCTACTACCTCGCGCCCAACAAGACCGCCTACGATCTCGTCAGCCAGGAGTTCCGCGAGATCGAGGCCCTCTTCCTCGACGCCGAAACGATGAAGAAGTGCGAGGTGATCGACGACCTCGGCGAGAACAACAAGCTCTACAACGACGCCTGGGATCTGGTGCGGGCGGCGCAGTGAGGGGCTGAGGCTATCGCGAACCTTCGGGAGGCCTGTTTTGTTTGCGTTGACGATATTCGAGCCGCGCGCGGGACATGCGCTCGCGGAGTCCTCCGTTCTCCACAAAATCGCGGTCTAGGGTTTCGAGTTGGCGGTCGATGAGATAGTTGGTCTGATGGATCAGACAGACCGCGATGTTGGCGAGAATCTCCGGCGGACGGGTCTCGAAGATTTCGCGTAAATCCTCAAACACGAGAGGGTTTTTCCTTCCAAGTCGGCGGACATAAAGAGCTTCCTTCGAGTCTTTGTCCCACAGCGGGTGATCCCGGACGCGCAGATAGTCGAGATAATCGTCGAGCAATTCCTCGAGGCTGCCTCGAGCCACCGTCGTTAGCTTGATTTCCATTTCCTTCGAAGCGGTGCCCGCTTTGCTGCCCTCCAGCAGGTTCTTTTTTCCGGAGCGTGCGGCCTGGATCATTTGATCGATGGTGCGGTCGCCGCGATCGAGAAACCTTTTCGCGAAGCGAAAGGTAAAGTCGTAGACGAGTTCGGCCTTCTGGAAAGAAAGCAGAGTGCGGTAATCACCCCGCGGTGGGACGACGCGCGGAATCTCCGACTCGTGAGGATGCGAGGAATGGGAGGAATGGGAATCATCTTTCTCATTCCTCCCATTTCTCCCATCGGGCTGTTCTCTATCGTTCATATGCGGAAATCCATCGCTCCACCTCACTCCTCCACCAGCCCCATCTCCTTCAACTTCCGCTGCATCGTGCGGCGCGAGATGCCGAGGAGTTTGGCGGCTTCGGTGCGGTGGTCGCCGGTGCGGTCGAGGGCGAGGCGGATGAGGCGTTCCTCCATCTTCGCGAGGTTGAGATCCTCGGGCTCGGCCACAAGAGTTGACGGAAGCGTCGCCTTGGCTTTTCCGCCGGGGCCACGGAGATCGCGCAGCGAATCATCGCGCAGAAACATCGGCAGGTGACGCAAGCTGATCTTGGACGTGTTCGACATCACGACGCCATGCTCGATCACGGTGCGCAGCTCGCGGACGTTGCCAGGCCATTCGTATTCGAGGAGCAACTGCATCGCTTCGGCGGTGAGTTCCATCGGATCTTTGCCGTTCTCCTCGGTGAACTCCTTGAGAAAGGCGTCGACGAGCAGGACGATGTCCTCCTTGCGCGCCTGCAGCGGCGGCATCGCGATGGAGACGACATTGAGACGGAAAAAGAGGTCGTCGCGGAAGGTGCCCTCGCGCACCATCGCGCTGAGGTCCTTGTTCGTCGCGGCAACGACGCGGACGTCGACTTTGATCGGTTTGTTCGAACCGAGCCGCTCGATCGTCCGTTCGCCGATGGCGCGGAGCAGTTTCACCTGGGTGTTGAGGTCGATCTCGCCGATCTCGTCAAGGAAGAGGGTGCCGCCATCGGCCTCCTCGAAGCGCCCGATGCGCCGCTCCATCGCCCCGGTGAAGGCCCCGCGTTCGTGACCGAAGAGTTCGCTCTCGAGGAGCTGTTCGCTGAGGGCGGCGCAGTGCACGGTGACTAGTTTCGACTTCGGACGGCCGCTGAGGTGGTGGATGGCGCGGCCGACGAGTTCCTTGCCGGTGCCGCTTTCGCCTTCGATCAACACGGTGGCCCGGGTCGGGGCGACCTGGCGGATCGTTTCAAAGACCGGTTTCATCGCCGCGGAACGGCCGATGATGTTTTCGAGTCCGTAGCGGTCCGAGACCTGCGTTTTCAAGGCGACGACTTCGGCCTCGACGGCGCGGCTGCGGATGGCCCGTTTGATGACGATCTCGAGCTCGTCGATGTTGAGCGGCTTGCTGACGTAGTCGTAGGCACCCTTTTTCATCGCCTCGACCGCGACATCGACCGAACCGTAAGCGGTCATGAGAATGCAGATGGGCGGCTTCGTTCGGGCCAGCGCCCGGGTGATGAGGTCCATCCCGTTTTCCCCGCCGAGACGGAGGTCGGTGAGCATCACGTCGATCGACTCGTCCTTCAGGATCTCCTCGGCCTCGGCGATGTTCGCCGCAATGTAGACGTCGAACTCGTCCTCGAGGGAAAGGCGCAACCCCTCGCGGGTGTTCTTCTCGTCGTCGACGATGAGGAGGGTGTGTTCGGTGAAGTTCATGGGGTTCAGGCAGTCTTCATCGGTGGAAATCCGCGTCCCATCCGCGTGAATCTGCGTTTCTTCCTTTTCGACGCAGATGGCCGCGGATCTCCGCAGATGACCGCAGATATCGGATGTAGAAAACGCATGATGGTTCTGTTAGACCGGTTCACCCCTCCACCACCACATCGATCACCGCGCTCTCCGCCTTCGACGGCAAAAACCGCATCAGCTTCTCGGCTCGGGGCAGGTAAACGCTCACTTCGGTGCCGATGCCCTCGCGGCTCTTGAACTCGACCTCACCGCCGTGGTCGTGGACGATGCGGTGGACGATGAGAAGACCGAGACCGGACCCTGCCTTTTTGGTGGTGTAGTAAGGTTCAAAGACCCGGCTGACCTGGTCGGCAGGGACTCCGGGGCCGTTGTCGGCGATGGTGAAAAAGACATTCTCATCGTCGCAGCCGGTGCGCACGGTGATCCCGCCGTCGCTGCCCATCGCCTGGCAACTGTTGCGGACGAGGTTGTAGAGAACCTGCTTCAACTGATTCTGGTCGACATGGAGGAGCGGCAGACCTTCGGCGAGATCGAGAGTCACGGCGATGCGGCGATCGGCGACTTCGGGTCCGATGAAGTCCATCGCCTCTTCGATGAGCTGGTTCAGGTCTGTGGTCTGGGGCACGGGCCGTATCGGGCGCACCGCGTTGAGGAATTTCTCGACGATGAAATCGAGCCGCTTGATCTCGCCGCGGGCGATCTCGAGGGATTCGAGCAACTCGCCGGCGAGATCGGGATCGACGCGCTTTTTGATCTTCCGCTCGACGACCTGCAGGTGGATGTTCAGCGAATTCAGCGGATTGCCGATCTCGTGGGCGACGCCGGCGGCGAGGCTGGTGACGGCCTCGAGCTTGCCCGACTCCACTTCCTGCCGCTGCCGGGCCACGGAGCGGGTCTGGTCCCGGAGGATGATGACGTGGCCGACGAGATCCTCGCCCGAATCGCGATCGGCGAGCGGGGCGACGTAGAAATTGAGAAAACGCGGCTCGGGATAACGCACGACGAGGTCGCGGTTCACGACGCCACCGGTGGCAGTGATTTCCTCCCAATCGAGACCGGGAAACAGCGTCGCGACGTCGGCCCGGATCGCCGCTTTCGGATCGAGACCGAAAAAATCGCAGGCGGCCTGATTGATGTAGTGGATCGATCCTTTCGCTCCGGTCACGACGACGCCCTCGCGCAAGACCTCGAAGACCTTCTCGAGGAACCCCTTCTCCTGCACGATTTTCAGGACAAGGCGCTGGATCTCCTCGGGCTCGAGGCGGTCGAGCCGGTCGAGGAGTCGATCAATCATGCCGGGGTTCATCGGGAGCGGCCGGAGGCCGCGAGGGGAGGAATGGAGGATGGGAATACCGGAGTGGTGGAAAGAGGAAAGCGTGCGAGGTTACCCAATGATCGAGAGACAAAACGGCACCGAAGGAGAGGTGGTGATCTGCCTCACGACTTTTCCGGACGCCGAGAAAGCGAGACAAATTGGCACAGCCTGGGTGGAGTCGCAACTGGCGGCTTGCGTCCAGTTGGTGCCCGGAGTCGAGTCGATCTACCGCTGGGAGGGGAAGACGGAGTCCTCCTCCGAGGTTCTCGCCATCGTGAAGAC
>Ga0172376_10000448_pt1 | contig 53268 bp, 64 predicted proteins | sample Lak35m_FD_121114 | JGI IMG/M metagenome (GOLD analysis project Ga0172376, IMG submission 121114) | Freshwater microbial communities from Kabuno Bay, South-Kivu, Congo - kab_092012_35m | ecosystem: Environmental > Aquatic > Freshwater > Lake | place: Democratic Republic of the Congo: South-Kivu...
GAATCACAAGCCAATCGTAGATACTTGTATTTTGCAAACATGGCTGACGTGGCCGGAGACAACGACATTGCTGCCTTGTTCCGTAGCACTGCTGAAGGTGAAACTGGACACGCTCATGGTCACATGGAATACCTGATTGAAGGTGGTGCCGGCGATCCTGGCACCGGAATGACTGCCCGGACTGTGACTCAAGCATTGGAAAGTGCTATCCATGGTGAAACACACGAGTACACTGACATGTATCCTGGCATGGCCAAGACAGCTCGCGATGAAGGTTTTGACGAAGTTGCTGACTGGTTCGAAACCCTGGCCAAGGCCGAACGTTCACATGCCAATCGCTTTACCAAGGCATTGGACGCTCACAAAGCGGCACAATAAGGAGATCTTCATGCAACAATACATGTGCGCAGTGTGTGGTCATATTCATGACGAAGCCGTGGACGGCGTGTTTGAAGACTTGGACAAATACCACATCTGTCCAGAATGTGGTTGCGGCAAGGAAGAATACCAATTGGTAGCGTAAACACTTAGTGAGTTTCACGAGCACAAAATCATATTTTTCAGGATATGATTTTGTTGATTTTGTAGTATAATCTTCATACATACAACAGTATGTTACATCAAAGGAGACAACTATGAAATGGACTACACCAAGTGCCAACGATATTCGTTTTGGATTTGAAATTACAATGTACATAGCTAACCGCTAATACATGATTTTAAGACAAGCCCTCATTGAGGGCTTTCTTTTTGGCTGCAATTAACGTTGGTGCAAGTATTTGAGTGCCTATTTAGGAATATAAATATTTGAAGACGTAACCAAGGACACCGCATGATAGCTATAACAGTACAAATGGACACCGAGTTTGAATTCACCGAAGGACATATAATTGTACGCAATGTAAGATTGAACGACAATTATGAGCCGTTGTCAGACTTTTTCCAACAGTGCATTGATCAGCAATGGGTTCTCAACACATGCACACTGCACACCAACCCCGAAGATATGTTCCACACTATCACTACCTATTTTGCAGTTGACCATGCTCAGGCCGACAAATTCATAGCAGCTTTCAGCGACATGTCAGTTGAATTTTCAATAAAGAAATTTTGGAGCGAACTCAGTCATCAGTTAACAGTGACAAAAACAGAGATTGATTTTACCCTGGAGGAAGATCTATTGCCCTTGATAGACCGTGAACAAAGAATCATATGGGGACAAGAATTCCCAATGGAAGAAACTCTGGCGTAAAAATACATGCAACCAATTTGGAAATTATTGGATGTTCCTGACCACCAAGACATCAGTCGAGACCTATACCAATTTATCTGTGAACACCATCCTGAAATTCTCAATCAACCCGAACTCATATGGCACGAACTTGAGGTCAAGCATGTGTGTCGTCATGTTGGCTCGCTAAAAACATTTTTCAAACGTGGCCCAATTCAACCAGAACGGTTTGCTGTGATAAGTTTTAGCCATGAGACTTACAAGTTTAAACACAGGGTTGGACTACATGCCGACACATTAGATCCGTATGTGAGATTACTATGGCCTATAAAAAATTGCACAGGATCAAAAACAAAATTTTATGCTGTACCGCATGCATATCTAGCACAAGATGTACCCGACTATGATCCCAATGCTCGCGGTGGGTCTTTCTGGCCCACAGTGGATCGTGCCTGGCGACAAATTGACGAAATAGAATTGACCGCGCCAGTTGTGTTTGATGCCAGTGTGCCGCATGAAGTATGCATGGCGCCAGCTGGTATACTAGACCAGTCTTGGCCTGATCTGCCGGCCACCAATTGTCGACTTAGTTTGACTGTGGGGTTTGATCGTGCATTACTTCAAAGCAAGTCTGTCACTGCCATGCATGCCGCATGGACCAATATCAGCAATAGAAAATCATGACCACTGCTTATAAATTTTTAAACGTCAAAGATCATCATGTAATCAGTGAACAAATGTTTGCTTTTGTACGTGACCACTCAAGGTTGTTGATTTTGGATCCGCAGTTTTGGACTGACCTTGATGTCAAAGCTGTGCTGGATCATGTGCCAGCTTTGAAAAAATTATTGAAACGCAACTCATTGTCGCCACAGCAAATTGCAGTGATCATTGTCGACCCTGATCCAGATGCCATCATACACACAGATACCCTGGAACCTTACGTGCGCATCTTGTGGCCTGTAAAAAACTGTGAGGGATCCAGAACCAAATTTTATGACATACCCAGATCTTTTTTAAGGGTAGAACCTCCTGGCAAGGCTTCCACAAACATAGCCTGTTATCCCACAGTTGATCGTGACTGGCGCTTTATAGGCGAAGTTGAATTGACCAGTCCAATTGTATTTGACGGCAGCACTGCACATGCTGTGCATTGTGCTCCACGTCCATACGCGGTGCCAGTTCATACAGATTGGTTTAGAATCACATTTACCATTGGGTTTGATCGAAACCTGCCTATCAGCAATTTGGTTTCGGCCTGGCCCGACTCACTTGATTGATTTGTCAAGCCGGTTGACCATCAACAGAAATTATTGTACAATTGTGTCGATGACAAAAAAAATTATTTTTCTAGGAACCAGTGTGGCCATGGGCATACAAATAGAAACTGCCGAACGGCTGGGCTATGAAATAGTGGGCATCATTGACAGCGATTGGTTTGGCAATCAAGATACCTTTTGTAGCGTCCCAGTGATCAATTCTCAAACAATTTTTGAAACTGACCCAACACTTTACCAAGATGTAGAATTTTTTATCTGTGTAAACTGGAATCCCATGGACAATCACAGAGACGCCTTGAAACGCAAACAGTATATTGAGTTAGTAAATCGTTATCAGTTGCCTTGTGCAAATCTCATCAGCGACTTGAGCTATGTCAGTCGGTTTGCCAAATTAGGCAAAAACGTGTTTGTGGGCAACGCCACCACAATTGAACCAGGTTGTGTGATAGATGATTTTGTGTGCATCATGGACAATGTTACGCTGGGACACCACAGCGTGGTCGGGCACAACAGTGTGATGCAACGCATGTCCAGTCTAAAAGGCACTGTGGGATATGATTCATATGTTGGAATTGGTTCTATGATATTTTCACATCAGGGTTGCACTGTGGGCAACAATGTTGACATTGGCCCAGGGTTGTATGTAAGCCGTGATGTCAAAGACAATGAACAGGTGCGACTGGATCGGCATGCAGTAAAAATTTATAGAAATCCAACTCCAAGCCAATGACCCAGATCAGTTGACTACATAACAGAACTGTGTTACAATCAATCACAAACATTAAATAATTGCATGAGCAACGACTTAGCCAAATTTATCAATTCGAAACGGCGTCACAAAACTGATGTGGCCGTGGCTCGACAGGTTAAAATTGCCCGAGCATACAGCGCACCTGTGCGTGATCCACATAGGCTGCACAAACGGCATGCCATGGACTGCGGCAACCCACAGTGTTTCTTGTGTGGCAATCCACGCAAGACACACAAGGATCGATTGACACAGCAAGAGAAGCGATTGTTTCAAGACTTAGACCGTACAACAGATCGACATAGAAACGGATTATCAACCAAGGAAGAACCATGAAACACCCAGCAGACAGAACAGCCGGACTAAACTCAGAACTAGCAGTGAAAATGATCGGCAACAGATACAACTTGATCCTGGCTGGCGCCCGACGCATGCGCGAACTCAGTCGTGGTGACTTGCCCAAAATCACTCTTAAATTTCCGCACAGTGCCGGTGTCACAGCCTTGTTGGAAATCGAAGCAGGCAAGATCGGCCGAGACTACATCTATCGTGAAACCGAAGTTCAACCACGTAGACGCAACAAGCAACAGCCCTTGTAACTGTGGAAGAATCAAACAGCGCCAAGGGACTAAGAAGTTTTGATGTTGAAACTGGCAATACCTTGGTGCATTTCTTTAACCGCAATGTCACGCCCTATGCCACCAGCACACTGGGCCCTAAGTTCGATCTAGTTCCGGTTGAAAGCCAAAAGGACCTCATGGTCAATGCGGCTAGAATGCATGCTCAACAAGAGTATGACAGGATCATGGCCTTGGTCTCAGTGTTGCAACGTCAAGCAGATGACATCCGACGCAGACTAGACATAACCGACTGGGTACGTGCGGCAAAATATGATTTCCAAACATACCACGGACAAACATACTGGCTGGTGCAAGACACCATGCACAACTGCACACGTTTGGTGCATACTGGGCCTACAGAATGGAACACTGGCGTACCTGAAGGGTATGAATACATCTGTCAGGTGCAATGGCTGGGCGACTATACTTGGCAGGAAATAGGCTAATATAAATATGCTGTATGGGTTTTAAAAAACAACAGCGTCAAAAACACACAGTCACAACATCTCCAGAAAAAATATTATTTTTAACTGTGCCACTGACTGTGGCCAAGTCACCACTGATGGCCGGTGCAGTTCTCAAGCCAATTGCAGAAAAACTGGGCTACAAATGTACCGTGGTTGATTTCAATCAAGTCACTTTGCGTTGGTTGAGAGGCTTGCCTGTGACTGTTGAGTTGGCTGATTATTTTTGGTCACATTCACCCGACCCACTGGCAACACTGACCAAGACAAGCAAAGCCTATGTTACCGAATGGATCAACAACTTTTCTCAATTGGTGACCGATCATGCTCCATCTATCTTGGCATTGAGCTTGCTGACTGATTCGTCTAGAACTGCGGCCAATTTGATTATTCCTCACGTGCGCAGATATTTTCCACATGTTAAAATTATTTTAGGTGGATCTGGTATCAGCAACGATGGATATGCACTGTTTCTAAAACAGGACAAAATGATAGATCACTATATCATTGGTGATGCTGAATATTCATTCCAAGAATTCTTACAAAACAACTTGACTTTTCCCGGCATTGATTCTGATCATTGGCAATTGCTGACCAATGCACATCAAGAAACACTGCCGGACCCTGACTATTCAGATGTTGACTGGAGTCTGTACTCACGACGAACCATTGGCATAACTGGCAGTCGTGGCTGTGTGAGACAGTGTAAATTTTGTGACTACATAGTAACCCACCCCAAATTTACCTGGCGTTCAGGTCAAAACATTTTTGATGAGATGGTTCGACAACAGGCTGCCACAGGAATTTCCAGTTTTGAATTTTCTGATTCGTTGTTGAACGGCAACATGCAGGCATTCCGAGAACTTATCACGCTGTTGTCTGATTACAATCAACAAAATCCCCACAACACAATTGATTACTTGGCGTATTTTATTTTGAGAACCAAAGAACAATTCAAAGAAGAATTGTGGCGCCTCACCGCTGCCAGTGGCGGAACACGTTTGATTGTGGGCATAGAAACCTTCAGTGATGATGTGCGAGCCGACCTTGGGAAAAAATTCACCAACGAGGATATAGATTTTGCCATAGCCATGGCCATGAAATACAATATTCATTTGCAAATTTTAACGTTTGTTGGTTATATCACAGAAACAGAAAAACACATTGACAATGCCATTGCGTGGCTGGACCAGCATCAATATGCCAAAAGCCATGTGACCATAACCATTGGTACCCCCATGGCCATACTTAAAAACAGCTGGATTGATCAAAACATTGACCAGCTGGGAATAAAGTTTGAAAACAACAATCGACAACTGTGGTACAACAAACAAAGTTCTTTTGATCAGCGCAGTGCATGGCACCAGCGTATCTTGGATCATGTAAAAAAACTCAAATATAAATATATCAGTGATTCCACTTATCATTGGCTGCTGGCCAATGACATAGATGGTGTGGTCGACTCCGAATACTGACAATGGGAAACAAACAACAAAAAAAGCTGGCAGCCAGGTTCAACGACATACTGTTGATCACTGCTCCGCTGACTGTGACATATTCTGCACCGCAGGCCAGTGCTATTTTAAAAGCCATTGCAGTAAAGCTGGGCAGAAAATGCACCACTGTGGATTTCAATGCTGTCACCTTGCACTGGATGACCAAATTTCCTCAAAAGCAATTCCATGCCTTAAAAAACTTTTTCTTACATGGCACAATGTCAGAACGAACACAGTTGGACGTCAATCAATGGTTGGCAAATCTCATGACCATTGTCAACCAACACCAGCCAAAGATCTTGGCCATCAGTGTGTTCAGTGATGACTGTAGAACTGCCACTCGATTGATGTGTCAGCACATGAGAGATCACATGCCTGACGTAAAAATACTCATAGGTGGTGCTGGCGTAGCCAAAGGACAAAAATACGGGGTCAGCGATGCAATCTCGTTTGGAGAAAAACTAAAAAATCAAGGCCTGGTAGATCACTACATAGTCGGTGATGCTGAACATTCATTTCGGGAGTTTTTACAAAACAATTTAGATTTCCCCGGTATCAATTCAGTTGCCTGGCAGCCACTGAACAATGAACAACAGCAAAATCTCAGCTATCCTGACTATTCAGATTACGACTGGAAGTTGTACAACGAAAAAGCCATTGGGATAACTGGCAGTCGTGGCTGTGTAAGACAATGCAAGTTCTGCGATTACATAGTGTACCATCCCACATTTACCTGGCGTTCGGGCCAAAACATCTTTGAAGAAATGGTTGCACAGCAACAACAATTTGGTATTTCGCACTTTGAATTTTCTGACTCTTTGGTAAATGGCAACTTGAATGCATTCCGAGAACTGATACAAGCATTGGCTGACCACAACACACAACCCAGCAATCAACGGATAACTTGGTCAGGATATTTTATCATGCGTACTCCTACTCAGTTCAAAGAAGAATTGTGGCGCCTCACCGCTGCCAGTGGCGCTACACATCTTTTGGTTGGCATAGAAACTTTCAACGATGCAGCCAGAGCTAAGATTGGCAAAAAGTTCACCAACGAAGATATAGATTTCGGCATTGACATGGCCATGAAATACAACATGAATCTTTGGATATTGTTTTTTGTTGGCAGTCCCGAAGAAACCGAAGATCACATAGACGAAACCAAGCAATGGCTGACTCAGCATACCTATGCTTTGAACAATGTGACCATTATCATGGCCAATCCAATGAACTTGTTACCGGGCAGCTGGTACGACAAAAATCGAGACAGCATGGGTATTGTGATACCAGACTTGGAAGATAGGACTTCTTGGTATATCAACAGCACAAATAACAATTTGAACACCCGGGTGCATAGGCACAATTTGATAGCGCATCATTGTAGACAATTGGGATACACAGTCTACAGTGACGACATGACGTTTGATTGGTTGTACGACCCAGCAACAAATTCCATGCTGGCAAAAGAGTAGTGCTTTTTACTAATTGACCAAAAAAGCCATTTGTGCTATAATTAATAATAAACAGAAAGGAGTGATGTATGCCAGCCGTATTTTTAGTCAGTGACACGCATTTTGGCCATGCCGGCGTGTGTCGCTTTACCCATCCTGATGATGCCACAGTAAAATTGCGTCCCTGGACAGACCCCGACGAGATGGATGAAGAAATGATCCGTCGGTGGAATGATCGTGTACGCCCAAACGACAAGGTGTACCACTTGGGTGACGTGGTGATCAACCGCCGGGCATTGCCTACCCTGGCTCGACTCAACGGTGACAAGGTCCTGATCCGTGGCAACCACGACATCTTTAGAGATGACGAGTACCGGCAGTATTTTCGTGAACTGCGAGCATACCATGTGATGAACGGCATGATCTTGAGTCATATTCCGGTACACGAGGCCAGCCTTGGCCGCTTTGGCGTCAACATTCACGGACACTTGCATGCCAGTCGTGTGCGACGTGCCTGTGGTGTCAATGCTGACACAGGTGAAATCTTATACGGCACAGAGATTGATCCAAGATACTGGTGCTGTTGCGTAGAGCAAACTGATTTCGCACCTATCTTGTTTGAAGATGCTATCCGACGCATTGAAGCAGAAGGAGGCCACATTGGTTTCCGCAATGGCAACGGTCCCACAATGTAATACTTGAGTATTACCTTTTGAAACCCTGCAGTCAGCAGGGTTTTTCTTGACCAAAAATTGCCCTTTTGCTATAATATAGGCATAGTTTGAAACAAAGGAGCCAGATATGAGACAAGCATTTGAAGGACTTAGCACACAAGAAATTCGCGAAGTTCGCATGTACGGGGTGACCGAAGCCGGCATGCGTAAAGCAGTGGAGTCCAGCCTTACCTATCGCTTTTCGGGCCCAGGCATGATGGCCATGAGCATGCTCAGTGACGCACAAGAAATGATCAATACCGAATACGGTGAAGTTGACTTCAATCGTGCCGAAGATGCACGTCAGACCATCAACCGCGCCAAGTGGATAATCGCAACCTATTACATGCAAAAGGAGACAGCATAATGACCAGGATCAGCATGAGTGACATTCACGCCGACTTGTCGGCCATGAGCACTGAAGAACTTGAACAGGCCTACTGGGCCTTGCGATCCAGCCCCAGCAAGGGTGTGATGGACGAAATCATGCAGGAGTTCATGGCACAGATGCTGGACCAGCGTGAACTGGAAGAAGACTGTCGCAGACTTGCAACAGGCTACAATTGACAACAAATTCAACTTCAACTACAATATCGACGTAACTTATTACAACCCCCGAAAGGAAACAGCCCATGTCAGCAGTATCAGATGCACGTACAGTTACCAGTGCCCAAGTTCGCAAGTCAATCTTGCATGCGTTTAAGAAAAAGCGTCCCATGTTTTTGTGGGGTCCTCCCGGCATCGGCAAAAGCGAAGTTGTGGCTGGCATCACTGAAGAACTTGGTGGACTCATGATTGACTTACGCCTGGGTCAGATGGAGCCCACAGACATTCGTGGTATCCCGTTTTACAACAAGGACTCAGGCAAGATGGATTGGGCTCCTCCTGTGGAAATGCCCGATGAAGAACTGGCCAGCCAGTATCCTTTGGTAGTATTGTTCATGGACGAGATGAATTCGGCTCCAGCGTCAGTGCAAAGTGCCGCATATCAACTGATTTTGAATCGACGCATCGGCAAGTATCGACTGCCTGACAACGTGGTGATGATTGCGGCTGGTAATCGTGAATCGGACAAAGGTGTCACATTCCGCATGCCTACTCCCCTGGCAAATCGTTTTGTTCACCAAGAAATGCGTGTGGACTTTGCAAGTTGGCAAGAGTGGGCTGTCAAAAACAACATCCACAAAGACGTGGTGGGGTATTTGAGTTTTGCCAAGCAGGACTTGTACGACTTTGATGCCAAGTCAAGTTCACGTGCGTTTGCAACACCGCGTTCATGGAGTTTTGTGAGCGAACTGTTGGAGGACGAATGTGACGAGGACACAGAAATGAACCTGATTGCAGGTACTGTGGGCGAGGGTCTTGCTGTGAAATTCAAAGCACACCGCAAGGTGTCTGGACGCATGCCCCAGCCCGCAGACATCTTGACGGGCAAGGTCACAGACTTGAATGTGAAAGAAGTGTCGGCCATGTACAGTTTGGTTATTTCCATGTGCTACGAACTCAAAGACGCCATCGAGCAAAAGAAGGTTGGCGACAAAGAGTTTCATGACATGAGCAATAACTTTTTGACATACATGATGAAGAACTTTGAAACTGAACTGGTGGTGTTGGGTGCTCGTATTGCGTTGACAACTTACTTGTTGCCAATGCAACCCACAAAGATCAAGTGCTTTGACGAGTTCCATGCTCGCTACGGCAAGTACATTTTGCAGGCCAACTGATTGGGGTGGGTGGTGCAGTCTGCAAGGGCTGTGGCTGTGCCACCCTTTTTGTATGAACTACAATGTTGTCAAGTTAGATGGCCGTCACAATTACCGAAAGATATACCGGTACATGCTGGAGTTTCGACGACAGCCCTATGGCACTGGAGTGTTGGATTTTGATCGTGCTCGACGCTGGTTCAACCGCACATATGGTTGGAGTCAAGATGTGCGCACACAGGGTGACATAGCCGGCGCACTGAACACCACAGTGCCAGGTCATGAGGTTGAGGCCGGATCAGATGACATCAATTTTCACTGGGCCTACTGCACAGAATATCGCAACTATAGAATCTACGTGGCTTCGGACAAAGAACTCATGTTCTTTGAACTTGCACATTCAGGCACTGCATGAAAACATGGTGGCATGAGAGTGTTGTCAAGGTAATACTCAAGTACTACATTGACCACAAATTCACGATGTGCTATAATTACTGAAACAAACAAGGAATCGCATGCATTACTTCAACCCTGACATTTTACATGCCACAGCAGGTACCACTGCCACCAAAGATGACGCAAAAAAGTTTGCCAACTTGATTGGTGCCACAGATCCCAAACTGGATCGCGTGGTACGTGAAAAATTGATTTCAGCCCGGGTGGGCTTGTTGCTTCGTGCCAGTTTCTTTGGCAACCTTGCAACACGGCTCAAACTGATCAATGCTGATGAATGGTGTGCTACTGCCGCAACAGACGGACGTAATTTTTACTACAACACCCGCTTTATTGAAATGTTGCGTCCCAAAGAAATTGAGTTCTTGTTTGGGCATGAAGTGTTGCATTGTGTGTATGATCACTTTGGACGCAGAGCCGACCGTGACCCACAGTTGTGGAACATTGCCAATGATTATTGTGTCAACGGCGACTTGGTAAAGCACTCGGTGGGTGAAAAGATCACTAGTGTACCTTGTTTGTATGACCGCAAGTATGACGGCATGAGTTCGGAAGAAGTGTACGATGCCTTGTACGAAAAAGCAACAAAGATTGACATTGGCTCATTGCTGGATCAAGTGATTGACGAGCACTTGGACGGTGAAGGTGATGGCGACGGAGATGAGGAAGGCGAAGGCAAGGGCCGTCCTAAATTGAGTGCTGAAGAAAAGCAGGCCATCAAGGACGAGATCAAAGAAGCCATGCTGGCGGCTGCGGCCACTGTGGACGGTGCTGGCAACTTGCCCGCAGGGGTGAAACGCTTGATCCAACAGCTGACAGAACCCCAGATGAACTGGCGTGAACTGTTGCGCATGAATTTAGAGAGCACCATCCGAGCCGACTATACCTGGATGCGGGCCAGCCGCAAAGGTTGGCACATGGATGCTGTGATGCCAGGTCAAAAGCCCGACGAAATGATTGACATTGCGGTGATGCTGGACGCATCGGGTTCGATCTCCGAGGCCATGCTCAGGGACTTCCTGAGTGAAATCCAAGGCATCATGGACTCGTTCCCTGCGTACCGGATTCATGTTGTCACATTTGACACTGACTGCTACAATCCTGCTCAGTACGACTCAGACAACCTGGATTCAATGATTGACTACGAAGTCAAAGGTGGTGGCGGTACAGACTTTGACTGTATCTTTGCCTACTTGAAGGCGGAGGAAATTGTACCACGCCGACTGATCGTGTTCACAGACGGCTACCCGTTTGGTTCATGGGGTGACGCCGAATACTGCGACACTACATGGATCTTGCATGGTACCACTACCATTGTTCCACCCTGGGGCACCTATGCCTACTATGATGAAAACAAGAAAGATTGAGGAGTTGAACGATGAGTGGTGATCATAATATGTATCAATCAGATCAAGATATCAAACCCATGAACAGACTGGAAATCTTGGAAGAAGTTTATGGCAAGTGTGAGTGGTCGGAATCAGCCCTGACAAATCTCCTGCGTGTGATGGAACTTACCAGAGAAAATGAACGCATACGTCAGATGCAGAACATGCAAGAACATCAGAGGTTCTTGGTAGAGCAGATTGTGAATCTCTTGATGATCCAGCATGAGGCAGCGGCAGGAAACCATAACTATTGGTACGTGGCTGCTAGCCTGATCCAAGCAGAATATGGAGTGAAAGAATGAGTGAACGAAAAATCAATTATATTGATGTAAGTGGCATGTCAGAACAAGAACTTTGCCAGACATTGAATATCAAATATGTGCCTTGGTATAAATCTACATTGTTTTGGGCCATGGCCGTGTGTTTCTCTTTGCCAAGTATGATATTAATCGTGGAGATATTGAAATGAATATAACAGAACTTTTTGAACAACAAATTGCAAGTGGTGCCACAGACAACTTTTTTTATGGCACTGAAATCAATGGTGAGGTAAGAATTGAACGGCATCGTGGCACAATTGATTCCTTGACACTGACCGGACTAGAGTTTGATCGTATGATGGGATCTACTCCGTTTTTTAGACCCTGTGCTTACGATGAACAGGGTGGTGAGCAGGGGTGGGCTGAACGATGAACGAAAGAATCAATGAACTGAGATTAGAAGCAGGTATCAGCAGACTTCATGACGAGCCTAAATTTATGGTTGCTGTCAGCAAAGAAGGTACAGTTATAGAACCACTTGATGGACTGGAAAAGTTCGCTCAGTTGATTATTCAGGAATGTGCTGGTATTGCCTCTGAATATGACGCACCAAAAATGTCTGGTCCAGGTATGATTATTGCTGGCAGGATTGACGCACATTTCGGAGTTGAAGGATGAACGACCAAGTGATGCGAGCGAGATGTGAAGCCTTGGTTGCGGCAATGGTGGGTCAAGACCTGGCTGACAAATGGTGGACTGGACCAAACAAGGCATTTGGTGGCGATACTCCTGAACAGATGATTAGTGTGGCGCCCAGTGCTGTGTATGCCTACTTGATGAAATCCGCAGAAGGAGAATGGTGATGAACGAACGATTTATTGTAATTTGCTCTGAGTGTGGTGAAGAACACCTTACCTCAGAGGTTGAATTCCTTAATGTGGAAGAAGATTTTCAGGGTCGGGACATGATGTATTATACCTGCCCGATTACTAATGAACAAACAAAAAGTCTTGTGTATAGAAAATGAACATGATTCGTAATTTGAGCTTGCGTACTCCGATCTCAGTGACCAAGATCCATCAAAGCCAACTACGAGCATTGGATGACGACTGGCTCATAGCCGCACAGACAGATTTTGGTAGTTGGCTGGATCACAATGTGGGTGAGTTCAACCTAGACTGGGGCAGGACCTATAATCTCGATAAATCACATCCGGACTATGGATGCTCTTGGTGGTTCCGTGATCCCAAGATGGTCACATTGACATTATTGAAATGGAGTTGAACGATGAACAAACGAATTCGAGAACTTGCTGATGAGGCTGAAAAGTATGCTGACGATAACTTCAAGGGTCAACCCACATATTCGGAGGCATACGATTCAAAGTTCGCCGAGTTGATTGTGAAAGAATGTGGTGTAGCACTGAGTCCTATGTTACGTGATATGGTCAGTCGTGGTCAAGCATACGATTTGATCAAACGACATTTCGGAGTTGAAGAATGAACAAACGAGTGAAACAATTATTGGGTCAGGCATATGACGAAGCAGTGCCCGAGACTTGGACTACACTTTCTTCCGAACAACTAGGAAGAGTGTATGAAAAATTCGCCGAGTTGATTGTCGGAGAATGCATTGAACAAGGTGATATTTTGGCAAAGCACTACATTGATACACACTCTGAATTTGAACAGACATTGCTATTGGCTTCGATTGCTGATTATTCAAATGAGATGAAGAAACATTTTGGTGTTGAACTATGACTCGAGATTGGAATCTGCACTGTGAATTGCGATATATACATGGCAGGCCGTACAATATTGTACGACCCACATTGGTGTATCGTATAGAACAATGGCCCAGCATGATGGCGTGGTGTGAAAAAGAGTTTGGCCCCATAGAACCGTTTGTGCCAGGTATTGTGGGACAGCGGGTCAAAGTTAATCGGTGGAATCAACGAGTGTATGCAGATCTCACTCGCTTTTGGTTTCGTGATCAGGCCGACAGAGATCGATTCTTACAACATTGGAGTTGATATGATGTGGACACTAGTGATAGCATTGTGGATTGACACCACACCCCCAGAAATGAAATACACCCGACTGGCCGAAGTCAAGACCTATCAGGAGTGTAGGGAATTGGCCGGTACATTGCGACGGCGTGGCTTGGAGGCACACTTGTTCTGTGTGCAACAGCAATGATATTTGCCCTGGGCATGATAGTAGGCGTCATATTGGGCATTACTGTGGTGCTATTGTGGAGACGTTGACATGAGCAATCAAATGAAATCAGCACGTGGAGTCAAGGGTTGCATCATCGATAGTTTCGATGGCTCTTATTATTTTCGAGTGTACAATGCTGATCACACATTTGTAGACTACGATTTGCGTCACTGTGATCTGCAGGTCATAATAGACGATGACGATGCTGTGTTGTACGATGATGAACTGGGACAGCGATTGGATCATTCACCTGCAACATTGGGTAAGGAATAATAGTATGATCCAATTTGAGTGGTTTGTGTATGGTGTGTGTGCAGGATTTGTGGCTCCACATGCATGGCCCCTCATACGTACCTGCATTGAAGAATTTCGTATAGCCCGTAGAGACTGGAAAAAGCATGACTGACACCATTAACCAGGTGTTAAATCGGATCAAGGGCTTGCGGCAGTGGGTGGTACAAGTGCCTGTTCCTGAAGAATTTAGATTCACAGGCACCGTGCCGTTTGACATAGAAATTGTGGGTTCGGTGGCCATGGTCACAGTGTGGGCCGCTGATCAAACAGAGGCACAACAACGTGCCAAAAAGTTCTTCCAAAATACACCATAAAATATTTCGCTGGCGTATGCCTGTCTTAAATATTTGCATGGAACATAAACAACTTACCGTAGCCGACATGGCATCACTCAAGGCTATAATAGAAGCAGCCAACTCTCGAGGCGCATTCAAAGCCACAGAACTTACCACTGTGGGCATGCTCTATGACAAGCTGGCGCATTTTGTTGAGCAATCACAAGCTCAATTGCAAGCGCAAGCTCAAACACAACCAGTACAAGGAGAATCACAATGAAACACATAGGACGACACGGTGACCGCAAGGTTGCTATCATATTTAGAGAACTGCCCGGTGAGGAACACATGTGCCTGGTGATTTACCCCGAGACCCTGCCAACTCACATTCACAATACCATCATGAGTATTTTGGAATCAGCACCAGGTCAACAAAGTCCCAACTTGGCTGATGTGTTGCATCGCAACCTGTTGCCCGATGGTAGAGTTATTTTGCAGGCCTTGCACAACGAAGGCATGTTGAAGAAAATTCAAACCAATCAGGTTATTGTCACACCCACTGCTAATAGCAGTGTGAAATTAGATGAACTCAACCGCATTGTGAAAGAAATGGAGTCAGGTGCTGATGCTCTCAAACGCATGCAAGAATTAGACGCCAGCGCAGGCATTGTTGACCCTGCTACAAAACGCAAGGCAGAGCGAGCTTTCAAAGAAGGACGCATTGCTGAAGCTGAGGCCATGGTTGCTCCCTTGGTTGCTCCTGCCACAGGTGCATTGGATGACAAAACACTTGCAGCCAACATGCTGGCCCAGGCCAAGAAAATGGAAGTAGATGCCAAGGGTCTGGTTGCCGAAGCAGCAAGAATGAAAAAAGAAGCACAGAAGATGTTTCCAGCTGTCAACATGAAGTCTGCCAAACCTGCACCTGTTGCCGAAGTACCTGCCGCAAAAACACGCGGTCGTAAGAAAGCGGCCACAGCAGATGCAGTTCAGTGATGAGTTTTTAGAACGCTGGGAACACATCATTGATGACGTTGACATTACTCAAGTTCCGTTGGAATGCATAAAAAAAGTAGTGATCAAGTTGCACGGCAAACGTCAACGCACTATCAATGTTGCTTTGTTGCAACGACAAGGACTTGATCTCGACGAGATTGAGACTGTGATGACTCGCACGTTGACCGAGCTTGGAGACACTGTGCGAGATGTGGATTTTATTTTGGATGTAGGCACCATTGCCACTCTTGTTCAACCCGAAACAGATAAGATGTTAAGAGACTTATGAATGTTCGTTTACTCAGCTATAGCCAACCTACCGCAGAATTTGCAAGCCAAGGAATTGATGATGCACAGGAACTCATTGCGTACTGCGCCCGTGTGTCCAATCCTGCCAACCAATTCAACACAGACACTAGCGAAAAACTCATCCGGTATCTTGTTCGACACCAACACTGGAGTCCCCTTGAAATGGTCAGTGCTTGCATGGAAATTACGACAACAAGAGATATTGCGCGGCAAATCCTCCGTCACAGAAGTTTCAGCTTCCAGGAGTTTTCGCAACGTTATGCTGACCCAACAAAGGATCTTGAATTCGTACTCCGAGAAGCCCGATTGCAAGACCCCAACAACAGACAAAACAGCATAGCACTCATTGCTGACACCACGCAATCACGCAACCTGGCCACAAGCTGGGAACGTGCTCAACAACGTGTGAAAATGGCAGCCATTGAAGCATACGAGTGGGCCATTACCAATGGCATTGCCAAGGAACAGGCTCGTGCTGTGTTGCCCGAAGGCATGATGTCAAGCCGACTGTATATGAATGGCACATTGCGATCATGGATTCACTTTATCGAACTACGCAGTGCAAATGGCACACAAAAAGAACACCAGGAAGTGGCTCGAGCCTGTGCTGAAGCCATCTCAGCAATCTTCCCAATGGCATCGACATTAGCAGAGTAATTTGCTACAATGTTGTATGTCAATCAATACCCTATACTCTGAATACAAACAATACCAAGAGCCGGAATACAAAATTGTTGATGACCGGGTGGTGCGTTTTAGTGATATTTGTGTGCATGAGTTCACCATGGGTGATGTGGAAGATCCAGACTTGTATGCAGCACAGCCAATTTGGGAATGGCAAGAAAGTGAAGCAGGAAAATTTGTGATGGCTCATGCTGTGGAAAAGCCTTACTGGATTCGACAGGTTGATCACAGCAGTTATGGACACCGGTACAAAATTATAGCCCGACTCAGCGAGCCCAATCAAACATTTTTTAGGTTGAAATTTCAATGACATTTTTAGTAACAGGCGGCCTAGGCCTTATTGGGCACAACATAGTACAGCGTCTGCAAGCACGTGGTGAGAAGACTGTGATCATTGATACTCGGACCACATACGGCATCATTCCACAAGCAGAACTAGATTACTTGATGACGGAACGCTTGGCCAAGATCAACAATCATCCGGTGTACAACACAGACATTACAAACACAGACACTGTGGACCATGTGATTGGTAAAGAACAACCAAAAGTGATTATACACTGTGCTAGTTTTCCCCGGCAAAAAGTTGTCAATGCTGACCCTGCACAGGGTGCTGATGTCATGATGCGGGGTTTGATCAACTTGCTTGAGAGTGCCAAAATGCATGGTGTTGAACGTTTTGTGTACATCAGTAGCAGCATGGTGTACGGAGACTTTGAAGATGATGTGCTGGAAGATGACCCATGCCGTCCGCAAGGACAGTATGGAATAATGAAACTATGTGGAGAAGACCTTGTCAAAGATTATGGCCGCCGTTGCGGTTTTGAGTATGTTATTATTCGTCCCAGTGCTGTTTATGGGCCACTTGATGTTGAAGACCGAGTCGTTGCCAAATTCATGCTCACAGCCATGCGCGGCGGTGTGCTGAAAGTAAATGGCGCCAATGAAACACTAGACTTTACCTATGTGGATGACGCTGCTGATGGTATTGTTGCTGCCGCAACACGTATCATGTGCCGCAACATGACATTCAACATCACCAAGAGTCATTCAGTAAGTTTGTTACAAGCAGCAGAAATGATTGTGAAATTAGTGGGACAAGGCACAATAGAAGTACGGGACAAGGACGCAGACTTTCCCAGTCGCGGTTCGTTAAACATTGATCGTGCTCGAACTATCTTGAGTTTTGACCCCAAGGTAGATGTAGAAGAAGGCTTCCAAAAGTATTATGAATGGCTTGAAAATTCCCGCTACTGGAATCCACAGACAGTATAACAACCTGCGCACCGAAATCCTGGACGTGACCGACACAGTGTTGCGTTCAGGATGTCTCATGCATGGCAACTACACCTTTGAGTTTGAACGTTGGTTGGCAAAACGTAATAATGTAAGTTATGCCATTACCTGTCATTCAGGCACACAGGCCTTGGAAATCATTGCTGCCTACTATCATCAAGAATTGCACTCAGCCTGGACCAATCCCAAACCAACAGTAGTGGTGCCGGCCATGACTTATCCAGCCACACTGAATGCTTTCTTACGTACAGATTGGACCGTGATCATTGCTGATACCGACAGATATGGTCAAGTAGACTGCACACGCTTGCCCAAGGTGCCGGCAGTGGACTTGTTTTGTGCTGTGGGCCTATATGGACAAAGCATTGACAACATGTTACGACGTGCCAACCGGCCTATTTCAAGATTGGTTGAGGATGGTGCACAACATTGGTTGAGTGACAGTTGCACCCGCACCGGTGACACTGCCATCAGTTTTGATCCCACAAAAAATTTAGCCAACTATGGCAATGGTGGTGCTGTGCTCACCTCTTCAAGAGAACTCATGGAGTTTGCTAGAAACTGGATCAGCAACGGAAAACACAGTCTACATGGTGAGACGGGTACCAACAGCAGAATGAGCGAAGTGGATTCAGCACAGATGTTGGTCAAGACTCGACACATTGATGCCTGGCAAACACGCCGGCGTGAAATAGCCAAGCACTGGTGCTACAGACTCAGTCGGCGCGAAGGTATTGTGTGTTTGATAGATGATTCAAACATTGATCATCATTGTTTTCACAAGTTTGTAATTACATTGGACAATCGTGATGCCATGATAAAAAACTTGTACCTACGTGGTGTAGAAACCCGAGCACACTATGCCACACCCATGCACGAATTACCAGCATACCAACATTGTATGGGTCCTGACATGTTGAGTGTGGCCAGTAGTCTAGCACGTCGATGCCTGACATTGCCCTTGTATCCTGAACTCACAGACTTGGAAGTTGAGTATGTTATTGATTCGGTGTTAGAGATCGTTTAACGAACGCATAACTGGCCAACCAGGCCCACTCATAACTCTTTTTCAGTGCGTCAAAGTCGCCATTGACTGAGTTGTAGTACTCTACACCATCCTCCGCACCTTTGCGGCTCCATTCACCAGGTGTAGTATCAACAGTGAGCCAACGATTGAGTCTGTGCTCGCTTTCCACATCAGGCAAACTGGCTTTTAATTTCAGCACTTCGCGAAATGCGGTGCGCCAGCACATCCAGTCTGACTCATGATACATGGCTGTGCCAGACACAATGGGCACAACTTCGTGTGCTTGGTCCAAGGTAAAGTCCAAGCCCTCACCAGTGTTCTCCAGCACTAACTTTTTATTGTATGCAATCATGGCCTGGTGTCCATATACCAATCCGTTGACAGGATTGTGAGCATGAAAGATGTAATGCTTGGCTTGTTGCATACAATCAGGTTGCCATGACCAGTCAAAATCTCTAGTTACTTCTAGTTTGGCAAACACAGCAAAGAACCAAGATGTAGTACTTTGACGAGCGGCCTCTTGATATGCTGCCACACGTCCGTTGACCCCAGACACATGATGTATGTGATTTTTGTGGTCGGGTATCACACAGAACTTCAAATGTTCAAAGTAAACTTCAGCATTTATTTCACCATTGGATATAAACACAATGTTCAACGGCGGATCTTGCAGCACACGTTGGCTTCGATCTATGTAAGGATAATCATACAACTGTGTCTTTATGTAAGGCACAGCAGTTCTTGGTACCACAACTGAGCCAGCGCCGTCACTGATGGGCACAATGGCTTTGGTTTGTTCGCGCCACAGTGGCACAACTGCCATGGTACCGGGGACATAATCGTAATTGGTAAATGTAGCAATTGGACCTTTCCACTCAGTGTTTTTAATTGCATCAACTTGACTGTCATTGTCATGTATAATCACAGGCATGGGTCTACGTGGTACACGTATATCAACAAAGTTTACATCATACCATTCCAACAGTTCTTTCTTTTCTGCTCTAGCAGCAAAGGTAGGCACATGCATAAAAAATGTGTCGCCAAACTTTTGATTGTTGGATCGAAAAACATGCAACATTGTGGCTTGCCACTGTTCAGGATGCCATGAGAAATCAAAGTCAGTGTAATCACAGATGCTTGAACATATCCACACAAACTCATGTTGATCTCCAATGCTCTTGGCAATGCGTATTAGTGTGTCTCTGTAGTTGTCAAAGTAGCGCACAGTCTTTGTGGTACCAGGTATTTGTCCTGCTGATCCACACATGTGATCTATTTCATAGATGGCAGTGGCATTGCTGTCAACTCTAGCACGTATTTGATCCACGTATTTGATTTCCACAGCGCCCGGCACTGTGTATGTAGGGCCGCCTGTGCGTTGATGCTGTGTGGCAAACTGATATATGTAGGGAGGATCGCCTGGATCCGGTTGCCATGAAAAGTCCACAGTGGACTCATCTATGTTGGCAGGCACAGTCCAGGCTGTGCGATCTTCCAGCAGTTCTGCTCGTGGCCAGTTCACGTATTTGCGTTCAGTTGCACCGGGCACATGATATTCTACTGTGGGCATTTTTTCTGCTGACCACCATTGATTGCCAAACACATAGATGTAGGGAGGATCGCCTGGATCTGGACACCAACTGCGATCCCACACACAGTTGACCAACTCATGCCAACGGTAAGCATGGGTTTCTGGCAGTTGTGCTTGGGGGGTGTCGATGTACTTGGTCTGTGTGGCACCGGGCACATGATATTCCACGGTGGGCATAACATTGCCAGGCCACCATTGATTGCCAAACACATAGTTGTAAGGCGGATCATGTGGGTGTGGTGCCCAGGACGTATCAAACTCAATGCCTTTTACTAAAAATTTGTAGGGCTTGTGATAAGGTCGATTTGAAATTACCTGGGCGTGAAAGTGATAGTTATCCACAGCACCTGTTCTGGGCACAAGATACGTTCCCGAATGATCATGCCATTGGCTGGGCCATGCATGAGTAAATTCACTTTGCCACGGCACTGGTTCCCAAAGAAAATCAAAGCCAGAGTAATCTGCTAAGTATGTGATCCACCAGAAATATCTTGTGCGACTCAAACTCTGCGCATGTTCAAATGACTTCGCTGACTTTTCGTGTGCAAACACACCAGGTTTTTTTCCTGAATAAAATACATCAAACATGATTAGAATCGACGAAATTTATAACAATACATTTTGGCCTTGGATACAAAAACATCATCCCGGAGTGAGATTGTGGTGGTGCGAGCCATTTGGTAGCACAGATGCTGACAGTCTAGTTAATTATGGCAGCGATGACATTCATGAACACAATTATACACTATTATGGGATCAAGAGCCTATTCATTTGAACATACACATGTCCACATTTGAATCTGTAATAGAAAAAAATCAATCTATGCACGATGACTGCGATTTTAAAAATCATCGCAACAAATTGGCCATGGATGCTGGATACAAAACACCACTCAAGACAGATCATGTAGTGGGCAGTATTATCACCAGCGAACGTGACAGTGACACCGTCAAGGCCGTATGTAAACAATTTGGTTGGAAAAATTATTATTATTTCTTTCATGGCTGGGCTGCATTGGACTGGTACCGAGGATATGATAAAACTTTCTTGATCACTCCTGTTGATCAAAGAACCATTGTCAAAACATTTTTAGCACCAAATCGTATTGTGGCAGGCGAACGCCAGCACAGATTGGAAATGCTGTATTGGATATTCCGACTGGGCATGACTGACAATCACATATCATGTCCATCTGTGTGCCCTGCAGAAAACATTACCATACTAGATGCCATACAACCTCTTAAAAACAAGTACCCAGACATTGAAACAGTGTTTGCCGAACAGTCATTGCCTATGAACTTTGAGGGAGAAACTGATCATCCCATGCATAGTTGTTGGCTCAGTTTGTTTGACCAGAGTGCTGAAAGTCTGTTATACTTGGTTACTGAGACTGTGGCCACAGGACGTAGACATCATTTGACTGAAAAGACTTTCAAGCCTATTGCCATGGGAATGCCATTTGTTATTGTGGGCACACAGGGCAGTTTGCGATATTTGCGCAGTTATGGTTTTCTAACATTTGGTGACCTATGGGACGAAAGTTACGACGACGAGCCAGATGATGCCAAACGCATAGAAAAGATTGCACAGGTGTTGAAACTGTTGGACGGATTAGAAGAGCATCGCCAGGACATATTTGACAGTGCGCAGGAGATTGTCAAACACAACTGGAATCATTTTTATCATGGCGGGTTCGAAGCTGTGTTGTGGAAAGAATTGCAGGAGATGTTGAATGAGCTTGAATTTAATAGCGGACCAGGTCATCCGAGGTAGAATATACCCTGCGTTGGCTCGTCACCAGGCCGTGCCATACACTCAAGGTTGGCGTGAGTTTGGGCAACATTGGCCCAACACTATTCCGTTAAGGTTTCAAGAATACTGTGATCATCATGGCGTCAAACTAAACATCTACAATATACAAGACCAGTTACCAAGCAATACATTCTATCCTATTGGCCTGGGATTTTTCAATTTCTCAATTGATTACTTCGAATTAATGAGCAGTGACATACGCCAAAAAATGCGTGAAGAACACATACGTGTGTTGTTTTATTATCATGAGGGTGACAATCCTGTACGTATCAAACAACGACTAGATGAGTTGGCTGGCAATCATTTGTTACCGCCCAACTGTTATGTGTTTGTCAGCGCCAATACCGCTGCCAAAACATTGCCAAACTTTGTGTATTTTACAGATTTTGAATTATGGTACTATCAACGCAATCGAGCCAGCCCTGCACTAAAGATACACTGCCAACCAAGAGAACGTGACTTCACTGTGCTCAATAGATTGCACAAATCGTGGCGTGCCTTGGCCATGGCAGATTTAAAAAGTCTTGACCTGCTGGATAATTCATACTGGAGTTACTGTGAATCAGGTGTGTTTGACGATGCGGAATGCCCTGTTGAAATTGACGCTATTGCTGGACTTCGCACTGCCACTGAAGAGTTTTTACAGTCAGCACCGCACATCAGTGACGAGTTGGACTTTGATCAACGTAATGATCACAGCACACTTGTGCCCAAGTACCATGTCAACAGTTATTGCAACATTGTTATGGAAACACATTTTGATGCTGATCAAAGTGGCGGTGCGTTTTTAACTGAAAAAACATTCAAACCCATCAAACACGGACAAATGTTTTTTATAGCGGGACCTGCAGGTAGCTTGCAGGTGCTTCGTGATCTGGGATATCGTGTGTTTGATTCAGTATTGGACAACAGTTACGATCTAGAGTTAGATCACACACAACGCTGGATGGCCTTGACAAGATCCATTTACTTTTCTCAACCACGACTGCCTGAATTTTTTGAACTATGTCGTGCAGACATAGAGCACAATCAACAGTTGTTTCAAGCCACAAAGACTGCACGTTTAACTACTCTAATCAAGGAAATCAATGAATCCCATTAATTCTTACACAAGTTGGCAACCACTAGAAGAAGTCATTGTTGGCCGTGCATACACACCAGACTATTTTGATTTTATTCAAAACGCACAAGTGCGCAACCAACTGCAACAAATCTTATCCGAAACAGAAGAAGACTTGGCCAACTTGCAAAAGACCATTGAGACTTATGGTGCTAGAGTACGCAGACCCGACTTGCCCAATAAACATAGATTTCAACAAGAACAATTAACTGGCAACGGTGCGCCACTGCCTCCACTTACCCCAAGAGACTGGCAGATTACTCTGGGCGACAAATTGTTGCGTGTGCTGGCCATGCCGGAACTTGATAGCCTGTGCGCTGAGTATGCAGCAGCACAACCAGGCAGTGTGATCAATCCACACGGGCCCACGGGATGGGATGAGAACTGTATCCTTAACCAAGCATCAGCCAGTTGCATTGTGCGTGTGGGACGTGATTTGTTCTTTGACAACTCAGACTTCTTGCGTCCAGATCAAACTCGTTGGATTGTGGATAATGTGTTAGGACCAGAATACAGAATACACGAAGCCATCACAGATGGTCACGGTGATGCTGTATTTGCCATACTCAAGCCTGGTGTGTTGTTGAGTAGCAAACACGATGTGAACTTGAATTTGGCCGCAGACTTTCCAGGCTGGGATGTTTGTAAAATATGGGATAGCAGTATCTGGGCTGCCATGGAAGTGGGCAAGTTCAAGTATGAACAAAGCCCAGGTGCTTGGTACGTGCAAGGGCAAACACCCACACCTGAGTTCACAGACTTTGTGGATACTTATCTCTCTCGGTGGACTGGATTTGTTGCTGAAACTGTGTTTGATGTCAACTGTTTGGTGCTAGACGAGTCGCACGTGATCTTCTCAGCGTACAACCGAGAAGTGTTTGACTATTGCCGCAAGCACAAGATAGAACCCATCATCTCAGAACTACGTCACAGTTACTTCTGGGATGGTGGTATCAGTTGTTGCACTCAAGACATTCGACGTCGCGGTGGCCTAGAAACTTATCTCTAAGGATGTCCGTTAACATAAAATCTATTGGCTGTGTCCTCTGGGCCTAGTACTGGGGTCATGGCCAACTCTGGCAGATTCTTTGGCCAAGCCAAGATGCTCATCAGTGCAGACTCTCCAAAAATATTTTCTTCGTTGCCGGCAAAATTATCAGGATTGTAATTGTTTACTTGAGCCCAGTAAAATCGATACCCCAAGGGTTGCAACATTTCGTATATTTCTTTGAGATGTTTGGATTCATGTGCTTCGTAATAAATCACTGGACATCTTTGTGCAATAATTTCTCGGCAACCTTGCAATACATCTAGCTCATGCCCTTCTACATCAATTTTGATTAGGTCGGGTGGTTCTAGGCCAGCCTGATCAAGAGTCAGACAAGGCACTGATATTGCTGTTTCTTCGGCAGTCACGCAAACAGCACCAAAATTGCCAACTTGTTCAGGATCAAAATCGCTGACATACACATGACCTTGTGTCTGCGACACTGCACAATTTAGTGTGGTCACATTGTGCAAGGCGGTTGTGTTGATTTTTAACATTGCATAGTTGCGAGGGTGTGGCTCAAACGCATACACATGTCTGGCCACACTGGCAAAGGCTGTGGTATGATAACCAATATTGGCGCCAACATCATATACCACAGCGTCTTTAGTTAATATGCTCAGCAACAATGTCAACTCTGCTTGACTATACTCACCATATCTCAAAAGACTATGGCCAATCATTTCGTCATTGGCGTAGAAGAAAAACTTTTGGCAATATCTTGTTTGTGTAGATTTTATCATGTGTTGTTATGAGTATACCTTTACGCCATATTCATATTCAAAACGATCAGCATCTGCACGATCGTTGACCATGGGCTCACCGCGTATGTTCAAACTGGTGTTTAACAGCATGGGGCAACCAGTGTGAGCATACCATGCTTCCAACAACTGTCTTATTCCTGATCCATCCGCCTCCACCGTTTGTACTCTACTGGTGCCATCAACATGACATATAGCAGGGTAAACATCAGGTTGGCGGCAACGAGCGACTGACTGCATATAAGCATTAGTATGCCACCCAGGCTGGATATCAAAGTACTGATCAGCCAACTCAGCCAGTATGACAGGGGCGAAGGGTCTAAACCGTTGTCGTCGTTTGATTTCATTCACGCGATCCTTGATGTTGGGCACTCTAGGGTCGGCCAACAAACTGCGGTTGCCTAGTGCTCGAGGTCCAAACTCGGCTCTGCCACTTGCCACACCCACAACGCCAGTGCGCTGCAAATGATCAATGGCAGCATCAACAGGATACCCACCAGGGATGTCATGACCCAAAAAACTAGTAGTCCAATTAACACGCCGACCGTACGCAAGGGTTGCGGCGCCAAGGCTACTGCCAGCATCACCAGGACAAGGCATAATCCAAATATCATCAAAGTATTCTCCTAAACGTCTATTGGCCAGGCAATTCAGCGCCACACCGCCTTGATACACAAGATTGGTGCTCCACCCAAAGTCTCTGGCCCTACGCATGACATTTCCTATCAAGCGTTCCAACAATTGCTGCGCACTGGCAGCAATATCTACCGTATCAAGTCCGCTCATGAAACTATCATCCAGACCTGTGTGTAAATTCTTTTTGAACTCTATGTTGCGAGCATCTGTTATCAACTCCTGCTGCATCATATTGTGATAACCAGCATCGCCATAGGCAGCCATGCCCATGGTGATGTATTCTTCGTCTAGTGGGTGTAGGCCCACACGCTTAGTAATTGCACTATAAAAGAGACCCAGGCTGTGCGGATATCGTTGCGTCCACAATCGCCGGTATCGTGCTCGTCCTGTTCTGTCATACTCTGCTCCCCAAATTGAAATTGTGTCCCACTCACCTATGGCATCAATTACCACCACAGTGGCACGATCGTATGGGCTAGTTTGAAAACCGCCAGCAGCGTGTGAAAGATGATGATTGAAACTATGCACACGTTGGGGTTCAATTTGACTGCCCAACTGTTGTTTTAATATTTGTCGTGTGGTAAGTTTGTCCCATTCAATACCTTGCCCTGCGTACCATTGTCTAAATTGTTTGTTCCAGGGACGTTCATAGTATGCAATTACATCTGGCCCATACTCTGTAACTTCGTCCAACAACCCTTGACAAAAGTTTGCATCATTTTTCTTTTTGCTGTAGCGTTCCGAGTGACCAGCAAACAAAATATCGCCTGAGCGATTAATTACTGCGGCAGCGGCATCATGAAAACCCGCACTGATACCTAAAATATTCATTTATAGATAAATGGATCTCGTTTACGAAGTTCTTTTAGCTTTTTACGATAACGTATTTCCAAGGTGATTCTATCCCAAAGTCTGCGTAGCCATTTCATTTCAGTCTCCTTATTTGTTGAGTAGCATAGTCCGCATCGCTCCAGCGATACTCGTATGTAGCTTCGGCGTCGCTGGTGCGTATTTTATACACATCAAGATGAGCAGCAATCTGTTGCCAAATTTGATAGTAGTCCAATGTGCCAAACGATTTTGTTAGATTCACTTGTGCCACTTTTGGATGCCCAATAGTTAGTGAGCGATCTTCTGGATCAAATCCATTGTTGGTTAACCAGGTGCGAAAATCTGCTAACTTCTTAATTTGCCACGGATATGCACTGGGATCTCGACCCCACTCTATGTCAAAATCTCCAGCAGCCTCAGTTTGACTGCGTAAGCTGGTAGTTGTTAGTTCGTCTACACTACGTCCTTCGTCGTTGAACACTTCCCAGTGTGCCTTGCCTACTGCTTTGTTTACTCCAACATGAACTCCGCCCATTTGTCTATTGATTGTGTCTATACCAAACAGTTCGTAATCTTCAGCATCCAATGAATAGCGCGGTGCGTTGAGCCAGCACATCAGCTGACTGGGACGTCGCCAGGCAGGTGCCTGCATGCTCTTGCGCATGCTGAGCACAAGGCTTTCGTATTCGTGGCACAACAAGTTGAGTTGACGTATGTGCCAACGGGTGGCAGCATCTGCCTTGGTCCAATAAGCACTCATATGCCCCGAATGTCCTTGCAAGTCTTCAAAGTAACGGTGCAACCAATTCATGCGTTCATGATCAACACCTAGGTCGTCTTGTATTGTGTCTTCTACTGTGAACAAGTCATCGATAGTATAGCCTAGGTTGGCTGAGTTGATTGCAGTGATACTGGCATTGATCTGGCCAATGATGTATTCGGCCGTGCGTTCACTTTCGGTCCATCCCAACCAACAGTAATTTTTTTCCAAGTGTAAATTGTTGCGTATGATGTTGTTCAATGCAGCCAGCCATTTGCGGCTCAAACTGTTGTCCGTGACATCAATGTACAGTGTGAGATTGTCTTCACCACGTAGGTCTATTTCGATTCTATCAAGCAATGTTGTTCCACCATTCTAGCACCGCGGGTCGACCAGCAAGTATTTGTTCCATAGTGATCCGTTGTGTGCGTATGCGTTCTAATTGTAACACACGATCACGACCATTTGCAAGACCTTGACGGTAAGAGTCTGGCCATTGTTCTTCAAATGTAGGGCGTGTTTTTAATTGAACAAGTATGTCTCGTAACGCACCATCTACTTCGGACACAAGCTCATCAATCCAGGGATCAAGTAATGACCTAGGCAATGCCAGTGGACTCATCACAATGTCTGGCGAAAACGAAAATATCACTTTAGCAAGGACGTCGACTCCCAATATTTGTGCAAGTTGTCTAATGCGTGTAACTTCGAACATTCCGGGCAAAGTGAGCGTAAAGTCAATTCGTACTTGACGTCGGTGACGTTGGATCGCAACTGCCGCACCAAAATGCTCAATCCAGCGATCATACTCAAGGCCTGTTCTAATGTATTCGCCAATTGCGCCTGTACCGTCGAGACTTGCACATATCTGCCAATCGCGCAGCCCGCTGAGAATATCGCGATATAAGTTAACACCTCGATAATCCACTCTGGATAGATTTGTATTGTATCTAGCATATACCTTCGGCCCATCCCCTAATTCAACTATGCGTTTCATATAACGCCAATGTTGTTCGTACATCAAGGGCTCGCCACCTACCCAGTATACTTCTTCAACACGATGCTGTTCCACTGCTGCCGCAAACTCAGCTTCTATCACACTGTCTTGAAATGCAGAAATTTCTTGCCGCACTTCAGGTTTCATCCAGGCATTCTTGGGATTGGACCAGTCCGTCATTTTGTGTTGTCGCTGTTCTGTTTCCCAGCTTGAGCTCAGCATGTCACCGCAAGTTCTACATTTGAAATTGCACAAGTTGGAGAATCTATAATCCCAACTCACTGGCTGCATTGTGGTGCGGCCTGCGGTGTCTGTGGTTTCCCAGATGTCAGGATACTTATGTTTGAACAACTGCCAAAAATATGTGCGGTAAACATCGGTGTTCAACAGCCGGTCATTGCACACTTCGCATTCAGGCAAGGTTTCACCTGACATCATTCTACTGCGCACACTCCGCATGTGCGGTGAGTTCCAGTGTTCGTCCAGTGTGATGGGAATGTATTTTCCTGAGCCTGCGGCTGTGTCTATGTACTGTTCAAAATTCTGCGCAGGTTCTCGGCTTGCACAGCACATACGCCGTTCTGTCTGTGGACTCAAGTAGGTATGCACCCAAGGTGCCATGCACAAGCTCATAGTTGTGATTCGATCCAGCGATAAGTTTTTTCCAACCCTGCTTCAAGACTGTCGGGAGGTGACCAACCCAAAACTCGACGGATCAAGGCGTTGTCACTGGTGCGACCCATCACGCCTACAGGTCCAGGTATGTTCACAATGTTTACAGACTTGTGGGCTATGTTGCTGATCAACTGCACCAGATCATTGACTGTGACCATTCGATCTGAACCAATGTTGATAGGTTGGGAATAATCACTGGCCATGAGTCGGTGTATGCCTTCAATACAGTCATCAATGTACATGAAACTGCGTGTTTGTGTACCTGGTCCCCACACATCTACTGTGCCTGAACTCTCGGCCACTTTGCGACACAAGGCAGCAGGTGCTTTTTCTCTGCCGCCGCACCAGGTACCTTCGGGACCAAACACATTGTGAAGTCTGGCAATGCGCACATCTATGCCGTGGTTCCTGGCAAATGCCTGATACAGTCGTTCACTGAACAATTTCTCCCAACCATACTCACTGTCTGGATCAGCAGGGTATGCGCTGGCTTCGGACATCATGGGTGTGTCAAGATCCAGTTGATTGTGTGCAGGGTACATACAAGCACTGCTACTGTAAAAGATCTTGGGAGTCTTTTTAAATGTAATCTCGTGCAAGATGTTCAGATTGATCAAGGCACTGTTGTGCATGATGTCTGCGTCATTGTTGCCCACAAACACAAATCCTGCGCCACCCATGTCAGCAGCCAGTTGGTATATTTCATCCATGTCTGACGTAATCAATTTGGTAACTTGTCGTTGGTTGCGCAGATCCACTCGATAGAACTCGTCTGCTGCTGTGTCACTGAACTCTGGCAGTTTGAGATCTGCTGCCACAATATAGTGACCTTGTGCTTTCAAACTGCGCACAAGATGACTGCCTATAAATCCACCAGCACCGCATACCAATACTTTTTTCATTCAGTTTCCTTGATGTAATACTGTGCTATATGTTGATGCACTTCAGCATCACGAATGTGATAGTACGGCCTGTAATCTCTTGTGTCTGCATGATCCCATAAATTTACCGCACTACGATAATGATCAAATTTTGCAAAATATTTTGCAGGCATGGCTGCAAACTTGGGGTGTTCAAATCCACCCTGATCAAATCGAAACGGTATGCCACTGTCCATTAACTTTTGCAAAGTATTTTGTATTATACACTGATTGTGATATATTGCCAAATCTAAATCAAAGAATTCTGTGTAATATTCACGTATGATATTCAATTGGCGATTGTTAAATTTGGTAGTGGTTGTGTTGGCCGTGAGAAAACTGTAAGGAACAACTTGTCCGTTGAATCTAGTTTCACTGCGTGTGCAACTGGTTCCTTGCACTATCACAAAGTCTGCAGATTCTGCAATGGCTTGATCCACTTGCCGGCTAATCAACAAATTGGTTGCACTGACCTGTGCCAAGTTCACTATGTTTCTTTGTTGGGCCAACAAGTCAACCCAGCATTGGCCATATTCAGAATCTGACACACAGAAACTATCTCCGCAAACATATACTTGTTTCATGAATTTACATAAGATAAAACATCAGCAATGATCTCTGAACGAAAACGTTGTTCAACCAATGCTTTGTTGAAAAATCTAGCATGATTGTGTTGGAGTTTTTGTTCAGTCTCTTTGTCAAATTTCAAGTTGCCTTGTCTGTATTCTTTGACTGCATCAAGTGCTGTACGGGCCACTGTTTGATGTCGCTGATCATCGTCTATGATAGTGTCATAACTTTCGTCCCAGAGGTTACCAAAAGTTTCAAATCCTTCTCGTTGCAAATATTTCAACGTGTCAACACTCCCAAACGTAATGAATGGATGACGGTATGCTATGGGTTTAAAACTTTTTTCTGATATTTCTGTTTTGTAGTTGGGAACTTCTGGATTACGATGCCAATTCATGGATCGCATGTATGATTCAACTACCACACTAAAACAAGTTGTGTTGTACCATTCAGGGTTGAAATAATACAACCAATATCCTTGTTGTTCTCTATCAAAGTCGTTGGGCAACATTCGTCCTCGGTCGGCATAACTGTACAAACCTTGATCTAACACAGTGGCGAGTCTTTCCAGCACTAGATCTTTGTGCTCTCTTGCCTTGTTCATTGGCATAAAAAATGCATGTTGGTAGTTTCGCTGTGGTTGATATTGATCGTAGCCCATGAATCGATAATGCATGCTTTCTCTATACCAAAGCCAATTACCATTTCGCAAAATTAATGCATTGTTTTTGATCATGCTGGGCGTGTCTACGTCACTATCCCATAAATGATCAACCACAGTTTTAAATCCCTGTTCAACTAGGTGTGTGTGCCAAGGTTGTGATTGTAATACACCAACATGAGTTTGTAGGATTACTGTATCTAATGGTGAATATGTTTTAGTTGGATCGTATTCAACTATGTTAAAATATTCATCTATTAATTCACGCACAACACCTTGAGTAAAACAAGGATGTGTGGTGTTGCTGTAAATTAGTGTTATTTTACTCATAATCAATTAGTGCTGCAAATTCAGGTTCTACCGTACGCATGTTTTGATTGCGTTTGCGATCCAGGTCTGCAATTTTCATACGCAACATGAATCCATCTGTGCTTGCACCAGTGTTCATAAAATCAATAATGCGGTCAAACTCCTCACGATACTTAGGCGGCACATCTGCTGTGCGTAAATGTTCTGTAATGCTGGCCTTGGCAGTGTCTGGTAGTGTGGCAATACTGAAGTACCAAGCATCATGCATCATGTTCCAGTACACAAAGTCAAAATCTTGCAACACAATCCACTGAGCCAGTTCATCAATGTAACGCACATTGAACACATTCACAGTGCTACAGCATTGTAACTGCAGGTTGGGCATTTGAGTTTTTAGATACTGAAAACTTGTGATATTGTCTAGTACCACAGCCCAGTCTGCATTGGTGCGTTGATATTCAAATCGCTTGCCTACATCGTCAATACTAAATGCAATTTCAACTGTTTTGAAATGTCGCCAAATTGCTTCACCACGAGCAGGATATTGTGTACCATTGGTGTTGTAGTGTATCTCCACTTGATGTGCGATACCACGGTCAACAATGCCTTGCAACATGTCAAAGTGCTCGTCAATCATGAAAGGTTCGCCACCAGTGAATTCAATGTAGCGAATGTCTGTTAATACTGAGTCAATCTGTTGCCAGAACTGAACATTCTCTTTAGGCCAAGCACCAGCACGTAGCATTTGATATGCATGACTGCTTTTTTGTTGTTCTCGTGGCAACTGATTTATTTCTTCTGTGGCAAATTGACTCGAACTCCACGAACCGCATATACGACATTTCAAATTGCAAATATTACCCAGTTTTAAATCCAAGAACATCAATGGTTTGGCATCTGCAGTCCATTCAGTATCTTTGATTGTGTGTTTGAGTCTGTCTAACGTGTGCATGCGTTTGCTGGTGCGGCCGCCACGTTCTTCATTCCAACATTTGCGACATGTTTGTGGTCGTTGCCCTGCAAGAAATTGTTCACGTAGTCGACGCATGTGATTTGAGTGTTGTATGTCTGCAAAGTTAGCAGTGCTCAACTCAAACTTATTTCCTTCATTGTCTAGTATTTCGTCGTCAGCAAGGCAGCATGGACGCACTGTGCCAATTGGCGAAGCTTCGATACTGATCCAAGGTAGTACGCAAAATTTATCGTGTGGTACGTTCATTTAAGTGCTGCCAATTCTGGAACGACTGTGCTCCAAGATTCTTTTCTAATATTGTCCAGCTCATGCGTTTTGCGCCAAAATGTATCTATCAAGTGAGTGTTGTCTGTGGCATGCATAAAAGTAATTGTTGATTCGAACCCCACTGTTGCACGTTGCAACGGATCCTGATCACGCAACCAGTCAATATGATCTTGATACTTTGCGGCCAGGAGTTGTTTGTATTCAGCTGGCGCAATGTCTATTCTATAGTATGCAGGGTCTTGCAAAATATTTACATTTAAATCTTGAGCACGTATGAGACCACGTTCAACCCAGTCACGATGAAAGTCTGGCAAGTGCCATGCATTCATAATGCTGAGTGTGGGACTGATATAAAAATCAACTTCAGGACATATCTGCAACATGTCTATGCGATTTTGTTCTACCACAGCCCAGTTTGTGCCTTTGCGAATGTACTCACCCCGTGCGCCTGAGTCGTCTAGACTTGCGCCCACTGCCACACGGTCAAACTGTTTCCAATACTCAAACACACTCTTGCCTTTGAGTTCAGTATGCGTGAAGTTTGTGTTGTAGATCAATCGCACATCAAAACGTTTTCTACGTACTAGTTCTTCCAAGATATTGTAGTGTTCTTCCATCAGCAATGGTTCACCACCAGCAAAGTAAATCTGCTCCACATAGTCCAAGTGTGGTTCTAACTGTTCCCACATGTCCAGTTCAGTGCGCCCTGCATAGTTCAACACTGAGTTCTGCTCTTTCCAGTCTCCGCCTGCCAGCTTTGCTTGATCCTGATACCATTGACTGCTGAATATGTGCCCACAACTGCGACATTTTAGATTACACAGGTTACTGAAACGGATGTCCCAGTAGGTCATTTCAAAAGGATTCTCGTCTAATTTCTTAATCTGATGGCCGTGATGCTTGTTTGCACTCTTTCGTCCACTGAAGAATCCATTGGCTTCTTGTTCATAACAACGACCACAGGCAGCATTAGGTGTTTCGGTCAACATGTCCTGCCGCAGTTGTTGCATGGGAGTATCAGTCCATATTTGTTCCAAGGTATTCTTGCGGCAATTGCCAACTTGCCCCACACCCATTTCAGCATGGCAGCAAGGATAGGCTTCACCTGTGGGGTAGGCATGCAGGTGTATCCAAGGATATATGCAGAATGTTCGTGATTCCGTTAATAAAAACTGTTCACGTTCAGTCAGCTCGGTTTGGCGTACCAAGTCGGTGCTGTTATATTTGTATTGAGTCATACCATTCGCTTAGTTCAGGAAAGCATCGGTCAAAGTTCTTGCCACGGCGATCATCATACTGTGTGTAGAACTGTCGAAAATCATTCAACAGTTTGGGCAATTCAAATGCTTCCGAGTGTGGAGTTTTTACCACATCCAAATAATCAATCAAGCGTTGTACATGATTGATTTCGTGTTCGTGCAAGCAAGGATTGTTTTGATTGTGAAACAGCCATGCTTGAAGTTGCAGTCTATAACGGTTACGCAAGTTGTCAGGCAACACCAGCGCACTTTGGAAACTGGGAAAGCGCAAAATGTTTAACGTAAAATTCACACGGTCACGGCCATATTTTTGTTTAAAGGCCAGCAACATATTCAAGTTGTCAACCAAGGTGGTCAAGCACAAGGCATTGATGGTGCTCATGACATGTATCTTGTTGACAAAGTTGCCCTCCAGCAAGTACAACATATTGTTGAACCACTGATCAAAGTCCAAGCCATCACGTATGTACTCGGCCTGTGCCCCGGTGGCTTCCATGCTGGTGTACAATTCAACTTCAGGCAGTGTGCGTATGGCGTCTGCAAACTCTATCATTCTGGGCAGTTCAATCCCCAAGTTTGAATTGATGGCCAACCGAGTTGTGCTACGCCCTTGATTGGTCTTGAACCAGTCTATCAGTTGCCAGGTGTAGCCCGACATCAAGGGTTCACCTCCGGTTATTCGGAGTTCTTGCAGTGTTCTGTGGAGGTCTCGTTCCCACCAGTCGAAGAAGGCTTCCACATAAGGATTAGTTTCACCGAATTTATAAAGTTGAGCACTATCATGAGTGTGAGTAAAATGGTTCCTACCATCGCTAACCAACCCGTGGTAGGGTCCATGCCGGCGTATATCATTGACCCAAGTGGAACTAAAAGCAGGATTGCAATAAGAACAAGCAAATTGACAAGTGCGATCGAAACTGATTTCCAGAGTTCTAAGATTGACATCATCTTGGATGGGGGTGTTGACTGCTTCATGTAGGGCCTCTATGGGATAAATTCGACTTTTGTACACACGGTCACTCACAGCGTTGGTGTCCATGTCTTCAATCTTCCAGCAGTATTCGCACCCGCTGGGACGTTCTCCAGCCAACATTTTACGTCGGTCTTCTTTCTTTTGATCAGTATTGTGCAGCAGCCTAGAGTTGTTATTGACTTTATCCGCGTCAATCAAATGAGCTGGCGGGTGATGACAACTTGTGGTTTGCCCACTTCCTAACCAAATGGTAGCATTGTACCACTTCGCTGCACAAAAACTCGGGGATAATTCATCCAGTACTTGTTGCCGAAATTCTAAATCATTCATTCAAATATGTGTTCCACTTTGTATTTTTGTTCGTCAGCCCACTCAAACCAACGATTTCTATTGTACAATAAATCCGGCAGCATGTCATTGTACATGCTCATGAGTTCGCTTTTGCTTTTAGTAGCAAGATATTGTATGGCCTGAATCAATGCCTCTGTTAATTTTCCATCGGCTCTATCTCCAGGAACTTCAAGATCAATTCCGGGGAAATAGTGATTGAATGTTTTGAATCCATGATCACGTAAAAACTTATATTGTTTGACCTGTCCGTTGATCACAAAAGGTCGCATGCCAATCAAAGGCTTAAAGTTGATCTGGTGCACAAATGTATTAGTGTTGTTGCTGTTCTCCGTGGCACCAACTATGTGTAAAAAATGATGCTGCCAATAATACATGTTGTGTAGACTGAATAAGTCATGGGGTATTTCATGCGGGGTAGATTCTGTTCCCAATGGATACCAATGTCCGTACTTTACGTAATCTTCGTCTTTTTCACCAATTGAAAAATACAAATTGTCTTCTGGATCTACATTGCCTGGAAATGGTTTTCCCAGTGTCACCACGCCAAGATCTTTGAGATTGTGTTTGATCAGGGCTTTTACCAATGCCAGTCTGTGCGGATAAGGTTTGCGATTGTAACTTATGAATAAGTGTTTGGGATCAACCAAAGCAAGCTCGTCAGGAGAATATCGTTCATGGTGATCTTTGCACACAATTGCAAAGAAATTAAAATACTGATTGCCATTAAAATTTCCCAAGCGATAGATATTATCAACACCTACACTGTTTGCTAATTTTGCAATCATGGGATCTATTAAATGATCAAGATACGCATCCACCGTGCTGATCACTACCAAATTATCAATTCGACGGCCTGCGGCAATGACTGTGTCAATTTCTTCATGAGTTTTAGGGCCGTGCCAGGTGGTATTGAATACTACATTGTTTTGGTCAGCAAATCGTAGGTTGACTTGATCTACAATGTTGGCATGTATGTTTTGTTCATACTCACCATAGATCCAAGTTTTAGGAAAAAAATTGCCTACACAAGTTGTTGACATTCAATGTATTCTAATAAATTTGCTGGTAGCTGTTGTCGTTCGCGCCGATTGTGTTCGCGTAGATGTTGATAATTGTATTTACAAACTGATCGAGCACTGTTTAAGAATTCAGCAGCACCATTATAACATATATCCTTGACAATGTCAACTATTCTGTCAGCACGAAGTTTTGGGTCGTCAATGAGATCAAAACTCTCATCAATCAAGTGTCCAAAAGTCTTGAATCCTGCGGCATGTAAATCTCTGTAGTACCCTGGGTTGGCCGCTACCACAAATGGGTGTCCCATGATCATGGGTTTCCAAATCTTCTCGGTGCGAAATGTATAGGGGTAATCAAAAATGGTTTCTGTTACCATACTGAAATATGTGTCAATGTATGCCTGTGGATTGATTATAGCGTCGCCCCAGGTGTTGCCAAACAAGTGGTGTTTTACAAATCCCGCTGGCACCGAGAACATGTTGGGCAGCGCACGATCAATCTCATATTCTGGGGGTAACAACTGTATTGGTTCGTTGGTGTCAGTTTGTAACACACTGCTCCAACTCATTTCCACACTGCTGCCAAGATTGGTCCACAGCGCACGATCTAGCAAGGCCTGTGATCGAAATGCATCTATTAGATATTTGCGATGCGGTCTCAATCGTCCATTTAAAAACAAAAAGTCATAGGGCTTGTCGCGTTTGTGGTACACAGCAGGATAAGACTCATGCGCACGTAAATTTTCTAAGTATTCTACAATGTTAGAAAAATAACAATCGGTTTTGCAATAACGCCATCCGGGTTCTAGATCTCCCGAAGTCAACAATCCAATGCGACTATCACGCACATGATCTGTTATCATCAATCGTTTCAATTGCAGCAATATAGTTTCGCTGCCTTCTGCAGGATTGGAAAATATAATGCGTCCAGGATACTGAGTGGCCAGTTCTGTTAGTTCATACCAATTTTCTTTAAGTACCACACGACCCACAATGTATATGTTGGCAGGATCAAATACCACATCTTTCCATTGCCAGAAACTGCCATCAGCTGCGGGTTTGAGCAAGTCCCAAACTTCGGCCCACTCATCCACAATGATCTTACGATTGCCTAGCATGATATGCACACTCCTCCCACCATGACCGCATCTCAGGAAACGTTGTCAAAAAGTCTGTGCCGCGGCGGCGATCATGCTCGCTAAAGAAGCGATAGAAGTCTGCTTTTGCACGTGAGTGATCAGTTAACTGTGCGGACCGCATCCAGGCAATGTCACGATCCAGTCTATGTAACTCGTAGTCTTTGAACCCTTGGAAAGGTGCATCCTCGGTTTCAATTTGTCTGATCATCCATGCCCATAACCATTCCAGTTTCTCTGCATAACTCTCTGGTAGTATTTGCAGACTTTGCCATGCAGGCTCACGTAGTACAGGGGTATCAAACCACACACGTTGATAGTCCTTGCTATATACTTTGCGCAGGCCCAAGATGCCAGCAAACAGTCGGTCCAGACTGGTCACGCTGAGATTGTTCATTGTGATGATAAACGTAAGGCTTGAGTAATTGGGCACTTCTGTGAGAAATTGATTCACTCGGTCCCACAGCAAATCAAAGTGCAGTCCATGGCGCATGTATTCTGCTTGATCGCCCCAGCCATCCAAACTCACGTACTGCATGAAATGTTCAATGCGCCCATCACAGATTTGTTTTACCTTGGCGAGATAACGCTGCCATGACTTTTCATCCACTGAGAAGTTGCTGGTCACATTCAAATGCAATCGTGGACTGGGATTCTCAATCACATAGTCAAACACTCTATAGGTGTTGCGATCCAGCAAGGGCTCACCGCCGGTCATTCTAAAGTGTTCAAGGTGAGGATACAGGTCTGGCCACCACTGCCAGAAGGCCTCAACATAAGGATTTGATTCTCTAGCAGGGATTGGTCTACGCTGACCCATAAAATGATCAGGAGAGTTGTGTGGACTGCTAGTAGGAAAAGCGCCCAGTCGTGCAACCTCATCCGCCCATGCGCTTGAAAACTGAGGGCTACAATAACTGCACTTAAGATTACAAGCGTGATTAAAATTAACTTCAACATAACTGGGGATAACATTTTCCGCTCCTGTGCTATTCTTTATTGATTCAAAATCCACAGCGGCCCAGGGCTCGCCTGATCTGTAATGACGGTCGCTTAACTTGCCCGCATCTTCCATGTTCCAACAGTAAGAACATTCTGCGGGACGTTGACCCCCCAACATCATTTTGCGCTGTGTTTTTTTATATTCAGTATTGTGTAGTGCACTAACATCTATGGCAATTTCTGCAGGATTGATTGGGTGCAAGGGCGGATGATAGCAGGAGTTGTTCATGCCTGTGGTAAGATGCAGACTGACCTGTTTCCATTTGGCTAGACATAGTGCAGGACCCAACTGCCCGTGCATGTGTTCGGCAGCAGTTAGAAATCGGCTTTTGGTTCCTACAGATTCATCACCTTTGGGCATTACCAGCCTTCTTGTTCACGGATCACATCAATTTCTCTAACCATAACGCCACGATTGGTCCAGTTTGAACGATAGTGTTGTTTGAAGAAACGACTTTGTTCACCTTCAAAAATCATCATGGGCAAGTCTAACTGTGAATGCAAATCGTCAGCCACACGACCCGCCAACAGTCTGGGATCTGAATCTTTCACAGTATCCCATATCTCTGCTAGTGCGTCAAAGTCTTGTACTTGTTTATGGTCCCAGTTTGTGAGCATGGTCATATATGTACCTTGTCTGGCACCGGCCATGGCCCAGGCACCATTGTTGACGTCTGCACCAATGTTGTGCCATATGGTCAAATGATCCAGGTTGCGTTGATGCACACGTTGTTGAAATTCTTCCACTGTGGGCCGTGCACCTCGGTTCAAGCACATTTTCACCCCTTCACGGAATCCAGCACGCCAGGCTTGGAATGCTGATCCATTGGGATACGTGGTTGAGTAGCAGTCGTACATGGCCCAATACAAAGGATCAAAGCAAAACTCCACTTCTGTTTCAGTACGCCCGTCTGTGGCCTCATGTGTGCGCATGTTCATCACAAACTCACGGGTCCATGAACTCAAGCCGCCATTGCCATACATCAGGCCATTGACGTGATTACGGGCACGCCAACGAAACACTGCCTGTTCCCAATCGGGGGTGGCAAAGGTCAGTGTTTGATTGAAAAACTCAGCGTCAGGGATGTTGTCACCGTCAATGAGTATAAAACGCTCAGTGGTGCTGGCAGCCGCTGCGGCTTTGTGTGCGGCATCTGACCCTCGAACACCGTCCACTCTAGTTGCCCAGGGCACCATGTTTTTGATCCGGACCCAAAACTCTTCCTTTTCAGGTTCGTCATATGTGAGAACTATGCAATCCAAATCTGCTACACAAAGTATATTTTTTGTCATGATTTTCATAAATAAAAGTGCAAGTCGCGATGCTGCACACACCCACTTGCTTTAACTGCTGTATTTTATAGTAAGCAATCAACATGATATTTATAGATAACAAATACTCTAAATGGTATTTTAGCATAATACACAACGCCAGGTCAAGGCTACTTGATAACACCAAGGGGTATGAGAAACATCACGTGATTCCAGAATCATTTTTCAAACTAAGAGTAAGAAAAGGTCCACCGGGATGGATAGACGGTGATCCAAATTGCCCTGAGAATCAAGTTTTTTTGACTACTAAGGAGCATTTTGTCTGTCACGTGCTACTAACAAAATGCACAGAGAACAAAGCCAAAAGCAAAATGATTAATGCACTAATTGGCATGAAGCGAAAAGGTAAAAACACTAGTCGTTATTTTAACAGTCGGTTGTACGAATCTGCAAAATTAGAGTTTGCTAAAATTTCCAGTGCCATTAATCTAGGAAGGAAAACACAGATGAAACAAAGGCAAAGGTTAGCCGGGCATCGGCTTTGAGAACTCACACACCCGAGACAAAAGAAAAAATGTCAGCAAGTGCAGTAGGTAAGAAGAAGTCGTCTGAACAAATTGAAAAAATGAAACAATTTCGGCACACCGAGTCTTCAAAGAAAAAAATGTCTGAAACCCAAAAAGGTAAATCACCCTCGCCAGAGACTCGTGCTAAGATGTCTGAGGCAAGAAAAGGTAAAAAGAAACCAGATGGATTCGGAGAGAAGATTTCTGCTGCCCTTAAAGGTAAATCTAAAGGACTAATGAGTGAATTAGTAAAACAACAAATATCTAACTCTCTAAAAGGTAAAAATACCCATCGCAAAGGAAAAATTGGAGAGTATAAACATTCTGTTGAAGCAAAAGCAAAAATTTCAGAATCTAATAGAAAAAGAATTTATTCTGAAGAAACAAGAGCAAAAATTTCAGAAGGTGTTAAAGCAACACAACTTAGAAAAAAATCTGCAATGTCAATTTGATTCATATGTTCGTTTACTCCAACGTTGATGGGGTTGATCCTCTGCAACGATTACAGCGACATTGTCAGGATGACAAGGGGATCCTGAGTTGCCAGGAACCAATTTTGTTGTGGTCGTCCACGTTACTTCTACTAGTTTTCCATCGCGCACACGCACGTTGGAAGCACTGCGAGCAAAAGTTGCCTGGTCAAGCTCAATGTATGTACCAGGACAATCCTCCATGCTGTAGAATAGTGGTACTCCATCAGCGTCATGGTACAAGCGATAAAACAGCGGTGGTGGTTCAGGTATAGCCTGAAACATTTGTTGCAGTTGTTCAGGAGTCATTTGTGGAATAGAAATAATTTTCTACATTGATTGCTTTGTCATCAATCCAAATATCATAAGTTGGTTTGTGCATGCTCAAGCTGGTGTACTTTACTTGCCAATCAGCAAATTGCTGTGTGGTAAATGAGGTCCAATCAATGCCAGTACTGCCTCCTCTAGCTGTCCAATAGTGTATTTCGTGTCCTTCATCGAACAATTTGTTGAAATGTTTGATTCTATCCACAAAAGGAACAGCACTGTGATAATCACCGTTGGTGTTGGTACACACAGTACCGTCAATGTCAACCATGTACTTCACTTTTGGCTGTCTCCAGGCATTACTCTGTAGTTGTCTTCCACACTGTCTGGTGTACTGACTTCAATGATAGTACCGGCTTCGATACAGATCAACTGATGCGGTTGTAGTGGACGATTGCGCCAGGTTGTTCCAGGCTTGAGTATGGCTTCGTGTTGGCTGGCATCTTTTGTTTCAATGAATACTACTTTAAACAGTCCGTCAAGCACATACCAAGACTCATCTTTCTCTGCATGAAAGTGCATGCTGAAACGTGCCCCGGTGTTAAACCGCATCAGTTTACCACAGTATCGGTCGTTGGTTGCCCAGATTTCTTCCGAACCCCAACCTTTTTCTACTCTACCTGTTAGTCTGGTCATTTGATTTCTTCCAGTGTTGGTGCATACACACCCACATGCTGTACTGTGACCGCTGATGCCCGATTTGCAAACTTTACTGCGTCGGTCATGCTGTTGGTTTCTAAAAACTTGTACACCAATGCAGCTAAAAATGTATCTCCTGCACCGCATACATCAACAACATCACCAATGGCTTTGGCCGGCACCAACCAACCATTCCACTCAGCACCTTTGTCGCCGTGTGTGACAATCAACCATTCAGGAAGGGGCATGCTGGTGGCCAGGCTTCTTTCTAATGCATTGATCTTTATATAACAACCGTTTAATTGTGCCAGTTCTGTTTTCTTTGTGTCAACGAAAATTGGCACAGTCTGGGTTTTTATCAAGTCTGTGATCACTTCGTAATCCACTGTGCCTTTGCCGTAATCACTGATTACTACTGCATCATACACTGGAGGGATGTCAGTTTCAAATCTAATAGGATCACTAACAACATCATTGTCCATGCGAAGCAGTTGTTGTTTACTCTTGATATCAATCAGTCGATTCTTTTTGCTTGCCTTACCGTGCAAAAATTGCACAACACATCCTAACGCTTGTAAATTCTTGCACACGTTGCCGGCCATGCCGTCTTTGTGGATGGTGTGGTGAGGTTCAAATATAGGCACCGGTGCTTCGGGACTGATACGGTCTACATAACCGTAGGTGTAAGTGTCCTCACAGGCATCACCGATTAACAATATGTTGAATTTTTTCTGTTGTTGAGTATCCATTTAATCTTTCGAAAAAAATCATTTCTTTGCAAACATCTGCACCAACTATGTGTTTGTCCTGATAATCTGAACCTTTGACCATGGCATCGTGTTGGCTGATCAGTGTTATCAGTTCTTCATCTGTGTCAAATACAACCACTTGATCAACTGCTCGCAAATGCCGCAACAAGTCAGCACGTTCTGATGCGTTATTAACAGGCCGACTATTTCCTTTACGTTGTTTTACTCGTTGATCGCTGTCAATGGCCACTGTCAACCAGTCGCCTTGCCTTTGTGCAAATGTTAGTAATTCCAGATGCCCTCGATGTATTATATCAAATGTGCCATTCACAAACACTCTTTTCATTGTGCTTGCCAATCTTTGACATGGTAATGAAATGCACCTGTTTGTGGCACAGTTTGTATGCGCAGTCTGCAGTCTTGATATTCCCACACCAATTCGTCCGGCCAGCGTTCAGTGCGTGCACCTGCTATGTGTCGTTTCATGTGTACAATTTTTGGGTATGTGCTGAATGGCATGGTCACACGTTCGGGTCCCATGATTTCGGCAGCCATGGCATACACTAAATCAGTTGTGGGCACTTCATCGGGAAACTTTATGAGTTTTTTAAATTCTGCCCAATGGGCAAATAGGTTTTGTACCCATGAAAAAAACTCTTTTGCAGTTTCACTGCGCCGCCAGTATGTGACAGCATTGTACACATCAGGCAAGTTGTTGACATCAAACACTCTGCGGTAATGTCTTGCTGTGCTCACCTGATCTTGCCAGTTTCTACAACCGGTTGATATCACAACGTCTCTATGTCTAAACTGTGTCCACCAGTGTGCAATAGGCGATACAATCAACATGTCTGCTTCTAGTTTGATAGTTTCTCTAAATGGTGTGAGTCGGAACAGTTGTGCATCATTGGCAAATGGATTCACATCGGGTACAATCTGTCTGTGGTAGTCGTACATGGGGTCAGTGTCGGGGCTGTCTGTGACTAAACAGATACGTGCTGACGGATCCCAGTAGCGTATGGTCTTGGCCAAGGTGCGGGCACAGTTCTGGTAATCTACTGTGTCGCTGTTGACCGCAACAATCACATAACCTTGTTCGTCAGCTGGCTGCAACGATGGCCTCCAGATGCTTTTTACACATGGCATGAAAGTCCAGACCCTGCCAACTCACGGTTTTCAATCTACCTTCTGTGTTGGTGTATTCAACTTCATAATGATCCTGTTCAACACAATTCAGCCCATGATCTGGCAGGACATTGAGCATGGGCCAAAAGATGGTATGCACTGATTGTTCGGCACCTGCTACCAGGCCCAAGGCAATGCTCAGTGCATAGTCATTGCGATAGTTGCTTTGATGTATGCCATACAAGTCTCGATAGTGCTGCCAATTGGCTCGTATCATTTGCATGCTGTCGAATATAAACTGACTGATGTTGCCACGACGAAACATCATTACAGTGGCCCACCACATGGGCATCCGGTACTCACCAAATGTTTCAAGAGGGTGGGACATGCTGCTGGGGTCAAATGCATCCCGAAAGGCTGCAAATTGTTGCGGTATTTTCAGCATGTCTAGTAACTTATTGCTGGCCACAACATAGTCAGCATCCAGTACCAGGGTCTGATCGAAAGGTGATAACTCATAGGCATTGATGCGTCCAGCGTTGTGCCAGGTCACTGTGGTGCCGTAGTCTGCAAAGTGTCTTGACCCACCAGTGTCTGGTGCGGTCACAATGATGTATTCAAACTTGTGCTGTGCAGCCGCTTCAGGATTGTTTGTTACCACTGCCACAGGCAAGTTCAAATGTCGACGAATATTCTTGGCCGACCAGGCTGCCATGGCAATGTAATCCGTTGCCTCATTGTTGAAGGCAAAGATTAACGCACCTTGTGTTATCGTTTTTTGTTTAGTTCGTCCCATTCCACTCGCCATGCGTTCATTTGTTCTTGCCAGCGTTCGTGTGCTCGAGCAAACAAGTCTGTCACTGTAATTTTAACAGGAGTTTCATACAAGTCTAGTATCACAACATCCCGGTCTTGTGCGCAGGCCAACAGTACAGTCAGCAGTTCGGGCCCTGCTCGCCACATTCCACCAGCGTGGGCAAACACCATTCGTGCTTCGTATTTTTCTTTTAGCACCCGTCGAGCGGCTGCGTGATCAAATCGAGCTCGTGCATGAGCAACCAGGGCATTAGTATCCATAGTGTATTGTACAGGAAAAACAGAGAAAAGTCTAGGGGCATCAGCCCCTTTTGGTTAAGTTGTGGTAGCAGCCACAGTGGGTGTGCCCCAACTTGCCGAAAGATAAGTGGTACTTGGTGGAAAGTATGTCACAATGGTTGTGGCGGCTGTGCCCGGTGTGGCTCCAACACTGGCTGATCCTCCAGAAATGGGATCGCCGTCACTGGCCGACCACAATGTATCTATGGTCAACACAGTGCTGCTTGCATTGAGACTCAAACTGTGTTGTATGAAATTGGCTGTGTAAGGTGCTGTGTCTGCGAACTGTTTGTACACAATCACCGCTGCTGCGCCAGGTGTGAGATCGAAAAAGCCTGTGGTAGTGGCCAAGGTATTGGGGGTACCAGATCCACCAATCTTGGTAGTTCCAGTGTACACTGTAGCAGCAATGGTCTGACTATATGCGCCACCAGTAATGAATATGTCCCCACACAGGGTGTTGGCCAAGTCATTCCATTCAGGATCGCCGGTGTTGCCAGTGGCAGTTTTGCTCACGTCAATTTTGACTATACCGCCAGCATTGAAAAAATATCTAGCCGCATCAGCAGACGCCCAAGTCACAGTGTTGGTAAATGCAATACTCCATGCACCAGCAGCACGACCGCCTGTCAAGCTGTTGGTACCAGTCCAGCCAGTGTACTGTGTGCCAGAGGCCACAGCATTGCCTCGATTGTTGTAGCAATTGGTGATGTCAGTGTTCAATGCTGACAATATTGACACAGTGTTGCCTGTGACAGGTGCTGTTCTAGCAGTGATTGCAGTGCCTTGGTGAGAGGCCATGCTGGCAATAGTGTTGACCAAAGATGCCCAATTCACTGCTGTAACTACACCTGAGGCTGACACTGAACTAATTGCAGTTTGTCCGTATCCTGCGCTGGTAGTACCAGTGCTCCAAGTAGCGTTGACATTGGCGCCAGCTGTAAGGTTTACAAACCCGTTGTAGTCCGCGGCTTGTATCAGCCCTGTGCTTACGTATGTCATATCTATGTGTCCTTTATTTTATAGTAACTATAGCTTCAATTGTACCTGGTTCAGGGGTGTGTTTGTCAACCAGACTTCGTCCAATTACATTGAATGCTGTGGCCTCACCAGGTTGAGCTGCTCTAGCAACACCTGCTCCGGCACTGACCAATCTGTCGCCTTTGCGGGCATAGCCCACAACTTTGACTGGCACTCTACCAGTCATGGCCACTTTGGGATGAGTATCATCTTCACCTGCGCCGCCATTCATGGTGTAGGCCGGTCTAGTACTTATTACGCCAAATACATTTTCACTAAGATCTTGTTGTGACCGTGTGATTTCTTTGACCCCGCCCAGTTCAACCACTGTGCCTGGTTCTAACAATTCATCAGCAGCAAAGCGTTCTGCGACGTCAGCATACAAGGCTGTGGTAGCGGTGGCAAACACTTGGTTGAAGTAGTTAGTGCTTGATCCAATATTGCCCACTGCGTTACTACCGCTTTTGGAAATGCTGGCCACATTGGCAGTATTCACGTACAAGGTAGTAGTGTCAATTATGACCACGTTGGCTGTACCAGCAACATTGAAATTGATGTTGCCGTTGGGAGTGTTAATTTCACCTTTGGACGTTCCGTTTTCAAATTTGGTCACGCTAACACCCAGGCTCAACCCTGTCAGCTGAGAGCCATTGCCAATGAAGAATGTGCCTGCCACGTTGGCGGCCGCGGTAATGTTACCTGTGGCCGAAATCAATCCAGTTGTGCGCAAGTTGCCACCTTGAACGTTGCCAGTTACAGAAACGTTGGCAGCTGATACCAAGGCCGCAGTGTTGATGTTACCACCAATGATGTTGCCCACTGCTGTGATCAAACCGCCAGTGTTGAAGTTGGATCCAGTGATATTGCCCACGGCTGACGCTGTGGAGCCCACAACCAAGGCATTGCTCACTGAAAAAGTACCACTGGCTCCCAATGCTTGTGCTACCACAAAAGTTGTGCCACTCACATTGGCTTGTATATTTAAATTTCCACCTGAGATTGCACTCTTGATGTTGGCATCTGTAGTAGTGGTATTGACGTTGAACACATTGGCCACACCCACGCTTAGTCCTGTGTTGTTCAAAATGTTGACTGTGCCAGTTGTTGTGGTGTTGGCTGTGGCTCGCATGAAGTCAGTTGAGTCAAGATTGTCCAACAGTTGTGCATTGGTTGCTGATCCAGCAAACACAGCACTGGACACAGTGCTTGACAGTGTGAACCCTGGGAAGATAGTGGGAAATGCTGCGACCAAAGATGCTTGCGGTGTAAATGATGAGCTGTTGTAGATCACGCCCACTCGCACGTTGTTCACATACAAACTGGTAATAAACTTGGTGGCACCTACGTTGTCTAAAATGGTTTCAGGCACAGCACCTGATGTGCCCTGTGCTGCGGTAAACCCAGGGCCAACTACCAAGAAGGCAGCACCTGTGTATACCTTCAACTGTTCATTCACTGTGTCATACCACAAATCTCCAGCAACGTTGCTGGCGGGTTGACTTGAAGAAGCTGTGGCAGCCGAAATAGTTTTGAATGTGGTACCGTTGTACACTTTCAACAAATTGTTGAGTTTGTCCCACCATAGCTGTCCGGTAAGCGGGGCTGGTGGTTGGTTAACACTGGAACCATTTTCCATCAGTCTAATAAAGTTTTCATCTAAAAATTCACCGTAGCCGGCGTAGTTTTTGCCCACCAGGGTAAGTGGTGCGCCTGCTGCAAAGCCGGCAGCGGTGTTTACAGTACCATCGTTAATGGTGGCAAAAACTGTGCCGTCTGTTAGATTGATTGTATATGCCATGTCAGTTACCTGTTCCTAGTTTCAATATTTATACAGCGTTTATGTTGCTCAGCGTCTGTATACGCAGGGTGTAATCAATTTGAATTTGTCTATTCAAACTTTTTTGCACCGGGTGAAAAATCACATGAGTGATCAAACGTAAATTAGTGGCTGATCCATTCCAGGTTTTTAATCCCAGTTCATCAAACACAAATTCTCCGTCAAAATTGGTCGAATTGTCAAACGCCTGTTGTGTGGCCGGTTCACCAAAATCCAACAAACAAGTCACAAGAATATCACTGTACACTGTGCCACTGGTGTGTAACGGGGTCATTTTGTTGTTTTCTGGATCAATGTTGGCTGCTGAATTATCGTCAACCACTTTGGTGTAGGTTTCATTGTACAAGTCAGCATTTTGACCAGTGGTGTTTGGGGGCAAATATGTGATAACACCTGTGGGGTCGACTGAACTGCCACCGTTGCCAAATGCCATAAGGTAGATGTATCCAGTGTTACGATCACTCAAAGTCTGTGCCATGGCCAAACTGATATTTTCGTAGTGAATTGCGTTCTTTTTGTCCACCAGTACTTCGCCAGTGTTGGGATCATGTATCTTGACAAAACCTTCAATTTTGCACAGTCCGGGCTGGATAATCATGCTCGCCCCTCCACAAAAGTTTTTTGAGTTTTTGGATCAAAAATTCGCATGTGCGCTTGGACCGAAATTGACCCTGTTTCGTTGGGACGCTTGGGTGCAGCCGGTTTGGGGGGCACAGTGTTGGGAGCTGATGTTGACTTTTGCATGATCTTTTATTTACCTGTGTTATCGGTCACACAAAAACCTTGCGGCTTCGGTGTCAGTTTCTTGCAGTGCTACTCCGTTGCTGGGGCTACCGTTGCCTGGTTGATACCATCCAAGAGCACGGCGTTGTAGTATGGTAACTTCACTGCCTGCAGCAGGTGGCAACAACGGAGTTTCAGGGTCATTGTCCACAATAAATTCAATGGCTAGCGGTGAAAAATTAGTTACAATGTAACGATATTGACTGGTACTTTGAGTTTCACTGTAATTATACTGACGAGTACCACCTACATAAACTTCAACACTTTCCACATAGGCTGAACTAGAATCTCCAAAGTCGCCTATGTCAATGCTGGGAGCATAGTACAATGTACTGCTACCGTCGGCCAACACTGAATCAGACACTGTGTAGTTTTGGTAACGTTCGTCTAACAAATTGCCTAGGCCTAGATCATACACTTCAGTGTTCACGGCGTGATCTGCAGCGGCAGTGCCGGCTGTGCCGCGTCTGAGACCAGTCAAGGTATTGTTTGCAGTATTTCTGTTGCGATATGAAATGCGTTCGCCGTTGATGGTGATAATACCAAACACACCAGTTGCAAGATTGGGCAAGGTCAATTTGGTTGCATCCTGCACATGTATTGTGCTGGCAGTGGCCAACAGTGGTTGGGTCAACGTTGTAGTAGTTGCAGCCGTCATACGATAAGTGACCTGTACCCCACGCATGTCTTGGAAAATACCAAATGCCACAGCATCCGGTACCACGCTGTTGGTAAATTCTGTGATGACCATGACTTGATTGGAGCCAATTGCACCTGTGGCCAATATCAAAATTTGACCTGATATTGTGTAGTCGGAGCCTTCAAACAGTCTTTGACCATCCAAGGTGACCCACAAGCGGTTGGCAGCTATTCCTTCTCTTAGCAAATCAAAATTGTTTACGGGTATGCTGGTGCCTACGCCGAAGTCAAAGGAACCCGGTTGAAAATCAACCAGGCCCACGTCATACGTGGTGCTGTCATAGGCTTCTTCCACAGTGAGACCAGTGGTTATGGGCCCAACAAACACTAGAGTCAGTGCATTTTGTTGATAAGTGTCATTCCAGGTTATCACTGTGATACGGTCTTGAAAATTCAACAAATTGTTAAATTGTATTGTGTCTCCTAACACATTGTAGTCAGCTATGGTGCTGACTGTGATCAGAATTCGTGCACCAGCAGCTGGTGGCACGTTGAACACCACTTGTCGTCCTGGTGTGTTGCTGCCAGGATAGTTGGTGACGCTGTAACTGCCCACTGTAGCACCAACACTTTGTATCTGCAGTTCGTTGTCTACCCACACCACAATGTCGTTGGAAGGATTGATAATGCTCTGTGAGTAGCCTCCGCGTTGTGGCAGGCCAAAGCTCACTGAGCTGTCGTCGCCAATCCATTCTATGCCTTCTGCGGGCTGCTGTCTTAGGCCATTTATTTCAACCACCATGTTGGCAGCATTTGTGCCAATTATTGGAACACTCAGCGTGACTGAGTTGGTGACCAGCACATTGTCCACTGCTTCAAACTGTTCAACCACTGGTGTACTCCAGCTGGCTAGATCAACTGGTATGAACTTGGCTGTTAGTTCACCTAACCATGCGGCTTGATCATCAATCAAATCAACTTCTGTGATTCCATCCAATGTGAGTGTGATGGCATTTATAGAGTCAGACACCACGCTGAATATCTGGTAATCAACCGAGGTTTCAATGCCGCCTAAGCCGTATCCCGAAAACGTCACAGTTTGTCCCGCGCTCAGTGCTGACAAATCTCCCAACAATATCACAGCATTGCTTTCGCCCACAACATCAGTAACTGGCATGCTGAGAGCATCGCCCAGTATCAATATTGAAACCAGATCAGCAGGTCCCACTGTGGCTGGGATAAAGACTTCACTGCGTTGAGAAGGCGCAAATGGCAACCAGTACACTGTGTTGGTCAGCTGTATACCAGCTGGCACTGCTTGTGTGGCACGATAATAGGTGCCAGCTGGTTGGCCTGTCATGCTGCCGCTGGCAGTGGTCAACGTCACTGGAGTGGTAGATCCTGACACCGCGGTAATAAAGAACTGTGTGGCATTGGCCACAGTCAACACATAGTATTCAACACCAGCCACAATACCACCAAACACAGTGCCAGAGAACACAATGGGCTGTCCTGCTGTCAAACTGGTGGTGTCTGTACAAATTACCACGTTGAACCCACCAGCGGTGCTGGTACAAGTTATCACGTTGTTGTTGTAAACCACTGACAATGCAGGAAATTCATTGGTTATAGCCCAGGGCACACTGACTGAATAAGCAGTGACTACTGGTATTTGCTGTATAATAGTGCCATTTACAAATACTGCCACTTGTGCAATTTGGCTAAAGCTCACTGGTACAACAACTTTGTTGCCCAACACATCCAATTCAGCACCTGTGTAGGTTATTCTATACAGTTGACTGCCGCCGCCAACTTCATACACATTGATGTTGATGATGTCCTGTGGGGTTACTGAAGATAAAATCACAATGTATTGGCTAGCCCAGTCCACAAAGTAATCAATATTTTCATTGAGGTCTTGTCCAGTGGTCAGGTTACTGACCAACACTTGCACTGGAAAGTCAACCACATCAGCCCAACTGTAGAAGTTGGTGGCTGCTGGATTATAAGTGTATCTAATAGACACCACTTGGAAACCATGTCCGTCATTTTGCCAGTCTGCACCTGGTCTGGTGTATACTCTCATGTCCAAGGTGTCAAATTCACTGCCATTGACCAGCTCTTCTGGAGCATGTGCTTCGTAAGGTCCTAAGAATTCGCCGCCATCCACAATCACGTCACTGGCCTGTGTGCCAAGATATGAATCTAAGAATGCACTTTCATACTGAGCATCCAACAGTGGCAGAGTTTGTGCAGTCATGCTGCCAGTGGCATCGGTCAATGTTGTGTTGATGCCGCCTTGCACAGTGGTCACTGTGAAGGTATTTGAACTGGGAATAGAAGTTACAAAATATGTTGTTCCTGCCACAATACCACCAAATACCACACCTGAAAATTTTACAGTCGCACCCACTTGCAATGGCAAAGTACCTGCACAGGTGATTATGTTGCCTTGATCACTGGTAGCTGAACAATTGATTGTGGGATCTGTACTGCTACTGCCCAAGAAATAATTGCCGTACACTTGAACACCAGGGTAGTCAATGCCGTCAATCAGCAATGGCAACTCAAGTCCTGGACTGTTGGCTGCTGCTACATACAATCCTCGTGTGCGATCTACACCACTGAGACCAGTGGGTTGGCTGGCGCCTGGATAGGTGTAATTACCTGGGTTGACCAAGGTCCAGTTTTCAAGATCAAAATTAGGACCAACCACAGCACTGCTACCGTCAGAGCTGCTGGCAGACCATACTCGGTTGTCATAACGCACCAGTGTTCCGTTTACATACAAGGAAGAACCGTTCCAGTCAGTGATGCTGGAGTTGTATTGATATCTGTCGTATCTGATCACAGTCCGAAACGATCTAGTGAGACCGTTGATCAATCTTGCATAGGCCACTGCGCCAGATCCATTGCCACCGTCGAACGACACAGTAGGAGTGCTGCGGTATCCAGCACCTGAATCTGTCATGTTGATAGCATACACTTGTCCCAAACTGTTCAACAAGGCCACCGCCTGTGCTGGTCTAGTAGGTGCAGGATCTCCTGGATTGGCAGTAACAATTACCAGTGGTGGTTCTGTGTAGCCCGACCCAGTTTCAATCACATCGATAGTATCAATGGTCATGAGATAAGTGTTATACCATGAGCTGTAAGGCCATGTGTCCCACACTGTGCTGTTACTGGGCAAGTTGCTTAGAATGTTCAGTTCAGAATTAAACGCAGTGCCGGCTTCGTAAGGCAACAAAATTGGACTGGTGTATTGTGGCACATCAAGATCGCGGTTGAAATATGCTGGCAAATCAAAATCGCTGATGTCTCCGGGCCATTGGTCACTTCCGTCATACAACAAACTGAACGTGCGTATTTGCACATGATATGGCTTGACTTCTTGAATGTAATCCAATACAAACTCTTGATTGTCCCTGCTGAAATTCTGGAATGGCAACAACGGACGAATTCTGTGTTCTACATCTACCAAACTGGTTTTGATCAGCCATTCAGGTGCAGCAAATTCGCTGAGAACATAGTTAAACATCAGGGTCAATGCTCTATTGCGCTCTATCAACAGCTCATCGATGAAAATTTCTTGATTGATGCCTTGCAATACTTTGCGGGTTTCGATCACTGGCTCTTGGTCAAAATATTGTGCATCAAACACTTCATTGTCAAAGCCAAATCTTCCCAGGGCATAGTCATACAACTGTGCAGAAAATTCAATGGTGCCATCTTGAAGTACCACACGATCCCAGCCAATTGTGGTACGCAGGTACACTTCAAATTTGCCTTGGGCGTTGGCCGTGACTTTGACACTGCTGCCCACTGGTGCAGTTGTGGTGTTTAGCCCTGCAAAATTTGGCACTTCACTTATGATTTGCGAACTGACATTGTAACCTGGACGCACCCAATTGATGTAAGACCAGTATTGTCTAGTGTTAAAGTTCTGAACCCTGGTCAAGGTCAGTTGGCGGTCAGATGACGTTTGAGAAATCAGTTGTACAGTGTAAATGGTCCACAGTCCTCGATTGTTGCTGTCGGTGGCAACTAGGTATCTATAACCCAATGGCACAGCATTGATATTTTGGAAGCCCAACACTTCTAGATTGGCCACACGTTTGTCCCACAGTCCTGAAGTGGCGCTGGGTTCTGGCTCTTGACTGAGCAACA
>Ga0172376_10000451_pt1 | contig 53089 bp, 42 predicted proteins | sample Lak35m_FD_121114 | JGI IMG/M metagenome (GOLD analysis project Ga0172376, IMG submission 121114) | Freshwater microbial communities from Kabuno Bay, South-Kivu, Congo - kab_092012_35m | ecosystem: Environmental > Aquatic > Freshwater > Lake | place: Democratic Republic of the Congo: South-Kivu...
AGAACGTCAATGAAAATGATCAATAAATATCAAAAATCAAATATCGATTTACAGTTTAATGCGAGCAAATTATTATGGTTGAATTTATTTTTTTCACGAATTTGTTTTTAGAGGTGCCCTTATTTTTTTCATCTTTGTTAATGAATTATGTCTTGGGTTCTAATACGGGAAGATAGGATTTCGATGGCAACTTTATTCTGGCCACCTTGGGGCACAATAATATCGGCATAGCGTTTAGTTGGTTCAATAAATTGCAGGTGCATTGGTTTAACGAATTTTTCATAATGCTTTAACACTTGTTGAAAAGACCTACCTCTTTCTTCAATATCCCGCCAGATTATTCTCATAAGTCTATCATCTCCATCAGCGTCTACAAAAACTTTTATATCAAATCTATTTCTCAGGCGAGGATTTGTCAAAACTAAAATTCCCTCAACAATTATAACCCTTGAGGGTCTTATGGGAATTGTTTCTTTTGACCTAGCACAAGTAACATAAGAATACCTTGGCATTTCAATAGGATCACCTGCTTTTAACTGGTCCAAATGCCTGATTAATAAATTCCATTCTATTGAGGATGGGTGGTCAAAATTGATTTTTGCCCGTTCTTCGGCCGATTTATGTCCATTATCTTTATAGTATGCATCCTGAGGTATTACCGTGACCTCCTGTTTGTGTAATTGTTTGATGATCTGGTTAACTACTGTTGATTTTCCCGAGCCGGACCCACCGGTAATTCCAATAATAAGCATCGTTTATTCTAATATTCAGAGGTGCATAGGCAAAGATAAATTAAAATCTTACTGAATTATTTACTGCAAAATTCAACAAGAACTCCACCGGTTGATTTTGGATTCAGGAACCCGATGTTCATCCTTTCGGCCCCTTTACGGGCAGTTTTATCGATTGGTATCAGGCTCCTGGATTCTGCTTCGCGAAGTGCGCTATTCGTGTTTTTAACCGCTAATGCGATATGATGAATTCCTTCTCCCCTTTTTTTCAGATATTTACCAATCGGTCCATCAGGGTTTGTGGTTTCAAGTAATTCTATTTTTGTTTCTCCAATTAAAAAGAAAGCGGTTTTAACACATTGATTTTCTATTTCTTCGACTGCATAACATTTTACCTCAAGTAATTTTTCAAAGAGTGGGATGCTTTCACTTAGGTTTTTTACGGCTATCCCAATGTGTTCAATATGTGTTGGTTTCATTTTGTTTTTTCTTGGTGCCACAAATTTACACTGATATTTTATATTGGCCATAATCATCTGAGTAATTTGAACCAGGAATAGAGTAAGTCGGAATAGAAAGAATTTCTTGTATATCTGTTGTTGTTTTTAGTAATTTGCACTTGAAACTCTTAATACTGAGAATGAAAAACATTGAAACGGAACGAAAATTTTTAGTTATCCGTAATGCTTGGAAAAAGGTTAACAAACCCCTTGGACAGGCGTATTATCAGGGATATTTATGTATTGATGTAAAAAAAACCATCCGGGTTCGGTTAACTGGAACCACCGGATTTATAACCATAAAAGGTAAAGCTATGGGAAATTCCCGCCCGGAGTATGAGTATCTTATTCCCAGGCTTGAGGCAAAAGAAATACTTCAGCTTTTTACTAAAAATTTAATTGAAAAGACTCGTTATAAAATTCAACATAAAAAATTATTCTGGGAAGTTGATGAATTCCATGGAGAAAATGCTGGTCTGATTTTAGCTGAAATTGAACTCAACGAAGAGAATGAAACATTCGAAAAGCCGAATTGGGTAGGAAAGGAGGTTTCCGGAGATAAAAGGTATTACAACGCATATTTGTCCCTTCATCCGTACTTAACATGGGCTAAAAAAAAGACCAATAAGTAATAACTTACTGGTCATCGGGTGGAGTATAGGGGAGTCGAACCCCTGGCCTCTAGACTGCCAGTCTAACGCTCTAGCCAACTGAGCTAATACCCCGAAATCGCCGCAAAGTTAAAAAATTTTTAATTTGTACTTGTATAATTATCCCTTATGAAGCGTTTGTTTGTTGCGATAAAGATTGATCAAGATCCTGGTTTTTTACAAGTTTATCGTTCGATAAAAAGTTGTTTAAGACACGAACGAATTAAATGGGTCGAAGAAAACAATCTTCATGTTACACTTAAATTTTTAGGTGAAACTGCAGAGGAAGTTATTCCAAAAATTGAGGCAATTCTTGAAACAAGGACGCTAACTATATATACATTCGATTATTTGCTTAGTGGTCTTGGGATTTTTGGAAGTACGCATTCCCCGCGTGTGATCTGGGCAGGACTCGAACCTTATAAGAATTTTGTAAATGTTATTAAAAATCTTCAGCAGGATTTTGAGATAATTGGGTTTCAGAAGGATCGTCAAAATCAAGTTCCTCATTTGACCCTGGGACGAATAAAATCAATTGCTGATAGAGTAATTTTTCAGCGAACTGTTGACCAGTTCCGCGAAGTTTCGTCATTGTCCCACAAAGCGAAATGTTTAATTCTTTACGAAAGTATTCTTAAATCTACCGGTCCAGAGTATCTTATCCTTCAGAAATATCCTTTTTTAACAAATGAGCTCCCTTGAAATTTATCAGAACATCGGGAAAGAGGTAAATGGTATGTGTTGCTGTATTTAAGTATTTGTTGTTTTATTTTTTTCAAATTGGTGGGCTATAAGGTGATATACTATCAAACCAATGCCTCCAAATAAACAAATCATTGAAAAAAATGCTGGTTCTTCGTCAAGAGTAGTATAAACTGCCAATATTTTTCCTAAAAGTATCCCAACCCCAAAACCTACAAGCAATAAGCCCCATTTTAGAGAAGAAGTGGCTTTTTTGTTTATTTCAAAAATTGTAGCATCGGTTCCTTTAGCAATTAAAGCTAACCGTTCTTTTTTCCTTATAAACAGGAATACAATGCCATAGACCATTGCAAAGAATGAGATTGGGATCAAAAATTGAGTTTCCATTTCCGTTAATTTATATTATTTTTTCCGTTATTTGATCTCTTTGACGCTGGGGTATCTGGTTGGTTACATTTAATATCCGGAAAGCTATTGCACAATAAACATTCGGGTCAGGGATTTATTATTGCCGGTAAGATGTATAAAATAAATACCTGGGGCTAATTTTGATATGTTTAATTTTTTGGAATTTAATGTCGGAAATACTTTAAGTTCTTCAAAAATTTGCAGTCGACCTGTAATATCTTTTATTGCCAGTTCGCCTTGAATATCATCACCTTGTATTGTTATTGTAATTTCATTTTTAGCCGGATTGGGGTAAAGGCAAAATAATTCTGGTGTTTTGTTATCATTTATGCTCATGCATGAACTTACAAAAATTTCTTTAACTGACTCATTACCCTTACCACACCGGTTTTCACCAAAAACACTAATTGATCCTGAGGTTGCATCCGAACTAAAAAAAATTGTAATTGAATTTGTTCCTTTTCCATCTGTAATTTCGGCCCCTTCTGGTAGATTCCATTGATATATTATAGTGTTTGGTATCAGGGGTATAAAATAATTATAATTAGAATGATTTTGACAGACTGAGTCTTTTCCGGTAATCACACCGGCTGGTTCCGGAACATTTTCTAATACAATTGATTTATTCTTAGGTTCGCTCGAACCACAGAAGTTTTCCGCTATCACCGTGATATTTCCGGAATTAGAGCCCCATATTATGTCAATTGAAGTGGTGCCCTGGCCATCGATTATTAAGGCATCATCCGGAACGGTCCAGGAGTAATTAGTTGCACCGGGAGATTCCACTATAGAAAATTCCATTTTTTCATGTATACATGCGCTTTCCGGTCCTACAATGTTTTCAATGATTACGGGGATTTGTTCAATTGTTACAGTCAAAACACTTGGGTTGCTATTTCCACATTCATTACCTGCTATAACTGAAACGGGTCCTGATGGCCCGCTCCATTTTATACTTACTTGAATCGTATTTTGTCCGTTGATAATGGTATCTCCTTGTGGAACGGTCCATGAATAGGATGTACTTCCATATACTTCGGCGATAGAGTATGTTTCTGTTGAATCCATGCATACATTGCTGGGGCCCGAGATTAGTCCGGGGGTTTGGGGTGGGTTTTTGACAAAGACCGTGACACTGTCTATGGCAGTTTGCATCGATGCGTCTGTAGCCAGTAGTAAATATGTAATTGTTGATGTTGGAGAAGCTATGGGATTTGGGCTGGTCGGATCATTCAGTCCAGTGTCGGGTGACCAGATATAGGAAATTGGTGGTGTGCCGCCATTGGGATTAGCCATAAGTTGAGAAGTCATTCCTGGACAAATAGTATCTGGAGTTGCTGTGGGAAGTACAAAAAAATCGGAAATCTGGTTTGTTATCTTTAATTTACGTGGAATATGATTTACATTTAATGCATTAAGTCCAATTGATAGAAACCCTATTGCAATCACAGAAAAAAACCGATTTAGCACAAAGATCATTTTTTTATTGTGTCAAGACAAACTTACAGAAAATCTTTGTGTTTTACAAACTTTTCCAATGTCATAAATTATATTGAGTGTATTTTTGCAAAGCCGGTTGTAACCCGCTTTATCAATAACCGTCTAAGCCAAGGATGAAATACCAGGACGACAACTTCTATATTGAACGCGTACTGAGTGGTGATGTTTCCGCCTATGCTACATTAGTTACCAAACACAAAAGCCTGGTTTTTTCCATTGCTCTTAAAATTTTGAATAACAGGGAAGACGCTGAGGAGGTTGCTCAAGATTGTTTTTTAAAGGTATATCAGTCATTAAAATTTTTTGAAAAAAAATCAAAATTTTCGACTTGGTTATACCGGATCGCATACAATGCTGCAATTTCTAAGACCCGAAAAAAAAAGTTTGAATTTATTTCGATGGATAATTATATAATTCAAAATTATTCTGAAGACAATGCGCCAAAGACAATAATCGGTCTTGATGAGCATGAACAGACTCTTTTGATAGACCGGGCGCTTCAGCGACTTTCTGGCGATGAAAATCTTTTAATATCTCTGTTTTATAAAGGTGAAAATTCTATTGAGGAAATCAGTTATATAACAGGTCTTTCAATCTCTAATGTTAAGGTCAGGCTTCATCGAATAAGGAAAAAGCTATACGGGGAGATTTCTGATATTATGCAACAAAAAGTATATTGATTTTTATCTTTACCTTCGCATGAATATGGAAGCTGATAATTTAATAAAAGATGATTTTTTAAGGGATCTTATTAAAAAGAGTTCTTCGGATAATCCATCGGATGTTTTTGTTGAGCATATAATGGAAAAAGTTCAACAAACACAAGAATTTTCTGTTTCTAAACAACCTTTTTATCAATACTTGTGGTCGGCTCTTCCTTTGTTTTTACTTACAGCAATTATTTTGCTTTTTCTTTTTACCTCCGATTTGCCATTTGGAAATTATTTTCCTGGAAAAGTTTATTATACCCAGATTTTAATGCCTTTTTTGATTTCTCTTTTGGAAAGTTTAAAAGCATTGATTACTTCGAAGTATTTTTCTTTCGCATTTATGGTAGTACTTGCTGCTGCAGTTTTAGTTTTTATTGAGCAAGTATTTAGCTGGAAAATTAGGGATTTCTTTCTTTCCAAAGGTCCTTAAAACTTTTTTGAGCGATTTTCGGGAGGGTTCTTCTATGTCCCCAAAGTTTTCCACCGAATTGTTTTATTATTCTGTTTTTAAATTTTGGGCCGGGTTTATCAAGCATCCATCTGTTAAGCATTATCATTTTCCATCCCGAAATTATTCTTCTCCACAAGAAAGTTGAATGCTTTTTAATAATTGCTTCATGTCTGTTATATAATAACAATTCGTGAATTGGAATTTTTATCGGACAAACTTCAGAACATTTTCCACATAACGAAGAAGCAAAGCTTATGTGGTTATAATCGCGTAAGCCAAGATAATGTGGTGTAATAACAGATCCTATCGGCCCAGAATAAGGAGCTTTATAGGTGTAGCCTCCAACGCTGCGATACACCGGACAACTGTTAAGGCAAGCGCCACACCTGATGCATGACAGTGCACGTCGTTGTTCTTTATACTTTAATAATTCCGTACGTCGATTATCAATCAGAATAACGTACATTTCTTCGGGTCCGTCTGGTTCATTTTCTGTTCTGGGACCAAATACTAAATTATTGTATACGGTTATGTGTTGCCCGGTTCCATGATGTGCAAGCAGGGGAAGGAACAGATCGAGGTCTTCGATAGAAGGAATGAGTTTTTCTATCCCAACTATGACGATCTGAATTTGTGGAAAGGCCATGCATAATAATCCATTTCCCTCGTTTTCAGTAAGAGAAACTGCTCCAACATCTGCTATAAGGAAATTTCCACCTGTGATTCCTATATCGGCACGAATAAATTCTCCACGAAGTTTTTTTCTTACAAATTGTGTTATTTCTCCTGGTTTGCTGTCGGAGGGTAAATCAAATTTTTCATGGAAAAGCAGGGCAACATCCTCTTTGGATTTGTGCATGGCGGGAGTGAGTATATGATACGGTTTTTCATGTGCAAGTTGAACTATATATTCACCGAGATCCGTTTCAATGACTTCACGTTTATTTTTTTCAATCAATTCATTAAGTTCGAGTTCTTCCGATACCATAGTTTTTTGCTTGACAATAACATGTGCTTTAGCTTTTTTTATGATATGCATGATTTCACGCTGTGCATCTTTTTCTGTAGGTGCCCAAATTATTTTTCCTCCACGTTTTTCAAAGTTATTCTCAAACTCAACAAGATATTTATCAAGGTTATTAATGACCTTATGCTTCAGATTTGCTGCTCTGCGTTTTGCTAGTTCAATATTTTGAAATTGTTCAATTCCTTTTAATAGCGCTTGATCATAGCGACCAATACTGTAATCAAGACGTTTTCTGTGTTCTTTATCAAAGGATTTTTTTTCTGCCTCTTCAATAAATTTATTATATAGATGGTTCATCTGGCGTTTGATTATAAAAGGTGAGAGATTTTATCTACCCTTGAAATATGTCTTCCTCCTTCAAAATCTGTAAATAAAAAAATTTTTGCCAGATTAAGAGAATCATCAGGGGTAATATACCTTCCCGGGAGTACTAAAATATTGGCGTTGTTGTGTTTTCTTGCAAGTTTTGTTATTTCTTCATTCCAACAAAGGGCTGCTCTAATTCCTTGATATTTATTAGCAACAATAGCCATTCCGTTACCACTACCGCATATCAATATACCAATTTTATACTTTTTATTCTGAATCGATTTTGAAAGTTGATGTGCAATATCGGGGTAATCTATTGGAATTTCGGACTTAGTCCCAAAATCGTAAAAGATAAAACCTGATTGTTGTAAATGTTGTAATAAATATTCTTTTATTTTATATCCAGCATGATCGCAACCTATAGCAATAATATCCTGTAAATCAACCATTGTTAATATTTTTTATCAAATGTAATGATAAAGAAATCATAATGAGGTAAAAAGAAAAATGGTGGATCAATATCATCCTCAAAATCAAATTTTTAAATTTTTCACAATAAAGTGTTAACAAGTGATTATTTTTGTTTTAAAAATCTTATAAAATCCTATCAGGCTTAATACTTTTTCAATTATCTCTTACAAAAGCTATCAACGTGCTTTTTTATTAAATAGTCTAAACATTTTTTTGGGTTATTAAAACAGCTATCTTACTAACATCAATCTTTATTAACAATCTACAAATTAAATTTAATAATTTGAAATATAATGAATTACAACTTTATAAGTATTCTATTTATGTTTATAAAATAATATTAATGACAATTTAACAAAATACTTGAAAAAGAAATTAACCGTTTTAACAGCTATTATAATAAACATAGAAAAGAATTAGAATTTTTTATAATTATAAAAATGAAATCAAGTCAATCGAAAAATATTATTGAATCCATTCTTAGACTTAAACAAGATAAAAAAGCTATAATTCTTGCACATTACTATCAAGTTCCTGAAATACAGGATATTGCTGATTTTGTTGGTGATAGTCTTGCACTTTCACAAGAAGCATATAAAACAAAAGCAAAAAATATTGTCTTTGCCGGAGTACATTTTATGGCTGAAACGGCCAAAATACTTAATCCTGATAAAAAAGTACTTTTACCCGATTTGAAAGCCGGTTGTTCTCTTGCCGATTCATGTCCACCTGAAGATTTTAAAAAATTCAAAAGTAAATATCCAAAACATATTGTTATTTCTTACATTAACTGTTCCGCTGAAATAAAGGCCTTATCAGATGTAATTTGTACTTCTAGTAATGCTGTTAAAATAGTAGAAACTTTTCCAAAAGATCAACCTATTATATTTGCACCTGACAGAAATCTTGGAAATTACATTAATGGATTAACCGGTAGAAAAATGATTCTTTGGAATGGTGCGTGTGAAGTTCATGATCTTATTAAAATAGAAGCAGTTATTAAGTTAAAAACGGAAAACCCGGATGCAGTACTTATTGCACATCCTGAATGTAAAAACATAATTCTTGAATTAGCAGATTATATAGGTTCTACAACAGGTTTATTAAATTATTCTATAAAAAGTCCTGCAAAAAAAATTATTGTAGCTACGGAAACAGGAATTTTACATCAAATGAAAAAAGCTTCTCCGGATAAGGAATTTCTGATTGTCCCAACAGATGAAACTTGTTCTTGTAATGATTGTCCTTATATGAAGATGAATTCTCTTTATAAACTATATATGTGCTTAAAAAACGAAATCCCCGAGATTAAACTCTCACCATCCTTAATAAAGAAAGCGCAAAAACCCATTCTTCGAATGCTCGAAATTTCGGGTTAATGATAATTAAAATTTTATGGTTAAAATCAAGAATCATTTTTTCCTTATCTTCATAACAGTTTTATTAATAATATTTTACTGTAGTACTGTTTCTGGTCAAGAAATCTCCTCCGGAGATGGTTATAAAAGATACAATTATCCCAATGGTAATATTTCAAGTGAAGGAATAATAAAAGATGGAAAGCCTGACGGTTATTGGAAATCTTTTTATGAAAGTGGAAAATTAAAATCAGAAGGTAATCGGAAAAATTTTGAACTTGACAGTTGTTGGAAATTTTACAATGAAGATGGAAAACTGGTATTGGAGGTTAATTATAGAAAAGGGAAAAAAAATGGCATAAAAAACAGTTATCTTGATAAAGAAACCATCCAGGAAAATTACCGCAATGACATCAAGGAAGGGCTAACAAAATATTATTATTCAGAAGGAAACCTTAAAGCAGAGATTCCGTTTATTAATGGCCAGGAACAAGGCTTTGGCAAGGAGTATGCAACCGATGGAACAATAATAACCCTTACTGAGTATAAACGTGGATTTATTGTCGATAGAATGAGAATAAATCGAAAAGACAAAAATAATTATAAACAAGGAAGATGGTACTATTTTTATGATTCCGGGGCTATTAAATTTGAAGGATCCTATAAAGATGATAAGAAAAACGGGTATTTTAAAGAATATGCTGAAAACGGCGATCTGATTAGGATTCAAAAATTTATCGACGATATCATTCAACCAGAAGCCGAAGAAATACAAAAATTAAATATTCAAAATGAATATTATCCATCTGGAAAAATCAAAACCAGCTCTATGTTCAGAAATGGTATTCCCGAAGGCGTAAAAAGAGAATTCTCTCAAGAAGGCCAAATCGAAAAAGCATATCTCTATAAGAACGGAATTGTTATTGGAGAGGGAATCATAAAAGAGGATGGTAACAGAGATGGAAAGTGGAAAGATTTTTATCCGGACGGAACAATAAAAGCAGAAGGAAATTATGATGACGGAAAACAAGTAGGAGAGTGGAAATTCTATCATCAGAACAGTAAAATAGAACAGGTGGGCAAGTTCAATAAAAAAGGACAACCAGATGGAAATTGGAAATGGTATTATGATTCAGGACAATTATTGAGAGAAGAAAACTATAGGGCAGGAGTAAAAGACGGTATGTCGGTAGAATATGACGAAAATGGAAATGTAATTCAGGAGGGTGAATATATCAGTGGTGCAGAAGATGGCCCATGGAATGAACTAACAGGCGATGTTTATATCAAAGGGAATTTCAGAGACGGTCTCAGAAATGGAGCCTGGTCTTATTATTACTTACAGAGGAACGGATCAGTAACAGACAGTATTTTGTTTTTTAAAGGTAATTTTATCGATGATAATCCCGACGGACGACACACATATTACTGGGAAAACAGAAAGATAAAGGATGAAGGACTTTATGTAATGGGTAAAAAAGAAGGAGAATGGTCAAAATATAATTATGACGGAACCCTTTTTATGATTATAACCTATAAAAATGGTATTGAAACCAGATATGATGGTGTTAGAATAAAACCACCCTTTGAAAAGACGGATGAATAGATGAAAAAAGAAAACAATAGAAATATAAAAATCCAGACAGCCGAGAAAGAAAAAGAATTCGTAAGGCTGAACAAGTTTATTTCGAATTCCGGAATATGTTCTCGACGGGAAGCGGATAAATTGATTGTGGCCGGGGCCATAAAAGTTAATGGGAAAATTGTAACGGCGCTTGGAACTAAAATATCCACCTCAGACAAAGTTCAATATGAAGATCAGCCCATAAACAAAGAACAGCCCAGATATATCTTATTAAACAAACCCAAGGGTTATATTACTACCGTTGACGATCCCGAAAAACGAAAAACAGTTATGATACTCATTGAAGGCGCATGCAAGGAAAGAATATATCCAGTTGGGCGCCTTGACCGGAATACTACCGGTCTATTGCTTTTTACGAATGACGGAAATGTTGCTAAAAAACTAACCCATCCACGTTACGGAGTTAAGAAGATTTATCATGTTATTCTGGACAAACAACTTAATAAAACGGATCTTCAAAAAATTCTTACCGGATTTAAGCTGGAAGATGAAATAGTCAAAGCAGACAATCTTGAATATGTGGGAGAGGGGAGAGATAAAAAAGAAATTGGCATAACATTACACTCAGGGCAGAACAGGATTGTAAGAAAAATTTTCGAATACTTTGAGTATAAAGTAGTTAAACTCGATCGCGTTTATTATGCAGGTCTGACAAAAAAAAATCTACCACGAGGACACTGGCGTTTTCTTGAAGAACATGAAATAAATTTGCTAAAAATGATTAGCCTTGCCCATTGACATATGAAACCAATTAGCATTTATATTGTCGAAGACGAACTTCTAATTTCTGCAAGCTTAAGGGCACAGCTACAACATTTTGGGTATGAAATTTTGGGAGCTTCTACACGCGGAGAATCAAGTCTGAATGAAATTGAACAATTATCCATACAGGGCCGGGAACCTGAAATCATTTTAATGGATATTCATTTGAGAGGGGAACTCGATGGAATCGAGACTGCAAAAAAAATAAATGAAAAATATAATTGTGGAATTATTTTTCTAACCGGACAAAGTTCTAAAGAAGTTTATGAACGGTCATTTAAAATAAAACCCTTTGGTTATTTATTGAAGCCAATTGATATGGAGCAGACTAAAATGACTATAGAAATTGCAGCATATCAGAGAGATCTCGAACTTAAAAATATTGAATATCAGCAAAACCTGGAAATCCTGGTTACTTTAAGAACTCAGGAGAAAAATGAGATCCAGCAAATGTATCAAACCATTCTGGATAATTCTTTGATGGGGATTATGATTGCATCATATGAAAAAATCGTCTATGTCAATAAAAAATGCGGGGACATCTTTGAGGTTAATAAAGATGAATTTCTGAAAATTTCTTACTGGGAAATAATTCGGATGTTTCCTGAAACGGATCAACAAATAATAATTGCTTTATCAGAAAAATATTTTGAAAACATGATAAAATCCAATACCATTAAACTTCGCACAAGACTCAACCATGTCAGGATAAAATGGTTGGAAACCCAGATTGATACTGTTGAATATTTTGAAAAACCGGCCATTTGCCTCACCTTCTTTGATATCAGTAATTTTCAAAACAACCAGTTTTTTGAACGATCCTGACATTTACCGCTACCCACCCACAATCAATACCAAAAACCACGACAAAATACATATCTATGATCAAAAGATATTTTCTGTTCTTTTTACTAACTCTAACAATTCCAGTTTTTGCGCAAGAAACCATTCAAAAGGTATTAAAAAAATCAGGAGACGCTCTAAATTATCCAGGCGAAAATCTATTAATCGTATTCGACAGTACGTTTGTTGATGTCCAGGAAACAGGACTTACCTATGTGATAAATCATACCCTGACAAAAATCTTAACGACTAAAGGAGCAATAGAACAAAATGTTGTCAAATTCGGATATGATCCCATGTCGGCATACGTAGAAATAAAAAAAGCACAAATCTATCGGAGAGACGGGAAAATCGAACCGGTAGATATAAGAAATACAATGGATTATCCTGCTCCGGCAAGAGCAATTTATTGGGGAGCACGTGAAAAAATGCTAAATATCGGGCATCTTGAACCAGGCGATGCTGTGGAGATCATTATGTTGCGCAAGGGTTTTACTTACGCTCTTTTAGGAGACGAGGAAGACAATAAATATATTCCTCCGATGCGGGGTCATTTCTATGACATTGTTGAGTTTTTTAGTTCCCATCCTTATAAGATTAAGGTTTATCAAGTTTCGGTTCCCAGAGACAAAAACCTTCAATTTGAAATTTATAATGGAGAAACACAAACATCTTCCTGGATCGAAAATGGAAAAAATGTTTATACGTTTACAAAAAAAGAGGTTTTACCATTTAAAGGTGAACCTAAAATGGTTGCCCTTTCCGATGTGGCTCCAAAGCTTTTATTATCGACAAGTCCTGATTGGTTCGCTAAATCGACTTGGTTTTTTAAGGTAAATGAAGATTTTGGAAGTTTCGAATCAGTTCCTGAGATTAAAACAAAAGTCAACCAAATTTTAATCGGGGCAAAAAATGAATTAGACTCAGTTTCAAGACTCACCCACTGGTGTGCTGATGAAATCCGTTATTCAGGCATTTCAATGGGGAAGGGAGAAGGGTTTACACTGCATAAAGGCGCAATGACTTTTACGGATCGATGTGGTGTTTGCAAAGACAAAGCAGGTATGCTGATCACCATGCTCAGGACCGCAGGGTTTAAATCATATCCTGCGATGACGATGGCCGGTTCGCGGATTGACTATATACCGGCAGATCAATTTAACCACTGTGTTACTATTGTAAAACTCCACGATGGAAAATACCACCTGCTTGATCCAACCTGGGTTCCGTTTGTCCGTGAATTATGGTCCAGCGCAGAACAACAACAACAATACCTGATGGGAGTTCCTGAGGGTGCTGACCTGGCAACCACACCCATCTCTGATCCCGTGAACCATTTAATAAAAATAAATGGTAAGGCTGATTTACAGGCCGATGGTACATTAAAAGGACAAATCATGATCACGGCCGAAGGGCAATCGGATGCCGCCATAAGAGGCCTGTTTAGATATTCGAATAAAACTATTTGGTTTCAAAATGTTGAACGTGAATTATTGAAATTATGGCCACAGGCGCAAATTACAAAAATTGATTTTTCTGATCCCATCGATTATCTAACACAACCTATAATAATTACGATTTCCTATTTAATCCCTCAGTTTGCAGTTGTGACCTCAAATACTCTGATCTTTACTCCACTTACAGCTTCTGAGATTTTTAAATCATTTCAGGGACATCTATTATTTGATGCCGGATTAAAAGAACGAAAATATTCTTTCCGGGATCGTTGTTCAAGACTTGTCGAAATGTCAGAAACGATAAATCTTCCACCATTTAAGAGAATTTTCAGAATACCTGAAAGTATCTCAAGGCCCGGGGCTGCAGCTTCTTTCATAGGTGGATACCAAATGAACGGGAATACCATTTCTTTTGAATGCAAAGCTACATTGGGTAAACGAATTTATGATGCACAGGATTGGCCGGAATTTAAAAGCGTTATTGAAGCTCAAAATTTTTTCGCAGAAAAACCAATTATAATCGAACTATAGATAAGACAATACAAAACATTAATGAAAAAAATATTCCTAACCCCAATCCTTTTTTTTCAACTTTTTTTCTTCTCCTCCTGGCTTTTTTCACAGGACGATAATTATGATGCCGTTTATCTTTCGTTGATAAAAGAGTACACCTTAAATCCCGATGGCAGCATAGATTTCCGGTATATTAAAGTTCAGAAACTACAAACTTACAGGGCTATACATAATCTTTATGGTGAAACTTTTGTGGTTTATTCACCCGGGGATCAGGAAATAAAGATAAACGAAGCATACACAATTATGCCAGACGGTAAAAAAATAATTACCCCTGACAATGCATTTAATATCGTACTTCCTGGTTTTGCAGCCAACGCTCCCGCCTATAATTCATTAAGAGAGATGGTCGTCACCCACACGGGTCTTGAGAGGGGAACTATAATTAACCTCGATTATCAAATTCACAGCAAAGTTGGCTTTTATCCTACCCTTATGGGAAATGAATTATTGGCAGAACCCGAACCAATTAAAGAACTAGTAATCAGAGTAAAAATTCCAATAGGTGAAAATCTTTATTATAAAACAATTAATACTAATATTCAACCGGTAAAAACTTCTGAAAAAAATTTTCAAACATATATCTGGAAATTAAACAATATTCCAGCAATGTCGGCGGAAGAAGCACAACAGGGAAACAATGAACTTTATCCCCGCCTTATCTTTTCAACATCCGATGACCGGAATAAAATTTACGAATCAATAGCGGCGCAAGAGGCATTTAAATATGTCATTTCGGAAAAACTGAAAAAAGAATTAGATATAATCCTGCCGGGAAATAGCGGAAAACTTAACAATGCACTTAAGTTACAAGAAAAAGTCGTGAACGATATCCGTCTATACCCGATCCCACACAGATTAATCGGATATAAATGCAGAACCCCGGAACAAATCTGGAATGACAATGGTGGAACCGGTCTCGAAAAAACAGTTCTTCTTGTTGCTTTTCTGAAAGCTGCCGGCATTGAGGCTGAGCCGATTACGATTATCCGTACATCCTTTTTTAATGATAAACTGGGAACAGTTGCCGATATTGAAGATTTTGCGGTTAAAGTTGATTTTAAAGAAGAGGGGACGATGTATTTGTCTGCAACAAACCGTAATAACCAAAACCTGGCCTTATCTATGCCAGGCCGGACCTTGGTTTCTTTAAAATCCGATGGAAAAACAACCTATTCAACTACAGGAAACCCGACGCAAAACGTAACAATTCAAGGCCGATTTATTTGTTCTTCGGATCCCAAAATGACCGGAGAGGTAACTGTAAGTCTAAGCGGGTCAAGTAATCCATTTTTGGGATTGCAAAGAGACAAAAATAAAATTAAGAATGGGATCTCGGGTGGAATTTCTTCGGGCGACATCAAAGATGTACAAGTTACCGATTTTAATACCAACAAGTCATTCCAAACTTTCGTTATTTTGGCTGACAAACCGTTTAAAAAAGACACCCTCCTTTATTTTTTCAATATTCCGTCTTTTAGCGGTGGTGTTGACACCTGGAATATTAAAACACTTACCTCAAAACGTGAAACCGCCTATGAGTTACCTGCCCAGGCTGAAGAGAAATATAATTTTGAAATCTCTCTACCCGACGGTCTTGTTGTTTTATCTCCTAAAACGAATATTAATATTTCAAACAAAGCCGGATATTTCGTATTTGAAATTATACCATCAAATAGAAAACTAATAATTAAAAGAGAAATGCAATTAAGGAAAAGAATTATCGATCCAGGAATTTATCAGGATTTTAAAAAGATCTTTGATGCCTGGAATAATCCAAGAAACAGGGAAATCATTTTTAAAACTAATAAATAAAAACCACTCATCCTAAATCAATGGGTAATTATTCGTCCCAACTTTTTATAGACCTCGGTACTTGTCTTTTTTAACTTTTGCCATTGCTTTAAAAGTTCTTTTTCTTCATCAGGAGAATTCTTTTGATGCAGCCGCTTACGGTCGTTTTCCTCTAACATTTTATTAATTTTCCGGGCCTTGAAAGAAAGAAGACTATGTTCAATGTGCAAACGCAAACGCATTTCTTCTGTTTCTACCAAAATATTATTTTTTGCCCAATTCTGACTTAATTCATAGGGTGTAAATATCAGATCAATCGTGGAACGGGAAATATCAGGATTCTGCTTAGAAAGAAAATAATTTCTATCGGGAACAGTATCTTCTTTAAGGCTATTCGCATAAATTTCAAAAATCTGTTTGTAAATGTCGTTTTCAAAAGTCAACTCATCCCGGAGAATATCATGAACGACAAAATCGGCCACTATAACAGGCACTTCCTCTTTGTCTTTTGGATTATGTTTTATGTGAATTATGTCCTGGCCATATAAAAGCAGAATTCTTATAATTTCACCCTCCTGATATTCGGCTAAATCGAAATCAACATCCAATTTTGTTTTAGAGACAGAAAGGTCTTGGACATAATCCTTAGCAATAGCTTCAGCGACGGAAGTATTCTTAAGTACTTTTTTACGCAAAAGACGATTCAACTCATTCATCAGAATATTTTCAGAAACAGCCATCAGCACCGAACACTCTTTAACATAAAGAGAACGGGAAATTCCATCAGGAATCAAAGAAATTGAAAGAACAATCTCTTTGATAAGAGCGGCTTTTTTGATAGGATCAGAATGAACTTCCCCAAGTAATAATTTTGTTTTAAATAATATAAAATTGACTGCATTTTTTTGGATAAAATCCTGAACCTCATCAGGTCGATGCTTTTGTGAATATGAATCCGGGTCTTCACCGTCAGGAAATAAAACAATCCTAACATTCATTCCTTGTTCCAGAATCATATCGACACCCCGGAAAGAAGCCTTAATGCCGGCAGAATCTCCATCAAAAAGAATGGTAATATTTGAAGTGTATCGTTGAATCATTCTCACCTGTTCCGTTGTGAGCGAAGTTCCGGATGAAGCAACCACATTTTCTATTCCAGATTGGTAAATAGAAATTACATCCGTATAGCCCTCAACCAGGTAGCAGTTATCTTTTGAAATAATGGAATTTTTTGCGAAGAAAATTCCATAAAGAGTTTTACTTTTATTATAAATATCTGATTCGGGTGAATTTATATATTTTGGCTGATTTTTGTCGTGACCGAGAATGCGCCCACCAAAGCCTATAACCCGGCCCGAAGCACTGTGGACAGGAAAAATTATTCTTGAATGAAACCGGTCATAAATACGGGAATCTCTTTCAATGGAAAGGCCGGTTTTCATTAAGAACTCTTTTTTATATCCATTTTCAAGGGCAAATTCAGTAAATGAATCCCATTTTTCGGGACTGTACCCGAGTTGAAACTTTTTTACCAGATCTACGCGAATATTGCGTTCTCTCAAATAGGTAAGTCCGACAGCCTTCCCCTCTTCGGTTTCAAAGAGGATACGGGAAAAATATTGTTGAGCAAACAGATTAAGATTGAAAAGACTTTCTTTTTCACTGAGTTCCTGAATCTGTTCAGGCGTTTGAATTTCCTCTTCAATTTCAATATTATATTTCCGGGCAAGGTGGTGCAGGGCCTCGGGGTAAGAATAATGTTCGTGTTCTATCAAAAAGTTTACCGAATTGCCAGCCTTCCCACATCCGAAACATTTATAAATTCCTTTAACAGGTGAAACCGTAAAAGAAGGGGTTTTTTCGTTATGAAAGGGACAAAGACCTATTAAATTAACACCCCTCCGGCGCAAGGTCACAAAATCTCCAATGACCTCCTCAATCCTGGCGGCGCTGATAATGTTATCGATAGTTTCGCGAGAAATCACAATGATGTAATACCAAATAGCTAAAGTACTAAATTAGCTTGAGAGAAAGTTGTAATTTTATCCCCAACTGACAACATGCTTTTGAAACTTCTAAAGCCAATCCGGATAATTTTCTCACTAATTTTCTTTTTTCTTATTTTGCTTCTTTTTGTTGACTTCTGGATCATTTTTTCTGCAACAACCATTCAATCGATTTTATTTTTTCAATTTGTACCCTCTTTATTGAACTTTATTGATCTTTCCACCCTTGCTTTCGCAGGTTTTTTATTTGTGTTAATGCTTACATTTTTATTTGGAAGAGTATATTGTTCGACTATTTGTCCGCTTGGAACCATTCATGATTTAATTGGAGGGATTTGGAGAAGAATAAAAAAGAAAAAGTATAAATATCAACGACCCAGGCGGATATTAGCATATAGCATTCTGGCCATCACACTTGCGACCCTTATTGCCCGAGAAAACCTATTTACCAACTTATTGGATCCTTATGGGCTTTCGGGTAAAATGTTGTCGGCATTAGCAAAACCTGCTTTTAACTTACTGAACAATGGGTTTTCCAGAATTTTCCAGCTCCTTAATAATTATAGTATTCATTCTATTCCGGTAAGAATTATTTCAATGCCATCATTTATTTTCTCCCTGATGATTTTTCTTTTGATTTTCACCCTGGCTCTCTTTAAAAACCGCCTGTATTGTAATTCAATTTGTCCTGTTGGGACGCTGCTTGGTATAATTTCCAAAAGATCACTATTAAAAATAACTCTTAATCATAATAAGTGCAATAATTGTGGGTTGTGTCCAGATGTTTGCAAAGCAGGATGTATTGACATACAAAAACAATTACTTGAATTTGACAGATGTGTAGCTTGTTTTAACTGTATCGGGATTTGCAAGGAGAAAGCAATTGATTTCAAAATATCTAAAATCAAACGACATACCGCAATCAATAAAAACACTGAATTATCGAGGAGACAATTTATTCAAAGAACAATTATCGGGACAGCAGGAATTGCAGGTTTACTGACCATTGGAAAAATCCTTGGTACAAAAAGCAAAATTAACTCAATATACCCTATAACACCCCCCGGGTCAATAAGTTACTGGAACTTCAGCGGAAATTGTATTTCTTGCCACCTATGTGTCAGCGTTTGTCCAACACAAGTGATCCAACCAAGCATTTTTGAATATGGCTTAACCGGAATGTTTCAACCCAAAATGGATTACCACACAAGCTATTGCATCTATGACTGTGTTATTTGTGGCCAGATCTGTCCAAGCGGAGCTATCCGGGAACTTACGAGAGAGATAAAGCATCGAACCCAAATCGGAAAATCCGTATTTATTAAAAATATGTGTATTGTAGTTGAAAAGAACACAAAATGTGGAGTCTGCGCTATAAATTGTCCAACAAAAGCAATTAAAATGATTCCCTTTCTTGATAATTTACAAATTCCCAGTATTGACGTAAAAACATGTAACGGTTGTGGAGCCTGTGAATATTTTTGTCCGACGAAACCCGAGAAAGCAATATATGTCGAAAGTAACAAATATCACTACCTTATCCAAGATACAACCAGACAAATATATTGGACACAACTTTCGATAAAAAAAAATCTTAACCAGAAAGGGAAACTTCCATCCAACCGGTTTTTGTCCGATTCGTTAGAAATCTGAAGCCTACAGCCCTGAGAATAGTTATCGTTTCCGGAAATAACAGGGAAAGCTCGTGGGGCTTATGAGTATCTGAACAAAGAGTAATTGGTATTTTCCTCTTTAATATTTTTTTCAATACAGCTATACCAGGAAACAAACTATCAGAATGTTGTTTATAAAGTCCCCGTGTATTTACCTCAATAACACATCCTGCATTTTTTACAAGATCAAGCGTTTCATCAATTAGAGCTTCATACCAATGGTCTACCTCAGAAAAATAACGATCGCGGTTATACATTTTAACCTTATCCAAATGACCAACAATGTCAGGCTTATGGGCTGTAACCATTTCCTGGATCTGCCTATAGTATGCGGTTACTGCATTCCGAGCATTCCCATTAAAAATTTCCAGAAGCCCTGCTTCATATATTGACATTTCCGGACCATCAATAAACCAAAAATCGGAAGAACTCGTATTCTTAACGAGATGAACAGAACCGATTAAATAATCAAAAGAATACTTCTTACGATAATCTCCGATTAAAGTCGTAACACCCGGAATGAAATCTATCTCCATGCCAAGGAAAATATCAATTTCCTTTCCGGGCATGGAAGAATATTTCCTTTTCAGATTTAAAATATCATTGCAATAGACATCTAATCTTTCTTCACGAAGTGCGAAGGAGTTTGAGAAAGGTACTGGAGAATGATCGGTAAAACCCAATGTTGAAAAATTCTGGCGGATAGCCTCCTTTATATACATCTCAGGTTTGTCGGAGCCATCGCTGAAAGAAGTGTGAGTATGAAGATTAAAATATTGCATCAGATTCTCTTATCAACCGGGGTCTTCAAAATCTTATAAACACGATCGGCACGACGCAAAAAAACATCAACAAACACAGAGCAGCTTTCTCCTTTTTTTGTCTTAGCCACCAGTTTTAGATTTACCCGGATTTCTGGGATCTCCAATTCTATAACTCCTGTTGTAGTTCCGGTGATAAAGACCCGGTCGCCGGTCGCCAGATAGCCGGATTCAATCTTAATCTCAGCGACTTTAAGTTTTGTAAAATAATTGGTGATCCTTCCTACATATTCTTTGTATTCGGTAGCTACCGATCCATGTTTCTCGGCCCACTCACCCATTTTTTGTCCCAGGTAATAACCATCCCAAAATCCACGATTATAAACTGTTTTTAATTGTTCTATCCAGGCATTGATCTTTTCCTGAGTGTATATTCCATTTAAAACAGCGTCCACCGCCTGCCGGTAACAGGAAACAACCTTCATTACATATTCAGGGCTCCGGCCACGTCCTTCAATCTTTAGTATCGACACACCCGATTGGATTATTTTGTCGATAAATCCAATGGTACACAGATCTTTTGGTGACATGATATACTGGTTGTCGATAGACAAATCTATTTCCCCTTCCAAATCCATTACCCGGTATGGACGGCGGCATAATTGAAAACAAGCGCCCCGGTTTGCTGAGGTATTATAATAGTCGAGACTTAAATAACATTTACCCGAAATGGCCATACATAGAGCCCCGTGTATAAAAACTTCAATCCGGATCAAATTTCCTGAAGGACCCTTGATTTTTTCGCGTTTAATTGAACGAATGATAGCCGCAACTTGTTCCAGGCTCAGTTCACGGGCGGTTACCATCACATCAGCAAATTGAGACCAATACTTTACTGCAGCTGTATTGGAGATGTTTGTCTGTGTGCTCATATGAACAGGCATTGCAACAGAATGTGCATATTGAATCACAGCCTGATCGGAGGCAATAAGAGCGGTTATCCTATTTTTTTTCGCAGAATCAACAATCCGCTTCATTTCGTGTATTTCCCTATCATAAATTACTGTATTGAGAGTAAGATATGTTTTAACATTATTTCTTCTGCAGATCCGGCTTATTTTAACAAGATCTAAAAGAGTAAAATTTATAGAAGAGCGTGCACGCATGTTTAGCACTCCAACACCAAAATAGATTGAATCAGCACCGGCGTTAATAGCGGCAGCCAGTGATTCGAAAGAACCAACAGGGGCGGTAATTTCAATACTTTTCAGTGGACTTAAATTTGTGCAAAGTTACGGAAAAGCTTCTAAGGGATTAATCTATGTAACCTGGCATTATCGTTCAATCCAATTTTGCATCATCTTCCTTCCCAATGGTGTCATTATTGATTCAGGATGAAATTGAACTCCACAAATTTCGAACTGGCAGTGAGATAATGCCATTAGAATACCCTCGTCTGATTCAGCCAGGGGAATTAATGAAGAACCAAGGCTTTTTTTATCGACAGCCCAGGAATGATAAAGGCCAACCGGGATCCGGTCCGGAATTTGGTTGAACAAATAATGATCAGGTTTGAGGATATGCAATTTCCGGGATTGTCCATGAACAACTTCCGGAAGATTAAAAAGACGGCTTTCAAAATAAAGAGCAATTGCTTGAAATCCCAGACATATACCCAGAACCGGCTTTTCCAATCCAAATCGTTTCAAAACATCGAACATAACAGGTTGTTCGTGGGGAAGACCGGGGCCAGGTGAAAACAAGATTTTATCATAATCACCAACATCCTCTAAAACAAGTGATTCGGGTGTTAAAATATTAAAGGTAACTTTGTCCAGACTTCGGAGAAGTTCAGCTAAATTGTAAGTAAAGGAATCGTGATTATCGAGAATCAGAATTTTCATTTAATCAGATAACAATAAATTCAAATATTAAAAAACTAAAATGTACCTTGACAGGCCTCAGATGATCAACAAAATTAATGAATTCGCCACTCAAGGACATCCATTTTTATTTGTAATTGATTATGATGTGAAACAGGGAGTAGTCCTGAGCCCCAAAGAAGCTACATCAAGGAATATTTTTTTTAACATTCAGGGAATAAAGAATTATATTACCGTACCCAGGGATCCCAGATCATTTTTGTTTGAACCTATACCGATTTCAGCCGAACAATACCAGGCCTCATTTGATAAAGTATTGTACTACCTGAGACAAGGAGACACTTATCTTTTAAACCTGACCTTTCCGACAGAACTAAAAACAAATCTTTCGCTTGATGTACTTTTTTATCAAAGTGTTGCCCCGTATAAACTTTTTTTCGAAAATAAATTTATCGTCTTTTCTCCCGAATCGTTTGTTGAAATAAAGAATGGAAAAATCTATTCTTTCCCAATGAAAGGAACCATAGACGCCTCTCTTCCGGGAGCAAGACAAAGAATACTGAAAGACGAAAAAGAACTTTACGAACACACGACTATTGTCGATCTTATCCGAAATGATCTTTCAATGGTCTCAAAAATGGTAAAAGTTAAAAGATTTCGATTTGTCGATCATATCCGGACGAACCGGAAAAATTTACTCCAGGTGAGTTCCGAGATATGTGGGAAATTGGAGAAAGGATATAAAAATAATCTTGGTGAAATCATTTTCACCTTATTACCCGCCGGTTCTGTTACAGGAGCCCCGAAAGAGAAGACAGTTCAAATCATCCGTGAAGTCGAAACATACAAACGGGAATTCTATACAGGAATATTTGGTTTTTGGAATGGTCATACTTTAAAATCCGCGGTAATGATACGGTTCATAGAAAAGAATGAAGATAAAATAATTTTTAAAAGCGGCGGAGGAATTACTGCTAAAAGCAACGCAAGATTTGAATACGAAGAAATGATACAAAAAATATATGTGCCGGTTATTTGAGACAATCCGAATTACAAACGGTATTCCGCAATATCTTAGCTTACACGAAAATAGAATAAATCGTACAAGAAAAGAGATCTGGAAGGCTGTTCCCCCGCTATCATTGAAACAAATACTAACTATACCCATATCCTTCTCAAAAGGAGTAGTTCGCTGTAAACTCGTTTATAGCAAAGAAGTTGAATCAATTAACTTTTCATTTTATCGGAGAACAAACATCCGGTCGTTAATGTTTCTTTCTTGTGACTCCATCGATTATCATTACAAATATTTCAACCGGTCGCACTTTGAGAAACTAATGAAGCAGAAAGAAGAATGTGATGACATTATCATCATCAAAAACGGGCTTCTTACCGATGCATCAATTGCGAATCTGATCCTTTTCGATGGAAAAAATTGGATTACTCCTGAAACACCATTGCTTCCTGGAACTTGTCGGGAAAGGTTGCTAAATGCAGGGCTTATTACCAAACGAAAAATCCATCCAGATGATTTAAAATACTATCAAGGAGTGAAACTTATCAACGCCATGAGGTATCCGGAAGAGTCTGAAATTATCCCGGTGTCACAGATTCGAAAAAAAACTACTTTTGCCAAAAAAAAATGATGAAGATAAAAAGCAGATTATTTACCCTGATGATTACCGGAATATTTCTTCTTGCTGGGTGTGGTGGCGCTAACAAAGAAATGAAACAAGATGCCAAGAACATTGCCGACGCGATGTGTAAAAACATAGAAGCAATGAATAAACTTAAGGCTGCCAACCCGGGAGATTCCGCCATAGTTAAGAAACTTCAAATGGAGGCTAAGCAGGTTCAGATTGAAATGACCATTGTTTACCAGGAATTTAAAGATAAATACAAAGAAAAAGTTAACGAAGAAAAATTTAATAAAGAGTTTGCCAAAGAATTACGCAAGTCTATGCTTGACTGCCCCCATCTTTCCGCTAAAGACAAGGAGCAATTTCAAAAAGAAATGGAATAAACACATTTCTTAACTCTTTAAACGAATATTCAACTCATTCATCTGTTCCTCACTGATTTTTGAAGGAGAGTCAATCATTACATCGCGACCCGAATTATTTTTTGGGAAGGCAATAAAATCTCGGATAGAATCGCCAAGGCCAAACAGGGTAGTCCATCGATCAAAACCGAATGCAATTCCACCATGAGGTGGCGCCCCGTATTCAAAGGCATTCATCAAAAATCCAAATTGATCTTGTGCTTTTTCTTCTGAAAATCCAAGAATCTGAAACATCTTTTTCTGTAATTCCTTATTATGAATCCGGATGGATCCACCCCCGATTTCAACACCATTAATTACGAAATCATACGCATTAGCTCTGACGGCATCAGGGTTAGTTTCAAGCAGTGCAACATCTTCCGGCACAGGAGAAGTAAAAGGATGATGTTTGGCATAATATCGTCCGTCATCTTCATGCCACTCGAATAACGGAAAATTAAGCACCCATAAGGGTTTAAAATCATCAGGTTTTCGTAGTCCAAGTCTGGTTCCCATTTCTAAGCGAAGATCACATAATGCCGAACGTGTTTCCTCTTTTTTTCCGGCAAGGATCAGAACAAGATCTCCTGGCATAGCGTTTAATTTTGACAAAATCAATGTTAAATCTTCTTGCACATAATATTTATCCACGGAAGATTTAATACCTCCGTTTTCTTCATATTTAACATACACTAATCCGGAAGCTCCGATTTGCGGCCGTTTGACGAAATCAATCAATTCATCCAGTTGTTTGCGCGAATACCCGGCACACCCCTTGGCCAGAATGCCAACGACCAATTCGGCTTCATCAAAAATCTTGAATCCTTTTCCCCTTACGACCTCATTGAGCACTGCGAAAGTCATCTCAAACCGTATATCGGGTTTATCAGAACCGTAAAGAGCCATTGCCTCCTCAAAAGAAATGCGAGGGATAGAGGTAATTTTTATGCCAAGAACAGTATTAAATAAATGGCAAACCAGGCCTTCAAAGGTGTTTAAAATATCTTCCTGGGTAACAAATGCCATTTCGCAATCAATTTGTGTGAACTCCGGTTGACGATCTGCACGTAAATCCTCATCCCGGAAACAACGTACGATCTGGAAGTAGCGATCAAAACCGGCAACCATCAGCAATTGTTTGAAGGTCTGAGGAGATTGTGGAAGTGCATAGAACTGGCCGGGATTCATCCGTGAAGGCACTACAAAATCCCTGGCACCCTCTGGCGTTGATTTGATAAGATATGGGGTTTCAATCTCAATAAATTTTTGACGATCAAGATACCACCGGGTTTCTGCCGCCATTTTATGACGCAATTCCAAATTTTTCCGGTTTACAGAGCGGCGTAAATCGAGATAACGATACTTCATTCGTAACTCTTCTCCCCCGTCGGTGTTATCTTCCAGGGTAAACGGAGGAATATTTGAAGTATTTAAAATGTTAAACGACTCAACAAAAATTTCAATATCTCCAGTCGGTATTTTCTTGTTTTTATTACTTCTTTCTTCAACGTTTCCAGTGACCGAAATCACATACTCCCTTCCCAGCTTACGTGCTTTCTCACAAAGAAGGGCATTTACTTCCATGTTAAAAACGAGCTGTGTTATTCCATACCGGTCGCGCAGGTCGATAAAAGTCAAACCGCCCATTTCCCGTGAACGATGTACCCAACCACAAAGAGTGACCTTTTGTCCGACGTGGGCCATATGAAGTTCCCCACAAGTATGAGTTCGCATCATGGTATTAAAAATCAGATGAAGCCCCAAAGTTAGGAAATAGAGCCTCAAGAAAACAGCTTTAAATATTGTATTTTACAATTTTTCTATTCAATGCGTACCCTGAGTCCAGACGAATGTACCGAGAATTCCGGGGCATACATACACTGAACAGTGGTTATTCCGTTTGAAAATTCTCCCGAAGCATTAACCTTTAGGGAATATTCAAACACGTAGGTTCCTCTGGGTAAATTATCGAAAAAGAAATTCACGGATTGATCCGTTATACTTTGGTAATAACCGAGTCCTTCCTGATAACGGTAACCGGACATTTCCTGCGAATATCTTCCATCTCTATACGAGAAAGGCACTGCTATTGGTTCAAATGCCGCGGCATGCATATCTTTCATATGCACAAATTCAAGATCCCGGTCGACAGTTAATACAATTCTGACTTTTATTTTATCACCAACATGTAAGAGCTGGTCATTGGAAACGGGATACAATACAGGGCCACCGGGAGTATTATGCTCGACGAACAGCTTTTTGTCAATCTTCATAGCAGTCTGTGCTTGAGTGATCCTGTCAAGATTTTCAAAATATTGCCAATAGACCGCGCCCCAAGCCACACCAGGGGAAGATTTGCTGACTGTTATTTTACCCATTTCCGGAGTTATTGCCTTGCCTGACCAGTAAACCTGGAAATAGCCCGTTCCGGCCTCTTTTTTTATATCAATAAGTTTTGCCGGATCAATTTTCTCTTTACCAATTTTTATTGTTATCCCCGGATCCTCTGATAACAGATCTGAGCCACGAAGTATCAGGACGTAAACAGCGTCGAGTGTAGCGCGTGACGTTTCCCACATTTGGGTTTGTTTCTGTTTCAACAACCAGATCTTCATTTCATCTACCGATTTCTGATCATTGGCAACTTCATCGAATGCTTCAATCAGCATGGCCTGCGATTCAACGGGGGCCTGATACCAATACCAACCCTGTGAATGCGCCCAATACATTCCCATTTCATCGGAATGAAGAGCTTTTTCGGATAAAGATTTTATAATTAAAGAAGGAACCGTATCACTTGCTAAACGCTTTAATGATAAAGCAATCATACCCTGTAAATAACCGTCATATTGAAGCCAATATTTTTCGGCTTGTGCTCTGTAATAGTCAAAAGCTTCTTTTATCCGTGCCGGAACAGGCTTTTCTTTTATAAAGAAACTTCTTGCATACAGGTATTGGATTTGGAGGCTTCCAAGATGATTCCCTTCAAGTTTCCCGCCGGAATATTTTTTCAGGGCTTCATAATCGTTTTGAAGTTCCAAATCAAGAAAATCGACGGTCTTTAACACCACCTCCCAAATTTTCTTTTCTTTACTATAATCACGAATACCCATGTGATAAAGGCGGCCAAATCCTGTCAAGATAGTCTGAGAAACATAACGGCTTTCGGGCATCCCATCAAACCACGGCCATCCACCACCCGGAGCTTGCATCTTTAAAAGCTTATTCAAATTTTCTTCGAGGACGGAGCGAAGAGAATTTGAATCAAAATAAAATCCCAATTGCTGTTTACGTGCAGTTTCACTCTGAGCCTCGACAACCCAAGGCGTTTCCTGAAGCAGGACTGATTTCAGCTGTTGATTTTTTTCAAGATTTGATGTCAATGCATCGGGAGTAAAAATTTTCCAGCTATCGAAAACAGTCTGAATTGACGGATTCGATCGTATCAGAAACGACGACATTTCATTGGCATAGTAACTGGCAAAAACCGCATCAGCATTATTATATTTTCTGTCATTCAGGCCTGGCAATGCCTGAATTGCATACCATATAGGATTTGAAGCAAATTCCAGGGTAAGACGGTAATTTTTTGCTGTCGTATTCTTTTTATCAATAGTACCGGAACCCAAAAGCTTGTCAAAACTAAAATCAAAAGTGCCCTTTCCACGTATTGGAAGGGGCATAGATTCCATTACCAGCATCCTGTTTGGAAAAACGGGAATTGCTTTTTCTTCACCGTCACTGAAATTTTCTGCCTCAGCAGAGATCCGGTATGTTAAAACAGATAATCCAGGATCAACCGGGATGACAATTTTCCAGGTTACAGATCCACTGCCGTCTTTTGAAACGGTAAACGGCACTTGCAGATCACCACTCACAATACTGTCAAGAACATTCCGGGTTAATGGGTCAAAAAGTCCGATCCGAATAGTCCCTGAGAGAGGCCGGCCGGATAAGTTTGCGATTTTCGTACTGAAAAAAACAGTATCTCCCTGGCGAAGAAATCGTGGTACATTTGGGAAGACCATCAGATCTTTGCGTGTAACAAGATCTTTTGTGATCAAACCGTAATCAAGGTTTTGGGTGAAGGCAAGTCCCTGTAACTTCCACTTGGTAAGCGATTCAGGAACAGTGAATTTCAAAACGATTCTTCCCGATGTATCTGTAGCCAGAGAGGGATAAAAAAAGGCAGTTTCACGAAAATCTTTCCTGACTTGAATCCCGGCAGGTTGTTTAACAGCTTTTACTTCTGGGCCGACAGACGACAAGCTATCAACAGTTGGTATCTCAGTCTGAGCAGGCGGAGAGGGGAGTTCATCACCCTTGGAAACAAACAGACCGGCAGATTTCGGAGCAAGTGACATATTTCTATTGAGCCATCCCTTCTTATATACAGAACCCCCAAAATAATATAAACCAAACCAATTCAACGATGGATATTGTCGAGAAAGCACAGTTTCATCATTAATTACAGGAGCATCAATGGAACCACTTATAGTACGGAAAGCATCGTTTATATCCCATGGTGAAAAAGAAAAATATTGACGATAAAGATTGAACGACCAAATATTCGTGCGAAAAACATCCAGGGAGGCATCATACATTGACATCAGCAACTCCGCTTCTGCCGCCTTTTTATCGGCAGATGTAATCCGGATTTTCCATTCTTCTTCCTTCCCGGGATCGAGCTTATTGCGGAAAGTTTCAAAAACAATATCAAGTTTTTTATCGGAATAGGGAACACGGACCAATTGGCTATTTTGAAATATCCGGTTATGTCTTGTTACAAGGAAGTTTACAAAAAAATTACCCCTGTATTGTTCCTTAATAGGGATTTCAATCAGACGCTGACCATCATTCAATTCAAGCCACTGTCGTGATAATATACTATCATGCATACGTACCTCAACCAGGATCTGACCATTCTTTTCCTTTGAACCAATTAAAAATCGGGCACTTTCGCCAGGCTGTCCCGATGTTTTTAAGGGAACAAACCAATTAAGAGCATTAACTGGCATTTCTGATAGATGCGGATCAAACGCCGTAAGATAAAGTGAGCTAACCGCAGGCTGACCATATGGATCAACTGATTTAGCGGTCAACAGATAATACCCAGGTCGAATAAGATTCCGGGTTGACGTTTTCAAGTTAATTAATGAATCTGAAGAAGTATTAAGAATTATTTCAAAAAGAGGTTTTTCTTTCTCCCAGGTAATTGGATTATTTTCATCATCGTAAACATCATTGGGAAACGTTTCATAAAATTTTTCTCTTTGGATAAAATTGATATCCGGGCGATCCCATATCCTTGTTTTAAAAATCCGATCAGGTTGATGCAACCTTTGCAACACAACTGTAACATTAGAAGGTGTCGGCCTGCCATTTAAATTTGAGGCCGATATTTTTACCAAGCTATCCAGTAAAAGATTAATCTTCTCAGGAACATCGATATGTACAAAAAGAGAAACATATCCAACCGAAACACTCTGTTCGGCAGACTGTGTTTCACCATTACTATCCATTATGTCGACTGAAATCCGATAGTCAAAAACAGGATTATTCTTTTTATCAACTGAGAAATCAGGAATTGCGGGGAAAGAAATCATAAAACTCCCGTCAGCAGATGTTTTTAAAACGCCATTTGCAATTTCCATTTCAGGGGAGGAGGGAAGCGGACAATACCATTCACGGTTCCGCCACGGGAAACGGGCTGTCCGCACAACACGATACCTTAAAGTTGCATTGTCAATATTATTTCCAGCATAACCAATTGCCTTTCCCCCTACATGGACTGTTTCACCGAGCCTGTAGTTTTCTTCAACAGGATCAAAAAGTACTTCAAATGTGGGTCGCTTATATTCCTCTACACTTACTGGAATAGAACCTGAACCATTTGATATCGTCATTTGTCCGGTTAAAATACCCCGTGGTGCAATGAAAGTACCATTAAATGATCCAAAATCATTAGTTGTCAGGGTTTGTTCGGCAACTTTTTGTCCATTGACATCCGTAAAGGTTACTTTTGTCGGATTGCTCGGTGAGATTTTATAAGAATCTCCATATTTTGTAAGTAAAACTCCTTTAAAATAGATAGTTTGTCCAGGACGGTAAATACTCCTATCGGTAAAAAACCAGGTTACCGGGACAGGAAGAATATTGGGTTTACTAATGGGATGCAGGTAAAAGTTGTCGGAAATGAAAAAATCATTATTATGCCGGATCTTCAAAAAAAGATTGGAATAACGCGCCCTTGTTTCAACAGGTGGAATAAAAAAATATCCAAATTCATCAGCAATATAAGTGGCGATCTTCCTTTCTTCGTAATTACGGGTTGTAAAATTATAGTTTTTTGACCATACTTCTATAGAAGATTTTCCAAGTGGTTTCCCATTCTCCCGATTAAGGATATAGTAAGCAATTCCACCATTCTCCGCATTAAGACTGATATAACTGATGGATGATGACCAAAATGTAACCTGAGTGAATAATTTAGACGAATCCTTAAAGGCAGTATCGAACGAACAAAGCAACACATAGAATCCGGTTTTAACTCCCGGGATCTCTATTTCAACACTATGGTATTGGAAATCCCCATCAGCCGGAAGTATTATCCTCCATGACTTCACACTTGGAAGTGAACAGAAAAATTTAAAGCGTTGTTCTTCTTTCAATCGGCCACTTTTTTCATTAAATGTTTCCGGATCGGCCTGAAGAAGCCGGAACGAAAGTTCTTTCACGTTTTTAAATCGAATCAGGGCCAACGAAGGTTTTTCAACTGGAACGGCATATTCTTTTGTGATGAATACTGAAGGCTGGATAATAAGTGAGATCAAGTTTTTGCATTTTAAAGAACCATCTGACTTGGGAAAAGTATGCATTGCTTTTTCGCAAAGATCAAATGCAGCTTTAATATCAAATTTATTTTTATCCGAAACCAACGGATTATATTGCTGACCCTGTTCAAACAGAAAACTGGCCAGTGAGAATAAAATCTCTGTGTACTCCGGGAAAGAGGAATATTGTTTTGCAAACTTTTCCAGTGCATCGCAGTAAAGGCTATCTTTACCGGGGAGGATAGAATTATTTTTCACAAATTCAAATCGCGCTATTTCCAAATCAATAAGTGCTTCCGGGTGCCTATCGCGTAAATGAAAATCCACGAGGGTTTGAAAAATTCTAAGTGCAATAAATTTAACAGACGATGAATCGGAAGTAATAATTTTAAGACTGGAAAAATCCCGACCTAGATGAAAATAATCAGGTTTGTCGATCTGAAATTCCGTTACAGGTTGAATTTTTTGTCCAACGCTAGTTGTATAGAAGTCAAGAGCACGATGTGCAAGGAAGTCAAAAAGTGTCGGCCGAAACTCAATAACAGGAGTTTGATTTTTTTTGTCAAAAACCGGTTTATCAAGAATTGGACCATAGTCTTTTATTTTAATAGATTTAAGGAGACTATCCTGACTCAAAGAAGACAGGTAATTAAAAGAGATGGCATTCAGAATAGCAGTAAGATCCCAGGTTTCAATGCTATCGGAAAGATTTTCATTCAAAGAGGACCGGTTTCTGAACCGGTATTGATTGGTTTGATAATATTTCCAATAAACTTCGGCAATAATTGACTGTAAAACTTGTTTCCGTGGAGGAAAGGAGTGACTGATTTCCTTTCGGAGAAAATTAATCGTATTAGTAAAAAAATTTTCCTGGTAGTCTGAATTAAGACGGATTTTGTATATTATTGCCTTCAGAGCCTGGGGGTCATTCTGTTCATTTTGCGCAACCGTATAAATTTTATCAACAATTTCAAGTGCTGATTTTGGCTGACCCATCTCTGCAAGGGAATCGACCAGTTTCCAGGATGAAATAAAAGAATCATGCGACTGTGATCGGCATATGAAAGCGTTCAGGAAAATCAATAACGAACAGGAAATAAGAAAACGACCCGATATCGTTTTCAGATCACTACGTTTACAATTTTCTGAGGAACAACAATGATCTTTTTCGGAGGCTTTCCCTGTAACCATTTTTCTGATTCTTTTGCATTAAGAACTGCGCTTTCAACATCTGAGTTAGACAAATTAACAGGTAACTCTAATTTAAAACGCATCTTTCCATTAAACGAAACGGGATATTCAAAAGTATGTTCAACCAGGTATTCGGGATTAAACTTTGGAAAAGAAGCCAATGAAACACTATCACTATTTCCGAGTTTTTGCCAAAGTTCTTCTGCAATATGCGGCGTATAAGCAGAAATCAACACAACGAGGTCCTCAAGAATAACTCTTTTATTACATTCCAGGTCAGTAAGTTCATTTACACAGATCATAAAAGAGCTAACGGCAGTATTAAAAGAAAGACGCTCGATATCCTCCTGCACTTTCCGTATGGTTTTGTGAAGGATTCTCAACTCGTCAGTAGTTGGAGTTTCCGAAGAAACACGAAATTGATTATTTTCATCATAAAAAAGACGCCAGAACTTTTTGATAAACCGAAAAACACCCTCAATTCCGTTGGTATCCCAAGGTTTGGATTGTTCAAGCGGTCCAAGGAACATTTCGTATAACCGGAAAGTATCAGCACCGTATTTTTCGATAAGAGCATCCGGGTTTACAACGTTATATTTAGATTTTGACATTTTTTCAATCTCAGATTTCAATAGAACAGAATCTGATTTAAAAAGAGGTTTGTACTGTTCCAACCGTGCAGTGCCGGCGGGTGTTGAAAATATGGAAGGCAATATCGTTTTCATTATTTCACAAAAGTCTAAATAAGAGGCAATTGTATAATTAGATAAAAACGAATACTTTTTCTTACAATCTTCAAATTTGAATTTTGACAGAATCCCGTTTTCAACAAATTCGGTTGGGATGTTTATCCAACTTGTTCCAGTAAGAAAATCAGCTTTCAAATCGGCGGGTAATATATAACCATACTTCTTTTCAAATGAAATCTGTTCCAGGTTTTCATAAAAGATGACTTGTGCTTTTTGACTTATTCCCTGAATCATTCCCTGGTTTATCAACTTTTTGAAAGGCTCTTCTTTTACAGACAAATCAAGGTCAAAGAGAAATTTATTCCAGAAACGGGAATAAATCAAATGACCGGTTGCATGTTCAGAGCCACCGATGTAAAGGTCAACGTTTTGCCAATATCCGACGGATTCTTTCGAAAAATATTTCTTTTCATTACCTGGATCCATATAGCGGAGATAATAGCCACTTGAACCTGCAAATCCAGGCATGGTGCTGATTTCAATTGGCCAGCCCTCTTTTGTTTTCCAGTTTTTTGCCCGGGCAAGAGGCGGCTCCCCGGTTTTGGTAGGAAGATAAGCATCCACATCGGGAAGAACCAGTGGAAGTTCACTTTCATCAAGGGTATAAGCAATTCCATCCTTGAAATAAACCGGAAATGGCTCTCCCCAGTAACGCTGACGACTGAAAATCGCATCCCGGAGACGATAATTGATAGTCCCTTTTCCGATACCCTCTGTCTCAAGGCGACGAATGACAGCAGTTATGGCATCCTTCACTTGTAGACCATTTATGAATTCAGAATTTATCAGTATTCCATCTTTTGCATCATAGGAACTTGCCGAAATATCGCCACCTGAAACAACTTCAATAACAGGAAGATCAAAATGTTTGGCGAAATCATAATCACGACTGTCGTGTGCCGGAACAGCCATGATGGCTCCTGTTCCGTATCCGGCTAATACATAATCTGCCACCCAGACAGGAATTGGATTACCATTCAGAGGGTTCAGGCAGTAAGCCCCTGTGAATTCTCCGCTGATCTTTTTCACTTCAGCCATACGTTCCCGCTCAGAGCGGTTCATAGCATCATGAATATAAGACATAACGGCCTCATGACGGTTTTCCGTTGTTATTTTTGGGATCAGATCATGCTCGGGAGCCAACACCATAAAAGTCGAACCAAAAATCGTATCCGGCCGTGTGGTAAAAATGTTCAGCTTAAAATTGGAATTTTGAACAGGAAAAAGAATCTCAGCTCCTTCTGAACGCCCGATCCAGTTTCGTTGCATCTCTTTCAGGGAATCGGAGAAATCGATCGAATCCAGTCCATCAAGCAGCCGTTGTGCATAAGCAGTTATCCGCAAAAACCACTGACGCATGAGTTTTCGTTCAACCAGATGGCCCCCACGGATAGAAAAACCATTTGACACTTCATCATTCGCAAGAACAGTTCCCAATTCGGGACACCAGTTCACCATTGCGTCTGAAAGAAATGCCAACCGGTAATTCATTAAAATTTCTCTTTGTTGCTTTTCAGAATATGCAGCCCATTGATGAGCGGAAAAAATTCCATTCCAGTTCCTGCCAAAAGATGGATCTTTTTTTACCAGGTCTTTGAACCAATTTGGTGTCACTGCAGCATCAATTGCTTCATTCCCATGTTCTTTAAAAAATTTGATCAGGGACGTTATTGACCCGGCCTTCTGTTTTTTGTTATCGTACCAATGATTGAAAAGTTGAATGAAAGTCCATTGTGTCCATTTATAATAACCCGGATCACTGGTAATTACTTCACGATCCCAGTCGTAGGAAAAACCAATCTTATCCAATTGGTGGCGATAATAAGCAATGTTTTTCCTGGCAGTCACCGCGGGGTGTGTCCCTGTTTGAATGGCATATTGTTCGGCCGGCAACCCGAAGGCGTCATAACCCATCGGATGAAGTACATTAAAACCTTTCAAACGTTTATAGCGTGCAAAAATATCTGAAGCGATATATCCCAATGGATGTCCTACATGCAAACCGGTTCCGGATGGATACGGGAACATATCAAGCACATAAAATTTTGGCTTCGAATAATCTATTTCGGTTTGAAATGTTTTATTATCCACCCAATATTTTTGCCACTTCTTCTCTATATCCCGAGCATTGTATTCCATGATAATTCCGGATTTATGTTTTCCTTGATCTTTGAAAAATCCTGTTCAGGGCCATAGAAGATCAAATAAGCCCGCAAAATTAGGAAAAACGCCCGACATGAAGGAAATTTTATACATTTGAATAACAAACTCTATAAAGTTTTATGACCGAACCCGAAAGTCACCCTCCCCCTAAAAAACGGCCTTCTGTTGCTATCCGGATCATTATTTTCTTAGCAGGGTTGTTGATCATAATATATTTTGCAGTTTTCTTCGGCTTCAATTATTTCGGCGAAAAGCTTCTCAGAAAATATTTAAAAGAACGGGTTGCCAAAATTAGTGAAGGATTATATGATGTTGATTTCGGCAAGCTGACGCTTAACATTTTAACAGGTAAAGTAATGATCCAGGAATTCGAAATGTTTCCCGATACATTGCTTTATCGTGAAATGAAAACAAGAGGATTGGTGAAGAAATCCCTGTACCGGCTCTCTTTTAGATCGGTTTCTGTTGACCGGCTAAATTTTCTCCAAATCTATTCACAACGAAGAATAAATTTACGCCAGATCGATTTTCAGAAGCCGATAATCAGTATTGTAGGATTTCCTGATACTGCAACTGCCCGAAAAAGCCGCTGGCGGGTTATTTATGAAGACATATATCCAATGATTTCCCAGGTTTTTAACGATTTTCACGTCGATTCGATCACCATTAACAGGGGGCTTTTACTAACCTCCTTCCGCCAAAAAACCGGTCGGTTAGCAGTGGGCGAATATGAATTTTCATCCATCCTTCGGGACGTATCTATAAACCCCTTTAGTTATTATAACCGTGAACGAGTTTTCTATTCACGTGATATCGATTGGATCATTCACAACCTTGAGCTTTCACTAAGCGACAGTTTGTACTTTCTCAAAGCAGATCAAATCGGATTTTCTTTAATCAAATCAAAACTCTGGGGAAAACAACTATCACTTATACCGAATTTTCACTCATCCCGATTACAATCTGCAACTGTTGGAGATTTTTTCCAATTGGATATCCCGGACTTTTTCATCGAAGGAGTTGATTTATATAAGGCACTTGTCGATAAAGAAGTCGAGATAAAAAATGTCCAATTGAAGAATTTCAGGTTTAAAATGCTCCGTAACATTCAACCATTGCAAATCATTCCTGTGATCAGAGGGAAGAAAAAATTTCGTGCAGCCAACATCTATACCATCATTGCCGGCGCCCTGAAATCTGTTAAGATTGATTCTTTTTCTATTAAAAAAGCCTCATTCGAATACTTTAGAAACCTCCATGATCCAAACCCAGAATTAAGAATAGCAGAAGTTAACCTGGATCTTTCAAATTTTTACTTAGACTCCCTAGCGAATCTTAATAAAAACAAAATCTATTATTCCGATGATATTGAACTTCAACTACGAAATATTAGCCTGAAGCTCAGAGATGAAGTCCATTTTTTAAACTCGGAGGAAATCCGGTTTTCGACAGGGAAGTCTCTGATCAACGTCCAATACAGTATTCTTTTTCCTGATAAAAAAGTTAACCTGCTATCAAAAACCGGTCAAAAAAACTTAATATACTGTCTTCTTCCACGCCTGATTTTTTATAATGTAGATCTAAAAAAGGTATTTAACCAAAGGATTTTGGATTTCGACCGTCTGGAAATAATGGAACCGGACCTGATATATACGAAATACCGTAAATCCAAAAACCCCGACCCCAGGTTTAAATCAGCAAAAGATTTCTTTCAGGAAGAAAACGAAGAGGTAGTATACAATCTGCTAAAAAAATATATCAAAAAAATAAAAGGAAATTCCATCCAAATCTCCCATGGACAAATGCAACTACATCAACAACATAAAGAAACTGAAAAGAAGATTGCTTCAGGTAGTTTTGACTTGACCATGCGGGATTTTCTGATGGACTCTATTCATGGTATGAACCGGCAGGGTTATTTTTACAGTAGTGATTTCACCCTGGACGTAAACACTTTTTTTTATGAATCACCCGACAGTTCACGACACCTTAGAATTGACCGGCTTTATGTAAGTACTGTCGACTCCCTCATCGAGGCCTATAACTGTTCTTTTAAAAAAACAACCACCTTGCTTTCAGCAGAAAATAAAAAAATCAAGAAACCGATATTAGATTATGATTTTACTATTAAGGAATTCAAGGGTTTGGGATTGAATCATAAAAAATTATTTTTAGAAAAAATTCTTAAAGCCAACACAATTATTCTTGAAAAACCAAACCTTCGGCTGGAGGCAGGTGAAGAATCTCCCCAGGAAATACGAACAGACGATCCAATTATATCCCGATCCTTTGATTTTCCCAGAACATTTGAGATTGGAAGATTTTTAGTAAAGAATGGAGCCTTTTCTTTTGCTGGACGCGAAAAACAAAAAGTAACTTATTTCTCGCTAAAAGATGTGGATTTTGGCATCACTGATGCCCGGATACATATTCCGGAAAAAGGAAAAACTGATGGACAGATCAAATTTGACTCACTTCAATTATCTGTTTTCCCCATTAATATTATTCTTTCCGACAGCACTTACGCTCTTCAGAGCAACAGTCTGAGGGTGTATTCCTATCCGGCCGACATAATTGCAACCGGAGTAAAATTAATGCCGCTTAAAAAAACGGAACATGATAACAAACTAAACAGCCTTGTTACATTGGCCATTCCTCTCTTGACCATAAAAGACTTTTATTTCGATAAAGCCATTTTTAACAAACAATGGGATATGAAAGAATTTACAATTTACGAACCAGACATTGTCGTAGAAAAATGGATCCCGGAAAAAAGTAAGTTTGAATCAAAAAATCATGCCCCGGATTATAATGTCAAACTTCCCCTTTTCATAAATTCCCTGAGTATAGGTAAGTCTATAATAAAGAACGGATCAATCAACTTGAAAACAATTAACAACGACACTATTAAATCCTATTCCCTTTCAAATATTAATGTAACTGCCGATCGGCTCAGAATTGATTCCCTGACCCAGGTAAATCCTGAGACAGCGCCGATCTTCTTCTGTGAAGATGTTACTTTTATGTCAAACGGTTATAAATGGATCTCAAATGATAGCATGTACACTTATTCATTCGATGGAATTGGTTTTTCAACACATGTACAACAGGCATATGTTGATTCGTTTAAAGTGACTCCTAACTTTTCAAGATTTGATTTTTGCCGCAAAGTTGGACACCAGGTCGACAGGATTGTTTTAAGAATACCCAAGATCACATTGGACTACCTGGATTTTCAAAAATTAGCTCATAACCGGGAAATCGATGCCAGGCGGATGACAATTGAAGAAATGGCCTTTGAATCATTCAGGGACAAGCGCATCCCGTTTCCAAATTCTCAGCGCCCGCCATTACCTGCCCAAATGGTTAGGACAATTAAGATTCCCCTAACCATCGATACAGTGGTTCTTACCAATGGAACTGCCATATATGAAGAACAAACCGGGGAACAACCTGGAAGATTGTTTTTTAACCGGATGAATGCAAACCTTATCAATTTAAGCACAGATTCTCTTCGCTGGAACCAGCCGATGATTATGCACGGGACTTCTTATCTCATGGATAAAGCGCTTGTGGAGGCAACATTTCATATTCCTTTGAACTCGCCAACGGACACCTTCTCGATAATTGCCCACATAGGGGAGATGAATTTGCAGGATATCAATCCAATGCTTTCAAACTTATTACCCGTTAAAATCCGGAACGGCAGAATTACTAATACCGAAATAAAACAAATTCATGCCAATAACGATTTGTCAAAAGGATATATGCTGATGCACTTCCAGAACATTGACATTGAACTCCAGAATACAAAGCCCGGAACTTGGAACAAATGGGAGACTGCGTTAAAGACTTTAATTGCAAACTGGATACTCCCCGACAGCAATCCTAAAGAAGATGGCAAGACCCGGCATGGATACATCTATTATGAGAGGGATAAAAGAAAAGGTTTTTTTAACTTTGTCTGGAAAAGTACGCTTAGTGGAATCAAATCCAGTGTTGGATTTAATTCAAAGGAACAAAAGGAATTAAAAAAGACAGACCGGAAAAACCGGAAATAAAAAATCCTTACTTTTAACACGCATTTCAAATTCCATGCTTCAACAGGAAGAACGTTATTACCAGCGCCGTATCGCGACCTCCTATTTCACAACGATCATTAGCATTACTCTTGTCTTGCTTTTACTGGGTCTTTTGGGTATGATCATTTTGCATGCAAAAAAACTCTCGGATTATGTAAAAGAAAATATCGGTTTTTCTATTATGATTCGGGAAGGAGTAAAAGAATCAGGGATTATGGAGTTAAAAAAGAAATTAGATAGAACCTATTATGTAAAATCAACGGAGTATATTCCCCGCGAACGGGCAGCAGAACGACTTAAGGATGAACTGGGAGAAGACTTTATTAGTTTCCTGGGATATAATCCTCTCCTCCCAGCTATCGATTTACGCCTGAAGGCAGCTTATGCAAACACTGACAGCATTGTCCGGATTGAACATCTCCTGCTGAACAATCCAGAAGTCAAAGAAGTATTTTATCAAAAATCACTAGTTGAATTGATCAACCGCAACCTCGAAAAGATCAGTTTTATTTTACTAGGTTTCAGCGGTATTCTATTGTTTATTGCCATTGTCTTGATCAATAATACCATCCGGTTGTCCGTTTACTCCAAACGGTTTATAATACGGAGCATGCAACTGGTAGGAGCCACAGAAGGATTTATCAGGAAACCATTCCTTTATCGAAGTGTTTTAAATGGCTGCCTGAGCGCTTTTGTCGCTATAGGATTCCTGACCATAATCACCTATTTCAGCATCGAACAACTTCCTGAACTCCTGGAATTACAGGATATAACCATGCTTTTCATACTAATTGCTATCATTTTACTTCTTGGGATTTTTCTTTCCTGGGTTTCGACTTATTTTGCAGTCCGGAAATACCTGAGAATCAAAACCGACTTATTGTACACATGATTTCTTGAAAATATCGTTATTTTTGCACGGTTAAACTTACTTATTCCATGGAAAAGAAAATAAAGCCTGTTACAAAGAAACAGAATCAGCCTGCTACAAAGACTGCAAATCCGGTCGACACCAGTGTTAAAACAGGAGAATTTGCCTTTGGAAAGGAAAATTATCGGATTATGCTCATTGGCCTCGTATTTATCATTATTGGCTTTATTTTAATGATCGGCGGAGGATCTGATAATCCAAATGTTTTTAATCCCGAAATCTTCAATTTCCGCAGACTTACCCTGGCCCCCATCCTCATATTGACCGGATTTGCCATAGAGATCTTCGCCATTATGAAAAAACCGAAAAATTAATGACCCTTATCCAGGCCATTATTGTTGCCATTGTACAGGGGATAACAGAATTTTTACCGATCTCTTCCACAGGGCACATGATCATTACCCAACACCTTCTTGGCATTCCGAGTACCGATTTCGTCAAGGCATTTACCGTCAACATTCAGTTTGGTTCTATTTTATCGGTTATTGTACTATATTGGAGAAGGTTCTTTCAATCCTGGAATTTTTATTACAAACTGGCATTAGCTTGTCTACCCCTGATCATCGCCTTTTTACTGGAGAAACAAATAGATAAAATGCTTGAGAGCGTCCCGATTGTGGCAGGCGCTATGCTAATCGGAGGTTTTTTTCTCATATTTGTAGACAAATGGTTTGATAAGCCTGAAAATGAAAAAACAGAACTAACCTTTAAAAAAGCTTTCATTATAGGATTGTTTCAAATCATTTCAGTGATTCCCGGTGTATCACGATCCGCAGCCACCATCATCGGAGGAATGTCACAAAAATTGACCCGGAAGAACGCAGCAGAATTTTCATTTTTCCTTGCCGTTCCGACGATGTTTGCCGCCTCTGCTTTGAAATTGTTTGAAAACTATAAAACAATCACAACTGACAACATTACAATTCTGATCGTTGGTAATCTTGTATCATTCATTGTAGCCATGATTGCCATTAAAACATTCATCTCCTTTCTGACCAAACATGGTTTTAAAATATTTGGGTATTACCGCATCATAGTTGGCCTGATACTTATAATACTGCTCCTTTCGGGAAAAAGTTTAACCATATTGTAATGCCTTACCAATTTGAACAGGGTGAAGTTTTTCTTATCAACAAACCTTACGGATGGACCTCGTTTGATGTTGTCGGAAGTCTTCGGGGATTTCTGAAGGCCAGGCTGGGAATTAAAAAAATAAAAATCGGACATGCCGGGACCCTCGATCCGCTTGCAAGCGGGCTGTTGATTATATGCACCGGGAAACTAACTAAACAGATCGACGCTTTCCAGGGACTGGAAAAAGAATACACGGGAACCCTTACCCTTGGAGCAACTACACCTTCCTTTGATCTGGAAACAGAAGTCGATCAAAAGTTCCCAATCGAACACATTTCAGACCAGATAATTCTGGAAAGCGCCAATAGGTTGGTAGGTGTCCTTGAACAAGTCCCACCGGTTTTTTCGGCAAAAAAGATAGAAGGAAAGAGAGCTTACAAATACGCCCGCAAGGATATTGAGGTTTTCATTAAGCCCAGAAAAATTTTAGTTTCTGCCTTTGAAATAACAAAGATCCAGCTCCCTGAGGTTAATTTCCGCATCATTTGCAGTAAAGGAACATACATAAGGTCTTTGGTTAATGATCTTGGAAAGCTGACGGGATGCGGGGCGCACCTGAGCGCCCTTTGCCGCACACGCATAGGACCTTACCATCTCAGGGATGCATTCGAATTGGATAATCTGAAAAAAAAGATCCTTGAATCGGTAGGTGAAACAGAAAAATAGTACAATGAAAGAAAAGGTCTCATATGAACTTTTTTCTGGCGAGTACTTCATGAATGAAGCGCTGAAGGAAGCTCAAAAAGCTTTGGTGAAAGAAGAGATTCCAATCGGTGCCATAATCGTTTGCGACCGGACCATTATTGCAAGGGCATACAACCTGGCTGAAACACTTCACGATGTTACCGCACACGCAGAGATGCAAGCTATCACTGCGGCTGCCGCATTTTTAGGAGGTAAATATCTCACGGAATGCACCCTGTTTGTGACCCTGGAACCCTGTGTAATGTGTGCAGGGGCAGCCGCCTGGGCACAAATTGGCAAGATAGTTTATGGTGCAGATGATGAAAAACGAGGCTACCGGTTAGTAAAGCACCCACTGTTGCATCCAAAGACAAAAGTTGAATCCGGGGTTTTGGCAAGTGAATGCAGCGAGATTATTAAGGAGTTTTTTAAGCGACGCAGATGACCCTCCCTCTCATCCTTCTTGTGGCTTGATGATGATCTTAAGCGCTCCGGTTCTATCCAGGAGCATTTTAAATCCGGTTGCAGTATCTTTTAACGGCAGACGGTGGGTAATGAGTTCATCTACGGTAATGACCCCTTTCGTTATCAGGTCAAGGGCTTGTTCAATATCAGGAGGTCCACAATAATAAGAAGTGAGTATGCGTATCTCCTTCCTCCATAAATCATTGACCGGAACAATCACATCTTTATCGGGTCCGGGTACGGCAAATAAAACCACCACTCCGCCCATATCGACAGTTTCCCAGGCCTGCTTAAAAGCTGACAGGGCAGAGGTTGTAACAATTACAGCATCAGCTTTCCTGCCGTTAATATATTTCAGCTGCTCCAGGATATCAGAGGCCCCCTCTGCGACATAATCTGCGCCAAAATTTTTTGCCAGTAAAAGCCTTCTTTTATTGATGTCAGTCGCTATTACCTTACATTTTTTAAACTTGGCTAGTTTGATATGCAAAAGACCTGACATCCCGGACCCGAGTATGAGAACCGTATGTCCTTCCTCAATAGAAGCAAGTCTCTGCGCCCTGACAACACAGGCCAAAGGTTCGATAAATGTCGCCTGGTCATAGCTTACATTGTCAGGCAATTTGTAAGAACCGTTATTTACCAGTTCCTTAGGTACCAGTATGTATTCGGCAAATCCTCCGGGCAGCCTGTCCTTAACTTCATTACATTGTGGATAATGCCCCTTCAGACAATAACTGCATTTAAAACATGGTATTTTGGGCGCGATAAAAAGCCGGTCTCCTTTATTATATTTGGTTACTCCCTCACCCATTTCCACAACCTCAACACCAACCTCATGGCCTAAAACAAGAGGGGCTCTGGGCAAGCGGTACCACTCTACTATGTCGCTGCCGCATATCCCACAAGAAATGACTTTTACCAGCATCTCACCGTGACCGGGTGACGGGGTTGAAACCTCTTCGACCCTGATGTCATTATTATTGTACCACATGGATACTTTCATAATTTTCCTCTTGTACTATTTATAAAAAGCGTTGGTGAAGTGCTTTGGTAAAGGCTTTTATCTTCAGGATTTTTTATTCTTTAACATATTATAAAGATCAAAAGCTTTTTCCGGTATTTCATTATCATGGACAACCGCTCTTATCGCCCGAATCATTGCGATTGGCGAATCTGCCTGGAAAATATTCCTGCCCATATCCACACCGGCGGCGCCTTCTTGTATAGAACGGTAGGCTATTTTAATAGCGTCAAATTCGGGTATCTTTTTACCTCCGGCTATTACAATCGGTACGGGACACGAGGCTGTGACTGTTTCGAAATCTTCAGAAACATAATAGGTTTTGACATACTGGGCTCCCAATTCGGCACATATACGGGTAGCCAGCCTGAAATATTTTGCATCACGCACCATATCCTTACCTACAGCCGTTACCGCCATTGTCGGTATACCATAACGCATACCCACATTCACCATCTTTGTCATATTGATGATCGATTCCCGTTCGTGTTCACCACCGATAAAAACTTGTACCGCCATGGCTGAGACATTAAGACGTATGGCGTCCTCGATATCTACTGCCAGGTCTTCATTGGAAAGTTCCTTAAGGATACTGGTCCCACCAGAGACCCTGAGGACAATGGACTTTTGAGTATCGGGAGGAATCATACTCCGTAAGACACCACGGGTAAGCATAAGGGTATCGGCATAAGGTTCCAGGGGAAGTATGGTTACATCGATCCTTTCCAGTCCGGTAGTCGGACCCTGGAAATAACCGTGATCAATAGCCAGCATGACTGTCTTACCGCTGACCGGATTAAAGATCCTGCCCAGCCGGTTTTTCATACCCCAGTCCAAGGAGTTTGATCCTTTTAAAAAAAAACTTCCTGATGTTTGCGGTACATCAGTATAATATAATTTTGCTTCGTTGGTTCCGTCAATGTCCGGCATATTAAATCTCCTAATATTTAAAACCCACCTTATATTCTATTGCCAATATCGGCATTACATCAAAAATACAGCTTATTATCCAGGATATAAAAATAAAAAAAATCCCAGCCTCAGTAAAATATGAAATATCCATCTTAAATTTTTTTTATGATAGGTTAATTATACGCCACTTTTTATTATCTTCGGTGGCAATTTATCATGGATTCTTGTACAAAGATCATTATTTTTGAGGACGAATATCTTCTCGCCAACGATTTAAAACGACAGTTAAGTCGTTTTGGGTATGAGGTTTCTGCCATGTTCAGAAAAGCGGAGGATGGGATCGAATACTTAGCATCGCTTCAAAAATCCGAATTAGTTCCGGAGGTTGTTTTAATGGATATTTCCCTTGCCGGAAAGATGAGCGGAATAGATGCAGCTCTTATTATCTCTGAAAAATATCCTTGTGCACTTGTTTTCATTACCGGGATAAGCCAATTCGAATTTTTCGAAGAATCATTCAGAACCAAGCCTTTTGCATTCCTTCCGAAACCATTTGAAGTCAACCTGGCTGTTGTCAGTATCAAACTGGCAATCTACCAGAAAACGCTGGAAACCCAACTCATAAAGTACCAGAAAGAATTGGAAGAACAACTCTGTCAAGGAAAACGCAAAATGGCATTTGCCCAAAAAATACTGGAAGAAACCATAATGGCTAAAACTGAATGTCTCTCTGAACTCGACAACCAATTTCGAGACCCCTTATCCGGGATAACGAAATTATCTGCGATGATAAAAGAAGAGATAAGAGACAAACCTGATTTAATGCGTTATACAGAATATTTGGAGAATAATTCGCATCATTTATTTACTTTATTGAATAATATCTTTGATCTGAGAGAAAATGACACCAAACGACCCAGGTCTCCCCGACATTTTAATGCTTGAAGACGACTCCGCTACTGCAACCATAATCCAAATCTGGTTGAAAGGAATATGCAATACCATAATTGTATATGATGGGAACGAAACTCTTGACCAGATCTCTTCCCGGTACCTGAATGGGAAATTATTCAATCTGATGTTGTTTGATATAAACATTCCCTATCCCTGGAATGGGATTACCCTGAAGCAGGAGATTCAAAAACGGTGGGAGGTTTATAACCATATTCCTTTTGTTGCAGAAACCGCCTATGCCTTACCCGAAGATCGTAAAAGAATCCTTGAGGCAGGGTTTTGCGACTACATGTGTAAACCATTATCACGTGAATTGTTAGTAGAAACGGTTAAAAGCAGGCTGGAATAAACCAGCAATCTTTTTTGCACGCCCACTCATCAGCTCTTCAGTTCCTCTGTTTCCATCTCCTTTTTACGAATTTTGTACAGTTTAAATCCGCCATATCCGGCGCTTCCGATAAGTACAACCAGGATTCCAAGCCCACCATCGATAGGAGCACCAACGGGACCCGGATCTTGATTTCCACTGGAACCATGATCTGCCGGCGGTCCGGGAGGATCAGCAATTACCAATCCGGAAATAAATACCAAACAAACGGACACAAATAAAAAGACAAAGGATTTAATATTGTTTTTCATGTGTTAAAAATTTATATGTCTGTGAATTATTCACTTTATTACCGTAAGTAAACTTTACCAAAATAAACCTTGTCACCTGTCACAACCTTAACCACATAATACCCAACAGGGTTTGCTTTCAAATATAAAGACGTAAGCTTCCCATCAGCCAGTTTATTGTGCATCATTTCCTGTCCCACCATATTATAAACAAATACTTCCCCTTTGATGAAAATGTTGGTATTATTGGAGATATATATAGAGCTACCTGCACCGTAGATACTGATGGAATAGTCCTTTTCCTGTTCTCCGATGCCAGCAGGATTGTTAAAATGAAGCAGAAAACGATCAGGGTCATCCTCTTTGGCCGAGACAAAAGAGTAAACCGGAGTTTCAAGAAGGTTCTTGACTATCTTGTTCTTTTTATCCGTCAGGTAAACCGCTAATCCGGGAATCATATTTGTCATGTTCAGCTCAAGAGTAAAATCAAATGCACTATTTTTAACAAAACCAAGCGGAATAACCCTGTTGTTTGACAAATCAGGAAGTGTATTGGTCGATAGGTGTTCTTCTCCTGCGATTGAGTAAAATTGAGGGGCATAGCCTGTAAGAAACCTGGAATCAAAGGTTGCATCGTATCCATCGGTTGAAGCTCCATTGATCCGAATATTCGTCTCCTGTGCCATACCAAACTCCGTTTCACGGACTATTAACCTGATGGACGCTGCACTGTTTTTATACCAGGATGTGCCATCATGTGCTCGTGCGGAAGCAGGGATTATAAGGGACCCTGGTGCAGATGTTACCTGAACCATAAATCCGTTCATGGCCGGGATGATATCGTGATCGCCATCATGAATGTCGATATAACTGGCTGTTGATTCCACCCACATCTTGGCGGTAGCAGCAATATTGGTCAAATTCCAGTCACCGCCATTCCATTCCAGAGCAGAAGGGAATGGATTTCCTAAAAGGTGCCATCCGTTATTGACACCACCACTTAAGGTCAGCCCGCTTACTGTGATATTTGATGTATTGGGTGCTCCTGTGAACTGTTTTGTGGCAGCAATCTGATACGCGACCAGATATCCCCTTCCTTCAGTAAAATTATTTTCAAAGCCGTCATTCCAGGTACCCGGTGCACTTTTCGAATTAGTCCACGTATTTGTTGTTTCATCCCATTTATAGAAATCCTCTGATGAAGTTGGGGGATCAGGCACAAATCCCGGCCGAATAGCTTGTGATACCACCGGTGAAGAAATAAAATGCCAGCCATAATAGGTGGACCAGGCATTAAAATAACGTTCAACGGCAACATTCCCCGATACACTTCCGATAGGTATAAAAGAACCCGTCGGTCCACTGTTGGTGGGGGATTTTAAGACAAGTCCCCCGTTAACAGTCGTGGTTCCACCTACCGTCAATTGTAAACCTGCCGGAATGTTAAAAATTTTTTCCGAGGCAACGGTCAGGGTCCCGGATAAGGTGCGATTTGAGTGCAGATTAATTCCGCCGGCATCTGCATTATTGATATTCAGATTTGCCGGTCCACCTGAAGAAGGGAACTCAGCATCGGAAGTAGTTGAATAAGAAACCCCGTCATATATTAAAGAGGCATAGGTGCCATAGGATAAAGTATAACCGCCAGGAGTAATCGATCCACTTGTTAATGATAACATTCCATTTACGGTGAAATTCTGACCCAAAGTGATCCCAGTTGTATTATTTATTGTGAGATTCTCAAAAGAAATCGCATTCGTTCCATCAATTGTTTGATTCGAGGAGGATCCATTTAAAACGATTGAAAAAATACCCGAAGAAGATCCGTCATCTATCTGCCAGGTTCCATTGTTTGTAATATTGCCGGTGATATTGAATGTGGCATTCCCCGAGCTGTTGGTTCCCCGGAAAGTACCTGAACTTACAAGCAAATTTCCACCAATAGTAATGGATGCGGAGGCAGTAGTTCCATTATTGCCGACAACTATACCAATGCCCTGGATGGTCAAGTTTCCATTGATATTATGTGTCCGGCTCGTAGTACCGGTAGCAAATCGAATTTCCTGAACCGTTCCCAGATTAATTGTCAGATTGCCTAAAACATTAAGATTCCCGGCGAAGGTTCCGGGTCCTGCAGGTGAAGGCTGAAATATTAGATTCCCATACACAGGAAACGTCCCGCTTAAGCCTGCCTGGGTGCCATAGAAGATATACGTACTGTTACTTGCCAAGCTTTTTATTGCCCCGGGCACGGAAACTTCGCTACCACCTTGTTTAAAGGTACCGCCGTCTTCGACCGTAAATGTAGAACTGACAATCAATTTAAAAGATGCTGCGTCAAGTATGCTTGCATTTTTAACCGTGACATTTAAAGTCGTTGTTGCCGCATCAAGGGTAACCGTATAACCCCCTTCAATAAATGCATTATCTGCAGTTCCCGGGACACTGGCGCCTGGCGCTCCACCTGAAGTTTCTGACCACGTTGTAGGCTGACTCCAGTTTCCACTTGCAACAGAATATCTGTCTGCACCCAATCCCGGCAAGTTTATTACTGTCAGGAAGAATAAGAGTAAACCAATCCTTTGCATATTCCGACTTTTTTATCTCCTTAATCGGGAAAGATGCTAAAAGGTAATAGCGTTAGTGAATAAAATTTCACATACTACTAAAAACGAAAGGTTTAAAATCGTACGATGAACATCAAATCATCTGGTGAAAGGAAAACTTTACCTTCCGAACGAATGATGATTCTTAATACTTTTGCAAATTAAAATTCGAACATGCGAAGACGATTATTGATGTCAGGAATACTGATTGCATTCTTTTTTTCACCAGGAATCCTTTTTACCCAGAATATCGACTCGCTGGCGATCCGCCGGTTTTATACGGAAGCATTATCAAACCCGGTTGCATACCGGAACCTCGACACCCTGTGCACGCGGTTTCCGGGACGGCTTTGCGGTTCTCAAAAGGTTTCGGAAGCGATTATATGGACAAAAAAACTATTGGAGAGCATGTCCCTCGATACTGTGTTTCTTCAACCGGTAATGGTAAAGCATTGGGAGCGGGGAGAAAAAGAAATTGCCAGGGTTTATTCATTAAAAGCCGGTGATCACCTATTGAATGTATGTGCTCTTGGGAGCTCAATAGGAACAGGCCGGCAAGGAATAAAAACGGGAGTAGTTGAGGTAAAAAACTTTGATGATCTTAAAAAAATAGGTCGCAAGAATATTGAAGGTAAAATCGTTTTTTTCAACCGGGCAGCCGACCCGTCATATATTTATACCTTTGGTGCCTATGGAGGTGCAGTGGACCAACGCGTTTTGGGCGCCATGCAGGCAGCGCGGTATGGTGCAACTGCCGTGTTGGTGCGTTCTGCAACCCTGGCGCACAGCGATGATCCGCATACCGGGATCCAACACTATGCCGACAGTGTTAAGTCAATCCCCGCCCTTGCAGTAAGCACCAATGATGCCGACAAACTTTCAGAGTGGCTGAAGAAAGATCCGGGAATGAATTTATTCCTCAGGACAACCTGTAAGGAGCTGCCGGAGGTACTCAATTATAATATTATCGCCGAGATCAGAGGAACAGAATTTCCTAACGAAATAATAGCCTTTGGAGGGCATATCGATTCCTGGAATGTAGGCCAGGGGGCCCACGACGACGGAGCAGGCGTAGTTCAGACTATTGAAGTCCTGCGCTTGTTTAAGGTTTTAAATATAAAGCCGAAACATACTATCAGGGTGGTGGTCTTCATCGACGAAGAATATGCACAACGCGGAGCTGCCGTCTATGCAGACTATGCAAAAACCAACGGCCGGCATATTGCTGCCATTGAAAGCGACCGGGGAGGATTCACCCCACAAGGTTTTTCCATTGATGCGGCTGATGAATCCGTTAGTAAGATCCAAAACTGGAAATCACTGTTACGACCTTATGGCCTCTGGTCAATTGAAAAAGGAGGCAGTGGAGTTGATATCCGGGATCTGAAACCATTTGGGGTTCCTCTTATTGCCCTGGTAACCGATTCGCAAAGGTATTTTGATTACCAGCATGCCGCCAGCGACACTTTCGACAAGGTTCATCCAAGGGAGCTAGAGTTGGGATCGGCTGCCATTGCTTCACTTGTATTTCTGATCGATAAGTACGGACTATAAAATTGAAAAACTGACTTTATGGAATTAACAAGGGAAAAGGCACTTGAATTGCTGTACACCTATGTGAAAAATGAAAAAATGATTTTTCATTGCCTGGCATCGGAGGCAGTATTGAAGGGGATTGCCCGGAAGCTGGGCCGGGATGAAGAAAAATGGGGACTGGCGGCCCTTTTGCACGACCTGGATGTGGAAATAACAAATGCCGATCCGGCAGTTCATGGAACGAAGACAGAAACACTCCTTAAAGAGTATGATGTGGATCCTGAAATCCTCGATGCCATCCGGATGCATAATGAATGTTCAGCCGGGAAAGAAAGAACAACTGAATTTCAGCATGCTCTTGCCGCCGGTGAAACCATAACCGGATTGATATTTGCCACCACCTATGTTTATCCGGATAGAAAATTAACCAGTGTAAAACCAAAATCAATCACTAAGCGCATGAAAGAGAAGATTTTTGCCGCATCAGTCAAACGGGAGAACATATTGGAATGTGAAAAAATCGGTATCCCGGTTGATGAATTTGCCGCCCTGAGCATCGAAGCAATGCTGCCGATTGCAGGACAGATCGGACTTTAGTTGCGGGCTTTTTGATATAATTTGTATTTTTAATGGTGTTCTTCAAGGGACGTTAGCTCAGTCGGTTCAGAGCGCATGCTTCACACGCATGAGGTCGCTGGTTCGAATCCTGCACGTCCCACTTGCAATGACCTCTCCACAACCGGCCCCTTGAAGGGGCTGGTAACGATGCTCCGGAGCTATTGACAATGAAATATTATGTGATAAATTCGACCAATGCTTCGGCGCCTTTGATGGTGCTCATTAGCTTAACGAGTCTAATCATATTCCTTACGATAATATTGTTGATTTCAACAGACCTCCAGAACAAATAGTTTCTAGTCTTTGCAATTTTTTCGGGGGTTATTGAATTTTCAGAGACTTTTCGTATTTTTGCACTCCCAAAATTCCTCCTTAGCTCAGTTGGTTAGAGCATCTGACTGTTAATCAGAGGGTCGCTGGTTCAAGTCCAGCAGGGGGAGCAAATTCAGAAGCCGTCACGAATTTTTGTGACGGCTTTTTTTGAATACTCGAATAACGAATTCTGATTTCCGATCTGATTACAAATCTATTGTTTAACGAACTTACCCACCTGAACCCCGTTCTCTCCATTGAGTTTAATAATATAAACCCCGCCTGGCAGGATGCTAATGTCAGTCGTTGAGATGGGTTCAGTAATGGATTGATTAAGAAGTTCCTGGCCGGAAATGTTCAGAACGGATAATTTACCATGGATTGGTTTTTCTGATGACTGAATTGTGATTTGGCTGAATGCAGGGTTTGGATATATACTTATAAGCCTGGAAGAAATTCTATTTTCATTTAAGCCAACTAAACCTCCATTGGTGGTTTTTAATATTATTCCATTATCTCCAACGGCATAACCAGTATCTGCGGCAGGGAAATGAACAGAATATAAAAAATCTCCAGTCCCTGAATTTTGAAGGGTCCAGTTTATCCCGCAATCAGTAGTTTTAAGAATCGTTCCACCCTCCCCGACTGTATAACCTGTATTTGCATCTGTAAAGCAAACTGACCATAAAAATTTTAGGGTCCCCGGGTTCTGAATATTCCAGTCTGATCCTCCGTTTACAGTGGTAAGCGTCGTATCACCAACAACACATCCCGCATTTAAACTGGTAAAATAAACGGAATGAAGATATTTTAACGTTCCAGAAGACTGAATTGACCAGCTTGCCCCACCATCGGTGGTTTTGAGGATGGTTCCGGAACTTGCCACGACATAACCCGTATTTGCCTCTGGGAAAAATACTGAGGCCAGACTGTTTTGGGTTCCTGAAATTTGTGGTGTCCAACTTGCAGCTCCATTTGTGGTTTTCAAGATTATACCGGAACCACCAACCACATAGCCTGTATTTGTATCAGTGAAATATACTGAATTCAAACTATAATTTGACCCTGCATTCAGGACTGTCCATGTTCCTCCTGCATTTATTGTTTTTAATACTGTACCAGCATCCCCAACTGCGTACCCAGTATTTGCATCCGGGAAAAAGATGGAATTCAATATAGAGCCGGTCATCGAGGAATAATATGACCATGTAATTCCTCCGTCTGATGTTTTAAGAACAGCACCTCCGGCACTTACAGCATATCCTGTACTTATATCTGTAAAATAAACCGACAATAATCGGCTTGGTGTTCCGGAAGTCAATTGTACCCATTGCGATATAGCACTACTGGCCACAAACATCAGAATCATAAACAGGTATACTTTTTTCATACGTATTATTTTGAAAAAGCCGGAATGAAATCTTCTTTTATTAAAATGATAATTATTTCGAGAGATCCCTGGCGTAAATATGGGTCTCAGGTCAACAAAAAACAACGTGAAAATCATTAATGCAACGAATACAATAATCCTTAATACATTACAAATATATTACAAATATTTTTAGAAAAAAATGCCATGTCCCTTTGGATGTTCAGGTGGACAGGTCGGTCTTTCTGACCAGCAAAGACCGGTGAAGGCTAACATTTCTACTGTGCCGATATTGAAAATGATAGAGTGGTCAACAATAAGCAGCTTAGAATGGTAAATTTGTCCGGTTTAGCAGCAACAAGAAGGAACCTTACTTACAATATGGAAAGGCCGCTGTCGTGTGGGTGTTAATTCATACCAAACTTAACGGGGAATTTTCTATTCCAAATTAATAAGAGGAACAATATCAGTATCTTATAACATTTGGGAAGAAGTCATCCAGTTGCAACATTGAGCAGTAAGGGGAGCAATGTGCGTGACTGAAATAGGTTGACCAAAAATCCAAACATTCAACCTATGAAAATAGCAAAAAGAACATTGAGACAACAACGAATTTTTAGTGAAGAAATACGTAAACAAGTAGTTAGGGATAT
>Ga0172376_10000452_pt1 | contig 53033 bp, 43 predicted proteins | sample Lak35m_FD_121114 | JGI IMG/M metagenome (GOLD analysis project Ga0172376, IMG submission 121114) | Freshwater microbial communities from Kabuno Bay, South-Kivu, Congo - kab_092012_35m | ecosystem: Environmental > Aquatic > Freshwater > Lake | place: Democratic Republic of the Congo: South-Kivu...
ATAGCTAACTGTTGTTGTATTTCTTCACTCTTTTTATGAATCAAATCGCTGACGTAATAAATGGAAATGGATAGTATGGGAAGGGGAATAAGGCAAAATAGCGTAAGTTCAAAACTTACATTTATCATGGCATAAATTACAAAAACAAATAATGAAACCAGATTAATACCATACAGAATGGCTGGACCAAGATACATTCTTACCTTATTCACATCTTCAGTGATTCTCGCCATCAAATCTCCTGTCTTGTTTCGTTTATAAAAGGCAAGATCAAGAACCTGATAATGCTCAAAAATTTCTTTTCTCATGTCATATTCAATAAGTCGGGACATCACAATGATGGTTTGTCTCATTAAATACATAAATAATCCCATGAGTCCGGCAAAAAGGAGAACAAATAAACCAAATAAAAGCAATTGTTTTCCAATCAAAATTTTTAATCCATGCTGTAACGCTGAATTTTCAAAATTCCGGTATAAACTTAAATTGTTGATAACTAAATCAAGTGCCTCCCGAATTGCCTGCGGTTGAAGTACTCTGAAATAGTTGGATAATGAAACAAATACGATCCCTCCAAGAAAATGCCAGCGGTATTTCCAGAAAAAGTGATTTAAAACATATAGATGATTCATCTAATCTTTTTTCAATTGGAAATATAAACAAAAAAACCAGCCTCTGTGAGCCTGGTTTTAAGTGGAGATAATGGGATTCGAACCCATGACCTCTTGCATGCCATGCAAGCGCTCTAGCCAACTGAGCTATACCCCCTTTGTAGGACGCACGAAGGTAAGTAATTTGGTTAGATTTTCCAAAAAAATAGTAACTTTATTAAAGGACAGATGTATTTTACAGAATATGGCAATATTTTGTAAAAAAAGCAGTAATTTGCAATATACAGTTTTAACTATGGAAAGAATTACAGAAATGCCATCCACCTACCGTCATCTGGAAAAAATGTCGGTAAATGAGTTGTTGTTAAATATGAACAAAGAAGACAGGCTTGTTCCAGAGGCTGTTGAAAAGGCTATTCCCCAAATTGAAAAACTGGTTCAGCATATTGTACTGAAAATGAAGGATGGCGGTCGTTTATTTTATATCGGAGCGGGAACATCCGGCAGATTGGGTGTTCTGGATGCTTCCGAATGTCCACCCACCTATGGGGTATCCAAGGACAGGATTATCGGTATTATCGCCGGTGGAGATAATGCGCTCAGAAATGCAGTTGAAGCCGCAGAAGACAGTCTTTCTCAAGCCTGGAATGATCTCAAAGCTTTTAATATTGATACCTCAGATATTGTTATTGGTATAGCTGCTTCAGGTACTACCCCTTATGTCATAGAAGGACTAAAAAAATGCAAAGCATCAGGGATTCTGACAGGTTGTATTACTTGTAATCCAATGACTGAACTGGCTGCTGTTTCTGATTTTCCGGTAGAAATAATTACCGGACCAGAATTCGTCACAGGTTCTACCCGTATGAAGGCGGGAACTGCGCAAAAACTGGCATTGAACATGATTAGTACCGCAGTTATGATTCAATTGGGCAGAGTGTTGGATAACAAAATGGTTGACATGCAACTGAGTAATGCAAAATTGATAGATCGCGGGGCAAAAATGATTGTAAAACAAGGGAATGTTTCTTATGATGAGGCGGTGCAACTATTGCAAAAACATGGCAATGTGCGAAATGTATTAAATGTCCATTCCCTCGATATAAGCCTGAAATCCTGATGAATACAAATACAGGAAAGTATATCCTTATTGTGGAAAGCGGGGCAACAAAAGCAAACTGGGTGCTTCTTTCCAGTTCAGATTGTATTTTTAATGAGCAATCACCCGGCTTAAATCCCTATTTTCTTAGCGATGATGAAATGGAGAATCAGTTCCGTTTCATTAAAAGTAAGCTACCTGAATCACCTCATTTTATTTACTTTTATGGCACTGGTTGTGGTGCTGAAAATCAGAAAGTCAGAGTATCAAAAATACTTGGTCTCGTTTTTAATCCGTTTACCCCTCCTGTGGTGGATACCGATATCATAGCTGCCGCCCGTTCAATTGGTAAAGGGAAAAATGGCCTGGTTGGCATATTGGGTACAGGGTCTAATGCTTGCTTAGTAAAGAATGGTCATATCGTAGCAATGGCGGGAGGATTTGGATTTATTTTAGGGGATGAAGGAAGTGGTGCATCTCTTGGATTGACCTTATTACGGTGTTGGTTAAATCAGGAAATGCCAGCTGAAATTCAAAGCCTCGTCAAAGAGGAACTCCATTTAAAAAAAGAGGAAATCTTTCAGGCTGTCTATAAAAATCCTTTTCCCAGCAGATATCTGGCACAATTTGCCCCATTCTTTTTTAAGCATAAAGAACATTGGTGGATTAAAGAGGTTGTCAAACAACAATTTAACTTATTTGTAAAAAGATATTTTATGGGTCTTATAAAAGAAAATCAAGATTTAAAAGTATATTTTATAGGTTCAGTAGCGTATTTTTTTGAAACCATCATAGCAGAAGTATTATTGGAAAATAAGCTAAGCCTGGGTGGAATTGTTAAAGATCCAATGGCAGGCTTAATTCAGTTTCATCTAAAAGACTAGCTATTTGTATCTCAAAGTTGCCATTTAAGAAGCATTATTATATTATTTATTGCAATAAATTGCAATAAATAATATAATAAAAGGTAAATTTACGTACATGAACAAATTAACCAGAGATTAAAATGTTGTAATATACCCATATCCCCTGCTATCTAACCGTTTAATTTTTTGTTGCAATCTATTCAAAAAAAAGGAGTAGATTGCTTTTTTTATTACCGCTGTCATGCTCAAAAAAGAAAGATTATCCCTGATTTTGCGTGAAGTTAATATTCACAATAAAGTAATCCTTTCTGATTTAAGTCAGAAATTAACGGTATCGGAAGATACAATCAGAAGAGATCTTCAGGAACTTGCCGATGATGATAAATTGATTAAAGTCAGAGGGGGTGCACTCAGTAAATCTTATCAGGCTTATTCCTATAGGGAAAATGAAATATATGCCTATCAGGAAAAAACAATCATTGCCCAAAAGGCAGTAAGCATGCTTAAGGATGATATGCTGGTGCTCATTTCAGGCGGTTCAACCAACCTTGAAATTGCCAGAATATTACCTCCTGAATTACGGGTAACTTTTGTAACCGTCAGTTTGTCAACGGCCATGCAATTGATGGAACACCCTAATAGTGAAACCATATTTATTGGGGGAAATCTCTCAAAAAACGCAAAAATTGCAGTAGGAGGTGAAGTTGTTCAGCACCTGAGTGAAATTAGACCCGATATTTGCTTTCTGGGTGTAAATGGAATCGATGCAAATGAAGGTCTGACTGAACTTGAAATGGAAATCGTTACCGTCAAAAGAGCCATGATAAAATCATCGAGAATGGTTTTCGTCCTGGCTATTTCTGAAAAATTAAATTCAGTAAGAAAAATGAGAGTTTGTAACCTGTCGGAAATTGATGGACTCATTACCGAACTTCATCCGGAAAATCCAATCCTGGCTCCTTACCAGCATTTGAAAATACAAATATTATGATACTGATTTAATTAGGATCTACATCTATAACAAATCGCACAGAAGAAAATAATTTTTTATTCCGCATCATTTGCTGTGCTTCAAGAATCCTGTCTTTAGCTTCCTGCAAACGATGATTTCCATTATCCAGTTTAATTAGAAAGTCGATCAGATAACTGTTGCGAACCCTGCCAATATAAGGAACTGCAGGTCCCTTTAAACGGTCTCCAAAAATGGGGTTTAAATAGTCCTTAAGCCATAAAGCTGCATTATTGACTGTTTCAGGTTCAACATGTTTAAGGGAAATTCGGATGAGCCTTTTAAATGGCGGATACTGAAATTGAGCTCTTTCATTTAATTCCCTTTCGTAATAACGGGTAAGGTTATTTTCCAGTATGTCTGAGAGTATAGGATTGGCAACATTCATTGCTTGTATGAAAACATGACCTTGTTTTGCTCTTCTTCCCGCTCTGCCACTCACCTGGGTCATCAGCTGAAAACCTCTTTCCCCCGCTCTGAAATCAGGATACTGCATTAACTGGTCGGCACTCAAAATACCAACCATGCCAACATTTGCGAAATCTAATCCTTTGGTAACCATTTGCGTGCCGATCAGGATATCTAATTCTCCTTCCTCAAATTCCTGAATTAGTCGGTTATGGGCATATCTTGATTTTACAGTATCCATATCCATTCGTGCAATCCTGGCTTCAGGCAAAATTACCTGTAGTTCAGCTTCAATTTTTTCGGTCCCAAATCCTTGTAGCATTATTTCCTTGCTTCCACATGCAGGACATAAGACAGGTGCCGGGGTAAAATACCCGCAATAGTGACACTTTAATCCTTGTCTTGATTTATGGTAGGTTAAACTGACATCACAATGGACACATTCTGAATGCCATCCACAAACGGTACAGCGCAGGGTAGGCGCAAAGCCTCTTCGATTCTGGAATAAAATGATTTGTTCTTTATTTACGAGCCGCTCCCGCATTGCCTCCAGTAAGGTTTCAGAAAATTCCTGAATCATTCTTTTGTTTTTCTTTTCTTCTATCAGATTTATGACTGTTACCTGAGGCAGAATGGCGCCACCATAACGTTCATCAAGTTTTACCCAACCATATTTGCCTGACTTACCATGGAAATAAGATTCCAGGGAAGGCGTTGCTGTTCCTAAAATAACATTTGATTTCCATAAATGTCCCAGATAAATCGCTGCATCGCGACCCTGATACCTTGGATTTGGCTCATTTTGTTTATATGAGGGGTCATGTTCTTCGTCAACAATAATTAATTTCAGATTTGAAAAAGGCAGAAATAATGAAGATCTGGCGCCAACCAGCAATGGCTTCCCATCTTTTACCTGTTGCCAGCTTTCTACCCGTTGTTTATCGGATAACCTGGAGTGATAAACAAGAACCTTATCCTGAAAAATGGCTTGTAATCTGCTGGTTACCTGATTTGACAGGGCAATTTCAGGTAAAAGGTACAGCACCTGTCCGCCCTGACCCATCACTTCGTGCATATATTTCATGTAAATCTGTGTCTTGCCACTTCCGGTGATGCCTTGTAATAAAACGACCTTATTTTCAAGGTGAAAATCCCGGATAGCCTGATAAGCTGTCGCTTGCTTAGGCGTTAATTTTATTTCTTTATCCGATCCTTCCTGCCATAACGGCATATTGAAGACGATTTCATCTACCTGCAGAATGTTTTTTTTGACCAATGCAGAAAGAACAGAACTATCTGTCCCCGAACGTTTAAGCAACTCTTTACGGGAAACCTGGCTTTTTTCATTTTTCAATTGAAAAAAGGTCAGAAGGAGTTGTTCCTGCTTGGGAAATTTGCTGACTTTTGAAAAAACAGAACCTAATAAATCCTGATTTGAAACATAAGGTTCCCTGAGTTTTACAAAAAAAACAGTGGGAGGTTTATATGGATCTTTCAGGTCTTCCTTTATTTCTATAAATCCTTTTTCAATTAAATTTCTGATAACCGGATATATAGTTTTGATGCCTAACATATCTTGTATGTCCTGCAGATGAAGATAGGGTCTGCCGGAAAGGGCCTCAATAATCATGTACTCGCGGTCTGGAAGTGAAAGGGGGTCAAAAGGCAGCTGGGGCAAAAGAATGACCAGTGATTCACTGGAAAACTTTAGATTGGATGGGAGAGCAGCCTGCATGATTTCACCCAGAGAGCAACAATAATAGGTGGATATCCAGGTCCAGAATTGAATTTGTAAGGTATGTATTAATGGTTTTTCGTCAATCAGACTTAACAGTTGTTTTGGCTCATAGCCTTCTGGTTTTATATTTGTTATACTGTAAACGATAGCAGCATATCTCTTTTTTTTTCCAAATTGAACTTCAACCCGCATACCGGCAATTACCTTAGAAACCAACGTTGCGGGAATGCTGTAAGTATAAAGTTTATCCAGTGCCAGGGGCAAAATGACGGTACAATAGGTGGGGCTACCAGTATTATGGAAGGAATCAGACAATGTGATTTCCTCTTTCATCTTTTTTTTTCAAAAGTACGATAACTAATTTAAAACTACTATCCTCAACTTTTCAGAAATAATGGGTCAGCTTCTTTTTTTATCCTTAAAAACACTACATTTGAAGTTAATAACCATTTATATTCAACGATTATGAAAAGGAATATTTCAACATCAGTTTTTGGAACCTTATTTTTTTTATACCTCTTTTTATCCTCTTGTTCTGAAAAGGAAATGATAGCACCCAGAACAGATGCTACCATATACAATCAGCTGCAAGGTAAATTAATGGATGCAAAACCAGGTGATGTTATTGAAATTCCCGCCGGAACCTATTATTTTGACCGACCTCTTTCCTTAGAAGGAATTCCAAATGTAACGATACGAGGTGCTGGTAAATTGAATACCGTTCTTTCTTTTTTAGGTCAGAAAGTAGGTGCAGAAGGCATAAGAATTATTGCAGACTCTGTTACCCTAAGTGATTTTACGGTGCAGGATACAAAAGGAGATGCCATTAAAATTCAGGATGCTACCTCTGTTACATTGCGCAATGTACGTACAACCTGGAGTGGTGGTCCAAAGGAATCAAATGGGGGTTATGGTATTTATCCGGTTGCGTGTAAGAATGTGTTGATTGAGGGTTGTGAAGCTTCCTATGCTTCTGATGCAGGTATTTACGTGGGACAGTCATCAGAAGTTATTGTTAGAAATTGCCATGCCCATGGTAATGTGGCAGGAATCGAAATTGAAAATTGTAAGCATTCAAACGTCTTCAATAATTTAGCGGAAGGGAATACGGGAGGAATTCTTGTTTTTGATTTGCCGGAATTACCTGCTGGAAATGGTTTCGACTGCAGGGTTTATAATAATGTCATCCGCAATAATAATTTATCAAATTTCGCTCCGAAAGGTAATATTGTAGGTATTGTTCCCGCTGGTACAGGTGTCATTTTACTTGCAGCAAAATCAGTTTCCATTTATGACAATCAGATTTTGGGTCATAAAACGATTGGAACTGCCATAGCCAGTTATGGAATTACCCAAAAGAAATATGTAGATAATAATTATAATCCTTACACTTATAATATTTCCCTGAGAAATAACATATTTAAAAGAGCTAAATCATTCCCCGATTGGAGAAGTGATTTTGGTAAAATGGTGATTATGCTTTTCTGGGGAAAACCACAGGATATCTTATACGATGGCATCCTTAATCCAGAATGGTCGGGTAAAAATCCGATGTTCCTGTGTATTGAACAAAATCAACCTGACCTGCGTTTCGCCAATATCGATGCAGGAAACGATTTTAATAAAGTGAATACCGATATATCCGTGCATTTATGTAAAAAATAAAAAGGATAATATGTCATTTTTCCATAAATTTTCTATCTTCCTTTTCATTGTTATACTGTTAATGAATTGTGAACCAGCAAAGAGAGGAGAACTGTCTGATAAAAGGTCGTTTGAACTTGTCGATGTAAAGGTTCCTGATGGCATTAATACAAATACAGAAACTTTTCCTCTTTCCTCATTATCAGCGTATGGATTTTTTAATTCCCCGCTGGCATCCCTGAATCCCAGGGAAATGGTGTTACCTTATGAACCAATCACTTCCTTATTCACTGATTATGCTTTTAAAAAACGTTTCGTGTGGATGCCTGAAGGAGCTGTTGCTCAGATTGATGATGAAGGAGTAGTTCAGTTTCCATTGGGCACTGTTCTTATTAAGCACTTTTATTATCCAGCTGATTTTTCTAATGAAAATGAAAAATGGGATATGATGGAAACCAGACTTTTAGTGAAATCAGAGGAGGCGTGGAATGCCTATTCTTATGTCTGGAATGAAGATGACTCCGATGCATTTTATAATCCGGTTGGAGATATTTTAAACGCTGCTTTTGTAAATAAAAAAGGAATTGCAACTTCGGTTGATTATGCTGTTCCAAATAAAAATCAATGTAAGAGTTGCCATAACAGGGATAATATTATAAAACCTTTAGGGCCGATTGTCCAGAATTTAGATAAGGATGTCATTTATCCGGAAGGAAAAATGAATCAGATTAAGAAATGGCAATCTATGGGTTTTCTGTCTAAGGCTTACGTGAGGAAACCCAATCATAAACCATTGGCAGACTGGCAGGATCATTCCAGATCACTCGAAGAAAGATCTTTAGCTTATTTACAAGTGAATTGTGGCCATTGTCACCGGGAAAATGGAAGTGCTCATACGACAGGTTTATTTTTACTGACAACGATAGAAGATAGGAAGAAATTAGGAATCTGTAAAACACCAGTCGCAGCCGGAAAAGGAGCAGGAAATTTAAAATTTGGGATCCAGCCAGGTCAACCCGAAGCTTCTATTCTTCTTTACAGAATGAAAAGTGAAGATCCAGGCGTTATGATGCCTGAATTGGGTAGAATGATCAGACACGAGGAAGGAATTCAACTCATTAGTGACTGGATTGCTTCCATGCCTAATCATTGCGAAAGGGCTTTACAACCTTAATCATGAATGCATTGAAAATACGATTAATTCAGCAGATTCTGGAAACTCAGGACGAAAGATTATTGAAAATGTTATGGGAGATTGTGAAATTGAATCAGGAACACATGGAGAATCAGCAAATGCTGGAACCAACTTTTTCGGATTATGCCAATATGCATTCTTCAGATATTCAGCAAAGTATCGATTCCTTTTTTAATACCCAATTTGCAAAAAACGATAATTTCTAATATGTACGAGTATAAATTTATAAGAATCAGGACAAGTATATGGAGTGGTTTGCCAAAACAGGATTATCGCAAAGTTATTCAGACAGAGGCGAAGGATGGATGGCGATTAATTCAGATTTTGACCCCCACGGGTATTTCTATGTTACCAAGTTTTTATGAATTGATTTTTGAACGTCTTAAAGCTGAATTTGTATGAAAAATATGCTTTTCCTGCTTGGTTTTATGATTGTGGTTCATGCTGTTGACGCACAAAATTTCAAGATTTTAAATCTGAAGGAACAGGCAGAGGTCAGAGATATCTGGTTAAAAGAGCGATTTAAACAGGTAATTCCTTCTTTAATGAGAAGGGAAGGCGTGGATATGTGGCTGATTATTTCCAGGGAATATAATGAGGATCCTGTTATGAGGACAATGCTACCCGCCACCTGGCTTTCAGCAAGGAGAACTACGATGCTCGTCATTTATGATAATGGCCGTGAAATTGAAACCTTAGCGGTTGCCCGATATGATGTTGGTGATATTTTCAAAAAATCATGGGATCCGGAGAAACAGCCTGATCAGTGGAAACGGTTAAATGAAATCATTACTGAAAAAAGTCCCAGGAAAATAGCCATTAATAGGTCTGCTAACTTTGGTCATGCAGATGGCATTTCTTCTTTTCATTATGATAAGTTAATGGAATCAATCCCTTTGAATTTCAAAAGCAGGGTGGTTTCGGCTGAGAAATTGGCAGTTGGCTGGCTTGAAAAAAGAATTCCGGAAGAAATGGCCGCATACCGAAATATTATGCGTCTTGCCCATGAAATTATTGCCCAGGGTTTCTCAGAGGAAGTAATAACGCCCGGAGTCACCAAAACTGAAGATGTGGTCTGGTGGTATCGGGAAAAAATAACTTCCCTTGGTCTCACTGCATGGTTTCATCCAACGGTAGATGTACAACGCGGAGAATTGGATTCGAAGGAAGCGCAAAGGGAATTTTCAAGAAGACCCGATAATTCCGTTATTCAACCCGGCGATCTGGTTCATGTTGATTTTGGTATTTCCTATCTCGGGCTGCATACAGATACACAGGAAAATGCTTATATATGCCGTATTGGAGAACATGATGCGCCGCCATATCTGAAAGATGCTTTTAATCAGGGATTGAAATTAATGGATTTTCTAACAGATGCTTTTCAGGACGGTAAAACAGGAAATGAGGTGCTAAAAGAGGCACTGACAAAAGCGGTTGCAGCTGGTATGAAACCTTCCATTTACAGTCATCCTATCGGATTTCACGGACATGGAGCTGGTCCCACCATTGGTCTATGGGACCAGCAGGAGGGCGTTCCCATAACCGGTGATTATCAGATAACACCTGGAACTGCTTATTCAATTGAATTGAATACCCGGGTTTTTATACCTGAATGGAATAAGGAAATTAGAATGATGATGGAAGAAGATGCTTACTTTGATGGTAAAAAAGTAAGTTATATAGATGGTCGTCAGGTCAATTATTTTCTGATTCCAAGACCTAAAAATTTCTGGAAATAATAAAACATGTTCACAAAGACATGGCATTTGTATAAAAATGCCTTTTCCGGAATTTCCAAAGAGGTCTGGCTACTTGCACTGGTATCCCTTATAAACAGAAGTGGAACTATGGTGGTACCATTTTTGACCATTTATCTTAAAAATAAAATGGGATTTTCATATCTGGAAACGGGTATCATAATGAGTGTGTTTGGGGTTGGCTCTTTAGCTGGTACTTATTCCGGAGGAAAATTGACAGATAAGATCGGATTTTACCCTGTGTTATTCTGGTCTCTTTTCTTAGGTGGTCTCTCTTTTATACTTCTTGGCTTTCTTACCTCATTTCTCGCATGGTGTATCGCCATTACGATCTTAGGAATTGTCGGGGAGGCTTTCAGACCAGCCATTTACACGGGCCTGGCTTCCTATTCAGAAGGTAGTTATCAAACAAGGGGCACTTCGCTCATTCGTCTTGCTGTCAATCTTGGTATTTCAGTTGGTCCAGCCATAGGTGGGTTTATTGCTTATCATATTGGTTTTTCTGGTTTATTCTGGGCAGATGGGCTCACTTGTATTGCAGCTGCTATTTTTATGCGTATTTTTATCCCCTATAAAAGTAATAAGCAGGAAAATAGGGTATCGGATTCTTCCCAACAGTTGGGTAATTCAGCTTACAAGGATGTTAATTTTCTGATATTCATAGGTTTACTCATATTCACCTCTTTAGGTTCTATGTAATTTTTCTTACTTATACCTATGTATTACAAAGAGCATTTTATGTTTAATGAAAGTCAGATAGGACTTATATTAGCATTAAACGGCATGTTAATTGTTTTATTTGAAATGCCGCTGGTTTACAGATTAGAAAATAAAATACCCAAATTATTACTTATTGCACTGGGTTCAGGTCTTTTAGGTATTTCTTTTTTATTTTTAATTCCTGGTTTTACTGGCTGGTGGGTGGCGGTTTTTTCTCTGATTATTTTGACCCTCGGAGAAATTTTCAATATGCCTTTTGCAAATTCCTTTGCTATGAATCAGGCTTCCGAAGGTCGGAGAGGGCAGTATATGGCACTTTATGCCATGGCTTATTCTTTAGCACATATAATAGCTCCTGGTATGGGTTCCTTTTTTATTGAAAATTATGGTTATTCAAGCCTGTGGACTATTAACGGGGTGCTTTGTCTTTTATCCATGACAGGCTTTTATTTCATGCAGAAATATCCACGTTTGAAACAATGATGATATGATAGCTGAAATTGGAAATGATGTTAAGAAAGCTAAAGAGTACCTGCAGGAAGGGCAGGTTATTGGTTTGCCTACAGAAACAGTGTATGGGTTGGCAGGAAACGGTCTTGATCAGGAGGTAGTCGCAAAAATTTTTGGGATTAAAAACAGACCTTTTTTTGATCCGCTCATTTTACATATTGGCGATTTTTCACAAATTAATAATCTGACAACCTTTTTGCCAAAAGAATTGGAAGAGCTGGCAAAATCTTGCTGGCCCGGGCCCCTTACGTTGCTGGTGCCTAAGGGTGATAATATTCCGGAACTGGTTACCTCAGGATTGCCAAGAGTTGGCATTAGAATGCCAGATCATCCGCTTACGCTGGATTTATTGAAATCACTCCCTTTTCCATTAGCCGCCCCCAGTGCCAATCCTTTTGGATATATCAGTCCAACCAGGCCAGCACATGTTTTTAAACAATTGGGCGCTAAAATTCCCTATATTCTGGATGGAGGCGTTTGTCAGGTTGGTATCGAGAGTACCATCGTAGGAATGGAAGGAGAGGTACTGGTTATTTATCGGTTAGGCGGATTAAGTGTATCTCAGATACAGTCCAGATACAAAGGGGTAATTAAAATAAATGAATCATCTTCCCGCCCTGAAGCTCCGGGGATGAGTTTAAGTCACTATGCACCCCAAAAACCATTATACCTGGGTGATAAAAAATCTTTATTATCTGGGGGACATCATGAAAAGGCAGCCGTCCTGTGCTTTAATGAAAGGTGGAGCGAACTCAAACAAAATCAACAATGGGTTTTATCTGAATCAGCTGATTTTGAGGAAGCTGCACATAAATTATTTTCTTATTTAAGAGAGATGGATGAAGCTGACATTACCCATATTCTGGCTGAAAAATTGCCTGATGAAGGACTTGGTGTTGCCATAAATGACAGGTTATATCGTGCCTCAAAAAAATAGACGGTTATTTTTAAAACTGAAATGCTTTTTTTTCGTTCTAGTTTTTGTTATTTCTTACATTTTAAATATTACAATATGCGTATTAATAATTTTCTTTTTTCGGCTGTTTTTTCAGCTGTTCTTTTTTCTTTGCCTGCTTTCCTTACGGCACAGTCAAAACCTGCAAGCCCTGCTATGGAGGCTTCTGCAAAAGTAGGTGCCGTTGACATATCTATGAAGTGGAGCGCACCGTCAGTGAAAGGCCGGGCCATCTGGGGTGCCTTAGTGCCTTATGACAAAATCTGGCGTACAGGTGCCAACGCTGCTACTACCTTCACTTGTTCCAAGGCAGTGAAAATCAACGGTAAGGCGTTACCCGCCGGTACTTATTCTTTTTTCACTATTCCTGGAAACTCGGAGTGGACGTTAATTTTTAATAAGCAAACTGATTTATGGGGCAGTACTGATTACAAGGAGGCCGATGATGCGCTTCGCTTAACGGTTACGCCTAAAATGGGTACTGATGTGACAGAACAACTAACTTTCGCTTTGAATAAAAACGGAAAAGTAACTTTTAGCTGGGAAAAATTATCTTTTGATTTTGAAGTTTCTTCGGCAAAATAATATAGGTTAATTATATTATTTAAAAAATAAGCGCCTGACTATATTTGTCTTGCGCTTATTTTTTTGATTATAATGTTTACATTTGCTTTCATATTGAAAATCATTTGTTATCAAATATGAATACATTTTTACCTCGGTTTTTCACCTTTCTTTTTTTTCTATCCTTTTTTATGCAAAGTTGTCATAATAAAGAGGCTATTTTAAATAATATTTCACATAAATGGCTATTGGACAAGGGTTTCAGAAATGAAAAGGAAACGGATTCACTGACTGGATTGTATTTTGAATTCAAGCAATCAGGGGAGGTTGTAACTAATTTGAATGGTCAGGATGAGAGACTTTCGTTTACATTAAAAGGAGAGGATATCATTGAATTAAATGGAACCACTGAGGGTGTTTTTCTGAATATTAAAGAATTATCAGAATCAAAACTGGTACTCCAAACGGACTTACAAGGGTTCAATTTTAAGTTTGAACTGTTGAAAGTAAAATAAATGACATCTAAATTGCTTCCTGGGAATTTTTTATAATGATATCACCAATTATTTTTTCTGCGTGGTCTCTGGTATTTTCTATAAACAGTTTACTGGTCTCCATACCGCCACAAACGACACCGGCGATGTAAATCCTTTTCAAATTGGTCTCTAAAGTTCTTTCATCAAAAATAGGTTTACAATTCACCTTATTTTCAAATGCCAGTCCCAGTCGAGCCAGGAAATCAAAATCGGGTTGGTAACCTGTTAATGCGAGTACCCAATCACTTTCTAAAGTAATTTTTTCATTTTCAGTGATGAACACCACTTTATTCTCCGCGATTTCAACAATCTCACTATTAAAATAGGCTTTAATGCTGCCTTCCTTAATTCTGTTTTCAATATTCGGTTTTATCCAGTATTTTACTCTTGGACTTAATTCGCTACCCCTGACGAGCATTGTTACCTGACCGCCCTTTTGCCAAATTTCCAATGCGGCATCGCATGCTGAATTGGCGGCTCCGATAATGATGACCTTTTGATTTATATAGCGGTGTGGGTCATCATAATAATGCTTAACTGCTGGTAAATTTTCACCGGGAACGTTTAAAAGAACTGGTTTATCATAAAATCCGGTGGCAATAATTACATTTTTGCAAAAATATTCTTGTTTTAGGGACTTAACCTTATAAAAAACCTTTGTTTCTGTCTTTTCAACAGGAAAAATGGCTTCGGCAGCTTCATAGGTATGATAATTTAGATTGAAATGTTGAATTAATCTGCGATAATATTCTAAGGATTCTTGTCGGGTTGGTTTATCATTATGAGAAACAAAGGGAATCTGAGCAATTTCCAATAATCGGGAGGTGGAAAAAAAAGTCATATTTGCTGGAAAATGAAATAATGAATGTACAATGACCCCTTTTTCTAATATAAGTGCTGATAAATTGGCCTTTCCAGCTTCTATAGCACAATTTATGCCACTTGGTCCTCCACCAATGATAATGATATCCCAGTAATTTTTCAACGTTATTATTTTTTGTCAAATATAAAGATTTAGAAAAGAGAAAACGCCAATTTAAATATCTTTACCCTCAAAAAGTTCAGCAATGCATACCCTCGATGAATTACAGTCCCTTTATGCGACCTATCTAAATAAAAACAGTTATAATCAAGAGCCTGCCACACTTTATGAACCTGTAAATTACATTTTGAGCCTGGGTGGAAAACGACTTAGACCTTTACTTTCACTTATGGCTTTTGAGTTATATGATACTAAAATAGAAAAGGCATTGTGTATAGCCCATTCGGTAGAGGTTTTTCATAATTTTACGCTGGTTCATGATGACATTATGGATCAGGCCGAGATGAGACGGGGGAAAATAACCGTTCATTCCAAATACGGTATAAATACAGGTATTCTCTCAGGAGATGTGATGTTGATTCTCGCGTATGAATCTTTACTTCATTTACAGATACCAGCTAAAATCCCATCTTTGGTCCGCATTTTTAATCAATTTGCCAGGGAAGTATGTGAAGGCCAGGAGATGGATATGTTATTTGAATCCTCTTCAGATGTTTCGCTTCAGGCCTATGAGAAGATGATCTCTCTGAAAACAGCGGTTTTGCTTGCGGGTGCTCTAAAAATGGGTGCTATTGCAGCAGGATCCACGGAAAGCGATGCTTTACATCTTTATGATTTTGGTCTGAATATCGGAATAGCATTTCAAATACAGGACGATTATTTAGATACTTTCGGGACGCAGGCTCAAGTTGGGAAGCAGATTGGAAGAGATATTATTCAAAATAAAAAAACGTTTCTCATTTTGAAGGCTATGGAGGTTGGGAATCCTGAGCAAAAGCAGCAATTACTGGATTTATTTAACCCGATAAATCATCTGCCTGCAACAGAAAAAATAGAACGGGTTACATCAATCTTATCAGACCTGAATATTCCAGAGATGGCAAACCAAAGAAAGCAGTATTTTTTTGAAAGGGGTATAAGGTCACTGGAGGAAGTGCAGGTATTAGATGAAAAGAAAAGTCTATTGAAAAAAATAGCTTTTCAATTATTGGAGAGAGAAAATTAAGTGATGGAAAATAGTCACTGGTTTTTAATCTTTTTTAGCCATTCAAAGGTTGAATGGTCTGAAAAATACACGGAATACCAGCCTTGTTTTTCATGAGGTGGGTCACCTGTATAATCATCACCAGGTTGCCAGAATGTTTCTGCCTGTCGCGGTTTGCCTTCACCGCCTATAGCCCAGAAATTCATGCCACGATAGGGTGAATCGGTTTTCCCCAACGTAGTTTCATATAAAAATTGATAGAATTTATTTCTCATAGTTACTTCTGTACCTTCCTCATAACTTCCTCCGTCACGTGCCAGACCAAATTCTTCAAGCACAATAGGTTTTTTAACAAGTTTTGAAATTTCCTCATTTTTTGCTAAAAATTCCCTGGATTTAGATTTTGTTATCTCAAACGATTCGTCAGGATTTTTAGGTGCATACCAACCCCAGTTTTCCGGCCATAAATGCACAGTAAGGTAATTAATATTTTTTAAAGCTGCAGTTTTCTTGTAGGTTGACCCTACCAGATGGTCTAAAATACCTTCATTGCCAATACAGATAAGGTGATTTTTATCTAATTGCCGAATGAGGTCGCTCGATTTTTTAACCCATTTAACATACTTTTTGTCATGTCCGAACTCACGTGGCTCATTAGCCAATTGCCAGGACATTATCGTTGCATCCTTTACATAAAGCTCATTAGTCACGGTGTTTCTTCTTGAAATTATTTTTCTGAGCAGGTCAAAGTATAATTTTTCTGCTGATGGAAGCGCATAAAACCTGGCTGCAAAGCGCATGTATTCATCCCAGGTATGGGTATCAGGATAGGGAATTTTTTCACCGGTGAACCAGGAGACATATTGCGCCATTCCCCCTGACCAATAGAAAAAATTGTTAAGGCAGAGTACCGCTTTCATATTTCTTTTACCCATTTCTGCCAAAACAAAATCCAGTCCTTTAAAAACATCTTCATTCCAGACGCCAACTGATTCCTGTAAAGTTGGTGTTATGCGGTAAGGTTCCGTTTGAGGTCCTTCTCCTGAAGCCATAAGTCTTAGGTTTAAAACCCCGGCATTTTTTAGAAAATCCAGTTCCCTGACGATTCGTTCTTTCCCTTTTTGATCCATAGCAACAAATGCCGCATACCAGTAGTTAGCTCCCTCATAAGTATAAGTTTTGTTGTCAAGTAAAAAATCTCCTTTTTCGGTAAGGACAAAGGAAGCCTTTTCGACCGATTGTGCAGTCAGATCAGTTAGGAAAAGAACGAAAAGAATTGGGAATAAACGCATAAACTAGTTTTTTAGGAATACAACATTGAACTTAATTTCCAGTATATCGTCCGTTTTTATCAGCATGAAAGATGGACGTTCTACGTCAAACGCTGTCATAGAAACAGGAAACCCACCACTTACGGTAATTTCTTTATCTGTTAATTTATAGTCTGCTTCAAAAGTAATGTCTTTTGCTTTCCCATGGAAATTTAATTTCCCACTAATTTTTAATTTCCCATCCTTATCCTGTTCAATTGACGTACTGCCAAAAGTTACCTTTGGATATTTGATGGCATCCAAAACTTCCAGGGCATGGCTGTCCCTGCTTGAATTATCACTATCAAAGTCTGAAACACCAGTGCTTACTGCTACTTTTCGGAAGGTTTTCGTGTCAGCATCAAAAATGAGCAGACAATCTACTTTTTTGCTTATTCCGGTCCAGGCATGCAGCGTATGATTGGCACTATAGGAAAGGAAGGATTTTGATTTATCAGCTCTAAGTGTCTGATCAACCATAGTAAAGGAGGAACTGATGATAAATCCTATAGACAGGATTAACAGGGTGGAGATTTTCATGTGTATGTTTTTAAAATTTCATTACGACCATGGCACCAAAAAAACTACCGAAAGCAGTAAACGCAGCAGCCCGGTGTATAGGCTTTATGTTGGGGTTACCAGCTCTTTCAGCTAATAAATTGGTGGCAATCATTGCAGATAAATGTATTACAGCCAGCGATTTATGCATTTTAATGCCATTTAAACCTTTTACCTGCCGGCTTATCAGTGGTGGAGGAGTGAATAAACTAAGTCCGGCCGTAGTAAAATAAGTAATATTGACCGCTGTTCCCAAACCCTCATGTAAGTCCTTAATTTTATAATCACCATCATATAATTTAGCGCCTACAATACCCTGGGCAACCATGCCGGCTAAGGTGGCAAATCCTAATACCTGGTGAGTAACCAACATGCCGCGCCTTATTTTTAATTCAGTTTCCCTTCCCTGGGTTGTTAGAGGTGCAATTTTTAATGTTCGCATTAATCCCTTTTCACCCCAAAGAACCTTTTGTGTGAATATCATACGTTTTGGAACTAATTCAACAGGATCTTCACTTCCCAGCTGAAGTAATAAGTCTAGAGAATCTGTTTGTGCATTCACATTAATTGAAAAAGTGAACATAAGACCCAGATAAATCAAATATTTTTTCATTTGTATTATTTTTAATATTCAACGGAAATGTAAAGCTTTAGGTTGCTTGTTTAATAACCAGCGTTAAAAATTCATGATTTATTGTTATTTTTATTTTAAAGTAACTAAAAAATGAAAAGAAGAATAGCAATTAAATATGTAAGTTCCATAATGGGACTTGCAATCTCCGGATCAACGCTGTCAGCATTAAATCGTTTCTCCGGTTTGAAGCAGTCCGGAGAAGGTAATCCCAATCATTTTTTAAATATAGAACAATACCAGTTGGTAGATGAATTAACGGAAATAATTATACCCGCAACGAAAACACCTGGAGCAAAAGAAGCTAAAGTGGCTGCTTTTATTGATCTGGTTTTAGCCGATTGCTATGGTGAAAAAGAAAAGAAAATTTTTACAGACGGATTGCAACAACTAATGAATTATAAATTTTTAACGCATTCTTCTGTAAAACAAAAGGAAATACTCGAAAACATGGAAAGGGAATCTATGATTACCAGAAATGTTTCAAATGAAATGGATTGCTGGCGAATGTTAAAGGAATTAACCTTGTTGGGTTATTTTAGTTCCGAAGTAGGTATTAAATCTTGTTTCGATTACCAGCCTGTTCCCGGAAAACTTGAAAATGTGAAATGGGAAAATGGTATGAAAATGATCGCTTATTAATAAATTTTAATTGGAATGGAAATTTTAAAAAATAAATCCAATCGTTTCGATGCCATTGTGATTGGTTCAGGCATGACAGGAGGTATTGCAGCAAAGGAATTATCTGAAAAGGGTCTCAAAGTCCTGGTTGTGGAAAGAGGTAGAGAGGTAAAACATGTGGAGGACTATGATACGGCAACAAAAGCACCCTGGGAATTACCACACAGGGATAAGTTAACTTTGCGGTCTGCCGAGGAACGATGGGCAAATAACAGGTTCAATAATATGGCAAAAGACGACCTTGAGCAGTTTATGACCAATGATAAAGAAAATCCATATATTGAAAAACGCCCGTTTGACTGGATTCGTGCCTATCATACAGGTGGGAAGTCAATGCATTGGGGCAGGCAATCCTATCGCTGGAATGAAAATGATTTTGAGGCTAATGCTAAAGAAGGTATTGGCATTGACTGGCCAATCAGATATGCTGACCTGGCTCCCTGGTACACCTATGTTGAAAAATTTGTAGGTATCAGCGGACAAAAAGAAAATTGGGATATACTACCCGACAGTCATTTTTTACCTCCAATGCCTATGAATGCACCTGAAAAATATTTTAAGAATAAGATGATGGAGAAAATGGGGCGTAAAGTGACTATCGGACGAATTGCAAATTTAACCAAACCTGAACCTCATCATCTTTCATTAGGCAGATCTGCTTGTCAATATAGGAATAAATGTGCACGTGGTTGTCCTTTTGGGGGCTATTACAGCTCTTTGGCAGGCGCGCTGCCAGCTGCCGATAAAACAGGCAATATGACCATAATACATGATAGTATTGTTCAGGAAATTATTTTTGATGACCAATCTCAAAAAGCAAAAGGAATTCGTATTATAAATTCGGTTACCTCAGAGGTAATGGAATATTATTCAAAAATAATATTCATGAATGCCGGAGCAATGAATACAGCGGCCATATTACTGAATTCAACTTCAAACAGATTTCCAACCGGATTGGGTAATGACAGTGATCAGGTGGGTAGAAATATTATGGATCATCAGTTAGGTGTTGGCGCAAATGCGACTATTGACGGATTTTTAGACGATTATGTGATTGGTTCCAGACCTAATGCCTTGTATATTCCCCGTTTCAGGAATACAGGATCCGATAAAGCGAAAAATTTTATGCGGGGATATGGTTATCAGGGAGGTGCCAGCAGAAAAGGTTGGAGCAGGGGAAACGGAATGACTGGATTTGGTGCTGATTTTAAAGAGGAACTCACCCAGCCAGGGGAATGGTCTTTTGGTTTTGGAGGGTTCGGTGAAATTTTACCCGATCCTAATAATAGAATGTTTCTGGATCCTGTGAAAAAGGATAAATGGGGTATTCCAATGATTGTTTTTGATGCCTCTTTTAATGATAACGACCTTGCCATGAGACAGGATATTATGGAAAATGCAATGGAAATGTTGGAGGCAGCAGGTTTTAAACAAGTTACAGGATATAACAGAAAAGAAGTACATATTGGCCTTGGTATTCATGAAATGGGCACCGCGAGAATGGGAAATGACCCAAAATCATCTGTAATCAATAAGTTTAATCAATTACATGCCTGTAAAAATGTTTTTGTAACGGATGGCGCTGCAATGACTTCCGCTTCCTGTGTTAATCCTTCTCTGACCTATATGGCTTTAACAGCTCGTGCCGCAGATTATGCTTTCAGAGGACTGAAAAACAGGGAATTGTGATGTAAAAGATGTGTTATTTCGCTGATTGTGATGATTTACATACTGTTTTTTTACTTTTACAGTACGGTTTTTATACTGTTTTTAAGTAAAAATCCCGTTTTTTAAACCTTTTGCTGAATCATGCAGCATAAGGTTTAAATTTTCTATATTATATTCGTAATTGCAATATACTCCATATTGTAACTATTACTCCAAGTGTAATGGGACACGACCAGTTCGTATCCCATTTTTTTGGCTTTATTCATATTATTGTTCAAACCATTTATATTTGTCTATAAAAGAGGAAAATGAATATTTCTGAATCCACCCTTGAATTTTTAACTAATCTATCCCTTCATAATGACCGGGATTGGTTTATGGGGAATAAGGGAATCTATCAGGCTGAATTTTCAAAATTCAAAGGGTTCTGTGATGAATTATTTTTGAAAATGGAAACTTTTGATTTATTGGAAGGGAAAAATGTATTTAGAATTTACAGAGATGTTCGATTTTCAAAAGATAAACAACCTTATAAAACTCACTTTAGCGTTGGTTTTACAAGAGCTACCAAATATAGGAGAGGTGGGTATTATCTGCATATTCAACCCGGAGAATCATTTATAGGAGGTGGCTTTTGGGCGCCTGAACCTGCAGACTTGAAACGGATCAGGAAGGAATTAGCTACTGACGTTAATACCATAAATGGGATAACGCAAACTAAAGATTTCATTCACTATTTTGGAGAGGTACAAGGAGAGAAATTAAAATCTGCGCCACAATCTTATCCTAAAGATCATGAAAATGTGGAATGGTTGAAGTTCAAACAATTTCTGCTGATAAGAAAATGCACAGATAAGCAGGTTTTAGCGAATGATTTTTTAGCGGAGGTATCCATTACCTTTAAACAGATGTTACCTTTTTTCGACTATTTTTCAGACGTGTTAACAAGTGATGAGAATGGTTCACCCTTGCCTGGCTATTAACTCATTACATACCCTAAAGCTGGAGAACGGTTATAATAATCCATATCAATCCAAAGCTTATCAATAAAGATATATTTGTAAGTGTCCCAGCAATCCTGGAATCAAAACCAAGTTCGTCAGAGAACATTAAAACACTCATTCCTACAGGTAAAATGACTAATGCTATTAAAACACTGGTCATTAATGTTGCAGGTAATAATAAATATATGGCCATAATGGTCATTAGACCAACTCCATAACGGACGAATAAAACCTTAAAAATGCCGTTTAATAATTTTTTGTCAATATCAATACTTAAATAAATGCCAAGTAAAAGTAATACAAATGGTTTATTCGCTTTGGCAAGGGTCAATAAAACTTCTTCTATAACAGGGAGTAAGGTTAAATTGGTTCCATTCAGGGTTAGTCCGATAAGCATACCCAGGACAGGGGGTAAAAGCAAGACTTTTTTTAGCATATTGAATATACCCTTTGATGGTACCTCAGAAAAATGATTTCCAATGGGATACAATACACCAAAAGCTAAAAAGGTATTACCAATATCATACAAAATGGCATATAACAAGGCTTTGGCACCCCAGATAGATTCAATGAGGGGGAATCCAAATAATCCGACATTCCAGCCGCCTGAACTCATAGTGAATACCCCCCTGATGGCTTTTAGTTCTTTTTTAAAAAGGAAATAAGCCATGGTAAGCATAATGGCTGATATTCCTATTGCAAAAAGGGGAATTAAAAAAAGCGTCGGATTTAGCTCTATGTCCTTTGTTGATACAATCATTAAGGCTGGGAAAGTGGTATGCATGAGCAACCTTGATAATACTTTTCCTTCATTCACCGTAATAATCCCTCTATTTTTTAAAAAGAATCCAGTGACAATATAGATGAGGGTTGATATGAATGCCAGATCGATTTGTCCCATATACCTTGTTATGTTTTAAAAGTAAGGTAGGTTGCTTCATCCAATAAATCAAATTAAATACTCATTTATTCGTCTTCTTGTATTTATTTTGAAAAATTGAACTGCATTTAATAAACAAAAAGTGCATTTCACGACAAATCGTTGTATTTCACGACATTTTTCCAGAAGCCGGAAAAATTATGTTTATCATTGTTTCGAATAACGCTGTTACGCTCATGAATGAAAGCCAATCCGTAAAGAAAATTATTGAAGATATATGGAATGATCAACAGTATGGAGATGCTTTAAAACAAAATATAGCCATTATAAATATCATAAAGGAAAATAAGTTAGCACTCTTTATGATAGGTAAGTCCTATTTTTTTCTTTCAGATGTTAAAAACGTAAAACTGATTAATTTTAGTAATGGTACCGCGGATGTTTTAGGTTATGAACCCTTTGAATTGTCTATGGAAAAAGTACTTTCCCTGTTACATCCTGCAGACTTGCCTTTTGTTATTGCGTTTGAGTCAAAAGTAAGGGAGTTTTTCAATGAACTGCCGACAGAAAAAATGTTTAATTATAAAGTAAGATATGATTATAGATTGAAACATAAGGAAGGACATTATATTAGAATATTACAACAGGTGATTACCATCGAAACGGATGAAATGGGGGCTATAATAAAGACAATGGGAATTCATTCAGATATTACTGATTTAAAAAAAGAAGGGGTACCTATCCTTTCTTTTATAGGTCTTGATGGTGAACCGACTTTCGAAAATGTTCAGATTGAGGGTAAATTAAATCTTTTAAAACCAAAGGAGCGATTTTCCCCAAGGGAAAAAGAAATAATAAATAAACTGATTAAGGGTAAAACAAGTGAAGAAATTGCCGGAGAATTATTTATTTCAAAAAAAACAGTTAATACGCACAGGAGAAATATGCTGGCAAAATGCGAAGTAAAAAATACATTAGAATTGGTATACAAGTCCATAAAAAACGGTTGGGTATGAAAAATACTCATTTATGAGTATATGCTAGAATTTATGTTGTAACTACCTTTGCTTATCATATCATCTTATATTAATGTTAATAAGAATACAATAAAAGTTAAATCGAGAGTAATAGGTAACCGGAATCTCCCCTGGAGGGAGTTCCGGTCTTTTTTTATTTTTTAAATGCTGCATTAATGTTTTCTCAAAGCATTTATGTCAAGTAAATCAAATATGCTATCGCTGTATTGGGACTCAAATTTCCTGGCAAAGAATTTTCCATTTCTCTTTGCCATTGTTAATTCCTCCATATCGTTTGTTCCAAAAATAACAGGAAAATCATAATTCAGTTTTTTCCAATTGACATAAGTTATGGAAGGAAGAACCGTCATTTCAGGATTTTTTTCTACCAGTACTTTAATAATGGTGTGAAAAAATATTTCATCAGGTATATAGGTATATTTATGAAAGTCTAAGTAGCCCGGATTTTCTTTAATAAAGCTTAAAATCATTTTTAATGTTTTATCATTTAATGCCCACCATTGAGAGCCTCCATAATGGTAAGGGATTGGAGATTTCCTTTTTTTAAAAAACTTTATAATTTGTAAGCATAAAAGAAGGTTCCTTTGTTTAATTCCATTTTTAATTATTCGATAGCTGGTTTTAAATAAAGTCATCATTGATATTTCCAGGAAATAGGGTATGAAAATACCGTTTCCCCTTTTGGAGGTAAGATTCAGGTAAAATTGGTTAATTTTAGCTTCATGTTCATCTGGCCATGCTTCTTGAACTGGTTTCAAATCTATAAAATTGGAGGTAGCGTGCTTGTCAAGGAATTGTTTAATTTCCAGATTGCTTGCCAGGGGATAATCCTGCCCACTTAGAAGTATGGTAAATCCCCCCCTGCCATCTTGAATAATTTCAAAAATACCATTTAATGTTGCTTGAACAATGGTAAAATTTCCCCAGATAGCATTCTCTCTTTTTTCCAGAAATACAACATTTGAACAATTTATTTTAGCATTGAATTCTTTTAAGTCCGATTTTGAATCTACGTGTATATAGAAATAAACATCATCAGCATTTAATCTTTCAACTAATTTTTTTAATTGAGCTGGAAAATGATGGGCTAGAATGAGGTAATTGATAATCAATGGCTTGGAATTTATTTTATGATACCAAAATAAAGGTAAAATGACTGGAAAGGTATTTATCCAATTGATTCCGTTTAAAAGGGAAAGTAAACAATATGAACAGTCTGGAATGGGTAAAATGATTTTTTAAACCTGGTATCTGGTCAAAAATACTCATTTATGAGTATATGATGAAAAAAAAATTGACATTATATTTGGAGGATATATAAAATCATTGTTGTGATTTAAGAATACAATAAAAGTTAAATCGAGAGTAATAGGTAACCGGAATCTCCCCAGGAGGGAGTTCCGGTCTTTTTTTAATTAATCCCTTTTATTTCGGTTAAATGATATTCCTGAATACGAGCTGGATTTTCAGGTGTCAGGGTAAAACTTAATTTCAATGATTTTTTTTCACCATTTAAAATACAATAGCCCCTTAATTGATTTTCAGGAATCATAGTTGAAACAGATATGATTTTTCCTGAAAGGGAAAACAGGCGTTCTGCCTCTTTTTTAAGGTCCGAAAGACTATAATCGGAAAAGAAATTATCGGCAAAGATATCAGGCAGATTTTCCCAGGAGGGTAAAAGATCAGTTAATTCCTTTTGTCTTTTTGTCAGTATATTTGAAATGGATATTTGTCTTGGTTTCAATTGTGCCAATTGGATAATCGTATCCAGTATTGCTACATTCACACCGGAAGTAGGTGCATAGGTAACGTTTCCAAAAAAGATAACCCCAATGCCATAGTCCGGCATAAATCGCCAGTTGCTTCCAAAACCCGGCAGGCCCCCACTATGACCCAGACTCGTTTTTCCATGCTCATCCCGCATCCAGTTTAATCCAAAAGAATAACTGGATGTTGTTGCCATTTTTTTACCATTTGGCAATTGATAACCCGTATTTAAACCTATAAATGCCTGCGGTACGTGCATTTCTCTTAAAGTACTTCGTTTAACCGGCAACCTGTCTATATCATTCCGCTCTGGCCAGGCCTGTTGATGTAAGGCAACATATTGGCTAAACTCTTCAATGGAAGTAATCATTCCTCCCATTGCACCATAAATTCCATTTGCCAGTAAAGGTTCATTGGTCCATCCTCCATTTATAAAGCGATAACCTTTAGCTAATTGTCCGGGATCTGTTTCTGCATATTCATAGGTAGTTTTATTCATTCCGATAGGTTGTAAAATACGTTTCTTTATGTACGCATCATAAGTTAATCCAGAAACCTTATGTATGATATAACCAAGAATGGTAAAACCAAGATTACTATATTCATAAGTAATTCCGGGTGTATTTGAAAAGGAAATCGGCTTATTCAGAAGGGCGAGCAATTCATCCTCTGAATCTGCTAATTGCCTGTCTCCCCATGGATTATCCTCGGGAAAACCAGCCATGTGGTTCATACAATGTCTGATAGAAATAGGAGGTCCGTCCAGGGTTAATTTTTGATTTTTCATTCCTGGGATATATTTTTCAATCGGATCATCCAGGCTTAATTTCCCCTCATCTCTAAGTTGAAGAATGGCACATGTCGTAAAACTTTTAGACATTGAGGCGATTCGGAAAAAAGTGCTGGTAGTGGCAGGTATTTTTTTTTCCAGATTTGAATAACCACCACTACCTTTAAAAATTAATTTTCCATCTAATACGATGCCAAAGGCATAGCCCGGGAAATTAAATTTTTCTGCATGCTCCCGATATAGTTTCTCAATGACAGGGAAAGAAGTTTTTATCCTTTCTTCCCTTTCAACATCATTAAATCGACCAGGTATAAACGAGGTAGTAGTCTGACTATTTGCCAGGAAGGAAATACATAGAAATAAAAGGAATGAATATTTCATTTTTTGTGATTTTGATCATGAAAAATAAGGAAAATGGCTGTTTTTATTTAGTTTTATAAAATTTTTGTGTTTAACACTTTTGTTTTCATTGTTTAAACGATTTCAGTTTATGAAAAAAACAGTCTTTTATTTATTGATAACGTTATTTATTTTACCCGTTTGTGCTATCTATTTTGGAACACCACCTAATGACATCCAATGGAATATGATTAAAAACGCCTATTACATAGTACTTGGCGTTATTTTTTATACATTCATTGTAGGGCAGTTAACTGGAAATTATTCCCAGGTGGACAAATTATGGAGTGTAGTTCCCATTTTTTATGTCTGGTATATGGCATATTTAGGTCAATGGAACGACAGAATGGTGTTGATGTCAATTTTAGTAACAATCTGGGGAATTAGATTAACTTACAATTTTGCCCGTCGTGGCGCCTATTCATGGCGATTCTGGGAGGGTGAAGAAGATTATCGCTGGGAAATATTGAGAAAGAAACCAGGCTTGAGCAACCCTTTTATCTGGATGTTATTTAACCTTGGCTTTATCTGTTTTTACCAGAACACCCTGATTTTTCTTATTACCTTGCCCGTTATTGCCGTTTATACTGAAAATATGGCTCCTTTAGGTATGTTAGATTATACACTTGCCTTCCTTTTCCTGGCAGCTGTTGTCATGGAGTACACAGCAGATCAGCAACAATATGATTTTCAAACTGAAAAGTATGAAAGGATATCCAAAAACAAAGCGTTGGGTATTTATGAGGACGGTTTTGTATCAACTGGTTTATGGGCTTTTATGAGACATCCCAATTATGCAGCGGAACAAAGTATCTGGATTATTTTATATTTTTTCAGTGTGGTTGCAACCGGACAATGGTTTAACTGGTCTATTGGTGGCGCTATATTATTACTATTACTCTTTAGAGGAAGTGCAAATTTTTCCGAGGAAATTTCAGCTTCAAAATACCCAAAATATGCTGAATATCAGGAAAAGGTGCCCCGATTTATACCCCATTTTTTTAAGCGAAAATAATTTTATTCCTATTTAAATAGCATAATGCCCAAACTTATTGACAAAGATAAATTTTTGGATTTATCTGATTATGGAAGATTTTTTGCAACATTTATTTCAAAGGCTTCCCTGCATACCTGGATAACACCGGTTCACCTGACATTTTTGTTTGCGCTAAGTGGTCTCGTCTCCATTTATTTTGTATGGACTAACCATTTTTATCTTGCCGCTTTTTTTATCCTGCTAAAATCTGTCCTGGATGCAGCAGATGGTGAATTGGCACGAATGAGAAATAAACCATCTTATGTGGGCAGATATCTGGATAGTATCTTTGATATCATTTTAAATTTCCTGTTTATTCTTGTTTTTTACTGGCAGTCAGATAACTCATTGTTAACGATGATTGTTGCCTTTTTTAGTCTTCAGGTGCAAGGAACACTGTATAACTATTATTATGTAATTCTGAGGAATAAATCTGTGGGTAGTGATCATACCAGCCAGATATTTGAGTTTGTAGCTCCCAGAGCTTACCCCGGGGAAAGTCAAAACAGGGTGGATTTATTATTCAGATGGTACAGAATAAGTTACGGAGCCTTTGATAAAATAGTTTATTTCTTAGATCCTAAAGCTTCAAAGGCTACTTTGTTTCCTTCCTTTTTTATGACCATTTTATCGGTATATGGATTAGGATTTCAATTATTAATTATGGCAATATTTTTAGTTTTAAATAAAATGGAATGGATTTTACCGGCACTTATTGGTTTGAATATTTTATTTTTCCCGCTGGTTTTGTACCGAAAATCTTTTATCAAATAAAAAACCACCCTAACTGGCTGAAAAGCTAAGGTGGCTTGGCTGAAAACTAAACTATCTGACAAAATAAATCATTTATTTTGTCAATTAAGGTCAGTATATTTTTATTTGGTGAAAAAAATGTTTTTATTTGGGAAAATATTGACTGCATGTTTAACCAGAATAGAATTTTCAGAGTTTTTGAATTGATTAATTTCCTGAAGGCTAAACCTTCAAAGTCAATGAAGACGCTGGTCAGTTTACTGGATATTTCCGAACGTTCCGTTTACAGATATCTCGATTTATTAGCTGAACTGGGTATAACTGTTATAAAAGATGAAGGGGGGAGATATTACTTACCTGCTCATGTTGATTTACTCGCATTACCCTTTACAGATCAGGAAGTAGATTTTTTGATAAAACTGGTGCAAAGTGCCGGAAATCAACATCAGTTATCCCACAGTGTATTACAAAAAATCCAGCATTTATCTATAACCAGCGTAGGCGCAGAAAATTTATTTAAGGCGCATCTTTCCCAGCTCATATTTAACCTGTATGAGGCGATCACACAAAAGCAACAGGTGATACTCAAAAATTACTATTCTGCCAGCAGTCAGGTAGTATCTGACCGATTAGTGGAACCTATTGCCTTTACGCCCAATTATGAGTCACTGGTTGCCTATGAAATAAAAACAGGTGAAAACAAATATTTCAAGGTAGAAAGAATATCAGATGTAAAACAAACCAAAGTGAAATTCAAATTTGAAGAAAACCATAAATATTACGAGCCGGATATTTTTGGATTTCAGGGTACAAGTATGGACAAGACCATTGAGCTGGATATGTCCATGAGAGCGTACCTGATTCTAAAAGAGGAATTCCCATTAAGCAAACCTTTTGTAGAGGAAATGTACGGAACAGGTCGTTTTCATTTCAAAGCAAAAGTACAAAGCTTTTTAGCACCTTCCCGGTTCGTTAAAGGACTTGAAAAAGATGTTGTCGTGTTGGGATCCAAGCCTTTTATCCGATTTCTCCAAAAAAATAAAGAAAATTATTAACCGACGGATAAGGTCGTACCACTTATGCTAACCGTGTAAACTGGTAAGGCACTCGTTGATTGTCCACCAATATTTTGTCCCGATGTATTAAATCGTGCGCCATGATTCGGGCAGATAAATTCGTTCTTTGAAGCATTCCAGTTAACATCTGTTCCCTGATGGGTACAGGCTCTTTGTAATGCTACAAATGAAGCAGGTACATTGCCGGAAGCTAAACGTACTACTATAATCTTGTCATTAAAAACAAAAGACCCAACCGCTAGCAGGTCTTTGGTTAAATCAACCTTAAAATTATTGGTTGTTGTCCCGCCTGTTGAATTACCACCTGGCGTAGTAACTTCATTATCTTTTGCACATGAACCCAAACAAATGGCACAAGTGGCTAAAACGGGGACCCTTAATTCTTGAATAAAAGTTCTTCTGTCCATTTTTATTTTTTCAATACTAACATTAACTTCGATTAAATGTTTAAAGTTTTTTAATCATTTTAAAGAAGTTATCAAGTTTTAATGGATCCAGATATCCTTTAGATCTCAAGGAGCTACATAAATCGATACCATAAGGATTAACCTCTGCCATGGCTTGTTTAACATTATTTTCATTTATTCCTCCTGCCAGAAAAACCGGTTTTTTTACTGCCTCTCTAATTTTTCTACTCAATTTCCAGTCGTGGGTATTTCCTGTTCCCCCCAGTGTCTTAATTTTCATATCTGGATTTCCGCTGTCGAGTAAAATAGCATCTACCCATGGTTCTATTTCAAGTGCCTCTTCAATTTGTTTTTCGTTCCTAACATGAATTACCTGTTCTATTTTAACAGCTGGTGCAGTTCTTCTGATCAGCGCATAATCCATTTCCGGTAAGGAATCGACAATTTGTATCGTATTGGTTTGTACTCTTTGATGATGTGCTAAAATATCTGCTGCTTTTCTTTCACTGGTGAGCAGAAATGTGGCTATTGGTGGAGGTACCTGCTGAGTGGTATGAGCAATCAATTCATCCGAAATGATACCCGGACCACTCGGCATGTTTCCTACTAAACCAATTGCATCGGCACCAGCGTTAACAGCCAATACAGCTTCCTCAATGCTACTGATACAGCAAATTTTAATTTTTGGCCGGTTCAATGTAAAAGTCATGTTAATAAATCATTTGTATCATAAATAGGTATTAAATGGAGGACAAAAATGGTTAAATTTTAATTAGATTTGACAAAAAACAACATGAGACAATTATTTTCCCTTGTCCTATTTTGGGGTATTACTATCAGGGCGATATCCCAGTCATTGCCATTTATTATAACTGCACCAGCAGGCGATGGGTATATTAAGATTGATAAAAATGGTAAAACAATCATCCCAAATGGCAGAATTATAACTCCGGTCGGGAAGGTTTATCAGGTGGCTCCTCATCCTTATGGACTAACAATAAGTCTGGATGGTACCGTTGCGGTTACCGCCAATTCAGGAACAAATCCTATTTCCGTCAGTATTTTAAAAAATATCTTGTCTGATAATCCCGAAATAAAACAGATTCCACCAGCGGCAAAAACAGATAAAGGGGTTTTGGAATCTGTATTTATGGGTATTGCCATTTCTCCTGATAATCAGACTATTTATGCAGCAGGCGGACAGTCCAATAAAATTTATACTTTTGATGCAAATTCAGGTAAATCAAAAGGAGAGATTGATTGTAGTTTTAAAAATACCACCTATAATTATCTGCACGGATATATTGGCGATATGGTCCTGAGTAAAGACGGAAGATACTTGTTTGCAGTGGATCAGATAGGATTTAGAATTATCATTGTCGATGTGCTGGAAAAAAAGTTGATTTCCTCCTGCCCGGTTGGTCGTTATCCTTTTGGCATTGCCCTCACAAAAGATGAAAAGTCTGTTTATGTTGCAAATGTAGGTATGTATCAATATGATTATATCTGGAAAAAACAAGATGGAGAGTGGAAACAGACTACACTGAAAAAACCCGTTTTCGCTTATAATACGCCTGAGGCAGAACGTGGTTATCAGAACGATACCCTGTATGTTCCGGGCCTGGGGCCTGTCAATTCAGATGAATCTTTTTCCGTATGGGCAGTGGATGTTGAAAATAAAAAGCAACCAAAAGTTACAGCAAAAATAAAGACAGGTCATCTGATCGGTGACGTGGTAGAGGGTATTCCTGCCGTAGGTGGCTCAAGTCCTAACTCCATGGTTGTGGCTGGGAAATATGTATTTATCAGTAATGGGAATAATGATAATATTACGGTGTTGAATGCTGAAAACCAGCAATTAGTAACCCATATAAAACTAGCACCAGAGGACCGTTTAGCAAAATTAAGAGGGATTATACCATTTGGAATAGCGGTTTCACCCGATGAAAAAAGAGTGTATGTCACCGAATCTGGCATCAATGCTGTTGCTGTTATTGATGTGGGTACATTAAAAGTGATGGGTCATATTCCAACCGCCTGGTTTCCCGCGAAACTTAAAGTTTCACCCGATGGAAAAAAAATAATTATATCTAATGCCAAGGGTTTTGGCAGTGGTCCCAATGGTGGCGTAACCTTTAAAATGGGGGTATCGGGTAGTTATATTGGTAATTTAATGTTTGGTTCGGTTCAGGTTACTGAGGTACCATCAGATGATCAATTAGTATTGCTAACAAAACAAGTTATTGAGAATAATTTCAGGATTACGCCGGCAAATAGTTCCATTTATAATGAAAGAAAAAATAATCCCATTCCATTATTTCCAGGTCAGAAATCTTCACCGATTAAACACATTGTTTTTATTTCCAAGGAAAACAGAACTTATGACGATGTTTTTGGGCAATTGAAAAATGGAAATGGGGATTCTACACTGGCTCCTTATGGTTTAAATCGCACGGTTTCAAATAAAAATAAGTCTAAAGTAATTGAAAAAGTTAATGTAATGCCCAATCATATTAAACTGGCCGAAAGATTCTCCATAAGTGATAATTTTTATGTCGATGCTGATGTTTCCGCTGACGGTCATCGCTGGCTGGTTAATACTTATCCAAATGAATGGGTTGAAGCTACAACACCAGCTAATTATGGCAATAACAGAGAATATAGAGAAAATTCGGCTGCACCGGGAAATTTAGGTATTAATGGTGCTGCAGGTGCTATTTTTCCCGAAGATTATAACGAAGCAGGTTCTATGTGGGATCATTTATTCAGACATGGTAAATCATATTTTAACTTTGGTTTTGGCGTTATGTTCGAGCCTGCCGATTATAAAGATACTTATAAATATGGGGGTATTCGGCATAAGGCAAATTATCCGATGCCCACCCCATTGTTGGACCGTACCTCTTACGAATATGCTACTTATAATATGGCTATTCCAGATCAGTTCAGAATGACCGTTTTTGAAAAAGAATTTAACAGCAAATGGGGGCCTGGTAAAGATAGCTTACCCAGTATGCTTACCGTTATTTTACCAAATGATCATGGTTCAGGGGAAAGGCCCGAGGCGGGTTATCCATTTAAAGAAAGTTATATGGCAGATAATGATCTGGCAGTGGGCAGAATCGTTGAGTTCTTATCAAAAACCCCATACTGGAAAAATATGCTCATTCTGATTACTGAAGATGATGCTCAGGGTGGTGTCGATCATGTCGATGCACACAGAAGTATTCTGATGGCTATTTCCCCCTATGCCAAACGGAATTATATCAGCCATACGCATAGCAGTTTTGGAAGTATCTTCAAAACATTCTGGAACATACTGGGCATTCCTTACCTCAATCAATATGATGCTTCTGCTTCTGATTTAGCCGATATGTTTACCGATAAGCCTGACTTTTCTCCCTATATTGCTTTACCTGTCGATAACCGCATTTTTGATCCTCAAAAAGCCCTGGATCCTTTTGACGAGAATTTTGACTGGAAAGCATTGAAGGAAAGTCCAGAAATGGACGATATGAAGGAAATGAAACGTCAGGCCAGGGAAAGAGAGGAAAAAGCAGGACAAAAATCGTTATATGGACCAGGTAAATCCAATAATTAAGGATCTGCCAACGCCATTAATTCCGGATCCATGGAATTTATAATCTACATTCAATAAATTCTGGAGCGTAAGATGAATATCCCATTTCTTTAAATGAAATCCATTGGATATATTGACTACGCTCCAGCCTGCCGTCCCCAATGGGCCAATCCTGTTGTCTGATATATCTCCTGCGGCCAGTCTTTGTTGTTTTCCAGCTGCCTGAAAAAACAATCTGGCCCAATATTTTTCTTGTTGATATTGAAGATTGATATGACCAAATAAGGGGGGAATTCTTCTGACGGGCTCATTTTTACTGGTGTTCTGGCCATAAGTATAAGTCAAACTTCCAGATATTTTAAACCACTTGCCCATGATAAACTGTAAATTGGTTTCCAAACCGGTAATATAACCATTCTCAGCATTTTCCTTAATGTAAACCGGATAACCATCAATCATATCATTCCCTTTTTTGTTTCTTACAACAATGTCTTTTAAACGATTAAGGTACATATAGGTTTCCATCGTAAATCCGTAACTTTTCCATTTATACCCCATCTGCATTTGTACTGATTTTTCCGGTTTTAATTCATAATTGGGAATCTCATATCTGAAATCAACGATACCCAGACTTCCTAAATCATCTATGTTAGGTGCTCTGAAACCAGTATTTATACCATAAATTAAATGTAACTGCCTGGATAGGGACTGAGAAACATACATATTTCCTACCCATGCCTTAGGGTAAATATTTACTATCTCACCGTTATCGATGGGAATTTGTAAGGAAATGAACTGAATACGATTTCCCAGGGTTATCTGAAATTTGTCTTTCTCAAAATGCTGATTGGTAAAAAAAGCATAACTGTTTTGTCTGGCTTCATCAGGATAAAGTCCTCTTTTAAAAACGGGTGCATTATTATCAGCCATTTGAACTCTGTTACTGTTCACAATATCATGATACAGATCAAATCCATGGTTTCCCGTCCATTTCCAGCCATTTAATTGTTTGAATGTATTAAATTCAGTCAGAATACCCAATATCCCGATCGTATCATTTTCAAGGGTAGTCAGGTTGCTGTTATTTTTTTTACTCCACCGGCTCTCTACAACCTGTTGGGTACTGGTTGTAAATTTAATGTTTTGAATAAATCCTTTTTCGGGGGTGAAAGTATAACTGAGGTAAGCCAGACTCCTTTTTTGCGGATCCATTTTATTGAGGGCAAAATTTTCCAGCTTGTATTTATGGTAAACAGGTACATCCTTCTGATGGACATACTGTAAAAGCGCTTTTACCGAATGCTTTTTATGAATTTGTACATTGGTTTTTATATCATAACAAAATTCATTATATCCGCTGGGTAGTTGTAACCCCGTATTTTTTCCGCCAATCAGATCGCCAAAGGACCGCGTTGTAATCCCCGAAGTAATCCAATATTCCTTGTTTTTGTAACTTATTCTTCCATTTACACTTTCTTCAAGATGATCTGAACCAATTCTGGTAGAAATTTTACCTGAAAATCCTTTTGGATGTCTTAAGTCAGGTTGAATGCTCAGCATATTTATGACCCCACCTATCGCGTCAGAGCCAAAAAGAACAGAACCTGATCCTCGAACAATCTCAATTCTATCTAAACTAAACCGGTCAATGGTATTCAGATATTGGTTAGGACCATAACGGGTAATGGCATTGTTTAATCGGATACCATCAATTAAATATAACACCTGATTTCCTGTTAAACCTCTGAGAAAAGCTGAACCGCCTCCGTGATTTGTCTTTTGAAGAAATACACCGGGTGTTTCATTTATTACCTCTGGCGTATTTCGCTGGGTATTTAGGGAAAGTGATTTTGAGTTCAGAATGGATATGGATTCTGCGGAATTAAAAACACTGGTCTTTATTTTTTTATCCGTAAAAATAACTTCGTTCAGATCCAGGGAAATAACACTATCCTGAACATTAGTGGGTGAATGATGCTGGGAGCATACAGGTTCAACAAAAAAAATATTGCCAAAGATGGTAATAAGAGGAAGTAAGTAATTTTTTTTCATAACCAAAATTAGTAAACCTGGAAATTAACCAACATAAATTTGTGAGATTTAATAATTATATTACATCTGATTTAACTTTATATTTTATGACTAAGGCTACTTTTAAAGAAAAATTAAGGTATAATTTTGATAATACCCTTTCAAATGGTCCAGTTGCTATTATTTCCTGGTTAGCTTTGGTAACCTTTCTGCTGGTAATAATCGCAGGCTTTGTCCTGTTTATTTTTGGATTAAGTGCAGATCCAGTAGAAAACAAACCTTTTGATTTAATTGAAGGAATCTGGCAAAGTCTCATGAGGGTTCTTGATGCAGGTACCGTTACAGGCGATGAAGGTTGGGTGTTTCGTCTCTTTATGCTGCTAATAACAATTGCAGGTCTTTTTATTTTCTCCTCGCTGATTGGTTCCATTTCAAGTGGAATCGATGAAAGTATTTCTAATTTGCGAAAAGGTAAATCTAAAGTACTTGAATCAAATCATACCTTGATATTGGGGTATAGCTCAATGATTTATTCCGTCATTTCAGAATTATGCCTGGCAAATGAAAGTCAGAAAAAGGCCATTATTGTGATTCTTGCCGATTTGGATAAGGTAGAAATGGAAGATGATATACGCGCTAAAATAGAGGATACTAAAACCTCTAAAATTATAGTCAGAAGCGGTAACCCACTGGATGTTATAGACTTACAAATGGTGAACTATAATGAAGCTAAATCAATCATTCTCTTAAGTCCTGAAAAAGAAGAAAATCCGGATAATCATGTCATAAAATCCGTGCTAAGTATTACCGGAAGTAAAAACCGAAAAAAAGATCCCTATCATATCGTTGCTGAAATAAAAGATAATCAAAACAAACAAGTTGCCAATCTGGTAGGTGGAAAGGAAGTGTCCTACGTTTTCTCGTCAGATCTCATATCCCGGTTAACAGCTCAAACCTGCAGGCAGTCAGGATTGAGTATTATCTATTCTGATTTATTACAATTCGAAGGAGATGAAATTTATTTTTATTCCGACCGGGGTCTTATCGGTTTTACATTTAAACAATGTTTGTTTTCTTTTGAAGATTCCAGTGTAATGGGGATTTTTACCGGTGATAGAAATGTTATGCTAAATCCTGATATGAATTATATCTTAAATAAGGAGGATCAGCTTATTTTAATTGCTCAGGATGATAGTAAAATCAATAGATTGCTTATTCCAAAAGAAATTTCTCCAATTGATTTTACACCTGCCCCTAAAAAAGAGAAAAATCTGGAAACAACCCTGATTTTAGGTTGGAATTATAAAGGAAAAAAAATTATTGAAGAATTGGATCATTATGTGATGAAAGGATCATCCGTGAGTATTCTGGGAGAAATTGAAGGTTTTGAAGATACCCTGATTTCCCTGTCTGAGCAACTTCAACACATTACCCTTTATTTCCAGCATGGGAATATTAATGACAGGAAAACACTGGATGAGCTACGAATAGAGTCGTTTAATCATATCATTGTCTTAAGCTATTTGGATAAAGGAAATATTCAAATTTCTGATTCCATTACCCTTATTTGTCTTGTCCATTTAAGAGATATTTCTGAAAAAGCAGGAAAAGATTTTTCCGTGGTTTCTGAAATGCTGGATGTTCAGAACCGGGAACTTGCCGAGGTAGCAAAAGCAGATGATTTTATAGTTAGTGATAATCTGTTAAGCCTCCTGATGACGCAAATAGCTGAAAATAAAGATCTGGAGTTGGTTTATGACAATTTATTCAGTGATGAAGGTGCTGAAATTTATTTATTTCCAGTGGAAGAATATCTTGATTTGTCAGAACCCGTAGATTTTTATCAGGTTATTGAAAGTGCCACAAAGGTTGGTCACACAGCTATTGGTTACCGGTCTTTACAGCCCGGGATTTTAAATAATGGCAAATTTGGAATTGTTCTGAATCCTCCTAAATCTAATCAAATTAAGTTCGACAAAGGGGATTCTTTGATAGTGCTGGCAGATGCCTGATTTTCAGTGATAATATCCTTTTAAGAATCATTTTCTTACCTAATATTAAATTTTGTGCATCATGCAGGAAGCCAGTACATCAAATTTTCGATAACAGCATTGGAAATGGTCAGCTAGGCCAGGGTATTGTCCTATCCGGCCTGAATCGATATACTTCTGGTACTCCTGATAAAAAAAATGATTTGAAGCTGATATGGTGGATGAACTACCATTCTTAGGGAAAAAGGGACAGCAAAAACATCATTTGTTGTCCCTTTTTGATTAATCTGTTATTTTCTGGTATTAATCCACGCGGCAAGTTTTCGGATATCTGTGCGGGGAACATGACCCATTGGAGCCATTGGTGTAGCAAAGTCAGGCCAGTTTTCAGGTTTTGGCGTTATAATCAGTGCTTCCATCTGTGCCACCGTATATTTACGTTTAGCAATCTCAACAAAAGAAGGGCCTACCGCCCTTTCTTTATCCTTATGGCAGGCGACGCAAGTATGTTTTGTTAACAAAGCCATGGCTTCCTTGTCTGAAATAACTGAACTTGAAATATTGGAAGAACTGGGTTTTGGTGAACCTTTTGGCGCTGCTTCTTTCGTTTGGTTATCAGGTGTATTTACCATTTTCCCGGCATCAATTCGCTCTCTTTCTGCTTTTGATTTTGGGGTTACGAGGGTAATATTTGCTTTATTACCTGAAGGAATTGAATTTAGTGTGTAATAAGCCGTTTTATGTAACAATGGAAAATTTTCCTTCTGAGAGAGAATTCCCTCAGGTACAATAGCATGAATATATCCTTCCCTCAAACCATCAACAACAATTCTAACCGTTAAGCCATCTTCGGAAACAATAACCCCTCTCACAGGATTTTCACCTTGACTGACCATCGGACTTCCATAAACCGGATGATATTTATAGGTAAAACTGCTGACATCATAATTATTTACATCAGCGGCTAATTTTTTATTGACAGGCAGGGTAAATGCTATTTCAAAACCGTCGGGCATTGCCTTTACTGATTTCATTTCAAAAGGCATTTTACCAGTAAAAATGAGCCTTTCCAATCCAAATGCTTCATTTCCTATTGATCCCCATCCTCTGTTCGTACCACCCACAAACAAGCTCTGGTCATTTCCCCAGGCCATTCTTAGAACACCGGATTTGAATCCTGAGCGGAAATCAAAAGCAGCACCCTGATATTGGCCGTTGACTTTTTCAAGAAAAACCCTGGCTATTTTTGACATGCCCTGATCACCTACGAAAAGTTGACCGTTAAAAGGACCAAATCCACCATTTGTTTCGTCAGAAATAATTTCGGAGGTAGAGACGCCTAAAACGCCGTGAGGCAGCCAAACGGCGGGGGACTTGATTCCTTTATCGGGCATCGATTTGCGCATATCAAAAATGGTGGTCATGGGCAAAGCTTCATTATCAACAAATTCTGGTTTGATTTTTGGATTATCCCTCGGATCCACCTTAGAAAAAATAAGGTCCTTACGCATTTTAACCGGAGAATTTGGTTGATCTGCCCAGTTGAGGGAGGCAGGATGTCCTAAAAAATCTCCTTTTTCTACGTGGGAAATAAAGCCAGAGCCCTGCCAGTCACCTTGGTTATCACCATAGAAAAAGTCACCATTTAGCATGCCAATACCACAGGGAGAACGCATGCCGGCAGCAAAGGGCTCCATGGAACCGTCTTCACTGATTTTCATAGTCCACCCTCGCCAGGGAACCAGCGATTTTCCTGCCCACCAATCAGAATTGCCAAAAGCAACGTTGGCAGTTACATAAAAAGAACCGTCGGGACCAATTTTCGGCCCGTACGAATATTCGTGGTAATGACCTGATATGGGCCAGGAGTAAACGGTTTCATATCTATCTGCTTTTCCATCTCCGTTCTTATCAATTAAACGGGTCAATTCTCCTCGTTGTGCACAATAAAGGACACCATCTTTTATGGCTAATCCAAGTATTTCATGTAAGCCCGATGCAAATTTACGAAAATAGGGTTTAACTGAATATGGATTTTCAACGATGTAAACATCTCCCCGTCTTGTTGAAATGGCAAGATCACCATTCACCATAGTTGCTAACCCTCCGGCTTCAAGGACAATTCCTTCAGGAATGGCAACACTGGCTATTTTGTAATAATCATTTTCTGTAGGCTCTTGTCCAAAAGCGACCTGAGAGCATAAAATAAGAATGGATAATAGAAAATTTTTCATATTTTTCAACTTAGAAATTTACCAAATTATTGAATATTGAACCTTTTCAGCAGCAGGAACAACGAGTACCTTCATATCTGCTGATTCCTCAATAGTTGCACCTGTGATTTCAATATAATAGGATTTTCCATCAATGACATATCTGTTTTCCTCTTTCTTCACAATGTCATTTCCCATGGCGATTCGCAATAAGTGAGACGGATTAGGATTTTTGATGGAAATGGTTCTCTGAAAATATTTTTTATCGACAATAACTGTTTTATCCAAAAACTGGGCACCATCCAATTCATAATTGAAAGTCGGAATATCCTGTTGATCCAGTTCATAACCTTTTATAATCAGGTTTCCATCTATATTTCCAAAATTGAAAACAGATGATTTGTTGACTATGAATGCATGAGGGGAAAGAACGAGCGTAGCACCTAAGGGTCGGGAAGAACCGTCGCCGCGATCGTCCCACATAGGCGTGGTATTCAAAAAATTCCCCTTCCAGATCTGGGCTATATTGGCATTATCCAAATCGAAAGTATAATGTAACTTATCGGGGCTACCTACATTTACAGCATGAACTACTCTTTTAAGTCTTTTTCCATTTTTAACAAGATCCATAAATGATCTGAAAACTTTTGGCGTTTGGGCATCCAATAAAATTTCTTCATTAGAGGAGGCTGCCAGATAGGAACCAGTACTGTGAAAAGTGGTACTTCTGAAATTTGATCCTTTGAGCCAGAATCCTAGTTTATTATCAACACTTTTCTTCGTTTTTATCAGGGTGATTTCAAAAGGAACATTTCCCTTCGGCAGATTCAAAAGGATTGATTTTCGGCTATTATTTTCTTCATTAGGCTCCGAGAAAACAGCGACACCATTGATTTTGATAAAATATTTACCGTTAATGTCAAATTCAATCTGGTGTTCGCCGGCTTTAGGAATATGTAACGTTGATTTTAGGATATTGGCGAAATGATAAGCTCTGGAGGATAAATCCCATGAGAGCTTGTCTGTTTTTCCTGTAATATCAGGTTTTTTAGTCGAAAAATCTTCAGGAGATTTAAAATTACCAATAAAAACCTGATAGTCAATAGAATCGAGGTAAGCTGGTTTATTTCCTAAATCTTTAACCGTAAAATTTTTGAAGGCTACGGAACCATGATCTCCCTGAATAACAAAAGGTCCTTTTTCTGCCTCGATTTCCGAAATTGATCCGCCTGTTGGTCCGCTCAAACTTACATTTTCTTGAATAATGGCACCATTCAATTTAATTTGAATAATTTTAGCAGGGCTGACTTTTATACCACCTGCATCAAAACGGGGTGCCTGAAATGAAATATCGAGGTGTTGCCATAGGCCGGGTGCCAAACACGCATTTATTCTGGGAGCATGACCCTCAAATGCCGGACCTTTTCTAAATCTTTGGTATATGCCACCACAATCAGCAGAAGACGGGTTTGATACGCCCCAGGAGTCTAACAACTGCACTTCATAACGACCTTGAAGATAAAAACCTGAATTGGAATGTGCGGACATCATAAAATCAAAGCTGACGTCAACATCACCATATTCTTTTACAGAATGTAAATTTGATTTATTTCCTTCTCCGGGTAAGTTCACTAAAACCCCTGAACCAGGAGTGAGGTTGAATGCATCTTTTTTATAAAGATCGGCAGATACATCCTTGGCAATCTGCCAGTTTGTTTTTCCGGTAGATTTAAAAAAAGATAAATCCTGAAGAGGGATTATTTCCTGACTAAAAACCATTAAAGGTATCCAACATGCGCATACCCAGAAAATCTTATTCATTTCCAATTGTTTTGTTAAAAAATTTGAATTTCAAAGATAGGAAAAGGAACAATTAAAAAAGGCACAATCCTCATTTCCTTGTCTGTATAGAAATGAGGATTGTGCCTTTTTAGGAAAAGGGAAAAATCTAGGGCTTTGGGCCAATCTTATTTAAGATGGGCACATATTTGTTTTTTAACGAGGTAAGGGCTTCATTTGCCTTCTTAATTTCCTCGTTCAAATCTTTTGTCCGCATTTCCTGTAAATTACTGGGCTTTGAATCATTACTACAAACGGCAATGTAAACCTCGCTGATATCTTCCCGAAGCCTTCTGATATCGGCAAACATACTTTTCATTTCGACTGGAACCAGTGTTTCCCTCAATTTATAAAGTGCTTTGGCCGATTGGGAAAGGGTTTCTTTAAAAGCCGTTTTTTTTACTTCCGCACTTATTTTAGTTAACATTTCTTCCTCAGCGATTAACTCATCAACGAGCGAAGCTAACTGCTTATGCATGTCATATAATTGCATACTTAATGTATGTCTGGCTTTCCTGTCATCCAAACTAAAGGAAGAATTTGATTCATCATGAACGAGCTGAATCACCTGTGTTATAACCTCATTACCTTTTGTCATTTTGACTGTGTAATTTCCAGGTAAAACAGCTGGTGCAGTAAAAGTAGCATAATCTACTTTACTACCTTTAGCCGTTTTAGGTGGCTCCATTCGAAGATTCCAGAATACCTTGTTTAATCCTTTTCTTTTAGATGGATTACTTAGTTTTTGTACCAGGATCCCTTGGTCATCCAAAATTTCAATAGAAAATTCCCCTGTGTTCGGTCTATCCTTTAGATAATAAAATATTGGTTTTATAGCTGGCGGATTAGGTGCTACCCATCCACCGGTTGCCGGAAAACTTCCCCCGGAAAATGCACCATCAGAAATAGGAAGGGGAGGGGTTGGTAAGAAAACGGCATCCTGTGCTGCCTCTTTTTCTGTCAGGGATCTCATGACACTGATATCATCGATTATCATGATGCCTCTGCCGTGGGTCGCAAGGATGAGATCATTTGTTTTAGGATGAATGGCAATATCCCTGACTAAGGCATACCATGGAATATTATTTTTCATTCTGTTCCATTGTTTGCCACCATCAAAACTCGTGAATAATCCCATTTCTGTTCCCAGGAAAAGCAAATCGGGACGAACCAGATCTTCTTTTATTTTATGAGCAAAACCCGTAAATTCATTACTTTTAAACACCATCCAGGTTTTACCCAGGTCTGTTGATTTTGCCAGGTAGGTCTTATGATCACCATAAGTATGGTGATCAAAGGTCGCATAAATCGTGTTTTTATCAAATCTCCCGGGCTCCACGCTGCTGACCCATGCCTGGGCGGGAATTCCTGTTGCTGCTACATTCGCACTTGTATTTGTCCATGTTTTACCACCATCAGTTGTCACTTGCAGATTACCATCATCAGTGCCAACCCAGATTATTTTTTCATCCAGCGGACTTTCAGCAATGGTGAAAATTGTGGTATGGTTTTCAGCACTTGTCACATCAGCACTGATACCGCCACTTTTTTCCTGTTCTTGTTTTTTGGGATCGTTGGTGGTTAAATCAGGTGAAATTCGTTCCCAGTTTCTACCCTGATCCTTACTTTTGAACAAATATTGAGCGCCGGTATAAAGATTACTTTTATTTGCTGCACCAGTAACAATTGGCGTATTCCAGTTCCATCGTAACTTTCCTTCTCCTTTTCCCGCCTGAGGTTTAATGTCCAGCGTTTTAAAGGTTTTAAGATGAACTCTGGCCATTGTGCCACCTTGTGCTTCCGCATAAGCATAATCTGGATTTAACGGGTCAGGTATCGTCCAGAATCCGTCGCCTCCAAATATACTTTTCCAATCGCCATTACTGATGCCTCCCGGCACTGCTGAAGGGGCAAACCAGCTGCCATTATCTTGTAATCCGCCATAAATCCGGTAAGGGGTTTCATTATCTGCGGCCACATGATAAAACTGACCTACAGGAAGATTGCTCAGAAAAATCCAGGTTACGCCTCTGTCCTGACTTAAATATACACCACCATCAGTTCCAAGGAACATTTGTGAAGTATTATTAGGGTTAATCCAGAGCGCATGATGATCACTGTGAACCCACCCACCTTCACTGCTAGCATCGGTGAACGAATAACCACCATCACTGCTGTAACTAAAACTGTAAGCCGGCCGGTAAACCCTTTTTGCATCTTTGGGATCAACTACCAGGGTACTGAAATAAAAGGGTCTGCTCACCACATTTAATGTGGCACTTTGTGATTTCCAGCTTTCTCCGCTATCACTGCTGATAAATAGGCCGGTATTTTCGCTTTCCACAATAGCAAGTAAATTTTCAGGAGATGAAGGAGCTAAAGCCATGGCTATTCTTCCAAAAGGCTTCTGAGGAAGACCCTTTGTAATTTCTTTCCAGGTTTTTCCGGCATCCGTACTCTTATACATTCCGCTTCCATTGCCACCGCTCGAAAAACTATAGGCCGTTCTTCTGAATTCCCAGGTAGTGGCATAGATTACAGAAGCATCACGAGGATCGAGTATTAAATCTGCAACGCCCGTTTGTTCGTTGATATACAAAATTTTTGTCCATGTTTTTCCTCCATCTTCCGATTTATATAACCCCCTGTGAGGACTATCAGACCAGAGGGGCCCAGGTGCTGCAACATAAATGGTAGTTGGTTTTTTGGGATCAATGGCAATTTTTGAAATATGTTCAGTACTGTCAAGTCCTATTTTTTTCCAGTTTTCCCCACCATCGGTCGTTTTATAAAGACCATCTCCTATGGAAACGGAATTTCTCATATTACTTTCTCCAGTTCCTGCATATATTATCTTTGCATTGGTGGGGTCGATTGCTAAGGCACCAATACTTTGGCAATACTTGTCGAAAATGGGTTTAAATGAAGCACCCGCGTTAATAGTTTTCCAGATGCCGCCACCTGCAGTTCCAATGTACAGTGTTTTGGGATCTGATATTACGCCCTCAATGGCAGAAATTCGACCACTCATAGTTCCTGGACCTAAAGGCCTGGCTTCCATGACACCAAAGGTACTGGCATTAATCGGTGAAAGCTGGGCAAAGGTCGATACACCTAATCCAACTGTAAGCAGGATTAAGCCAATTAATTTCTTTGCAGTCATCATTATTTATCTACGGTGAATAAAGATTCGGGAACAGTTGTATTTACTTTTACTGATTTCATAGTAATAGTACCCATAGCACTGCCAATAGTCATTGGAAAAACAAATCCTTGTTCATTAGGAGTGTAGCCAGACAAATCACTTACCAATTCTATTTCCTGTCCATTTGCCTTAGTTTTACTTTTTTGTCTGACCAAATAAAAAGTGGAAGGGTCAAAAAAACAGAACTCTTCTTTTCCATTTTTATAGGTAAATCTTATTTTATGACATTCAGTTCCTTCTATATCTTCTTTTTCCAACAGCTCAATAGCATGTCCTTTTGATGCATAATCTATAAAAGGACTTTGTATATCCAGCTGGTTGATTCCTTCATTTATATCATCTGCTGTAACTGGTTCCGGTTTTGTTTGTCCCTGGAAAGGATTGAAGTTCCATCCGGCTGTAGGTGTTAAAATAGAATACCCATTCATTCCATTTAAACTAAAATCCTGTCTGACCCCTTTGTTGTGAACAGAGGAAAGTTTGACGGGTAATTCAAATCCCTGAACGGAAAGACTACCCTCCATGACTACCGTTTGAATTGTTTTTAATTTTTCCTGACCTCCCAGGGCCTGAAGATATTTATTAATAATTTCATCGGCGGTTTGAGCACTACCTGTTATCTGGGTACATAGGATGCAAACCATTGTTAACATTGAAAAAATAGTTGTTTTCATTATTTTTGATTTTTTTCCAAAGATATATTCAGCAGGTCAATTAATGATTAGTTTTAGAAGATTTAGTATTTTTTATCGACTAAAGCACTATAAAATTTGGGATAGTAAGGTTACCATCCGATATATTTAGGTGGTTTAATGGCATTCAACCGAAGGTAAACAACTAATTGTCCCCTGTGATGGGTGTGATGATCGTGCATCAATTCAAATATCTGCCATCGGGTGAGATTACCTGCAAAAAAATTCACTTTTTCAGCAAGTTCTTTTTCCTCCATTTTTTTTAGGACACTTAAGGTATATTTTCCTGTTTCCTTAAAATGGGATTTAATGATTGCAACGGATTGACCAACATCTTTAATATCAAGGGACATCTTTTCTCCATTGAGGTAACTGCTGCTTAACCAGTACATATTCTGGGTAAGATGTAAAACCTGTTCCCTGAATGACATCTCTTCATTAACTGGTTTAAAATTCCATAAACTATCGGGCATAAGATCGAACAACTGGCTTGAATAATCAAGTCCATTTTCCCATTTCACAATATGGTTTTGCATAAACTGAATTTGACCATTTAAAGGCATCAAACATAAAAATGTAAACCAGCTGATAAATATTTTTCTTAACATATTACAGATTATTTATAATTTCCTCCAAAGTTCCGTTCAATTGCCAGTCCATTCGACATAAAAGACCATCCGGAATAAATAAAATCCAGTTTTGGATATGAATTGTCATTCGGTTTTTTTTGATTAATTCATTTTCAAAGGCCAGCCTGATTTTATGTTCGTTTAAAACCTCCTCTATATTTCTACCTTTGGTGTCCATTATAAAATGAATAAATTTGTCACCATCCTGCGATTCTACCACAATAGGAATAGAAAAACAGTATTCTCTTTGTGCAATTTCATCCGTTATTTCGTGTTCCTTTTCAATAAATGCAAAGTCAAATCGCTCAAAATGGGCTGTTAAGTTTTTATTTAACTGAGAAAAAAACGGTTCGTTAAGGATTTCTGAAAGGCCTGATTCCAGGCAAATATCTTCTGCAAGGATAGCCAGTCTGAAGGGTTCTTCCTCTGGGTGCCATTCAAGTAAATATTTGATGATGGCTTCCTGAATTTTATTCCTATTTTCAGGTTGCTGTTGATCCACATCAATTTTATCCCATAATCTAACTTGTTCCATTACCTGAAAGGTTGGATTGATGTTGTTCAGGTTTGCAAGATCTTCATTACGAAGTCTTTTTTCTTTATGTTCAATTTCTCCTTTTGCAGGTGCTGTGTACCAGCATGCAGAGGATATTTGATTTTCTTCAGGGAAATGATTGTTGTAGAAGAAACTGGATTTTCTAATATTTACCATTTCTGTCTTCCAGTGAATAGGCATATCCGGAGTAAACTTTTCCAGTATATTTTCCCCATTGGCTTGTTTGTTCCAGATTCTTTGTATAACGGAAAGGTTTTTATCCATTTGAGGTAGAATCAAATAATCTCTGGCACGGGTAAATCCAACATAAAAAATGCGTATTTCTTCTTCCAGATCTTGCTTATTTTGATAGGCCCATTCAGGAGATTTTTCGATATTTTCCCAGAGTATGGTTTTTTTATTATTTTTTCCGTAAGGATTAATCCATAATCGGACCCATCTGTTGCCCAGAATATTTGATAAATCAATTTCTTCATTTTCGGGCAGGATTGACAGACCATTGATTCTTGTATTTATTTCTTTGTCCAGATCAAGTAGTATGACCACAGGCCATTCGAGCCCTTTACTTTTATGATAGGTTAAAATCCGGACTGCGTCTGGATCTTCTCCTGCACCTTGCAGATCAGCTTCTTTTTCCATTTTTCTTTGACACCAGAAAATAAAACCACTTAACGAGGTAGCAAAATGAAGACTTTTACAACTTTGCTCGTAATTAAGCGCGATGGATCTAATTTGATCTATATTTTCAAGTCTTTGTTCCGCGTTACCCCATTCTATGACAGACCTTTTCAGATCCAGTGTTGAAATAACTAAATCTAACAGTTCAAAAACAGAAAGATACTTCTGGTTTTTTCTAATTTCCATTAATTTTCGGGATAAATCAAAATCCTCTCCCCAATGGTTTAGTTTTACAGCCGGATCTTCAAATTTTTTAATTTGTCTTTCTACCCTTAAATCTAAAAGGGTGGTTAGATCAATTTTTTCACCCAATCGTAATATTTCTGTTAAAGCTATTTCATCAAAACTTTGGATGTACTTTAAGCAGGCAAGAATCAAAGTTCCTTCAATAGTTTCAAAAAGGCCTGGCTGGGAAAGGGCGACATTTAATCCTGCTGATTTCAGGGCTCCTGCCACATTTAAACAGGTGGCATTTATTCTGCAAAGAATCGCAACATCCCCGGCTGTTGCCAATCTCATTTCGCCACTATGGTCATCTTCAATGTAAATGCCCTCATCCAGCTGATTTTTCAGGGAATGTGCCAGCGCACGAATTCCCCATTCCCTGGTATATTTTGGTTTACCATCCTGGTCTGCATTTTTTTTCAAATCCCACAAATTGAGCGCCTGTTTAAATAAGTTGCCGGGTTCAGTGTCTTTGGAACGGATAGGTTGCAGGGCTACTTGTTCCGGAGGCATTTCATCAAATCCGCGAACAAAAATAGCATTGACAGCATGCACTAAATCTTTTCTGGATCTATAGGAATTCCCTTGAATATCCCCGGGTTTAACGCCGCCATTTTTATCGATAATCGCTTTCATTAAGGATGGTTCTGCTCCACGGAATCCGTAAATGCTTTGTTTTGGATCACCTACCCAGATGGTGTGTCTGGCTATTTTAGACAACTTCAGAAAGATGGATAATTGTATGGGACTGGTATCCTGGAATTCATCCACCAGCAGGATACTAATTTCAGGTTTCAGTATTTCACAAACCGCTGGATGATTTAACAGTTCGTCCACTTTTACCTCCATATCTGTGTAGTCGATAAGGCCCCGCTGGTTTTTAAAATGGCTATATTCCTGAATGGCATGAATGGCCAGATCGAAAATTTCTCGAATAAAGTCAGATATATCTTCATGAAATCGAGGGTGTTGAACATGACTTGCTGCAAATTCCTTCAACGATTTTATGGCTTCTTTACTTTTTACGGCCGCCTCTATTTTTGACATTCTTGCCCATTCTTCCCAGGGAGGGTAAGCGCCACTATCAAAGATTTGCTTGACTTTTTTAATTTTTTCAACTGTTTCCGCAGTGGTTTTAGTGTCATCTCCATTTTGACTGATAGCATGTAAGGCTTCATTTAAATGGTTCAGAAAAAGCTGGTCAAATTCTGATGCATTTAAAACAGGATTTTCAAGAAGATTCAACTGGGAGCGGATTGATTTTTCAGCTGATGCTCTTAATATTTCTTCAGAAAAATTATTTGATCTGGCAATATCTGTCAAATCTTTAATCATATTTCTCCAGTCCTTATCCATTGTATCATCTTTCAAAATGGCGAGTCTCCTGCTTAACGCCTCCATTTTTTCAACTTTTTCCATTGTCAAAACAGAGGTCATAGCTAAGTTAAAATAGTACTGTGGTTCGCCTTCCGTAATGATATTTACCAATGGAGAAACGCCTGCCTCAAAAGCAAATCGCTGTAATAACTTAATTCCCAGACTATGAACAGTTCCAATTAAGGCATTTGACAATTCTTCCGCTTCCTGACGCATGCCAGATTTTAATAAGGCAATCCTGACCCTGCTTTGTAATTCTGAAGCAGCTTTTTGGGTGAAGGTTGTCGCTATAATACCTGATGCAGGATAACCTTCCTTTAATTTTTTGACCATTTCCTGTGTTAGTCTATACGTTTTGCCACTCCCAGCGCCTGCAGAAATAATCGTAAATGCCATGTCTAAATTGAATTTATTTTAAAAATAGGAAAGGTCTATATTACATTGCTATTTACAATTTTATTTACATTTTTTTCGTTTATATTAAAAAATAAAGATGGAAAAGAGCATAATAGTGTTCATATTGAGCGTATCGCCATTTCTCTTTGGCTGTGAAAAATACGATGTACTGGATGAATCTCTTCTGAGGGGGGAAGTCATTCGCGTAACTTGTGCTTCAACAGTCGTACAGATCAAAAATTCAGATAAATATGGAGAGAATGGCTGGATGAACCAAATGGCATCGGGAAATGCTAAATACGACCATGTTTTTAAGGTGGAAAATATTTGTAAACTTAACCTGGAAATGGGAAAAACATTTCAATTTAAAATTATTTCTCTGACCCAGAATGATTGTATTCAGTGTTTACTTTATGATGCTCCGCCCGGCGTTTCTTATGCCATAGCGGTAATTCCCTAAAAAAAAGGGAAATCACCTGATTTGCTGGTCATTTCCCTTTTTAAAAAATATAAATATATCTTAGGCAGAAAGAAGCGTCGTCCTTATCTTATTTAAAGCGGAACCAGCCTGAACCCATTCGATTTGTTGGTGATTATAAGTATGATTCACTTCGAAAGAATCTCTGCTTCCGTCTGCATGATGCAGGACTAGCGTTAATGGCTTACCTGGTTCCATCGTCTCGAACCCTTCAATATTAATAAGGTCATCTTGACGTATTTTATCATAATCTGAAATATCAGTAAATGTTAAGGCAAGCATTCCTTGCTTTTTGAGGTTAGTTTCATGAATCCTTGCGAAAGATTTTACAACCACAGCTTTAACACCAAGGAAACGCGGTTGCATAGCGGCATGTTCTCTGGAAGAGCCCTCACCATAATTTTCCTCACCAAAAACAACGGTTCCAACCCCAGCTTCCTTGTAAGCAAGTCCTGAATCAGGAACAGAGAGGTAATCATTTTTTATAAAATTGATAACCTTATTGGTTTCCCCATTAAAAGCATTGATGGCACTGATAAACGTATTTTTTGCTATATTTTGAAGGTGACCTCGATAAGTCAACCAGGGTCCGGCCATTGAAATATGATCCGTAGTGCATTTTCCCTTAGCCTTTATCAAAATGCGCATCCCTTTGAGTTGATCTGCCAGAATGGGTGTAAAGGGAGATAACAATTGTAAGCGGTCAGAGGAAGGATTTACAGAAATGCTTACTTCATTTCCATTATCAGCTGGTGCCACATAGCCTGCATCTTCAACTGCAAAGCCATTGGCTGGTAATTCATCACCACTTGGTGGATCCAGTTTGACAGCAACACCATCCTCGTTTAATAAAGTATCCGTCAATGGATTAAAGGTCAAATCGCCCGCAATGGTAAGAGCGGTGACAATTTCAGGGGAAGCAACAAAAGCTCTGGTTTGAGGATTTCCATCATTACGTTTGGAAAAATTTCTGTTGAAAGAGGTGATAATAGAATTTGCCCTGTTTGGATCATCGGTATGTCTGGCCCATTGTCCGATGCACGGACCACAGGCATTAGCCATCACAACACCCCCTATTTTTTCAAATACATCCAATTGCCCGTCTCTGTTTACGGTGTATCTGATAAGCTCAGAACCTGGTGTAATAGTAAATTCAGCTTTTGCTCTTATATTTTTTTCGCCTGCCTGTCTGGCAACAGAGGCAGCGCGATCTAAATCTTCATACGATGAATTTGTACAGGAACCTATTAAACCAACCTCTAGTCTGGCCGGATAACCATTATCTTTGACAGCCTGGGCAAACTGGGAAATCGGCCAGGCTAAATCAGGAGTATAAGGCCCGTTGATATGAGGCTCCAGGGTATTTAAATCAATTTCAATAACCTGATCAAAATATTGAGAGGGATTAGCATAGCAATCGGCATCACCTGTAAGGTGTTCTGCTACTTTATCGGCAAGGGCGGCAATGTCAGTTCTGCCTGTTGCTTTCAAATACCTGCTCATTGACGCATCATAGCCAAAAGTAGAGGTTGTTGCACCAATTTCAGCACCCATATTACAGATGGTACCTTTACCTGTACAGGAGAGGGATTCAGCACCAGGTCCAAAATATTCAACAATGGCACCAGTTCCACCTTTTACGGTAAGAATTCCTGCCACTTTAAGAATGACGTCTTTAGGTGAAGTCCATCCATTGAGTTTGCCGGTGAGTTTAACACCAATAACTTTGGGCATTTTCAATTCCCAAGGCATGCCAACCATAACATCAACGGCATCAGCCCCACCAACACCGATGGCTACCATGCCCAATCCACCTGCATTTGGCGTATGTGAATCAGTTCCAATCATCATTCCACCTGGAAATGCATAATTTTCAAGAACAATCTGATGAATAATACCAGCGCCTGGTTTCCAGAATCCAATACCATATTTAACTGATACATCTGCAAGAAATTTATAAACCTCGTCATTTTCGCGAAGCGCTGTGTTTAAATCCTGCGCTGAGCCAACTTCGGCCTGTATCAAATGATCACAGTGAACGGTTGTAGGAACAGCTGTATTGGGCATGCCACAAGTCATAAACTGTAGCAGTGCCATCTGCGCCGTAGCATCCTGCATGGCAACCCGGTCCGGTGCAAAAAACACATAATCCTTTCCTTTCTGGTAGGTTTTTAATGGGGAAGCTTCATGAAGATGAGCATATAGTATTTTTTCGGTAAGATTTAAAGGTCTTCCGAGCGTTTTTCTTGCATAGGCAATTCGCTGAGGTAGAGCAGCGTACCACGCTTCAATCATATTAATATCAAAAGGCATAATCGTAGGTTATTTAGTCTAGCTTTGTACTTTTTAAAAATTGCCCAAATTTAGAACTATTGAAGGATATTTATCTAAAATTTTCCAATATTTAATAAAAATTTCAGATTTGGTTTTTTTTTAAATTAAAATATTCTACCTTAAAATTTCATTTAACTTTTATAATTTTTAACCAAATGATTTATCTATGAAAGAAGTAGTTTTAAGGAATTTCCTTTGTCTTTGCTTGTTTGGGATTAGTCTAGTCACCGCTGCCTTTGGCCAGCGACAGATTAGTGGAAAAGTTACAGAAGCAGGAACGGGAATACCCCTCATTGGGGCCACGGTACAACAAGTTTCCTCGTCCAATGGAACTGTAACAGACCTTGATGGAATTTACCGTATTAATGTGCCGGAAGGTGCTACCCTTCGATTTTCCTACATTGGCTATCTCACTCAGGATCTAGTTTCTGGTGCTTCCGCCACGCTCGACGTGGAGTTATCGGCAGATGAAGAGCAATTAGGTGAGGTAGTCGTGACAGCCTTGGGAATGAAAAAGGACAAGAAAGCCCTTACCTACGCTGTCCAGACGCTCCAAGCCGAATCCTTAGTTGAGGCCCAACAGCCCAATTTGGTAAACAGCCTACAGGGAAAGGTAGCTGGCGTGATGATAAACAACTCCAGCGGTGCACCAGGTGCAGCTGCTGTTATCATGATTCGTGGCGGAACCTCCCTAAGTGGAAGCAATCAACCCCTTTTCGTAGTGGATGGCATCCCGGTTGACAACAGTGCCCCAGTGGGTGGCGGAATAGGATTGAATGCCCAGAATACGAACAATAGTAACCGTGGGATAGACATCAATCCGGAAGATATCGCCTCCCTAACCGTATTGAAGGGGCCTGCGGCCGCCGTTTTGTACGGGCTTCGTGCCTCGGGGGGTGCTATCATCATCACCACTAAGCGAGGGCAGGCAGGTACCTTTCGGATAAACTATACCAATTCCTTTTCGCGTGATGTCGTAAATAAGCTCCCAGCGTTTCAGACTCGCTTCGGACAGGGAATAGATGGAAAAAAGAATCCTGACGCTCGAAGTTCATGGGGACCGGAACTGGGAGCAAATGAGACGATATACGACAATCTGCAGAATTTCTTTGAGCCAGCCTTCACCCAGCGGCACGACTTGTCCGCCTCCGGCGGCACAGAACGCAGCAC
>Ga0172376_10000453_pt1 | contig 53005 bp, 26 predicted proteins | sample Lak35m_FD_121114 | JGI IMG/M metagenome (GOLD analysis project Ga0172376, IMG submission 121114) | Freshwater microbial communities from Kabuno Bay, South-Kivu, Congo - kab_092012_35m | ecosystem: Environmental > Aquatic > Freshwater > Lake | place: Democratic Republic of the Congo: South-Kivu...
ATATCAGCGAACATTAGTGCCCATTAGCGGTCAAACGTTCTCATTAGCGGTCATCAGTGCCCATTCGCGGTCTAAAAGAAACCGGACCGCTAATGTTCGCTTAGGGACGCTAATGGAACAGCCAAAACCCGAACCGCAATGGAATATCAGCGGTCATCAGCGCCCATTAGCGGTCCAAAGAAACCGGACCGCTGATGTTCGCTTAGGGACGCTATTGGAACAGCCAAAACCCGAACCGCTATGGAATATCAGCGGTCATCAGCGCCCATTCGCGGTCCAAAGAAACCGGACCGCTAATGTTCGCTCAGGGACGCTAATGGAACAGCCAAAACCCGAACCGCTATGGAATATTAGCGAACATTAGTGCCCATTCGCGGTCAACGGTTCCCATTAGCGGTCATCAGCGCCCATTAGCGGTCAACGGTTCCCATTAGCGGTCAACGGTTCCCATTAGCGGTCATTAGTGCCCATTAGCGGTCATCAGCGGTTCTTTTGAGCTTCGACGATGATTTCGTCCTCATCAAGTTCGCCTCGATACAATCGCACATCGGCAATCCTTCCTCGGAAGTAATCTTGGGCCCCGAATCCGATTTTCATATCACCGGTTAAACTTAGGTCGAAGTCTTCCGTAGTAAAACCGCTCGATTGAGCGACTTGTGCTCCATCGACGTAGAGCCTTAGCACCGAGTCGCCTCGGACGGCCGCAATGTGATGCCATCCACTTCCAAGAGGTCGATCGTACGTCGCATTGATTCCCGCTTCGATCGATAGCACTTTCCCCGAAGGCAATGTACCTACGAACAGCCGACCACCGTGGACGGCCATCGACCAAGCTCTCCTGTACTTCACATCCGGGGTATGGTCGACTTGGTCGATACGAGTCCACTGATTGTCGTTATCGTATCGATAGATCTCTGCAAGCGGCAGGGTTCCGCCGTACATCTTGCCGTTGTAAACCACCAGCGGCATGGCTTCGAGTTCGTCTCCAAGCTTACCGGTGTCTTGCCAGCGATCACCCCCTAGATATCGAAAAACGTGGGCGTTTGGCCACTCGCTTACATAGAGTTCACCGCGATGGATCGCAAACCCATAGGTTTGCGTTGCGTCCGGGATCGCGCCTACTTGGGTCCAATCCTCTCCGTTGTATCGAAACACCGACCCTTCGTCATAACAGGTCGCATAGAGCGAGTCGTTCCATACTGTCATCGCTTCGGTTCGTTTGCCACCAGGTGTGTTGCATGGTACCCATTGCTTACCACCTTCGTAGCGAAAGAATCCTGCGGGTCGATAAAGGGAACTCGCGTAGAGTTTTCCTCGGAAGACAACCAGCGACGAGATCGCTTCGGTCTGGGCCGATACATTTCCGCAGTGCTCCCAGGTATCTCCAGGACCAAGACGGTAAACATTCCCCCCAAAGTTTGGGTTTTGGGACTCGGATAAACTCGAACCAGCAAGTCTGTATTTGGAGGACGCTGCGTAAAGGCTACCATTGAAGACAACCAGCGAAGAGATCGCGTTGGCCAGATCCGGGCTCCCCAGATCCGTCCACCGCTGATCGCTCTCCCATCGAAACACCCGACCGGATTGCTGGTCTCCTGCGTGGCAGGTCGATGCATAGAGACGACCGTCATGAACACACATCGAAAAAACATAAACGGCATCACCGAGCCGACCATGGTCGGTAAACTTCGGTTCCATACGACCATTATCGATCCCGAAATGGACTTGGCGAGTGTTGGGCTGGCCGTTGGTCACGCCGTTGTGATTGTAAATACCCAAATGAAAACCTCGGCGATCCTTTGAATCGTAGCAACTGACCAGATCCCCAAGCGTATCGCCGACATCCTCGTCCACATTAACCCACAAAGAGAGCGTGAAGGGGGCCTTACCAAGCTTCCAATCGCTTGTATCGGGGACTTGAACAACATCGGTTCTCCCATCAAAGAGCTTTCCTTGCGAATCTTCGCCAAGTGGCCAATGCCCCAGGAGTTGTGCTTTCTTTGGAGCTAACCAACCCAATGACACCAAGAATTCATCGGCTTGTGAGAGTGTAACTGCCCTGAAAGGATCCCTGTTGAAGAACCCATGTTTCTGGCCGTCGAACACTTTCAATTCACAACGATTCCCCATGCCTTTCATGACTTTTGTGAACGCTTCGGCCGACTCGATAGGCACCGTGGTATCCTCGCGCCCGTGAAAAATGATCGTAGGCGGCGCGTTGGCTTGCACTTGATGCGCGGGCGAAATGCTCTGGGGTTGAGTCCCGAGCCTTTGCTCGGGGACTCTCGTTCCAAACCCCTTTGGGTCGTAGCCTTCCAAAGGAGCCAGTACCAAGGCGGGGTTAAACAGGATCAGAGCATCAGGCTTTGCGCTGATATCTTTGGGCTCATTGGTTTCATCAAAAGTATCGATCCAAGCGGTACAGGTGGCGATATGTCCACCGGCGGACCCACCCGCAGCAGCGATCCGCATTGGGTCGATCCCTAGCTCCTTGGCGTGGGATCGAACCCACCGGATCGCAGACCTTGCGTCGGCGACGCAAGCCGTCGGCTTGACTCCCTGTCGACTTCCTACTCGATAGTCGACAGTGATGGCGACCACTCCGCGCTTTGCCAGTTGTCTGCATTGATATTCGAATTGTTGGGGGGTTCCGTTTTGCCAGCCACCACCAAAAAAGAAAACAACCGCAGGGGCACTCTCGGGTCGATCCGGCCCAAAAATATACAGCTCGAGTTTCGTGTCCCCGATGGTCTTGTAAACAACCTGCCTGCAATCCTCCATTTTGGGCGGATAACTTCGACTGAATTCCTGGCAAATGGCGGGAAGACTAAGCAATACCAACAAGCATGCCGACCATAAACTTCGCATGGTGATTACTTTTGAATATTCAGGTAATTTCTTTTGGCTTAAGCGTATTCGATTATTCGTTCGATCGACTCGTTGTGACTACGTTCACCACACAATGGTATCGGCTTGAAAGATAGGACCTTCGATGCACGTGCGACGGTAATCCCATGTCCCATTGCCTTGATCGATCTTGGCCACACACGTAAAGCAAATTCCGATGCCGCAAGCCATTGGAGTTTCTAGCGAAACTTCGCAAGGCACTTCATGCCGCCGAGCCAACTGACTGACTGCTTGCATCATCGGTTCAGGACCACAACATACGATCCGTTTGGTCCCAGAAGTTCCATTCAGTAGATGGTCAAGAACATCGGTGACTCGACCCCGATGCCCCAGCGATCCGTCTTCGGTGGCAATCGCAAGCGATACCCCCAGCGACTCAAAGCTTGGTAATCCAGCCAGATAATCCCGCGTTCTTGCGCCATAGCACAACGTCACCTGCTGAGCGTAACGATTGGGCGATGCTGATCTCCCAAACGCTTGGCGACCCAACGCGTCGGCTGCGACGCTGAGCATCGGCGTGATCCCAACCCCACCGGCAACCATGATCAAATGATCCACGCTTTGGGTAGAAAAGGCATTCCCCAAAGGCCCCCAAACTTCGATCGCTTGTCCCGCTTGGAGCTTCGACAAGGCCTGCGTGAATTTGCCTTTGACCGTGTAAACGACCGAAAGGCTCGTAGGGACTCCAGCGGAATCAAACCCACGATCGTACATCGCCAACGCTCGACCGATCAACGGATCGTTGCAGTCTGCAAGTCGGACCATGAAGAACTGACCCGGTAAAGCGATCCTCGCAAGATCGGAGGCATCGAAACAGAGTTGCCAAGTGTCTTTGGCGATCATGCGATGCTCAAGGATGCTTGCTCGTTGAAATCGAAATTCTTTTGAGCAAAATGGTTCAAGAGCCATCGGCCAACCTCATGGTAGAAAAATCAGTGTCTATCCGATCAGGTCGGATTATCGAACTTGGCAAGGAACTCATCAACGAGTCCCTTGGGTGCTTTGACGATGTGCTCGGGACCTGGAAAAGCACCACTTTTTACATCCTTGATGTAGTCCCGAAACCCTTCGACTCTCTCGATCTGTAACGCCTGCTCAAGCTTGTATAGATCTCGATACTGCTTGGTATGGCGGGGATACGGTGGAGCGTGATTGCCCAGAATATCTTCGGCAAACATGAATTGAATGTCTCCCCCACTGCCGGCTCCAATCGAGGAAGTCACCAAACTGGTGCGCGAGGAGATCTCCTTAAGCAATTCCGCCGGGACGACTTCGACTTCGACGGCCCAAGCTCCTGCGGCTTCGAAGGATTTGATCTGCTGAAAAATCCATATCGCCTCCTGGATCGTTTTGCCTACGGCTTTGAGTCCACCGGTCCAGGTACTCAAGCGAGGCACCAGTCCAGCATGAGCTTGGACCGGAATCCCGACGCTGGAGACGGCTCGGATGAATTCAGGATTCCATTGGCACATGATCGCATCGGCTCCAGCGTCCATGGCATCCATCCCCGCGCGAACCGCCTCTTGGACCGTTGCGACTTTGGTCAGACCGATGCAAAACGTCATGAACGTATTGGGGGCGGCTTTGCGTAGCGATATCGCGGTGGCAGGATTTTTGGGGTCGAATTTGACCTTCAATGTATCGATCCCCGCCTCTTGGGCAGCGACTGCCTCATTGATCGTAAAAGGCATCGTCTCAGTGAGCACCGTCTTTCCCTTCAAGCTCTGCAGATGCTTGATGGTGTAATTTCGAGTACCGTATTCACCACCCATGGTCATGATCCGGTGCAATCCATGCTCATGCGCATTTCGTGGAGGTATCGTGCTCGAACTGGGAGGGTCCGTTTTCATCGAAGTTGAATCTGTTTGAGTCAGAGAATCGTATTCAAACACTTAGCTTACAATCGCTTGAACCACTTCGCCATGCACATCGGTCAAACGATAATCTCTCCCTTGAAAACGGTAAGTCAATCGGGTGTGGTCGAAGCCAAGCTGGTGCATGATAGTCGCTTGCAAATCATGAACGTGGACTTTGTTTTCCGCGATGCTAAAGCCGAGTTCATCGGTCTGGCCATAGGACATCCCTCCACGGATTCCACCGCCTGCTAACAGCATGCAATTGCAATCGGGATAATGATCGCGACCAAGAACACTACCCCCGGCGGTTCTGCCTTCGCGAAAGGGAGTGCGTCCAAATTCACCACCGCACACGATCAGTGTTTCGTCGAGCAACCCACGTTGTTTTAAGTCTTTGATCAGCGCCGAAATTGGCTTGTCCATCGTCGAACACTTGTTGGTTAGCCCATCGCGAATATCTTCACCGGGACCAGTTCCGTGGAAATCCCATCCCCAATCGAACAGCTGGACATAGCGGACACCTTGCTCGACAAGCCTTCGGGCCAGCAAGCAATTGTTTGCCAAACTCGATGATCCTGGCTTAGCTCCATAAGCCTCGAGTGTCTCGGCGGGCTCTTTGGAAATATCCATTACTTCTGGAACCGACATTTGCATGCGAAATGCAAGTTCGTACTGCGCGATTCGCGTGGCCGTTTCTGGATGCCCTAGCTGTTCGGCTTGCTTTTGATTCAATTGGCCGATGGCATCCAACGTCAATCGGCGCATCTGTCGATCCATACCGGGTGGATCGGTCACGTAGAGAACCGGATCGCCTTGGGATCGGCATTGAACGCCTTGGTAGACGCTGGGCAGAAATCCGCTACCAAAGGAGTTCTTGCCCCCGTTGGGTTGTACGCCGCTGGAGATCAAAACTACGAACCCCGGAAGATTCTCGTTTTCGGAACCCAAACCGTAGGTGATCCACGAGCCCATCGATGGCCGTCCCGATCGTGGGGAGCCTGTGTAGAGCAAGAGTTCCGCAGGTGCGTGATTGAACTGTTCGGTGAACATCGACTTGATGATGCATAAATCATCGGCGATCCCGTGGAAATTTGGTACCGCATCGCTCATCCATGTTCCCCCGGATCCATGTTGTGCGAATTTTCGGGGTGTACCTAACAGCTTCGGCACACCGTTGGTGAACGCAAACGTGCGACCTTTGAGAAAGGAATCCGGACAGTCTTCTCCGGTTCGTTTGACCAGCTCTGGCTTGTAGTCATACATATCCAAATGAGGTGGTGAACCGGTCAAGTGGATGTAGATCACGCGCTTGGCCTTTGCCGCAAAATGCGGTTTTCGGGGGGCCAACGGATTGATCACGCCCGAGTTTGTATCTGTTGGATCGGCCGACGCGTTTTGACCAAGCATTGAGGCTAAGGCTACGGCTCCAATTCCCCCGACAGCGTCTTTGAGGAAGTGACGTCGTGTCTGCCAAGCCATTTGCTCGATGCGAGGATCATTCCAATTGGTCGTCATACTTGCACTCCACCGCGAAAACTGAAAATTGATTTTTTGAGGAGATTATCGTCTCATCAGGAACTCGTCCAAATTCAAGATTGAATTTGCGACTACGGACCAGGCTGCCATTTCGGCCATATCCATCCCATCGGGCAAAGCCCCCAGAGGCTCGGTTGCCATTTTCTTGGCCGATTCGGGCTGCGATTTGAAAACCTCGAGAGCCTTCTGATGCAATCTCTCAAGGACTTCGATTTCGTCGGCTTCGACAGGTCGGCATAAAGCTGCTTTGAGTCCAAACTCGATTCGTCCCGAATTGGAGTCGGCAGCTTGGAACATGTTTCTTCCCAAGGCTTGTGCTGCTTCGATGTAGACCGGATCGTTGAGCGTCACAAGAGCCTGCAGCGGCGTGTTGGTACGGACGCGACGAAGCGTGCAGACTTCGCGATTCGGGGCATCAAAGGCGCTCATGGAAGGATATGGATTCGAGCGACGCCATGTGGTGTACAGACCCCGGCGGTATCGATCATCACCAGCGCTGGTCGCCCAGTCGGTGCTTGAACCAAAGGCTGCCGAGAGCCCCATCGCAGGCTGCGGGGGCTTGACCGGTGGTCCATTCATTTTTCCGCTTAGGAGTCCAGAGACCGCCAAGGCTTGATCGCGAATCGTTTCCGCAGGGAGTCGGAACCTAGGCCCACGTGCTAGCAGCCTATTGTCCGGGTCGGCTTGAACCAACTCCTTGGATACCTTGGATGATTGACGATACGTGGCGCTTATGAGCATATTGCGTAGCAACTGCTTCATGTTCCAACCGCTTTCGACAAATTCAACGGCTAACCAATCAAGCAGTTCAGGGTGGCTTGGCAAATCTCCTTGCGAACCGAATTCCTCAGCGGTTGCCACAAGTCCTGTTCCAAAGAGTTGCTCCCAGTATCGGTTGACGGTCACTCGAGCCGTCAGTGGATTGTCTTTCGAGACGATCCACTTGGCTAAATCGAGCCTACTGCTGACTTGCTGCTGCCCCGCTTGGAATACCCCTGGGATCCCCGGTTTTACTTCCTCGCCGAGATCTTTATAGTTTCCGCGATACTGCAACTTGGTGATGCGTTGACGCTCCTTGGCCAATTCCCGAAGTATCGGTACTGTGGTGGTCGGTTTGAGTGAAGCCAATTCGGCTCTGGTGGCCTGCAATCGCTTGCGCACGTCCTCTAACTCAGGAGCTGTGGAACGATAATAGCTGGCCAGTGCTGCTTTCTGAGCCTCGGTGCGATCCGCTTGGGCTATTCGCAATAGATTCTGAACATCACCAGGAATCTTACCCCACTTAAGGATGGCCTCATCACCGGTCACCGACAATCGGAAACGACCGATGATATGGTTGACATGTTGCGATTGCTGGATCAGCGAGACTCGCAAGCGGCTTCCTTGGGGGATGTCGAGCGGTTCGGATGCGACCAAAGTGACTCGATTATCGCGTCCGTAGGAACCGGCAACTGCCCAGCCCTTGTTGGGATCGATTTTCTTGCTGACTAGATTCGATGCAACGAAATCATCCTGTTGAAAATCGGCAAAGGCCGCCGCAAATGCGATGCTACGCGATCCGTCGACATTCCAGTGGACGTCGGGCTTGGAGGTGTCCTCGATGGTTTTCTCCCAGAGGATCTTTTTATCTTCGCTGAGTACTTTCACGACTGCACCCTTGAGCCGCTGGGAGATTCCAGCCCCCCCATCGGTTCGATTCCAAACGGCGATCTTTTGGATCGATTGCGAGGATCCCAGGTCCACCTCCCACCATGGATCGTTTGCGTTGGAATCCGAGTGCGTGACCGAGTTGGCTTCGAAGTAGTTGCCGTTGGTATTGCCGTCGATAGCGCGAGCTGCTAGCCCCTCGAACGCGACACTGTTTTGGGACGCAACTCCTGACTTTGCGATGTTTTGACCATTGGCGTACACCTCGACTTCGGCTAGCGATAGTATCTTGTTGGTACCGGGTAACTCGACCCGAACATAGCGTCCTTTGAGATCCGTTCCTGCTGGGGGAAGCAAGGTTGCTCGCAGTTCGGTGAGTACGAAATTTCCGTTGTTCCAACCTGGTCCTCGGTTTGGTAATCGGTCGTCGGCGAGTGTTTCGAGGCTAACCGCAGCGATCTGCGATACACCTGCGGTCTTGATATTGGACAGATCCAGATCGACATGAAAATTGTCTTTTCCCGCACCCGATGCGCTTTGAACGATGTCGGTAGCCGGGTCGATGGTCATCGTTACTCCCGCCTCGCTAACGGCCGATGTTACTTTGGGAATCGACCAAGCTGGTTGGCCTGGCAAGCTCGTTTCCCAGGTTTTCAGCGATGCATCCAGTTCGGGCGTCATCGTATCGAGAATCTTGGCATCTGCTGCGATTTGTTCTCCCAGCATACTTCGGCGTTTGAGTTGCTCTTCGGTCCAAAACTCATACAACGGAGATTCGTCGCCTCGGTCGGCATCTTCGGTGTTGTTGAAAATGGCAAAGGACTGGAAATACTCGGTTTGAGTGATCGGATCGTACTTGTGGGTATGGCACTGGGCACAGGCCATGGTTGTCCCCATCCACACGGCATAGGTCGTATTTACCCGATCCACGACAGCCACATTGCGAAACTCTTCATCGTTGGTTCCACCTTCATTGTTGGTCAGGGTGTTGCGATGAAATGCCGTTGCGATGATTTGCTCGGCAGAGGGACTGGGCAACAGATCACCAGCCAATTGCTCGATGGTGAATTGATCGAAGGGCAAATTGCGATTGAAAGCACCGATCACATAGTCGCGATAGGCCCAAATGGTTCGAGCCGGATCGTCGGCGTAACCTGAAGAGTCGGCATAGCGGGCCATATCGAGCCACATTCTTGCCCAGTGCTCCCCGTACGACGATTTGGCAAGAAAGCGATCCACCATGGTCTCATAAGCATCGTTGGTGGTGTCAGCGATGAACTGCTGGACCTCCTGTGGCGTTGGCGGCAAACCGGTCACATCCAGAGCGACACGGCGAATCAGCGCATAACGATCGGCTTGGAACTGAGGCACGAGTCCTTCTTTCCTCAAGCGTTCCAATACAAAGTGGTCCAATGGAACCTTGACCCACTGTTTTTCCTGGTCGTTGGTCAACTCCGGAAGGACCGGCTTACTGGGTAAACCATACGACCAATGGATTGCATAAGGAGCATTGTCGCGAACCCAGCGTTCCAGCAGTTCGATTTCCGTATCGGTGAGTTTAAGCCCAGATTCTGGCGGCGGCATCACGGTGGAAGCATCTTGCGACTTGATGCGCAAGATCAGCTCACTGTCTTGCGGCTTACCTGGCACAACGGCAACATGACCATCGAGGTCTTCGGCGATCCCTTCGGGGGTGTCCAGTCGCAGACCGGATTTTCCACCACCTTTGCGCTCGTCCTGGTCCGGACCGTGGCAGCGAAAGCAGCGGTTTGATAGGATCGGTCTGATATCCCGGTTAAAGTCCAGGGGCTTTGTTTCAAGCCCTTGTGCAGAGACGATCGATGCAGGCAGAATCGAAGCGATCACCGCTAGCAACGCAATGGCTAAGACATTGGTTCGATGCATATCAGTGTAAGGGGGAGGGGTGAATCGGTAGGAAGGGCAAGCAACCCATGGGGTCGTCTCGACCTGCCAATTATAGCATGCAAACGCTGATCCGATCTACTTGAATTGCAGACTATTGACTTACCCTCGGGAGCTTTTCTAGATCGGTTACTTTTTCAAACCGATGCACAGGACGTCTTTATCGTCTCGCAGGTATCCATAGCCGTTTGCGATCGTTAGTGCTTGCCGATTCTTTTCCAGGAGTTCGACTCGGCTGAGCTCCTGCATTCCCTTGCTGTCTGCTCGGGCGATCACCAACTCGCCTTCGATGGTCGTGATCCAAAATTTGCCATCGGCATAAACCACATTCCCCTTACCAAAACGACTCTTCTGCCAAACAGGTTTGCCTGTCTTGGCTTCGATGCAGGAAAAATGGCTCACTGGCCCTGCCGCTCCGACGTTGTCAAAACCATACAGATGATCGTCCAAGAGAATCGATGTTTGCCACTCGTTTCGCATGACACTTTTTGAATCGAGCGATTTCCAACGCTCAGAGACTGAATAAGTCCCGCCTTGTTTCTTGATATCCAGAAGAACCGCTCCATGGTTTTCCCCAGAGGAAATGAATACCCCACCATCGATCCAAACAGGGCTCGCTGTGTTGCAACCATAATCGGTTTCGAACGGATAGCTCCACAAGACTTTGCCGGTGTCGGGTTCAATCCCCACAAGTGCAGTTCCACCAAAACTAACCACCTGCTTGCTGCCGGCGATGTCCATCAAAACCGGCGAGGAATAGCCTGCATGACCCGCCCCGCTTTTCCATAGCAATCGACCATCGCTTATGGCCAGCGCAACGACCATCGCATCCTCTGCACCAACTTGCACCACGACCCGATCATCGATCACAAGCGGTGAACAGGACATACCATACTCCGATGGCTTGGCAGACAACTCCAGCATAAGGTCTTTACGCCAAAGCTCCTTGCCCGTTGCAAGCTCAACGACCGAAAGTATTCCTTCGCCCGAATAACCGATCACTTGGTTGCCTGCGATGGTGGGAGTAGCCCTAGGACCATCTCCCATGGGGTTCTTGTAAGCTGGTCCCATCGGTGACTTCCATCGAATCTTCCCTGTCGAAGCATCCAAGGCCACGAGCCACTGCTTGCCATCGGCATTCCAACTCGTGACTGCAATCTCACCTTGGACAACCACAGCCGACATTCCGACCCCACCTGCAACCCGCCAACGTACCGACGGTCCACCTGCCGGGAATGCTTCAATGAGCGATGCTTCGGCGGACTTGCCGTTTCTGTTTTTACCCAGAAACGCTGGCCAATCTTCCGCATGCGCCCGGGGAACGCCTGCTACGAAAGGCACAAGGAGGATCGCAAGTGAGTGAATGAAGCGGAGGTTCATGATTGTTCCTTCCAACGATATAGTGGTTGCTCTATAAGACACCAAGGGCTTTCAAAACTCTTGGTTTTATCGTACTGAGAACCGGTTCGCCATAGCTTGCCAAACTTCCGACAAGAAACGAAGCATCAATTAGCAGTCGCATCGAGTATCTTAAGCGACTACGATGATTGCTCGCGGCTTGTTGTGGCTTGGTCTGGACTCAAGCCCAAAGACGACCCAGAAATCTCCATTCGAACTCCTGGCCATTCGAACTCCTGGCCATTCGAACTCCTGGCCATTCGAACTCCTGGATAGTGCCCATCATGAAATCCTTTGTCAAACACCCTAGATTCATTTCCCTGCTTGCATCGATCGGAATGCTTGGGCTATCCATCCAGGGTTCCCAAGCCGACGATTGGCCTCAGTGGAGAGGGCCCAGTCGCGACGGCCTCTGGAAGGAAACCGGTATCGTCGATGAACTTCCCCAAGGGCAATTGCCATATACTTGGTCTGTAGAAATCGGACCTGGATACTCCGGGCCCACCGTTTGGCAAGGACACGTCTATGTGATGGATAGACAGCCCAAGGACCGCGACGCAACCGAACGGATTCATTGCTTGGATTCCAAAACAGGAAAACCCCTTTGGGTTCTTGAGTATCCAGCCGAATATCGAATCAGCTACACCGCAGGTCCACGCGCCAGTGTGACGATCGATCAAGGAAAAGCTTACTGCGTTGGAGCCATGGGCCATTTCCATTGCTTGGATGCCACCACCGGTGAAGTTCTTTGGAAAAAAGACCTTCAAAAAGAATACGAAATCCAAATGCCAATCTGGGGAATTGCCGCATCCCCACTGATCTACCAGAACCTTGTCATCCAGCAAGTCTGCGGTGCTGGCGATGCATGCATGGTCGCCTTTGATAAACTCAGCGGAAAAGAAATCTGGCGAGCCCTGAAAGATCGTGGCGCCTATGCTTCCCCGATTCTGATTCGCCAAGCCGACCAAGATGTGCTTGTATGCTGGACTGGCGATAGCCTATCAGGCCTGAATCCCAAGACCGGTGCTGTTGTTTGGGGACATCCATTTCCACCTTCTCGAATGCCTATCGGTGTCGGTGATCCAGTGGTGTCTGGGGAACAGCTTTTTGTGTCGTCCTTTTACGACGGCTCCCTGATGGTCCGTGTCCCAAAAGACAAAGCCACATCGGAAGTGATCTGGCGTGCCGTTGGACCCGACGAACAGCATACCAAGAGTCTTCATGCGATGATCGGAACCAGCATTGTCGACGAGGACCTTGTATTTGGTACCGATAGCTACGGAGAATTCCGTTGCTTGGATGCCAAAACAGGGGATCGGATTTGGGAAGACAACACAGCCGTCCCTCGCGCTCGCTGGGCGACGATCCACATGGTTCGCCAAGCCGACCGCGTCTGGATGTTCAACGAACGGGGTGAATTGATGATTACCAAACTTTCCAAGCAGGGACTACAGATCCTGTCGCGAAGCAAGCTGATTGAACCGACTCGCGATCAACTAGGACAGCGAGGTGGCGTTTGCTGGTCCCATCCTGCCTTCGCCGAAAAAAGCATCTTTGCTCGAAACGATAAACAACTGGTGCGAGTCTCATTGGAAGCAAGCAGTACACAAGGCAACCAGTAACTACGGCCCCCCAGCAACTACAAAAGATTCTCGCTCAGAGTCCACTGAGTCGCTTGCTACTTGCTTGCCGACGGAGTTGGAGTTTTCTCAAGTCCTTGCTTGCCAAGCGCTCGATAGTAAGCCCGAATCGCCTCTCCGAATTCCGGGTCCAGAAACTCTCGCTTCCCTTCAATCACTTGCTCGGCACGCTGCTCTCGCAGTTTCCCCCACTGAATCCCTTTGTCGATCATTACGTTGGGCAACGCTGAATTGCCAACCGGTTGACCTTCGGTCCGTCCCATATCATCAGGCTCAGAGGAACTCTCACTCGATGGCTTCTTGGCACTCTGACTACGCTGTTTGGCAGCATTTCTGTTAGCCAATCGCTGGCTCTGCAGTTGCGAAGCGATCTGATTGGCGGCATCCGCAAGCGCCTTGTCCGAACCGGATTTCTGTGAATTCGACGGATTGGAATCCTGAGGTTGGCCATCTTGCTGACTGTTGGGCTGGCCTTGCGGATTTGCTTGGGCATTCTGAGCATTCTGCGCATTGTTGTCTTGGGAATTCGGCGAGTTCGCTTTCTGCGATCCATCGGAATTAGCCAACTGCTCAGCAGCTAACTGCGAGTCCAGCGAATCTAACAACCTTGCCAGCTCTTTGGCCGATTGCGGGATCGCTTGGCTTAGAGTGCCTTGTGGCTGGGTGCCTTGTGGCTGGGTGCCTTGTGGCTGTTCCATGGCTGACGAAATTCCAGAGAGTTCATTGGCCTGCTGAGCCAAACTCTGCTGCGCCTGGTTCAATGCGGCCAAGGTTGCTTCCGCATTGGGAGCTCTTTGTGGTTGGGGTGAACCGTTTTGACGAGCCTGCTGCAACTGATTGTTGATCTGATCCTTGGCCTGTTTGGCTGCCTGATCGATCTGATCCGATGCTCGATCGACGGTTCCCTTGACTTGTTGTTGGACTTGTTGTGCCTGCTGATTCAGCTGCTGACTTCCTTTTTGATTGTTGAGTCTCTCTTCATGCCTTGCGCTTCTTGCCAATTGATCGGCGACTTGATCGACCGTCTGCTCGACCCCTTGCTGAGTGGGTTCACCTTGCGCGAGCGCCTCGGCGGTAGGGGAGCGTTGGGGTGGTTGATTGACTTGACCTTGCAATCCTTGCAATTGGTTATTGAGTTGATCGAGTTGCTCTTTGGCTGCGTTGATTTGTTCGCGAGCTAAAGCGGCCATCGGATTAGGAGTGTCCAAGTTCGCACGTTGGGCTTGTTCGGTCCGCTGCTCCTGTTGCTTGGCGTTGTTGGCGATCTCCTGAGCAGCTTGAGCAAGTTGTTTTGCGGCGTTGGCTCGCTGCATCGCTTGGAAAGTTTCTCGGGTTTTCTGATCCATCTGTGCCTGCAATCCTGCATCCTCTGGCTTGTTTTGCAATGCTTCCAACGTCTTGTTGCGTTCGTTGTTTTTCTGCTGAAGCTCCTTGTCTCGGTTTTCAGATTCTTTGGCAAGTTGATTGGCGAGTTGTTCACGTCTTCGGGACATGTCCTTGGTCTGTCGGATCTGGTCGTCGCGCATGAGAGACTGGGACGATTGGGCTTCGGTCAGCTGAGCTTGCCGTTGCTTGTCTTCTTTAAAGTTGTTTTGGTCGACGAGTTGATTGAGGTTTGGGTTCATCGCTCCGAGTTGTTGCTGAGCTTTTTGAACCTCTTTGACCAGTTGGTCGGTTTTCTCTTGGAGCGACTTTTGCGAAGCGTTCGGATCGGCCGATTGTGCCTGCCTGGCTGCGTTTACAAGGGCGTTGCTAACAGCCGCGACGTCCTTGCGGAGCTCTTGCTGATTGATGCGTTGGATAGGCGTTTGAGCCTTGTTAAGCACACTGGCTGCAAGGTTCTCAGCATTCTGCGCCAAGGCCTTCAACTGCTGGGCTTGAACTGCCTTGGAGTCCATGGTTTGGGCATCCGAGTTCTCAAGTTGCTGCGCTAGATTGGATTCGCGTTGGGAGGCGTTTTGGAGTTCTGCGGCTGCATCGCGAACGGTCTGCTTGGAGATGTCGGACAACTCGTTTTGCATCGGTTGGTTGCGGCGTAGTTCTGCTTCCAAGAGTTTGAGTAATTCTTCGGGAGAGTTCTTTGCCAGTTCGCTTAGCTGATCAGCTTTCTGGTAATTGTCCAGCAAATCCTTGGCCTGTGCGAGCATGTCGGCATTTTGATCCTTGCTGGGTGGCTGAGATTCAGAATTGTTTTGGGGGTTCGACGGAGCCTCTGGCAGATTGGGTTGCAGTTGGGACCGCGAGGCGTCTGCGGCTGCCAAGTTGCTAGGTTGGGGGTTGGCAAGGGCTTCTTCGACACGTTCAAAGTGCTTTGCGATGGTTTCGAAAGTTTCGGCAGCTTGCTGTTGCTTTTGAGCCGCTTCTTGGGCTGCTTTGGCAACGGCATTTGCATCCTGCGAATTATTCTGAGCATCGAGCAACTGCTGGTTGGCCTGTGCCATCGGCTCTTGAACTTGATCGATCATATTCAAAGCGCGGTCGGAGTCTTTGGCTGCTTGCAACTGAGCGGCATTGAGAATGTCTTGCTTGGTCGCCATTTCCAGAAGAGCTTCCTGCAATTTCCCGATGCTTTGATCGACTTGTTCTTGCTCTTTGGCATTCTCTTGGGGCGACGTCTCTGGGTTTGTGGTTTTCTCCTGAAGTTCTTTGGTCTTTTGCGCGGCGAGCTGAGCGAGTTTAGAAACCGAGGGCGAAAATTGCGCGAGCAATTTTCTAGCAGCTTCGATCGTCGGCTGGGCCTCTGCAACAATGGCGTCGAAATCGCCGAGTAGCTCCTGCAATTCTGGAGCAGCATTGAGCATGGTTTCATTGTTTGCTGACCGCCGAGGATCCAATTTTTGGCGGATTGAATTGGCGATTGTCCCCCAGCGAAGCGCATTGAGTTTATCCGCGATGGGTCCTGGATAACCCGATTCTTTCATCCATGCGTGGGTCAAATCGCATCGATGGTTCATGCTGTCCCATTGCCTCAGGTGGCTCAATTTGCCTTCGGCGGTTTGCCAATCGTATTGTTCTTGCTTTCGAAGGGTATCGAGCACCAACCGCATGTCTTGCAATTCGTGCGCGGCTTCAAGAACTCGATAGGCTTGGGCGATCGACTTAAGGTCGTCTCGCATTTGAGTCCATTGTCCAGTCCCGGTAGGCAGATCCAACCAGTTCTCCACGAGGGTCGACCAGGCTCGACTGGCCAATCCCATGTCGCTTGGAAAGAGGGGGTCGACAGGTTTTCTTTGTAGATGAAAGTCGCGGCGATCGGTGATTTGGTCCGAACCCGGTAGGGTATGCGTGGTCAGTTCATCTAGGGTGGCGGATCTCAAGCGACCGAGGACTTCGCTGTCTAGGCTCGTATCGCTGGCCCATTCGGCAGTTTTCGAGAGTGTGTCGAGTGTCCTTTGGAGTGAATTCCCGACCCCTGCGCCTCGGAGGATCAGATCCCGGCGGACATCTGAGATATTCCAAAGCAGTCCACCATCGAGGTTGAAAGCCCAATGCTGACCGTTGAGCTCCACGTGAGAACGTTCGATGCGTTGACGTAGTTGCGCGAGGGCCTGAGGCGTTGGTTCGGCTTGAGCCAAGTCGCGAATCTCTTGGCGACTTTGGTCGAGGAATCGGATCAAGTTTTTGGATTGATCCCGAAGGTTTTGTGCCAAGTACGGATCCATCTTGGAGGCAAGTTGCATCGAACCTTCGATGTATTGATCTGCGATCGTCTGCGTACGGGCTAGGCCCACAAAATCCAATTTGTCGGCTTTGGCGAGTTGGTTGCGCTGATGATCCCGCAGCACCATCAGATCCTTGGTCATCGCCGTAAGGTATTCGTGGCCAAGCAATTGCTTATAGATCTCACTGAGTCGAGCCGTGCTTCCTTCGGCATCATCCAGCGCTGCGATGGATCGATCGATCTGCTGCTGGAGTAACTGAGCGAGCTTGTCAGGTACCATGGCCCCCTTGCCCGCAACCTCCATAGGAGTCCAAGCTTCCACATTGGCTGCCAATGCGACCGACGTCGCATGCTCTCGCTGCAATTTCGAAACGGCACGAAGTACAAACTCTGTTTCGCTCTGATCGAGTGGACGTGGCAATTTCGAAACCAACTGAGTTGCTAGAGCTCGTATCCGATCCGATAGCTTGATCCACTCCGAAGTAAACTCCTTTAACTCTTGCGAAATATTTCGTCGGGTAGGCTCATCGAGTTTTGGGTCCTTGAGCTGGAGCATCTTGGGTCGCACAACGGCTCGCTGGGTGCGGACTAGATCTGCGAGTTTTTGGAGGTCTGGCCCTAGCACGGATCGAAAGTACAAAGCTTGGTGTCGATTCCGATCGAAATCTTCGGATGCCAAACTCAGTTGGATTGGAATGGAATAACCGACATGGCCTGCTGAGTCCGTAGCAGCCATACGCACTGCGATGACATCACCAGAGCTGAGCGACTCCGAGAGCAAATCCCAGCTCCAAAGAGCTGTTGATCGTGTGGGATCGGCGATGCTGTCCAACGGGGTCCAAGTCACCAGCCCGCTCAAGAAGCTAGCTTGTTTGTCGCTTGCCTTGGTCAACTCTGCGGGAAGATTGAGGGATTTGTAGGGTTGACGATTTACTGAGATCTCTTGACGCAGCGAAGCGTTGGGTAGATCGTCTGCGACGGCTGCAGCGAGCTTGACAAATTCGTGGGGTGAAACGATCCACATTTGGTTGGGGCTAGGCATCGCTTCCATGAGCGTTTGATCACCGACCATCCAAGAAACGTTTGGCGATTGGTCGTCGATCACATCGATTTCATAGAAGGGGCTGAAGGTGTTTTCAATTGGAGCTTCGGCTCCGGAAACTTCAGCAACAAGTTTCACTTGGTATCGCAGGTCTCTTTCAGCCGGGACATCGATGATCCATCTCTTGGACGGGTTGTCATAGTGCATCGGTAGCGTCTGTTTTTCTCCCGAGTCAAGATCATCGATACTCAAGCTTGCCGAGGTCAGAGGCATTGAGGGTTCAATCGCGATTTGCAGCTTCGAGCCACTGAGCAATCTCGCATCGCCTCGATCGCTGGAACGACTGGCTTTTGGGACTTTGGTGTATTCGGGAAAATCGATGATTTGATGGAATCGAGCAACTTTGGGGCGTGGGGTTGTGGTGAGTTTTCGATAAGCGCTGACCGCATCGCCTGAGACGAATCTGTATTCAAGAGCTTCATTGCTCAGAGCCACCGCTGTAGCAAACATTAGCGGTTCGTGTTGAACGAGGTTCATCGGTAATCGCTCGGGAGTTGCGTAGCGTCCTTTGGATGCGAGCCGTGTTTCCAAATAAGCATCTTGCGTAGGGGCTCCTTGGACCTGGATCTCGAACGAAACGCTTTGGTTCTCGGGAACAGTCGATGGGCTTTGCGCTGGACTCAGGACTAGGATTTTGGACTTTGACGGCCTTTGAATGTCCATGAACGGCAAAAATGCTCGCGCAAAGCGGGTTGGCATCTCCATACCTGGCAAACCGCATAAAGCGATTACAAATCCAATTGCGCCAAGGGCAGAGAGAACGACTCGGCGAACCAGGGACCAAGGAAGCATCTTTGGAATCGAAAGTCCTTGAAGTTGCTTGGCGACATTGCGTTGTATGGCCGCGAGGAACTCAGGACTGAAGTGCCTTTTTTCGATCGGCGTGCGATCGAGCTCCAGGGCCGAAAGGAGACTCTCATTGAGTTCGGGGCTTGCATGTTCAACATGCTTTGCCAACTGAATCGGATCCTCTTTGCGCCACCATCGCGCGATCCCGTACCATAGTCCGACTCCGATGCTCAAGGCGTACATGCCAAGACTCAGCGCATAGCGAGTGGGATCATCAATCATGCGCAGTGTATCGAGCAGGACGATGATCGATGCGCAGGCGATCATGCACAAGATGGCGACAGAAAGACCTTGCACCAACAAGACCAAAGCCTGTCTGATTCCAAACTTACGCACCCAAGCATGGATTTCCTGCCGATGGGTATCGGGAATATTGGAGGTGGCCCCAGAACGATTGGCTCCTGGTTGATCAATGCCAGAGATGGTTGTACTCATTAGATTAACCCTGCACGTTTCCTTAAGTACCATTCGATGGCCAAGAGTGTCATCACGGCGAAAAACCATGGATAACTCTGCCACAACAACGTCCTAGATTGCTCGATTTTACCGGTTCTGAGCCCCCGCAATGACTCGTTGACTCGATCGGCTTGCGATTGGTCGTAGTATTTACCCCCGGTGGTTTTTGCGATTTGCTCCAGAAGCGATCGATTGGAAGCCAGCACCTCCATCTCCAAATCCGCAGGAGGATGGACCAAAAATTCCGTTTCCAAATCAAGCGCTTCGGTCGGCATCCCGGGGACTTCCAAACGGACTTGGTAGCGTCCTGAAAGCAATCCCGTAGCAAGTCCCGTGACCATACCTGTGCCTTCGGCCTCTTCGACAAGCGGCATCGATTGGATCCTGACTCCATTTTGCTCGATGACGGCCAAGGCTTTGGCACCCGATAGTGGTTCCTGCTGAGCATTTCTGAGACGAGCTCGGATCGGTATTGGTTTACCAAAATCGTACACTCTGTCCCCGGCGTCCAGACCTACATAATCGTTCTGAATCGCATACGGTGGTTGCATGCACCACTGGGCAAGTTGGTTCCAGAAGCGTTGGTGATACAAATCCGCGACGTTGTATCGCCATCTCCAGGTTTCATCGTTGGCCACGTACACGACTCGACCTTGACCGCTGCGCCGAGTGACGATCATCGGATACTGTTGGTTATCGCTTTTTCCGCTGACCATCACTTGCGCACCTGGCGCGCTGCGCACCCGTCGGGCGGTTCTGGGGGCGGGGAAAGCTTCCCAAAGACGTCGGTTCTCAAGGGTGTCTTGTTCAAAGGCAAATGCCCTTTGCTCGACGGCATCGAGTTCCAAGTTGAGCGAAGCGACTGTCAAGGGTGCTGTTTCATTGTCGATGAACGAAACCGGTAGCCAGTCGACTTCTTTGTTTGAGAGAACCCCCAGGGGTTTGTCACGACCGCTATCGATGAGGATCAACCCTCCACCTAGATCGGCGATGTAATCGGCAAGCCATCGAAGCTGCGTGTCATTGATCCCTGAGAGGCTATCGGCGGCCATGACAATCAGATCCAGTTCGATCAGATCTTCACGCGTTTTCGGAAACGGATTCGACTGGTATTCATCGGGCCCGAGGATGGATTTAAGATCCCAGGCGCTATCGCGACCAAAGGCGTTTTTTACATACCGGGATTCCCAACGACCTCGCTGGTCCATCACCAAGACTCGGTTCTTTCGAATGATACCCCAGAGCGATGAATCAAACGTATCATTGATTTGCGAGGCATTTTGGCCGTCATAAATCACTTCGAATTGCAGATCCAGCGGCGTGGCCTTGGATCGCGATGCGGATTCCTGGCTAGAAAACAACTTCTCTCCAGGAATTCGATACTCGATGGTTCGACTGGCGGCCCCATCGGATTCCAGCGTTTTGCTCCAAAGGACTTGCCCTTGGGCCCCTGATCGAATTTCGATGCGGTATTGACGACCCGCTGGAATCCGTTGTTTGATCGTCGCTGTGCCTTGGAAGGAATCGGATCGAAACAAACTCCGCGAATGCTCGACGGCCAAGATCCCAAGGTCGTTGGGCTCTGCCTCTTGTCCATAGCCGATCGCAAACACCGGAATTGAGGCTTGTGCAAAACGCTCTGCCACCGAACTTGGCGATTCCCCAGAATTGCTCTGCCCATCGGACAGCAGAAGAACGGCTGAATAGGGCCTCTGGGATGCAGTCGAGGGTTCACTCAGGCTCGTTGCGCTGCTGCCCGAGCGGATCACCCCCGATAGCGCTTCTCCTATTGCCGTTTTCGTACCGCTTGGTGAAAGCTCCAAGCGTGTCGGTTTGGTGGAGCGATCCACGATGGAATCCCACGTGGATTGTTTGGTGGTTGGTTCGCTTCCACTGTTTTCGTCGGAAAAAGGAAAGAGTCTTAGGTGAAACTCCGTGCGCTGCTTGTCGAGCCATCCGAGCTCTTTCTCCGAAGTGCTGTTTAGCCACTGCATGGCACGCTCAAGTCGACTGCTTTGCTCTGTCTCGGAATCCTTGAGCTCCATGCTTGCGGAGGTATCGACGAGCACTGCGATGCGGCTGAGTTCGCCGGAGACCCACTCTCGCACCCAAGCCGGACCAGCGAGCATCCATAGCATTGCCCCCAAGGCGAGGGCTCGAAGTGTCGGTAATAGCCAATGGAATGGGGCCCGTGCGTATTTAGACTCCTTGAAATACCACCACCAAACCAATCCCATGAGTGCAAGCGACAGCGGAATCATCAGCCAAACTGGCAGCAGTCCGTTGAATTCGAATCGATTCATGCCGCACCTCGTCTTCCCAAAGAATCAGCCGTGCTTGGAACCGATGCTGCCTTGGAACTAGAGGTCCTAGGTGAGAGAGACTGCTGAAGAAACATTTCTGCAAAAAACATGACCAGCAGCCCAAGCCAAAACCAAGTCCATAGTTCTTTGCCGGTGGAGTTGGACCGTTCTTGATCTAGCCAATGATCTGCATCGCCATGGACGCCTGCCGATGCGGATTTGGCAATCGAATCGAGTTCCTCTGGAGCCAGCAGTGTCGGGGTGAGTTCCTGCTTGCGATCGTTGACCGATAACGAAAAACCATGATACCAACGCTTATCTCCCGACATCGCTTGACCAATCCCTTCTAATCTTGCACTACCTAGTTGGATCGGTTTATTGGGTTCACGGAGCGGGGATGCTTCCGCGTCCACTTCTTGAGTTGCTAACCCTGGTAGCTGAACGGAAATCTTGTTCGCATCGGGCTTAAGCAGATCCGCATGGTTTTCGACCCAAGTTTCTCCCAAGGGAGTTTCTTGCCAACCCGAAGGCCAGCGAAGCGAGGTCGTCATGATCCGTTGAACCAAGGGGAGGAAGACCGGCAGGGCTGGTAGGTTGCTGTCATCGTCGTCGCAACTGCTGGTCATCCAAAAACAACGTCCTGCTCCCAAGGGCAGACTGAGCAAGAATGGTTGATCATCTTCAAAGGCGACGGAAACAACGGGTGAAACATCCGCCGATTGGTCCAGTTGGATGCTATGGCGTGCGTTGAAGCGGGCAGAGCTGAGTGAGTCCAGCGATGCTTTGGATAATTCAAAAGCGGGGCTGGCCGTGGGTTTGATCGATCCTTCCCAGGGGCTTCGAGCGCTTAAAGTTCCAATTCGCAGACCACCCTGGGCGATGCTCTCCCAAGCGTTGATCTTGTCGATTTGAACTTTGTCACCCAAGCAAAACAGCAGTCCGCCCCCTCGTTCGCAGAAGGCTCGTAGCCACTTTCTCTGGTCTGGATTCAAGTCAGCAACATTGCAACAAACGACGGCTTGCACCTCTTTGAGCATCGCTTCGTTCCAAGCGCCCGGATCGATGACCGAAGTGGTAAATAGATCCCCTGGTTCCCCTCGTAGCAGTGAGAAAGGGGTCAGAGCCAAGCGTAGAAAGTCCGATTCGCTTTGCATGGCTTCGCGTTTGCGATCTCCATCGATGATCAGGACTTTGGCGGGCTCTCGAACTCGGATCGCTTTGGTGATCGTGTGATCCAGCGGATTGTCGTCTTGGTGATCTGCGAAAACTTCAATGAGCGCGTCCTCTGCTTTGGTCGGAGACCAAGCAAACCGGACGCTCGTGGTGGAATTAGCACCGATCGATACGGTTTGCCGCTCGATTTCTTTGAGTCCTTCCATCAACACCACAGGAACCACAGCGGGCTCTTGCGAGTCATTCTGAAGCGACGCAATGATCGCCATCTTTCCTTGCGGCGCAACTTGGGAGGGGATCGACTCGACCCAGAGCATCGATACGTTAGATTGGTTGGTGCCAGCAACGCTGGGAGTTGCTTTCAGGAAACTCCATCCAATTGGAACGCTGCGATTAGACAACTGCTTGGCAATGTCTTGCGAAAGGTCCTGCTGAGCGGATTTCCATTCCGAAGCTTGGAAATCCGAAACCAGGAGCAGATGACGCCGAGGGTTGGAGCTTTTGTCGAGCCAATTGGCTGCTTCGCGAGTCCCTTGAGCCAGATCGAGTCTGCCGGACGTTTCGCTTCGGTCGTTGAGTGACATCAGGCGTTTTGCAAGTTCGCTGGGCTGATGCTGGTCCCAGATCTCGATAGGTTTTCCACCCAGGAGGACCGCTGCGTCAGATCCTGCGGGCAAGTCTTCGAGAATCTTCTGGATTTCCATGATGGCTTGCTGGAGTCGAGTTCTCTTTTCACCCACACGACCTGCTGGTTGGTGGAGGCTCTGCATCGAAAGAGAATCATCTAGCAGAACAGCAAGACTCATCGGAGTCGAGCCCGAGTTGTCTTTCCAAGACTGAAGCAGCGGTCTTGCCATCGCAAGTGCAAGCAGTATCGGGATCAGGCATCGAATCAGCAGCAGCAAGAGTTGTTTCCACTGGACGCGTCGGGAGTTTACTTTCACCGACGAATCCAGAAACTGCATCGCCCCCCAATCGATCGTCAGATATCTACTGCGGTTGAGCAGGTGGATGATCAGCGGGACGGTAAAGGCTGTGGCACCGAATGCCAGCAGCGCGTTGAGAAACGTCATGCTTGCCCCCGATGCGCGATGTAAGTTGCCAATACCGAGCTAAATGGCTCCGACGTTCGGATCGGGATCCAGTCGATGCGATTCTGTTTGCAACCGTTGCGGATTGCGTCTTGATGGGCATTGAAATTGGATAAATAGGTTTGCCGTAACGAGATCGGGTCCACCAGCAACTGCTGCTCCTTGAGTTCCAAGGAGCGAAAGAGTGTCCTGTTCTGAAAAGGAAAATCAACTTCGTCATCATCCATGATCTGAAAGAGCAAAATCTCTTGATAGTTGGCTCGAAGCATCGAAAGGCTCTTGAACAGAGTCTCTGGATTCCCAAAGCAATCCGACAAGACTATCACAAAGCCACGCTTTCGACAGATGCTCAGCAACTGATGCAAGACCGTTCCAAGATCGGTCTCTCCTTGGCAAGTCGATCCGGCAAGGGTTTCTGTGCAAACTCTCAAATGGTTGGGACGCGAACGTGGTGGGATATGCTTGCGTATTGCGGTATCGAACGTGACCAGTCCCACAGAGTCTTGCTGAGAGACAAGCAAATAAGCCAAACAGGAGGCCAGGCGAATCGCGTAATCATGCTTAGTCAGTTGCTTGGACCGAGATCCGCTGTAGTTCATCGAACCACTCTGATCGACGACCAAGGTGGCTCGGACATTGGTTTCATCTTCGTACTGACGGATATAAAGGCGATCCGTTTTGCCAAAGAGCTTCCAATCGATCGAGCGGATCTCATCACCATGCACGTACGGTCGGTGCTCTTTGAAATCGACGCTGGCTCCGATATGCCGAGAGCGATGGATCCCTCCAGAAACACCTTCGACGACATCCCGAGCAAGCAGCTGCAGCGCAGAGACCTTCTCGATATCGGTGGGCTTGAGCCAACGGAACAGAGGATTCGAACTCACGTAGGATCTCGTCGAGTAGAAAACAAAGACGGCTGGCTCTCTGGAGTCAAAGCCGATCTATCAGGTGGGAATTAAGTCGCTTTATGATAACATCTTGCTGAGGGTATTTCGACAAAACTCACCCAAGGAGCCGGGAAAATTGCCCCTGTTGCACTCTAGGGTAACCCCAGCGAATCCAGATTAAGTCGATAGAGAATCTGGTTGTAATCGTATCGTGGAGTTGGATTCTGATTCGCTGAAAACGTCGTTGTGTAAGTCCCCTCGAAATAGAGAGTTCTGCCCGGATCGGTCCCAAACACAGGATGGATCATCGGGTTGTAGAAGGAATATTGATCGTGCGAAGCCACTTTGACGGCCTTGGTCCAGGGCCCTTCGAGGTTGCTTGATTCGATTGCGATCCAGCCCAAGTTATCGGAAACCAATTTCAGATGATGAACGGTTTGGATTTCCACAAGGGGGATGGGCCGTTTGGTTTGTTCATCGATGAACTGAATCCCGAATGGCTCTTGGGCTTGGACCTGCATGCACAAGGCTATCGCTGGCAATAACCAGACGATGGGGCTGGACATACCGGCGTTAAGTAGCCGAGTAAGGGTAGCCAAAGGTTTTCGCGACAGCTTCGTTGGTGACTTTTCCTCGGTGGACATTGAGTGCTTCTCGAAGCGGCTTGGAGGATAAGATGGCGGGTTCGATACCTTGTTGTGCAAGTTGTACGACCCATGGAAGGGTGACGTTGCAAAGAGCAAACGTGCTGGTACGGCCTACGGCTCCAGGCATATTGGTCACGCAGTAGTGGAGGACTTCATCGACGATGTAAGTCGGATTGCGGTGCGTGGTCGGTTTGCTGGTCTCGACACATCCGCCTTGATCGATCGCGACATCGATAATAACACTCCCAGGTTTCATGAGCTTGAGATCTTCACGGCGAACCAGATAAGGAGCTTTGGCACCCGGGATCAAAACCGAGCCGATGACCAGATCTGCAAGTTTGAGCTGTTCTCGGACGTTGTAGCGATCGGAGTAGATGACATTGACGTTCGGTGGCATGACGTCATCGAGGTAGCGCATACGGTCCAAGTTGACATCGAGGATGTTGACGTCGGCGCGGAAACCAGCGGCGATGCGAGCTGCGTTGGCACCGACGACTCCACCTCCTAAAACCGTGATGTGCGCAGGTGGCACTCCTGGGACCCCACCTAGAAGGATCCCTCGACCCATTTGAGGCTTTTCTAGGTACTTAGCACCTTCCTGGATACTCATTCGACCTGCGACTTCGCTCATCGGTGTGAGCAGGGGCAAACGACCTTGGGCGTCGCGCAGGGTCTCGTAGGCCAAGCATGTTGCTCCGGTATCGATCATGGCTTGGGTAAGCCCTCGATCGGCGGCAAAATGAAAATAGGTAAAAAGGGTTTGATTTTTTCGAATCAAAGGGAATTCAGCAGCTTGAGGCTCTTTGACTTTGACGATCAGGTCGGCTTGATCAAAGACTTCTTTGCCTGTTTTGACCAACATCGCTCCGGCTTGTTCGTAGGCTTCGTCTGCTAGACCAGACCCCAGCCCGGCTCCTTCTTGGACGATCACTGAGTGGCCGCGAGAAACAAGTTCTTCGACTCCCACGGGGAGCATTGCAACGCGATACTCATCTTCTTTGATTTCTTTTGGAACGCCGACGATCATGGGTGGGAGTGCTTCGGGGATGGAGTAAGATAGTATGCAGCTTTAAACGCCCTTTAGTGTACCGTTTTGGCAACCAGTCCGCCATCCAACCCCTCCGCGATCCCATCAGGATCTCCCCTGAGCCTCTCCCTTGCTGCCGAAGAATTGTCGCGATGCATGAGAACCAAACCACTTCCCAACTGAGCCCATCGGCGCAGAGACTTTCGCCTCCGAAAAGCTTCTTCGGGATTCTGTCCTATTTAGGCCCAGGATTGATCATCGCTGCGAGCATTGTTGGCAGTGGCGAGTTGATCGCCACAACGCTCACCGGGGCCCGTGGTGGACTGAGTTTGCTTTGGCTGATCATCTTGGGCTGTGTGGTCAAAGTCTTTGCGCAGATCGAAATTGGACGTTTTACGGTTTCGACCGGAGTGCCCACGCTCTCGGCCCTCAATACCGTTCCTGGACCGAAGGTCCGAGGTCGAGGCAACTGGCTGGTTTGGTACTGGTTCTTTATGTGGTTTTGTAGCATTGGCCAACTCGGAGGCATTGTTGGCAGTGTGGGCCAAGTCCTCTCGATCGTCCAACCGCTGACGACCCAAGGAGCCGATTACCGGACGATCGGCAACCTGGAAACTCAAATCAAACTCGCATCGGTCAAATCACGGTCTGCTACCGAGCAAGAAAAACAGGCGATGGCCCTGGAGGCTAAAACTTTTGAGAAGCAACTCGAAGACCTCAAACGCGATTACTTGGTCAAATACGCTTCGAGAACACAAAATGCTCAAAACCAAGAAGAGTTGGTTTCATCGATGAGCGTCGCTGGGCTACCAAGACCCATGGATGATCGTTATTGGGCCGTACCCGTTGCGATCATCACCGCGGCGCTTCTGTTCTACGGTGGCTATTCGCTGGTCCAATCGGCTTCCACAGCCATGGTGGCTGTCTTTACCTTAGTAACCCTTGCGACGGTCCTTGGATTGCAAGCCAAGCCGGATTGGTCGATCAGTGCCAGCGAATGGTTGCAGGGACTTTCTTTTGGCTTGCCTGAAGGTGACACATTCAAAGCGCTGACCACGGCGCTTGCCACCGTTGGGATCATCGGTGTAGGAGCCGCTGAGTTGATTCAATACCCCTACTGGTGTCTGGAAAAAGGGTACGCCAAACACACAGGTCCAGACGATGGTAGCAGCGCTTGGCTCGAAGGTGCCCGAGGCTGGCTCAAAGTGATGCACTACGACATCTGGGTCTCGATGCTAATTTACACCACAGCCACAATCGGCTTTTTTGTTTTAGGTGCAGGGATCCTGCATCGATCAGGGATTCAACCCGAGGAGTCGAAACTGATCCAGACACTCTCGGCCATGTACGAACCGGTGCTCGGTAGCTGGGCACCACCGATTTACTTGCTCGGTGCGTTCATGGTCCTGTACTCGACGTTCTATGTTGCCAATGCGAGCCATGCTCGGACATTTAGCGATGGACTCAGCGTACTGAACCTGATCTCTAGCGAGGAATCAACTCAGGCCAGGATGGTCAAAACCTTAAGTGCGCTTTTCCCGATGCTCTGCCTGCTGGTCTATTGGGTCTTACCAAGTCCAGCTTGGCTGGTCCTCATCAGCGGTTCGGCTCAAGCCGTCATGTTACCGATGCTGGGTTTTGCCGCTTTGTATTTTCGCTACTACAAAACGCGTCGTGAATTGCACGGTTCGAAATGGATCGAAATCGGGCTGTGGATCAGCGTGGCCCTACTGTTTGTGATCGGCCTGACGAACCTCTACTTGGAAGTACGCAAATTCTTCAAGTAGCTGCTTGGTGGCTATGGAGCCTCAGGTCTGCAACTGATGGAAAAAGACCTTGTCGCCAGGCAAGCTTGATTGGGCCAGTTCCATCAGATGCTCATGGTGGGTAAAGAAAATCACTTGAGTTTGATCCGAGAGCCTGACTAGTTGTTTTAACGTCTGGATCGATCGTTGATCGTCAAAGTGAACCAGGATATCATCGACGATCAATGGAATCGGCTCATGCACTGTATTCCATTGCTGCAGGCTGGCCAATCGCAGCGCCAAGTACAACTGGTCGCGGGTTCCGTCGCTCATCTGCTCGACGGACACCTCCGAGCCAGGACCATCCTCAGCTCGCTTGCCCACCAGCAAGTGCTTGCCGTCGTCATCGAGCGAGACCTCGATTCCTCGGAACCGACCCGATGTCATGTCGCGAAACGATTCACTGGCCAATTTTAAGATCGGATCTTCATTGGCCGATCGATAGCGATCAATACCTGCTGTCAACGCCGCAGACGCCAGCCTGAGTATCGCCAATTCCTGAACCGATTCTTCGATCAAAACACCTATGCCGCTTGCTTGACTTGCCAGCATCGATGCTTTACCTCCGGTATCGAGATTTTGATAATCCCGCTCCAGGCCGCTGCAATGCTTGATCGCTTCCTCGCACTCCTGATCGATTCGGCTGATCTGATCTTTTAAGTCCTGAATGCAAATCGTCAACTCATCGGCATCGGCCTTCTTTACCAGTTCGATGAATGGCTCGATTTCTCGGTTGTTGCACTCGTCTTGAAGTCGATCTCGCAGCTGCTTGCGATCCGAGTCAAGCAGATGGAATTGGCGTGAGTTTCGAGCCAGTTCCAGCAGTCGCTCCTGGGTGCCTGCCTCCGCAAGTTCGATCATTTCCTGCATTTGTCGTTCTAGATTTGCGTATTCCTCTTGCGCACTTTCCAATCGCTCGCGGGCCAAGTCTCTCAAGGGCTCGATCGAGGCACGGTTTGCTTGGTCCTTGGTTACCTGATTGCCGTAACGTTCCAAGAATCGCACCTTGGACTCGGTGCTGGATTGGGCTGCCAGTGGATCTACCGATTCGGGATTCTGGCTAGATAGCCATTCCCATGCAACCGCGACGGAGGCTTCATAGTGACGGACCTGTTGCTCGAACTGGTCGATGGCGGTTTGAATCGATTCCATCTGATCGGTCGTCAGCTGCAAGTCGCTGATTTGCTCGAGGATGATCTGGACCTCGACGGGCGTTGCCTTCGGGGGCAAGGCGATCGAAGCAAGTGCCTCCCACCATTGCTTTTTTAATTCCGCGAATTGATCCTCTAAGCCTTGCAATTCGTTGGAATGATCATTGTAATCCTGTTGATCGACTTGGCGTTGCTTGCGTACCGCTTCGGCCCTTCCCTGCTGCATACTCGCTTTCTGCAGCACCGATTCGGCGATCGCAATAAGCGTATCAAAACTCTCTTGATTCGACGGGTTTACACCGCATTCTTTGAGCCCTTGGATCAAACCTGAAGTCCCTTTTTCGATCGCCGACCGGATTTGCTCGATGCGATCTTTCTTGTCCAAAAGATCTTTTGCTTCGTGCTGCAAGTGCGAGACTGCCTGCACCCACTCGATTGCTTCGCCAGGCCCAGCGGCCGAGATCTTGTTTTCGTCTAGAAATCTCTTCCAATCGACCACGCTGACTTCGAGCTGGGACTCAAGCTGCTGGATTTCTTGCACCGATTCATCCATCAAAGCCTTCAACTCGTCGATCGACTCGTGCAACTGCTCATGCTGAGCGACCAATTCAGCTTGGTCGAGCAACTCGGCTGCGATTTCGTCCGCCGATTCCTTACTCAGCAAGTAGGCTTGCACCAATTCGGTCCAACGCTCGGTCGTGCCGGTGCGATGCTCGATGAGCAGGTCAAAGGCCTGGTCACGAGACTGTTTGCTTGACTCCCACTCCTGCTTACTTGGTATTCGGGACTTCTTGGTCTTGCGATCCAAATCGCGTTGCTTTGCCAAGTGCTTTTTGGCGTTGCTCTCGAGATCGCTTTTTGATTTCTCGATCGCTTCACGCATCTTGTCAAGTTCCTTGCCCCACCGATCGATGGTTGCCGGGCTGGCCAACGAGTACTGGACGAGCCCTTCGATGGACTGGACCGCGATGTTCCATCGCTGCATTCCATGTTCTATACGCTTGTGGACGCTTGCGCTGTGTTGCTCTAACTCTTCCAACTCCTGGATTCGGCTTGCCAATGGTCGAACCGCTTGCACTCTTTGGGCTAAAAGACCAAGAGACTGCGCGTCGATCTGTACATCCAGGGCATCGGCCTGTGGCTCAAGCCGTTTTTGAAGCTTCAGCAATCGGAGCTTGGCGTCGCTAATCTGCTTGTCAAAATCCTCGTACCGTTTAGCGAGTGTCTCAATCCACTTCTTTTGCGATGTGGGGATGGGTTGTGACTCCAGCCGAATGCGCAAGGACTCTATCGATCCGATCTGCTGCCATTTCTGCGAAGCTTGATTTGCAAGTTGTTCTCGCTGGATCTTAAGTCTAGGTAGCTCTTGGATCGCTTGCTGATACAAATCCAATCCCGAAGTCAGTTTATCAACGCGTTGGTCTTGTTGCTGGCACCATGGGTTCTGGGGTATCTGCTGCAGCTTGGTCTGGTAATTCTTGAGCTCAGCTTCGATGCCTTCGATACCGACGCGTTTCTGGCCCAATTTCTTGTGAACTTCTTGAACGCAGAGTTCGAGGTCTTCGGGGAGTCTGGACGTCTGGCCAAGCGCTTCGATCTCTCTGTTCCTTTCGAGATAATTTCGGACCACAGGTATCGATCGGCAGATACGCTCGGCTTCTAACAGTTTTCGCTTGAGGGTGTCTTTGTTGTTTTTGAGCTCCTGGATTTGCCCTCTGGCTTGTGCAAGCTGCGTGTCGATACGCCGCCACTGGTCCATCGATAGCGAGTTTTGCTTTTCCTGATCCTTGAGGCTTTTGTACTCTTTGAGCTTTTCAAACAGCTGGCCTTTGCGACCACTTTTGGCGTAGATCTCTTCGATCTTGGAATCCAGCCAAATCCTTTTTTGCTGTAGATTTGCGATCCCTGAGGCGCTTGAAAACAAGGCTTGGCCGGAATCCCCACCCCCTTGAACCAACTCCTGACCACCTTCCCTGAGGCTATAGTGATCCAATCCGAACATTCGCAAGAATTGATCCTGCGGAATCCTTGGTAAAAACTGATGCCAAAGTGAAAGTGGGACTTCATCGGAAGTCTCAGCATACGTCAGCGTGGCGGCTTTAGCCTTGCGACGAACGCAGGAAAGGAACTTGCCATCGCGATTCTCAAGAGTCGCGCCAACCCGCAAGGCTTTGTTTTCATGAAGGAAATTGTCGTCGGTGCGTTGTGGGAATCCAAACAGAAACGCAGTCAAGGCGCGCAGCGAGGTGCTCTTACCAGCTTCATTGGGACCATAGATCATGTGCAAGCCCAAGTTGCCCTGCGACAGATCGATGCTGCGGTTGGTGAAGTGACCAAAGGCGATTAAATCCAATTGCCGGATTCTCATCGGACCTCCTGGCTTTGACTTCCAAGCAACTCAAGCAATCGCTCTTTGGCCAGTTCGACCAAAGACGCTGAACCATCGAGGTACTGGTCCAACTGCTCTGCTCGCAGTTCCGCTGGCAATTTACCCCGCAAGTCCTCCATGTCGAACTGGATCTGCCGCAGATAGTCTGGATTGGCTTGGGCCTGATGAAGCACTTCCAAAATCGATTCGACCGCTTCCTCAGATAGACCCGGAGTCTGCTCGATCTGGCTGGGCAATCGTGTGTTGCATACCACCTTTTCAATCCAAACCCCATCGACCGACAAACCCGTTGCAACCGACTGGCACTCCTGCAAAATTCGCTCCCGCTCGATCCGTAGTTTGCGATGCAGTGGACTTTGCCCTACAAGCTCGATGCGGATCGCAAGCAAACGATCTTCGGAGTTGTCGATGGTCTGCTGCAACTTGCTCGAAAACAATCCTGGAAGATCGTCCAAATGGCTAATCGACTCAACATCAAGGCTGACTGTTTCCCATCGCAAGACATCCAATGGTTTGAATTGACTGTTGATCTTGGAATTATCTGAGACGCTGATCAGGTAGCACCCTTTGGCTCCGGTCTCTTTGGCATGTCGACCTTGGATGTTGCCCGGGAAGACGACCCAGGGATCTTCGCACAGGACTTCTCGTTTATGGATGTGTCCAAGAGCCCAGTAATCGTAACCTCGGGTTCGAAGGCCATCGATCGTGCATGGAGCATAGTTCTCATGGCCTTCGCGACCTGTGCAACTGGTATGCAAAAGACCGATGTTGAACCAGCCTGGAATCTTGGCTGGGTAACGCATCGAAAGATCCTCGGTGACCGCTTGGGTTGCGAAACTTTGACCGTGGATCGCCACCTCGATCGCTTCGATCCGCTGGGTGGTTGCCTGGCTGGACTCGAACATGTGCACGTTGTCTGGATAAGGCAGCGAGCGGGTCATTTTGTTTTCGGCATCGTGGTTGCCAGCGATCAGATAGACAGGGATTCGGCTATCGCGAAGCTTGGCCATCTGCTTGACAAAGAATTGTCCGGTAGCAAAGTCTTTCCAGTTTCCATCGAAAACATCACCCGCGATCAACAAGAAATCGACTTTTGAATCGACTGCCAGTTCGACGAGGTTCTCTAGCGCTCGCCGGGGTGCAGATCGCAATCGATCCGCAGGGGCTGAATCATGCCCGCGCAGACCCACCAAGGGACTATCCAGATGGATGTCAGCGGCGTGAATGAATCGAAACATAGCGGTTTTGTGACTAAGGCTTCGGGGCCGGTTGCTGTGTCTTCATGTAACCGATCAACGAAGCCAATTCGATATCGCTGATGAGTTCTTCGAAGTTCCCTGGCATCAAGGATAACTTGCTGATCTTTTCTTGCTCGATCTGGGTGCGAGGGACTCGCTGCGATTTACCCGCTTGGTCTATGATTTCCAGGGAGTTGTCGGTGCGATCGAGGATCAATCCCGAAATCGTTTCTCCATCCTCCATCAGTACGTTGGTGATTCGAAATGCTTCGTCCACATTTCGGTTGGGCCAGAGAATGTCTTCGCACAAACGATCGATGGTCCGAACCACAGCTCCGTCGAGCTGCGGTCCGATGACTTTACCTTGTCCTGAAAGCTGATGGCATGTAGCACAACGTTCCTGGAATACACGTTTTCCAACGTCCAAATCGACCATGGCCTTTCGGACCGCTTCGGCTTTGGCCTGCACAACCGTCGCCCGAGCCGTATCGCTTGGTCCCTCAGGTTTCAGATCGGCAAGTCGGTTTGCTGTTTCGGCTGGGAGTGACTCCCACCACGAAGCTGGCAAAATCCTCAGCGTGTCTTTAGACAATGCCCCGCGACGGATTAGGCTCTCGATGAGTTCATAAGAACTTCGATGCTTGGACCATCGCAAAACCAACTCTTCCTGAGCAGCGGCATTGGCTCGTTTCCCGAACGCCTCGGCCAGGCCTGCAAGTGTCTGGTTCGACCCCTGACTCCAATTCCATCCAAACCGCCACGGTTTGCCCTCCTTGGTTACCCCCGGTTTATCAAGCAAATCATCCAAGCCTCGCTGGACAATCAGCAAGACCAATTCCGAGAGCACCGAGTTTTCCTGCCCTTGCACCCATTGTTGCAAGTTCGCTTTACAGAACTGATCCAGCCTATCGGATTCCATGAGCTTTGTCCATTTGGCCATGAAGTCCGCTTTCTCGGAGGCGTTTTGGGCCACTACCGAAGCCCCAAAAATCTCAGCCATCTTGAGCAAGGCTTCGTATTGATCTCTCAAGCTTGATCGCATCAAACCCGATTCGGACACATCGGCAATCGCGATCCATGCATAGCTGTCTAACCCGCAGGAGTCGACGACTTCGATCCGAATCGCTTGACCTGAATATTCGCTAGTGTCGACTAAAACGAACTTGGCAATGTCGTTGCGAGGTGCATAAGTCCGATGCAATTCGGTCCATTCGCCTGTCTTGGGGTTGGCTAGTAGGACTCGGACGTAGTTTTCTTTGCGGTCTTTCTCGTCGGGTAATCCGTCATGGCCAGCAACCCAGAATGAGAGTTTTTCAGTAGCTACGAAGGTACCGCTTGTCCAAGTTCCGGTGTATCGTTCGGAGAGTCCTAGGCTGCTCCAGAAGGGAATTTTGTCGCTGGGTACTTGATCGGGCTTGGGGTGAGTGTTTGCTTGAAGCAAACGGGGTTCGATCGGCCAAGGCCGATGGTCTTTACCGCGAGCGGCCATCGAAGTCCACCCGTAGAGTTTGCTGTTTTGCTGGCTCGCTTGGGCCAACCATTGGTCCACGGCATCCCCGAGCGATTTCATTCCTAATTCAACGAGGATCTGGGAGAGTTTTCCATTGCGATTTTTCTGGGACTCTGCGATCAAGAGGATCTGCTGGGCCTTGGATAGCCGGTCGGGTACCATCAGATCCACCAAGGTCAAAACGCGCGGGATTTGGGATTCATCCACACTGGTTGCGACATCCAAAAGGGCTTGTTTAAGCCATCCGGTTTTAGGATCCAGTGCTGCTTGGTTGTTGGCTAGTTTGGTGGAGGCCTTGACGATCAACTCCAGTGACCACGAGGCGGCCTTGGGGTGACGTACCGCTTGGAGGACTTTGAGCAAGTCCTTGGTTCGCTGTTCGAATTGCGCCTCGGATATGCCTTCTGGAAAGAGTTCTTCAGATGGAAATCGATCGGATTGTTTTGCGGCTCGGCCCATGAGGTCGCGGGCCGCGATCCAGTGGGCTTGCTTGAGGATTGCATCTCGATCATCGAGACTGGGGATTTTGTCTAGCAGCGCCACGACATCGGAGACCAAACCGATTTCGCCCAGGCGTTCGACGCCAGCAAGTCGCTTCAGGGCTGCGGAGGTGTCCGAGGGTCTAGCCACAAGAGCCAGCGCTGCGAGGGCTTCTTGGCGTGTGAGTTTGCTGGGGTCACTGGCCGAGTCTTTTGCGTGATCATCGGCATTGGCTGGATCATTGGCCAGGCAGCGAATTCGCCAGATGCGTCCGCTCTTGCGATCCCGATCGGGGTGATCCAATGGGACTTCGTAGTGCCCGATGATCTTGTTGTAAAAATCGGCGATGTACAGGCATCCATCGGGGCCAAATTGCAGATCGACTGGTCGAAACCATGGGTCATCGCTGGTAAGTAGATCAGGCATCTGGATCGCTTTGGCCGTTGCTCCAAAGTACTCGAGTCGATTGCGATTGATGCGGCATGTCATGACATTGCCGCTCAGAAGATTGGTTTGAAAACTCTCCGGGAAGGCACGATGGTTGACATACGCGACACCGGAAATGGCGGTACTGCCGTGGAGGTGTTCCATGGTCGAGGGGATAAAGCCCAGTCCATCGTGAGGTCGACCGAAACTTGGATAGCAGCCCCCTCGCACTAGTTGAGTGATCGGTTTGCTGTGGCAATCGGCAGTGAACCAAAAGCCATGTTTGTCCCTGGTCATCCCGAATGGATTGACTTGGCCTTGGGTGTAAAGCTCTACGCGAGAGCCGTCTGGTTTGAATCGAAAAACGTTTCCGCTGGTCAATTCGATTTTGTGGCCATCGGTTCCCTGAAGTTTGGAGACGTTGTTAAAGCCGTGGCAGGCGTAGATCCATCCATCGTGACCATCGCGAAGAGCGTTGACCATACCGTGGGTATCTCGTGTGGTATCGAAGGGGCCCAGGATGACTTTGCGTTCGTCGCAGATGCCATCGCCGTTTGTATCGCGTAGGTGATAGACATTCGGGATCGAAAAGGCGATTGCACCGTCTTGATATGGGAGAACGCCAATGGGGATATTGAGTCCATCGGCAAAGGTCGTCTTGGATTCGTAGGATCCATCGTGGTCTTTGTCTTCCAAGACAACGATCGCATCGGCTGCAGGCTGGGTGTCGTTGGCGGGGAAAGGGTATAGGACGCTTTGGGTCAGCCACAGGCGGCCTCGGCTATCGAACGCCATATTCATGGGTTTGGCGATTTGAGGTTCGCTTGCGACCAGTTCGACGACGAACCCCTTTGGAACATGAAAGCCTGCTTGTTCATCTTGAGCCGATCGCCACTGGGAAGCTCGAATCGTTTGGCCGTACCACTCGGATGGCGAATTTGGTTCTGCCGGCTTGTCTGGCGTCGGGGAGTCCTCGGCACGAAGCGCCCAGGTCCAAGCGACCGAAAGAATTGCAGGACTAAGTTTGAAGATGGATTTCAGAAAACTCATGGCAATGCAATACAAGAGGGGTAAGAAACCATTTCTCAGTGCTCATTGTAGCGACCCAATACGATTAAATCATGCTCTAAGAAAATGTGGGCTCTGGATGAGTCGGGCTTGAGTCCGACGCCACGGCACCCGTCGGTGATCACTGACGTTAAAAACCCTTCTTGGACGGAATCCAAAACCGAATGCATCACGCAGTAATCGGTAGCCAACCCCATGATTCGGCACAACCAGCGAGCTATCGTCTTTTGTTGTTGATGGTCCGCTTCAGGAGCACCGCGCGATCGGAGTTTAGATCTTCGCCAGGCAAGAAGCCTACTGGGACGGTCCGATCGATGATGTAGAAGCCTCGTTCGCGTTCGGGTTCACCTGCCGAATTGGTGTATTCTTTTCCAAAGCCGGTAACAGGATCGTACTCAAAGAGTGCGACGGTCACCCACATGGCAAAGATGTTCGACTGGTCGGTGGTAAGGTTCGAGAGTCGTATGGCTCGCTGATACCTGGTAAACGCGTTTTGTCTGGATTCGGCCAGTTCTAGCGCACTGGTCGGACCGGGCACACTGGTCTCGGTATTGGCAAGCGAATAGGGCGAGAAGAGCAGGTTGCCTGAAGTTCCCGAGTTAGGCTGCGTGGTTCCAGTAGGATTTGGGACCAAGGACCGCAACGTCGTCGATTCGCTTGCAAAACGCCCTCGCTGCAGCAATTCTGGCCGGTGCGAATTGTCTTGGCTCTGAGCGTAGGGATACAAGTTCGTCGCTAAACCGGAACGATAAGCTCCAGCGAACATGGTCGGATAATTTGGATCCATGCCGGTGAAGCTAAGTCCCAGGCTGGATGAATTGCTCCCCATGAATCCCTTGCGGTTTAAAAAGAACTGGGCTGCAAGGCCGTTGGACCCGGTACTTCGTTCCTGAGTCCCGGTGAACAGATACTCTAAGCCTTGAAGGACTTTGGGAGAGCCGATCGTATTGAGATTGATCTTGCCTGGACTGACATAGGTTGGCAGTTGGTTGTAGGGGGCAAGCAAAGAGGCACCTCGGTAGGTCTCCGATTCATTGTTTCCAGTGAAATTCCTGGGGATGAACGAATGGAGGAATCTGGCGGCCCAGGGGTCGATGTTTCCGCCTGGGAAGGCGGCCAAAAACAAACGCTCCAGGTCCAGCTGTTTGACCGTGTCGACATACGCCGGAGTGGTTTCCACAAGTTCAAGGATCAATCCCCAATCGGCTTGGACGGGGGGTTTTTGAACGTTGGTTGGCCAATCCCCGGCCCGTCGCATCCAATACCCGCTAAGACGTGCGGTATTGGTCGCGTTGGTATCGATCGGTGTGTAGGTCGCGATATCGTTGGCACCGGCGTAGTTCATATTCGTCACCAGAGAGTTGGAGACTTGGAACGACGGCAAAAATCCAAATGGAGTTCTGGCGGTCATGTCGTCGGCGATATCGAAGTAGTAGCCGAACTGGCCTGGGGCCGTCAGGGGTACCATCATCAGTTCGTTGGCGCTGGCAAAGCTACGGTTGAACCAAGCCGGAGACGTCAGATCGCGAGGAGAGCCGTTGTATTCGGGTTGATTCTGGACCGATTGCGGAGGGCCAAATCCATCGTATTGATCCGCCGAATCGTTGACATTTCCTAAAATGTTTTGGTAGCGATATCCAACATTGACATACCCAAGCGAGGTCGCGCTGCTGTGGATCGCTTGAGTCATGTTGTTGTCGCCGGGTTGCTGCGAAGCGTATCCCAACTGCGCCATGAAGTAGGATGGATATCGATCGAACTGTGGACCGTTGCCCGGTGCTGGATCGGGCTGCACGAAGTTTTGATACGGTGTCGTTCGCAGTTGTGCGGTCGAGGAGGAGTGGTAGGAGAATCCCCAGTTCTTTGCCCCTGGATTGGGGTTGGGTTGGCCGGTGCCGGTGTTGACTTTGCTGTTGGCGTTTAGCCGAGTTCCGCCGTCTTTATAACGGGATTGGAAAGCCACGTTCGCACCGGGATCCTTGGAATCCGAGCCCTTGGGTGTTTCACCGTTGAATACGGTCAAATCGATCGATATCCAATCGATGGTGATGTAGGGATTGTTGACAGGATCGTAGGGGAAATCTGGATCGGCAAGCCGTTGCAGGCAGGCTGTGCGTACGTTGTCATAGGTTCCCTGCAAACTCATCCTATTGCCGTTGGTTGGATTGAGGATCGGATTGAGGTTTGCTTCCGGAGAATCAAATGGCTTGTCTGGAAATGTAGAGGCACCTGGATTCGACATATCCACCCATGAGTCAGGTGGCAGATCGTTGTAGCCCCAGCGGTTGTCGGCTCGTTGTTGGCGGCGGTCGTTGGAGTTGAGCACCGTCGTGGGCATTCGATTGTTTGTCCAATAACCTTGGTTTTCGATCGGATTGGGCATCGAAACGTTAACTCCGACTCCGCTGGGAAAGCAGTTGAGCCATGTCATGTTGTTGCCATTGCCGGTGTTGGTTGGGACAACGGCAGCGCAAACAACACCCAAGGGAGACTTGATGTTATTGATCCAGTCGGGTCGATAGCGGGTAATCGATTCACCATTGACAAGCGTTGTTGTGATCGAGTTTGAACCCAGGGTGATTGTCTGATGGCTTGGGGAGTGGATCGGTGGGCTGGCTGCGACTTGGTTTCTAAGCAACCGCACTGGCCATGGGGCTCCGGTCTCTGGATTGTTAGCCAATGAGCCGATGTTGGTTTCGGTGCGTGGACCGACGACCATGTAACTGCCACCTTCGAGCAGCAGCGGATCACCTTGCTGGGTGGTGCGGTTGTAATAAACCATGTGTTCACGATTTGCATTCTCTGCGGGGATATTGTTTCCTTGCAAGTTCGGAACGCGAGGAACCGTGCGTGCCGATTCTTGGGTGAACCAAATCATCCGTTCGAAGACTTCCGTCGCCGGTGTGGCAGTGTTGAGGTTTTGAGCCAAACCCGAGCCCACACTGGATTCAGGAATGGTGCTGGCAGCATCCCCGGTGATGTCACTATCTTGGGCGAACTGAGGATCCATCCAAGCGAGCCGATTGTTGTTGTTATCGCCCCCTTGGTAAAGAACATTTGGATTCTTGGTTTTGATGTTGGATCCCGGTGGCATGCTTTGGTTAATCCCGATTCTCCAAACGGGTTGGGCACCCCAATCCGGACTTGCGGGTGCCGTTTTATTCAAAAGCAGTTTGATCCGATTGCCATTGTTGGAATCGACATAGTAAAGCGACGAAGGAGCACCTGGCAGTACAGGATCGGTACTGACATAGGTCGATCGAGGAGCATAGAGTTCCAGAAATAAAGAGCCTTGGGGGAAACGATATTGATCAAAATGCTCGTCGCCTTGCCCTTGTTCCTTGCCAGGACCATCGTCCATATTGGTATCCCGACTGCGTGTGTCATGGAATGCCAGCGATTCGGTCAAGAGCAGTTCGGGTTGCTCCATTCCCCAAACCACTCCTATAAAGTTCCTGAGTCGTGGTCTAAGTGTGTTTGTGCCTGCATCGATGAGTCGATCGGGAGCCCAATACGCGGTCCTGTCAAAGTTTGCGTTGCGAACTCCAAAAGGGTAGATGTCGTACTCGAAACGGGTCATGGCCGCATCGGTATCGCGGAAGTCGACGACATTGACCGCCCACTGTGCCAGAGACCTAGCACGAAGTCGATCTTTGATGAGTTGATTCGATACTCCGACCATGCTTGGGAATTCATGATCTCTAGGCACAATCAGTTGCGCCAAGCAGTACAGATAGCGAGCCATCAACTGCCGTGAGCCTAGGTACTGACGAGACCTGGAGTTCACTCGATTGATCGCTCGTTGGTAATCACCCGAGATGTTGGTTTGCTGAACGGTGTTTCCAACCTGCTTCCACTCATATTGAGGTGCAAAACTCAACTCCAGCGGTTCATCGATTTGCCCATTGGTCCCTTGGTTGCCAATCGCATCATCGATCCCGTTTCCAAAAGGCCGATTCAGATTCATACGCAGGTTCATGCTGAACTCGGGAGGGAACAATTCGTTGAGACTCTCAACCGTCAGCGGGTACTCATCGTTTTGAACACTGGGGGTGGGCAAGGAACGCCTGCGATAGCGTTGTTCGTGCAACATTCGGATCAGACCCATCAGGTTGCCCGCATCCTTTTGCATGTTATAGCCGGTGCTATTGGCAAGCGATGATGAGTTGAGAGTCGGAGCCGCAGCAGCCAGTTTGGGGTACCTGAGCTCAGCACTATGAGTCGTCATCAGCGAGTTGACGACCGACGAGTTATCAAAGCCCGATGCTGCCAATCGATCGCGCAGCTCACTGGGGAGCGATTTTACGTCTTCATCGTACCGCCGAAGGATGGCTTCCAGATCACTCAACGTAAATGGAGTGTCCCCATAATCGCGAACCCCCGAACCGGATTCATACGCATCGCCGAAAATCTCCGAAGCGATCCCTTGCTGAACGCCATTTTCGGGAGCCACGTCAGGGACTTGAGGGTACAGATAGACCAAGTTCCCGTGCTTATCCAACGTTGGAGCGACGCTCGAACGCTTTCCCATAGGTCCACCGGGCATGGTGTTGTGCCGGTAAAGTCCATTGACCGGCATCTCGCGTTCCATCAACGCACTTTGCGGGTCGTTGCCGGGCCGACCTGGCGTGCGATCGATCTGAGGATTAAACCCAAGATTGGCATAAGGTCGAGCACCGTATCGCAAATCGAAGATCGAGTAGCCGCTGGAAGAAGTCAGCAACGAGACGTTGTTGTCAAAAAGTGGATTTAGCGAAATATCCGCTGGACCAAACCCAAAGCCTTGGGAGAGCGACATCCCGGCTCGGTGCAAACCATTGGAATAACCAAACGCATTGAATCCTGCTCCGCTACCGTTGAAGTTCAAAGCCGCTGAGCCTTGGGTGCGATCGCCGTGAAGGTTGATGTTCAATCGACCATCGAGATCCTGAATCATCACCCCAGCAAGGGCCTTGAGCAACCTGCCATCGGGCGCATGGATCGCCGGCAAGTTCGGATTGATCCAAACGCTATCGGGCGTACCGTCTCCATCATTGTCGACATCCCAGGGGCCTGCAATCAGTTGTTGGATGTAACCATTGAGCGGCACATTTTGAGCCAGACTCTCTTTAGGATAAGAAGGAAATGCTCCATGAGGCTGGAAAAACGGGTTGACCGAAACAACCCCGCTTTGGGACTGGTAACTGTAACTCATGACACGAGCCGAGGCCGCATCGATGAGCCTGAGCAGTTCCGAAGCCTCGGCAACATCTGCCGGTGGGCCGTACATGTGGGTCAAATAATGGATCAGTTCAGGCCGATGGAACGATGGAATATGGATCGTGTCTCCCGTGAAAGACAACCAGTAGTCACGCCAATCCGGAACATCGATCCCTTCGTTGCTGGCTCCTTTCAGGTCGCTGAAGTCTCCAATCCCCGAGACACCAACGGTCCCATTGTTTCCACCAATATTGGCCATCCAATCCCTGTGTTGCAAGTAGTCGTAATTGGGTAGCAGGGCAGGAGGGAATTTCGGCTTGGTCGATGGTATGGACATCAAGTCGCGGCCATCAATGTTTCCATAATTGTTTTGGTTTGGATTGGTCTCAAGCCCAATCGCCGCATTGTTGAAGGCCGTGCCATTGATCAAACACTTGTAGCCCTGGTGGGTCGAAGTGATCGGATCGAAAAAGTAAAACAGATTGCGGAGGCCTTGGCCATTTGGCAATGCGAGCCAGTCTCCGAGTTCGCCAGAAAAGGTCTCGACTCGAGTGGAGTTGGGCTTCTTCCATTTGCCTTCGAGCTTGCCTTTGACGCTCGATAGATCGATCACGACCGAGTAATCGTAGTCGGTCGAGGTCCCTTGTGGATAATTGCCCGGTTGGTTACCAGGAATGTTGCCGTCGAGGTTAGGATCCGTGGCGGTGTCGTTTGCGGATCGAACATATCCGACATACTTGAAAATCCGAAACGATTGCCCTGCCAACGGGCCTTCGAGTACCGTCAAAATTAGCCCATTGTAGGCACCTTCGACGCCGCTGAGCCGGAAAGTTGAGACAGCACCTCCAAGATTAGCCGGGTTGCGCGGATCGAGCGAGACTTTGATAAGCTCAACACCCGAGCCCGTTGGCGGAGTTAGCTTACGGCACCACTTGTCTTGGAATGTGGTAATGCCCGCACCAAAAAATCGATGTCCAAACTGCACACGGATAGCGCTAGGATCGTAGATATCTTCCAGTAGCGAATGCATGTGGAAAGCGCTCTTGGAGTCACGAGTTCCCCGCACAGCCATCTTCATCACTTCGCTGGCCATCCCTTTGACCGAAGCGTTCGACTGGTTGGCTCGGATCCGAGTCGCTTGAGCGGCCGATCTGGAAGAACTTGCCGAAACAACCCAAGTCACCGCTAAGAGGGAAAACAGCGCGAGCATTCCCAAAGCAAGCAACAGGATCAAGCCCCGTCGTGGACGGTTGGCTGGTTTGAAATAGCTGCCTTGAATCTCAGCTCGCTTGCGGCCAATTCGTGTCGACTTGTGCATGGTTGGTTTCCTCTCTCGCCATTGGGTGTGTCTTGTGCTTATCGAATCGTACGAGCGTTACTAGCGCAATTCCATCTGACGCTCGTAAACTTGTACGACATCTTTCATGATCACCGCTTGGGTCTCATAAGTCCCCTGAGCAGTGCCAGGGGTAGGAGGCAACGTCGGTAGGGTCATCCCCTTTTCGAGCATGTCGCTGATCTCGCCTTCGGTCCAACCCCAAGGCTTTCCAGCAACGCGTAGGCTCAGTGGATAGCTATCTCCAGTGACCGCAATAATGCGATACCATCGATGGACTTGGCGAGACACTTGAGTCACGTTGGAATTGTTGACGGGTCGCGGCAATAAATCTCGAAAAGCAAATCGGGACATCATGATCCAATCCCCCGCCTTGACTTTGGAATCCATCGTCGGATACCCATTGACGGTGATATTAAAAGTTCCCGAGTGGATCGCATCATTCGAGATACCTACGACCCGAACAACTCGCTCATTGGTCGGTACATTCATCACTTGCGCGGGTGTTCCCTGTTGGACATTCCCTGGATCGATCACCGCCGTGGCAGCCAGCTCGCGGGCATCGCGTTTGGAAAATACAACCAAAGCCACATCGTAAAGCCGAGGGATATCCAATGGCTGATTGGCGACCAAACTCTGCTGGTAAACCCCAGTCACTCGATCCAGCGAAATCACCGGTGTGTTTTCCGAAGGAGTGACCGTCGCTAACCAAGACGCCTGTTGGGCCGTAGTCGGTGTTGCAACGATCGAACCATCCGATCCTACATACACCGATCTCAAAGGACCGATCGCTTTGTTCTTGCTGGCCGAAGGCTGAATCAAATCCCCGCCGTACATGGTCGCCAGACGTACGGCTGCGGGTTGCCGAAGCCAGCTTCCAGGTAGCGACAATTGTGGATCGCTGAGGGATCCTCGCAACAAGCGGGGAGCCCTGCGAATCTGGGCGCTTGAGAGCATCAACACCGGATCGCTGTTATCGAACAAAAACGGAAATCGCGTCCGAAAAAAGGGCTGTGGGACATTGTTGCCAGATCGGTTCTGAAATCCCCAAAATAGTGGATCGATGCAAAAACCAACCCCGATGACTTCATTCTGCGCCACGGCTGCTTGGGTCGCATTCGGAGGAACTGGGAACGTGTTGCTGATGGCGTTGTAAGCATCACGCATGCCGCTGATCGAATGCTCGACTACTCCGATATCATCGACCAAACACCAAGGGCTTTCGAGCGTCGGCTGGGCGATGTTGGCGGTGTTGAATACTGCCAAAGCGCTTTCACCAGCCGCAAGACCTTGGGTAATCTGCTGAGAGTCTTCGGCCTCGCGACCTGCAAGAGGGATCAGAAAAGCGATCGAGACCAACCCGACCAGGATGACGACCATAGCAAAGATGACTTCGAGCAAGGTTAAACCGCTGCGAGTGGTATTCATCGTGCTTGCCCTAGCCTGGGTTGCGTTACTGAGCGGTGACATTGGAGTTGTAAGTCCCTCGGCGCGATAGCTCGATCATATCCCCGAAATTCAAGTTGTTGATGTTCAATCCCAAGATCGATACTTGGGTCTCGATGTTGACCACCGGCGATGCGGTGATCGCACCAGAGTTCGGGCTCAGTCGCACCACATAGGCGCTGAGGTCTGTAAGATTATTTTGAACGCCTAGTTGCACTGCTCCTTTGAATCCAAAGGCGTTTCGACCTAGGATCTGAGGGTCTGGATCCAACGGCATGGTCACTCGATCGATTTTGCCGACATGCAAAAAGATATCGTGCGTGGCATCGATGCGAGTGAGGCTTCCTTGGTAGTTTGGATCCGAACCACCCCCTCGACGCTCGTTGGCCCAGACGTGACTGAGTTGGCCTTCGGACGAAAACACAATGTACACAGGCCGCAGTTCCTCAGGTGTAGGAGGGATCGGTCCGTTGCTGATCCAATCCGAAGCGAACCTCATTCGGTAGTCGAACCCCGGCATGGCTACCCCATTGGGATCGAATACCGGTTGCTTTTCTGCAGTCAGATTTCCGTGACCGGGCATCTTCTTTCCAAACCCGCTGAGCGACAGATCGACACACATCCCGCGGGGCAACTGGACGACTTGGGAAAAGACCGGCTTGGGCCGCTGATAAATCTTAAACTGCGTGAAGATCATCCCCGGCTTGAGGTCCACATAGGGCTCCTTGGCCCTCTCGGTATGTCCATCAAAGAGCCTCTCGTTCATGACCGAAAACCAGATCGTACTGCCGCCAGCGTTGCCATGCACCGTTGGGGACCGCGGCGTGACAATGCTAAAACGCCGAGACGAGTTGCCAAAACTGATTTGCGAACCGTTGGTCAAGTACTCTCCGACGAGCCAAGCCAAGTTGATATTGGCCGATGCGGTGACTTCGAAGATACGCGCCTCTGGCACCATATTTTGGTGAAAGTCCGCCAAGGCATCTTCACCGATGTAGGGAGCATTGGTTGGAATCGCTGGACTCAGTCCATCACCTGGCACACGCACGCGGAACGAGACCGTTGCCGGCAGCATCGATTCGGACACTGGCAGAGGCTCTTCGGCCAAGCTCATGCGGATGCAAGCGTTGTAGGGAACGAAGTTCGCATCGGGAGTCGTGTAGGGTCCTGGCAATGCCGTTTCGGAGATGAAGTTGCCGTTGGCACCAACGGTCGCTCGCGAAGAGAGCCTTTCGAACACGACTGCTACCGATCGATTGCGACCGATGGCACGAGTCCGGGCTGCTTCCAGGTAGTTCTTGACCATGATTGCCGCTTGGCTGGACTTGCGATCGGTCAGCACCGATTTGATCCCAGGCAACATGATTGCAGCGATGGTTGACACCACACCCACGACGACCAGCAGTTCGACGAGCGTCAAACCACGCTTGGATGGTTTTCTGCGGATCATTGGTAGGCTCCGTTGATGCTGTAGTTGGTGATGTCGTCTTCAAAGAGCTTCGCGTTGGTGATCGCACCGAGCCTTAATGATGAATCATCCCGTGGAAACCAAGGATCGCACATCACCAGTGGCGCTTGCCCACCTTGGTCATAAGGAACCGGCATAACGACATCCGACGTGGATGATGAACCTGCTCGCAGTCGGTAACGGCCTTGTCGTTGCAGCCCTGCCTCTAGTTCGATGCGAACTCCGGGAGTTCCATCCAGACCGGTAGAAATGACAAGGGGAAAAGCTATCGCAGAAGGCTTGAACACAGGCGTTCCATTTTGCTTGATTCGGTATCCTGGATCCGCCTTTCGCGGATCGAGCGGATCGCTAAAGGCATAATTCGAAAACCCATCTCGATTAAAACTAGGATCCAAGAGATCTGGATGAAAACGAATGGTGTCAGGAAAACCTGTAGGCCAACGAACCCAATAGATCGGCTTCCTGTAAGAATCAAGAAACTCAAGAAGTCCGTCACCGTCGGTATCTCCAATCTCCGTCTTACCAAACAGCTCGATCGCGGGACTGCCATTGAGTATCGAATCCTCGACGACCAAATAGAGCAGTTCAGGATTGTTGACGATGGTTCGCCATGCAGGTTGGTTCGGTAGTACTGAAGCGGCTTGTATCAGCCGTGCCCTGAGCCTTGCAGCGCGAGGGGATTCTGAAGCGGTAACCTCGACCGGCCAGGGAGTCCCGTTAGGTCGAGGAGCTACAAGCCCAGTCCAATAGTTTTTAACAATCGGTGCGGTGTCTTTGATATCCGTTTGATGATCAGGCATTTCCTGAACAATCATTTCTCTTAAGAGCATCACTCTTAGACGCTCCAGAAGTATTCCCTTAGGTTCGAACTCATCGTTATTGGCTAGGAGCGCCTCTTTGGCATTTCCTGGAATAGGTACTGCGAAAATGTTCCCTGGCGCTCGCGCGTAATTGATCGGATAGTTCTCGTACTCTTGCATCCGCGAGACAAGAACTTCACTGATCTTTCGGATCGTGCTTTGGGTTCGGATGTTCGACGCTTCTGCGGAAGCTTGGCGGTAGGCAACCAAGAACATTCCCGAAACGACCGTGATCAAACTGATCGAAACAAGCAATTCGACCAAGGTCAACCCTTGGGACATGTTTCGATTTTTTTGCTTGGATGGTTTCATGATGACTCAACCTTGGAGCCTACGATAAGATCGATCAGTTGGAATCGCCGAAGGTTGGCACGTCGAGAATATTCGACGTGTTGTCGTTGACGTACAAGTGTCGGTTCAAAGGAGCGTTCGGGGTATCGATCCAGAACTCTGGATTGTAGAACTTGACCGACGATGTTCCCGGTCGCGGGAACGTCAGAGTCTGTGGGTTCAATGGTGCTTGGTTTCCGCCGGGAACGGTGAAGAGAAACGCAGGTTTGCTATCTCCTGAAGGGGCGATATTGCGAACCGATTGGCATCCATAGACTCGGTCGAATCCTGCGCTGTGAATTTGAAACGTCTTGTCGTTGGCATACCGCAGGGCACCGGCTTTGGTTGGATCCAAATCCATCGACAAGAACGGTCGCACGCAGTTTCGAGTGCACGAATTCAAGGCGCCTTGGGTGAATACCAAACCAGGAGAGTAGAAATTGAAGTAGTAGCTAGAGTCTCCAACGGTTGCGCCTCCGATTTGGTAGGTTCGGCTGTCGAAATACACCAGTGGCACACCCCCTTGGCTGATGCCCGGTCCGCTACCGATAAACACCGGCATCAAGTCGTTAGCAACCCCTTCTCCATAGATCGTTTCGTCGGTGGAAAACCCCGAGTTGGGATCCAACGTCAGTCGGCTAAGGTTGAACTCGAAGAAGGCATTCTCGCGCTGGGTGTTGTAGATGTACCCGCCGGTGACAGACTTCAGGGGGCCACCCGGACCGGTGATTGGTCGCTGTGGATCGTTGCTAAATCCGCCAAGGAAGAACACCAAGGCTTCGGCAGAGTCGAAGACTCGTCCGCTGTTTAGCGATGAGTTGCGAGAATCGGCTCGATAGCGGCCAAGATGCGGATGGGAACCGGTGACGTCGTTGTCATTTCTAATCCAATTGTTTCCTGCGGGATCCCCGGGGAAGCTCATGGCTGGGTTAAGCAGCATCAGCTCACTGGCTAGGATATTGGGAAAGGCTTTTCGCAGGTGGGCTTCCATGACGGGCCAAGAACTACCATCGGGAGGATAGTCCCCGTATTTGTTGCGATAAGCTTCCACGGCCGCGGCGACCGACTGAACTTCGAAAGCTTGGGCGCTTTTGAGAATGGAGATTCTCGCGGCGTTGACACCCCAAGCTAGAAGTCCCACCAGGATCCCGAGGATCGCGATGACGACGAGCAACTCGACAAGCGTGAAACCCACACGGGCAAAACGACGGCCCGCCGAAACCTTGTGCATCGATCCGACTGTCATGAGTCTACCCTTCGCAAAATGGAACTTTTCCTATACGGACCTGTTTGCCCGATCCTGTTGGAGTGCTACTTGTTACCGCTCAAGTTGGTGATGAGCGAAATCAGAGGCATGAACAAGGACACGACGATGAATCCGACGGCGACCCCCAGGAACACGATCAGCAGAGGCTCGATCAGTTTGGTCAAACCTTCGGTCATCACGCGGACCTCTTCGTCGTAGTTGTCGGCGATCTTGTAGAGCATCGTGTCGAGTTCACCGGTTTCTTCACCCACGTCGATCATGTTGACGACTAGATCGTCGATCACGCGTGAGCGGGTTTTCAAAGCGTACATCAGGGCGCAGACAACGGCTCCGATAGCAAGCGCACCGAGGCTCATCGACAAGAGTTGTTTGGCTCCACCAGCGTTTTTGCTAGGAGCCCCGTCGGCGGTCTTTCCTGCACCCCGACCGGCTGTCAGTGCCACCGAGAGCATCATGATCCCCGGAAACATCCCCATCCAGACCCAATAGAACAGGGCCATCGGATGGAATCCTAGGTATGAATTCTCTTTCATCGGTTTGGCGATGGTTTCGCCTTCGCGAATCGCATCGCTGACCTTGGTGTAGATCCGCTCGAACATCGCATTGCCGGATGTTTCGCGAGTAATGTTGAGAGCCTCGAGGATCGGCACGCCGGAGGTCACCAGGGTTCCAAGAGTCCGGGTAGTACGCGCCAGGATGTTCTTTTCAACGAGGCTTCCAAAGATCGGGACCTTGATGATGAACATGTCGAATCCCATCCGACCATGCTTGAACTTGCGAATCAATTTTCCGATGAGCCAGATCACTACGGGCAGTAAGATCATGAGCCAGAAATAACCTACGACGTAGTCGCTCATGGCCATCAAAAGGACCGTTGGAGCTGGAAGTTTGAGTTCGAACTCGTCGAACATTTTCTTGAACGTTGGGACGATGAAGAACATGATCCCTGCCAAGATCCCGACGGCAACCAGAACCACGGCCACCGGATAGATCATCGCCCCTTTGACTTTGCGCTTGAGCGATTCGGCCCGTTCGAGGAACTCGGCCAACCGTTGCAGAATCGTTTCCAACGCACCGCCGGCCTCACCGGCCTTGATCATGTTGACGTAGAGTCGGCTGAAGACCTTCGGGCACTTGGACATGGCTTCGGACAAGGTCGATCCGGTTTCGATTTCGTCGCAGATGTCCATCAACGCGTTCTTGAGCTTACCACCCTTGAGGTTGTTTTCCAGAATCCTCAGGGATCGCAGAATCGGCAAACCGGCATCTTGGAGAATCGAAAGTTGTCGGGTGAAGGTGCAAATATGCTTGGTCTTGGCCCCACCCATGGCGAAGGGGCGCTTTTTCTTGGCCCCGGCGGCGGTCGCTTGGGCCGCCCCTTTTTTCAGGGAGAGCTTGGTGACAAAGTACCCCATCCCCTTGATGGTGTTTTGTGCATCCTCTTCGCTTGGAGCCTCGATCACGTCCTTGATTTCTTGGCCCGTGCGGTCCATGGCCTCGAACTGATACATTGGCATAGCGGTTTCTCCTACAGGGGAAGTTTTCGTATGTCCGTTAACGTCGGTCGACGAGTGGATCGGAATGTTAAGGAAAAGTTTGGATCGGCGTTGGCTAAGGCTTGGATGCTTACTGAGATGTCCCTATCGATGTAAGCATTGGCACTTGGAGGCTGAAAAACGAATTTTGGACTAAAAAATCTCTTCAGGCGTTCAAAAATGGGAATGACCAGTCCGGATCAACCGTCATGGACCGTCTCGCGGACGACTTCCTCGGCGGTTGTGTGGCCTTGGAAGACGAACTGCTTGCCGTAGTCCCGCAGGGTGATCATGCCGTACTCGACGGCTTTGGCTCTGAGTTCATCGGTTGTAACGTTTCTGAGGATCATTTCGCGCAGATCGTCGTTCATGACCATCAGTTCAAAAAGTCCGATGCGGCCTTTGTAGCCGGTGTTGTTGCAGTTATCGCAACCCTTGCCTCGGTAGAACTTCTGATCTTTGATGTCGGTTTGTTCCATCCCCAATTCGTAGAGGACTTCCAAGGGTGGTTCGACCTCTTCTCGGCATTTGGTGCAGATCCGGCGGACCAATCGTTGGGCCAAGATGGCTTCGACCGTCGCGGTGATCAAAAAGGTGGGGATCCCCATATCCTTCATCCGGGTAATGGTGCTCGGAGCGTCGTTGGTGTGAAGGGTGCTGAAGACCAAGTGCCCGGTCAAGGAGGCTTGGACAGCGATTTCGGCCGTCTCGATATCTCGGATCTCACCCACGAGGATCACATCGGGATCCTGACGCAAGATGGCACGCAGGCATGAGGCAAAGGTAACGCCGATCTCATGATCGATCGGGATTTGAACGATGCCATCGATGTCGTACTCGACTGGATCCTCGGTCGTGATCAGCTTGTCGGCGATGTCATTCATTTCCGAAAGAGCCGAGTACAGGGTGGTCGTCTTGCCCGATCCGGTCGGACCGGTAACGAGCACGATGCCGTTGGGCCGACGCATGATCCTGCGAAAGTTCTCTCTGGTCGTTTCATCCATGCCGACTTTGTCCAGGGACAAGTTCACCACGGTGCGGTCAAGAATCCGCATAACGACACTCTCGCCGAACATCGTTGGCAGCACGCTGACACGAAGATCGACTGGGTGACCACCGACCATCAGTTCGATTCGTCCGTCTTGAGGCATGCGTCGTTCGGCGATATCGAGGTTTGCCATAACCTTGATCCGCGTGGTGATGGCAAACGCAAGGTGCCTTGGTGGGGGGACCATCTCATAGAGGACACCTTCGGCTTTGATCCGGATTCGGAATTCATCTTCGAAGGGTTCGAAGTGAATGTCGCTGGCGTGGTCTTTGATGGCAAGCAGGAGTACTAGGTTTAGGAGTTTGCGGACCGGAGCGCTATCGGCTAGGGCTTCTGCACCGTCGAGATCGAATTTGTCCCCTTTGAGTTTATTGGCAGCTTCGAAGAGCTCTTCGTCGGCGTTTAAGTCGGCGATGATCTTTTCGACGCTGAGAGATTCCGGGGAGTAGAACCGATCGATGGTGGCTTTGATTTCCCGTTCGGTTGCCACGACCATTTCGATATCGATCCCCAAGAACGTTCGAAGTTCGTCTTGGACGGTCAGGTTTTGAGGGTCGCAGGTTGCGACGGTCAATCGGCTTCCATCGAATTTCACCGGCACGACGCGATAGAGTTGGGCCATCACGTCGGTGAGTTTCTCGAGCAATTCCTTGGGGATTGGGTTATCCCCAAGCGTCACAACCTTCATATTCATCTGTTCGCCGAGGGCCTGAGCCAGCTGCTCGTCGGTGACCAGCGCCATGTCTTCGGCAAGCTTACCCAACAGAGCACCTGGTTGCTGCTGTTGTTCTTCTAAGAGCAGCACGAGTTGGTCATCGGTGATGAACCCCATATCGACAAAGATCTGGCCGATTTTTCGCTGAGACATGTGTGAGATAGGTGTCTTGAGAAGTGAGGGTTGATGAGAAAGTCGTTTTTGTTCAGCAAAGTGGCGTGCGGCTAATCAAGCCAAGCCGATCAATTGCCATGATCGAAATCTTCGGCTGGTTTTTCGTCTTCGACACCTCGGCGTGCGTTGACGATCCGCTTGGCCAAATCGTCAGGACGGTGGGCTTTGGCCAAGATGTCTTCGATCTCGACTTTGCCGTCTCGCCACAGGTTGAACAGCGCGTCGTCCATGAGTTGCATCCCGAATTTGGCACCGGTTTGGATGGCCGATCCGATCCGGAACGTTTTGTTTTCGCGGATAAGGTTGGCGATACCGGGAGTGACCACAAGGACTTCGTAAGCCGCACAGCGGCCCCCACCGATCTTGGGAATCAGCGTTTGTGCGACGACCCCAAGCAAGCTAGTCGAGAGCTGCGTGCGGATCTGATCTTGCAAGTTTCCTGGGAACGCATCGATCAAGCGGTTGACGGTGCCTTGGGCACTGTTGGTATGCAAAGTACCAAAGACGATGTGGCCGGTTTCGGCGGCGCTGATGGCTGCAGAGATGGTGTCCAAGTCCCGCATTTCACCCACGAGAATACAGTCCGGATCCTGACGCAACGCGCGGCGAATGGCTTCCGAGAAGCTCGGGACATCGACCCCGACTTCACGCTGATTGATCGTCGATTTCTTGTGATCGTGATAGAACTCGATGGGGTCTTCGATCGTGATGATATGGTGGTCGTGGTTGATGTTCAGGAAGTCGATCAAGCTGGCAAGGGTGGTACTTTTTCCTGAACCGGTAGGGCCAGTCACCAGCACCAATCCTCGCGGCCGCAAAACCATCTTTACCACCGACTCAGGGAGTCCGAGCTGTTCGGGCGTGAGTTTGTCGTTGGGGATTTGACGCAGCACCATCGAGATAAAGCCGCGTTGCTTGAAGATCGAGACCCGGAATCGGGCCAAGTCCCCGAAGGCGAACCCGAAGTCCGCCGAGCCGACTTCTTGGAGTTCCCGCTGGCAACGTTCTGGGGCGATCGATTTCATCAGTTGAACTGTGTCGTCGGGCTCGAGGACTTTCGTTTCAAGCTTGCGCATCCGACCGTGGAGCCGGAAGACAGGTGGCTGTCCGACGACGATGTGGATGTCACTGGCCCCTTGCTTGACGGCAGCTTGAAGCAATTTATCGATCAGAACGGTGGCCATAGAGGAAGATCAGTTGGAGTAGGTGGACAAGAAATATGCGTTGAGCCAGACCGCCCTGGGCGGCTGGAATATTGTACTCAAGTTCAGTTTGGCCAATGGTTTAGGCACCCAAAAAATCAAAGATCCGTCCGATCCGTCCGATCCGTCCGATCCGTCCGATCCGTCCGATCCGTCCGATCCGTCCGATCCGTCCGATCCGTCCGATCCGTCCGATCCGTCCGATCTGTCCGATCTGTCCGATCTGTCCGATCTGTCCGATCTGTCCGATCC
>Ga0172376_10000454_pt1 | contig 52986 bp, 36 predicted proteins | sample Lak35m_FD_121114 | JGI IMG/M metagenome (GOLD analysis project Ga0172376, IMG submission 121114) | Freshwater microbial communities from Kabuno Bay, South-Kivu, Congo - kab_092012_35m | ecosystem: Environmental > Aquatic > Freshwater > Lake | place: Democratic Republic of the Congo: South-Kivu...
CATGAGCCCGTCGGCGTTAAAGGTCCCACCGGCTGCGGCGTATTCGTGCACCACCTTGAGATCTTCGTAGCCCACCGAGAGCATTCCTGCGCCGACGGCGAGTCCCCAGCGGTGAGAATCGGCCCCGGTCGGCGCGATCCCCGCATCGGCGAGAGCCTGGGTCGCGGCGGCAAGGGCAAAACGATGCGACTTCGAGGCAAATTTGAGCAGCTTCCGGTTCGGGATCGCCGAATCCACGTCGAAATCCTTCACCTCCGCCCCGAAGGTCGTGGAAAAACCACTCGCGTCGAAACTGGTGATGGGCGCTCCGCCACTGCGTCCCGCCAGCAAGGCCGACCAGGTCGTATCCACGTCGTTGCCCACGGGGGTGACGAGGCCAAGCCCGGTCACGGCGATGCGGCGTTGGTTGGGTCGGGCCATGGCAAATCAGGTGCTCCGCACGAGCTCGAATTTCGCGCTGCTGTTGAGGCGCTTGCCCTTGCGGGTCGTCACGATAACACGGAGAAGGCCTTCGTCACGCGATTCTAGCTCGGCTTTCAGGTCGAGGATCTCCCCCGGCGGCATGAAGCTGCGAAGTTTGACGTCACAGGCCGCCGACGCTCTCCAGATCCCGCCCGGCTCGACTTCCTCGGCGAACCCGAGGGCGAATTCCTGTTTCAGGTTCATCAGAAGGGTTCCGGGGAAAACCGGATTCCGAGGGAAGTGGTCGCTGAAAAAAGCGGCTTGCTCCGGAACGCGGAGGATGCCCTCGGCCGTCGCGGAGGGTTCTCCTCCGATTCTCTCGGTAGCCATCGCCGGCACCCCACCAAAGGCGAGAGGCTCGGCTCCCGTCGTGGTGAGGAGTTGGTAGCGCGCCAGCATCGCCGCCGGGTCGTCAAAATCCACCATCGGCACCATCGGCCCGAGGGTATCGAGGAGCCGCACCACGATCTCGCCGTTGACCTTGGCGACGCCGTCATAGCCAACCGCCTCACGATCGGCTTTCACGAGGATGGCCTCGAGCTCGAGCACGTCGCCCGGCTTTACCGAGCCGGGAAACTCGACCCGCCCCGCGATTCCCGCGACGGGACGAACCTCAAAACCCGTCGCCGCCATCGACGACCACGCCGCAAGCTGCCCGATCGCCTCCGCGACGAGCGAAAGCGGGAAGTCCGCGACTCCGGAAGGGATGGTGTAGCTTCCGGTCACGGATTTCCCGATGTCGTCGGAAAGGATGCGGTCGACAAAAGAAAACGCTCGAAAGTGCTCGGACATTGAGAAGAGGCGGGCACTTTGGCACAGGGAGACGGGTGAGCAAGGGCTTATGAGGGAGAAGCCCGCATCTCGTGACAAGGTCCGCGAGCCCAGGCCTGGGAGTCGATTGCCGAACGAAGCCTACCCTCACGGCTCTGCCCCACAGCTTGAACCTGCCCACGGAGATCGGGCCGGGAAATCCGGGGAAAAGCGAAAGCGGCAGGTGGCCGCTGACGTCTCTCAGGCTCCCTTCTGCTCACGGAGGACCATCTTGCAGAAGGTCTCGGTCGTGAAGAGCTTCGGGATCTCCGCGGCCTTGAGCGGAAGATTGATGCGATCGCCAGGCACCTCGGTGAGGTAGGCGCGGATTTTGGCGACGCCGGCGTCGGTGACGATCCCACCCTGCTCGAATTCCTCTTCGCTCAGTTCGCCGCGAGCCTCCTCCATGGCCTTGCCGCGGGGAATCTTGACCTTGAACTCACGCTCGAGGCGGAAGACGATGTCGAGAAAATCGATCGACTCGGCGTCGAGGTCGTTGATGAGGGAGGAATCGGGCTTCACGTCGTCTTCTTCGCAGCCGAGGGCGTCCGCGATGATTTCCGCCACCTTCGGATAGATGGCCATGATTTCCTCTTTGGTGATATCTGCGTTGCTCATGTCTCTTACATTTTAAAGCCGCCGTCCACGCTCAGGACCTGTCCGGTGATGTAACCGGAAAGGTCGGAACTCAGGAACCACACCGCCTCGGCGATCTCGGCGGCCTGACCATAACGCTTCAGGACAATATTGGAAAGAATTTCGTCGCCTCCGAGGCTGCGGACCTCGGCGGACATGTCGGTCTCGATCACCCCGGGCGCGACAGCGTTGACGCGGAGGCCGCGTCGCCCGACTTCGACGGCGAGGGACTGGGTGAAGGAATTGATCGCGCCCTTGCTCGCCGCGTAGTTCGTCTGGCCGCGCCCGCCCTTGGTTGCCGAGACCGAGCTGAGATTGACGATGCGCCCGAAACGCTTCGACATCATGTGAGGCACGATGGCTCGGCAGAAATGAAAGACTCCCTCGATGTTCGTCTCGAAAACGGCCTTGAGGTCTTCGTCCTCGAGCATGGGAAGGAGATTGTCGCGGATCACCCCCGCGTTGTTGACGAGCACGTCGATGCGTCCGGTCCGCTCCACGAGGGTCTCAACGCAGGCGTTGACCGCCGCACTGTCGCGTCCGTCAACCTTCACCGCGGTGATGCGAAGGCCGGGGCTTTCCGACACCACCGCGTTCGCCGCCGCCTCGTTGCCAAGGTAGGTGAAGGTCACGTCCATGCCCGCCTTCGCGAGGCGCTCGACCACGGCCCGGCCGATGCCTCGGCTGCCTCCGGTGACGAGGGCCACGCGTCCGGAGAGACCGTCCTCGATTTGGAAAGAAAGGGCACTCATCCGGAAATGGCGTAACCGCCGTCAACAAAGAGGGTGTGGCCGGTGATCATGCCCGCCTCGGGCAGGCAGAGGAGGTAAACCGCATCGGCGACCTGCTCGGGCGACAGGGTCGGTCCGAGCGGGGTGCGCACCTTGTATTCGTCGAGGAGGTGCTCGCGGTTGGGGAAATGCTTGAGGGCGTCGGTATCGACAACGCCGGCGCTGACGCAATTGACCCGGATCCCCTGGGGCCCGAGCTCTTGGGCGAGGCCGCGGGCGAGAGCCTCGAGGGCGGCCTTGGAGGCGCCGATGAAGGTGTAATTCGGGATGGCCCGTTCCGAGCCGAGGCTGGTCAGGCCGATGATGGATCCTCCCGCGCTCATCATCGGCACCGCGTTCTGGGCCAGAGTATTGAGCGCGAGGGCATTGGTCTCCATGCAGCGGCGGAAATGCTTCAGGGTCATTTCCAGGGCTGGTTTCAGGACGCCGAGGGCGGCGTTGCTGACGACCAGATCGACCCGATCGAAGTGCTTTTTGAACTCCTCAAAGGCCTCGCCCACACTGTCCGGATTGCTCACGTCCGCCTGCACCGCGAGGGCTCTGCGCCCCATCCCGCGGATTTGCCCACAGACGGCCTCGGCCTCTTCGTGGCTGTTGTAATAAAGAATCGCCACGTCTGCTCCCGCCGAGGCCAGCTTGAGGGCCGTGGCACGACCGATCCCCCGGGATCCCCCGGAAATGAAGGCGACTTTGCCAGCGAGTGGTTCAGGCATTGGAATTTCAGTAAAAACAAGAGACGGATCCCCTCGGTGTCAGGTCCCGGAAGCCGTCAACTTATAGCGAGACGCGGCGCGGCGTCAAGGCTGGGAGGCGACCGGAAACGGCAGGGTTCGTGCCCTCGGCGGCAGGAAAACCGGACGCAAGCCCCTGCAAAAGTGGCTGGAGCGCGGACCTGAGGGCTGGGATCGAGGATCCTTCCCACCTTGAGGCGCCACGAGCTCGCGTGGGCATTCTGCTAAAAAATCAAAAGCCCCGGGGTCTTTCGACCTCCGGGGTTTTGAGAGAGGTTTCCCGCCTGTGCCGTCTCCCGATCGTGAGGCTCACGTTCCCGTATCTCTACAGGGAGGGGGCCGCCTGTCGACTTTTGCCTTCCAGCGAAGGCCTGACAGCCGACGACCGGCTAAGCCCCCATTGACGTAACAACGGTCCGGGCCTGTTGTGGATGGGTAAAGGTCGAACACTGCAGGAAAAATCAAAAATTGGGGTTGAAAGGTTTTGAGATCACCGGAATTCTACGTTGAAGGTCCTCTTGAGGGAATCCAAAAGTTTTCCATGGGCCTTTTCCACTTCCGCCGACTCGAGAGTTCTTTCCGGGGCTCGATAGAGAAGCGAAAACGCCAACGACTTTTTGTCAGGCGCAAGTTTCGCGCCAGACGGATCGGTGAACACGTCGAAAAGTTCCGCCGAAATCAAAAGCGGCTCCTCGTAGCCCTCAAAGAAGGTCGCAAGGTCGCCCGCAGGCAAGTCGCCGGGGACTAGCATCGCGACATCACGAGAGCTCCCAGGGAACTTGGGCAAATCCGCGTGGCGGATTTCGCCCTTCCCCGCGGTCATCAACTTTTTCAGGTTCAGCTCGGCCACGAGCACCGGAGCATCCAGATCAAGTTCGCGCGCCCGCGCCGGAGGCACGATCCCTGCCATCCCGATTTTCATCGCTTTTTTGCCCGTTCCAATCTCGACAGCACAGGCGCAGAGCAACCGGCCATCGCCGACGGGCACGAGGTTCAACCCCGCGGGGCAGATCGCCTCAAGCACGGCGCGAAGATCGTGCAAGTCGAGAGCCTTGGGTTTGCTCTCGGTCCAGTTCCGCAGGCCCCGGGCTCCGGTCAAGAGCAGGGCGAGGTGTTCGTGCTCGATCTCCTCGCCCTTGGGCGACGCGACAAAGACGCGACCCACCTCGAAGAGACGCAGGTCCGAGCTGCCAAAGCGGACATTTCGGGAAGCCGAGGCCAAGAGCCCGGGGACGATGCCCGGACGCAGGTAATCCTGTTCGTCGTTGAGCGGATTTTTTAGACGCACCGGGCTCATGCCACGATGGCTCGTGGCGAGATCATCCTCGATCTGAGCGTCAGAGATCAGCTTCAAGTTGCGCGCCTCGTGAAACCCGAGACTGGCGAGACGATCCTGCAGGAACCTCAGGAAGTCGTAGGCCTCGTCCGCCTTCGAGGCCGGCGAGAAGGTCGCCATCGTGGTGGCGGGGATGCCCTCCAGTCCGTGGACGCGCGCCACTTCCTCAACAAGATCGATGGGGCGCACCAGGTCGAGACGGTAGCTGGGGACCTTCCAGTCATGGCCGGCCTTCTCTAAACCTAACGAATCCAGAATTCCGTCAATGGTAGCGTCCGGAATCTCCGCCCCGATGATGCGGCGGCAGTAGTCATTGTGGAGCGCGACCGGTTTTGGCCCTTCCCCGACGCGCCCGGCGACAAGCAATTCCGGATCAGCCGTGCCGCCCGCGAGTTCGAGAATCAGCTTCGTTGCGAACTCCGAAACACCCGCGACCTGCAGCGGATCAACGCCACGCTCAAAGCGGTAGCTCGAGTCGGAATGCAGCCCGAGGCGGCGTCCTGTGCGGCGCACGGCCTGGGGATTGAAATAGGCCGCTTCGAGAAGGACGTCGACCGTGGTCAAAACAACGCCGCTGTCTTCGCCACCCATCACACCGCCGATCGCGACGGCTTTCTCGGCATCGGCGATCACAAGATCCTCCGACGCCAGCTCATATTCCTTCCCATCGAGGGCGAGGAAGGTTTCGCCAGCCGCTGCCTGACGCACAACGATGCCTCCCTCGAGCTTGGCGAGGTCAAAGACATGGAGCGGTTGACCCGTCTCCATCAGCACGTAGTTCGTGATGTCGACGAGATTATTAATGGGACGAAGGCCGATCGACTCGAGCTTCTGCCTCAGCCAGGCCGGCGATTCCGTCACCTTCACCCCTCGGATGAGGCGGGCGGTGTAATACGGGCAACCTTCCGATTCAAGCCGGACCTCATCCGCCCCCGCAGGGCGGACAGGCGTGGTCGATTCACCAAAATGAAGCCGCCCCCGGAGCGGTTTCTTTGCCAGGGCGGCAAGCTCGCGCGCGACGCCGAGATGACTCAGGCAATCCGGACGATTCGGCGTGATCTCGAGTTCGAAGACCGCCGGATAGACCTCGGACATCGGGGTGCCCGGCTTCAGATCGGGAGAGAGAACCAACAAACCATCCGCATCGGCGGCGAGCCCGATCTCCTTCGCCGAACACATCATCCCGAGCGAGTCGACTCCGCGCAGCTTGCCTTCCTGAATCGTGAACGCCTTGCCGCCGCCTCCGTCGAGGACACAGCCCGGCAACGCCAGCGGCACATTGTCCCCGACCCGATAGTTTTTCGCCCCGCAGACAATCTGGCGCGGCTTGCCCGAGCCGTCATCAACCTGACAAACCGACAACTTTTCCGCATCGGGATGTTTCTCGGAAGAGAGGATCTGCGCGACGACGAGCTGGTCGGGCAGGGATTCGACTCCCTCGACTTCGATCCCCGCGAAGGTGAGCAGCTCATCAAGCCGCTGGATCGAGTATTCCGAAAAATCGACGTGGTCGCCGAGCCATTGGAGAGAGACTTTCATAGCGGGACGGGCGGAGCCCGGTAAAGGTTGGAGGCGTGAATTGTAAGAGGTGAAAGCGGCTACTTGGAACTTGATCTGCGTCTCATCGCCATCGCCACGCGGCGATCTGCGTTGGCTTATCAGCCACGAAACTGCTGCAAGAAACGCACGTCGTTCTCGATCAGCAGCCTCAGGTCGGGGATGCCATACATGATCATCGCGAGACGGTCGAGGCCCATGCCGAAGGCGAAGCCGGTGACCTTTTCGGGATCGTAGGCCGCGTCACCGCGCTTCCGACCGACCTCGCAAAAGACCGCGGGATCGACCATGCCGCAGCCGGCGATCTCGATCCACTTCGCGGCTCGGCCGGCGGCATGGAGCTTGATATCCACCTCGAAACTCGGTTCGGTAAAGGGGAAAAAATGTGGCCGGAAACGGAACTCGGTCTTCGATCCGAAAATCTCGCGGAAAAAATACTCCAGTGTTCCCTTCAGATCCGCGAGGGTGACGCGTTGATCGACGTAAAGCCCCTCAAGCTGATGGAAGGCGCTGAGGTGCGTCGCATCAATCTCGTCGCGGCGAAAAGCGCTGCCAGGCGCGATAATTCGCACCGGCGGCATGTCCTTTTCCATCGTGCGGATCTGCACGGAGGAGGTGTGGGTGCGGAGAAGTTTGCCGTTTTCGAAATAAAAAGTGTCACTCTCGTTTCGGGCGGGGTGATCGACGGGCGTGTTGAGGGCGTCGAAGCAATGCCATTCCGTCTCGATCTCGGGGCCTTCGGCGAGAGCGAAACCCATGCGGCGCAGCACCTTCACGGCCTCGTCGAGGACGAGCGTCAGTGGGTGAAGACCGCCCTTCGGCAAGGGTCGGGCCGGCAAGGTCGGATCGATCGAGGCGAAGGTGGCGGCATCCTTCTTCGCGATGAGATCGGCAGCTGCCACCTCGAGAGCTGAAGTAATCGCCTCGCGCACTTCGTTGAGCTTCTGGCCGACGTCTTTTTTCTGATCAGCAGGCACATCACGCATCCCCGCGGCCGCAGCGGTGAGGCTGCCCTTTTTCCCGAGAAAGGCGATGCGCACCTCCTCGAGCGAGGCCTCGTCGGTGATTGACGCGAGCGCGGCGAGGGCTTCGGTCTGAATGGTATCGAGCTGGGCGAGCATGGGGGCACTGAGTGTGGTTGGGCGGGAGACTTAACCGGACCGGCTTCGAAAAGCAACCGTCGGGATGAAATGGAAAAGCCGCGGAGGGACGGGCGAAAAAAAACCGGCCGCCTGCGACGCAAGCGACCGGTCTTTGAAATCTTGGATATCTGTGAGGTCGGGATCAGGCGGAAGCCTTGGCCTTTTCCTCGAGGGCGGCCGAAGCCTTCCCAACGAGAGCGGCAAAGGCAGCCTCGTCATGCACAGCGAGATCAGAGAGGACCTTGCGGTCGAGCTCGATCCCAGCGGCCTTGAGGCCCTCCATGAAACGGGAGTAGGTCATTCCGTTCAACTTGGCTCCAGCGTTGATCCGCTGGATCCAGAGACCGCGGAAGCTGCGCTTGCGATTTTTGCGGTCTCGGTAGGCCCACTGCTGGGCCTTGGTGACGGCGTCTTTCGCGGTACGGATCAATTTCGAGCGAGCGGAGCGGAAGCCCCTCGCTTTCAGCAGGATGCGCTTGCGGCGCTTGCGGCTTGCAGCCGAATTGGTGGCACGTGGCATGGTTCTTTTTCTCCGAGGGGACTGTTGTTTTTACTTCGATCGGCCGACTCATCCTCTCATCAGGCGCCGGTGGGCTTTTCGCCGCGGCTCCAGTCTGCTCGATCGTGGACCGGATCACCCGGTCCGAGCGGTGGGAGAACCCCCTGCGACAGCTTATTTGCTGGCGAAGGGGAGGTTCATCTTGATCGCCTTCTCATCGGCGGGGGACACCAGAGTCCCCTGCGCCAGACGGCGAAGGCGTTTCGAATTTTTACGACGGTTCAAGTGGCGTTTGCCCTGTTTCCGACGCAAAATCCGACCGCTGCCGGTCACCTTGAATCTCTTGGCGACCCCTTTTCGTGTTTTGCATTTTCCGGCGATTCTGGCCATAGGGCGGCCACAGTAAGCCCCATCTCCGTTTTTGCAACGGGTTTTCGGGGCAGAAATGCCAACCGGACGAACCGACCTGACTTCGCCCCGCGCCATTCGGCCAGATTTTTCCTTTCCCCTGCGGTATGGTTCCCGTTAAGTTCCCCCCCATTCCCGATTTTCTCCCTATTCCCATGATCGACGAAGACCCGACCGCCCGAATTCCTGATGAAACCTTCACCGGAACCGAATCGCCGGCGGCCGCAACGCCGGATCTCGAGGAGGTAATGGTCGGCAAGCTCGCCGAAGCCCGCACGACGATCGGGAGGGAACTGCGCAAGGTCATCATCGGGCAGGACGAGGTCGTCGAACAACTGTTGATCGCACTGCTCTCGGGAGGGCATTGCCTCGTCACCGGGGCGCCCGGCCTCGCCAAGACCCTGCTCGTCAGCACCTTCGCGAAGGTTTTCGAGCTCTCTTTCAACCGAATTCAGTTCACCCCCGACCTGATGCCGTCCGACATCACCGGCACAGAAATCCTCGAGGATACGGCCGAGGGAAAACGCGAGCTGGTCTTCAATCCCGGCCCCATCTTTGCCAACCTTATCCTCGCCGACGAAATCAACCGAACTCCTCCGAAAACCCAGGCCGCGCTCCTCGAGGCGATGCAGGAGAAGCAGGTGACGGTGGCCGGCCACAGCTTGCAACTCGACAAACCTTTCTTCGTCCTCGCGACGCAGAATCCAATCGAGATGGAGGGCACTTATCCCCTGCCCGAGGCCCAGCTCGACCGTTTCATGTTCAACATCGTGATTGATTACCTCAGCGAGGACGAAGAGGTCGCGGTCGTTTCCCAGACCACCGGGTCCGGCGCCGAGGAGGTGAAACCCGTCTTCTCCGGAGCGGATCTCCTCAGTTGCCATCAAGTCGTGCGCCGTGTTCCGATCGCGGAAGAGGTGGTGCGTTACGCCGTCCGGCTTGCTGCGAATTCGCGGCCCGGGCAACAGCACACTCCCGCCTACGTCAACGAATGGGTGAACTGGGGTGCCGGCACCCGAGCGGGCCAGAGCCTCGTCCTCGGGGCGAAAACGCGCGCCCTTCTCGACGGCCGCTCCCACGTCACCTACGAAGACATCCGTACCCTCGCCGCCCCCGTCCTGCGTCACCGTATTCTCACCAACTACCGAGCCGAAGCCGAAGGCATCACTGCCGAGGATGTCATCAGGAAAGTAATCGAGCTGACGCCAGAGAAGTGAATCGTCAGGAGACCATTCACGTCGCGAGTCACCCTCCCACCACCTCAAGACTCCGCCCCTTTCTCACTCCGGACCGTTCGTCTTTTCCTTTCGCGCCTTTACCGGGGTTTCGCCCCGTCTCCCCATGCTCCCGCTTTCCTTTCTCGACCCGACCGCATTGATGCGCGTAAAGTCGCTCGAACTGCGGGCGCGCATGGTCATGGAGGGCTTTTGGAAGGGGCTTCACCGATCGCCCTACCACGGATTCTCCGTCGAGTTCAGCGAATACCGCCCCTACTCCCGCGGTGACGACACGCGCTTTCTCGACTGGAGGGTGATGGCCCGCAGCGACCGGGCCTACATCAAGAAATTTGAGGATGAGACCAACCTCCGCGCGCATCTGCTCCTCGACCGCAGCAAGTCGATGGCTTATGGTTCGGGCTCTTACTCGAAGGCCGATTACTCGGCGACCCTCGCCGCGACCTTCGCCCATTTCCTGATGGGCCAACAGGACGCCGTCGGCCTTACCACCTTCGATCAGGGAATCGACAGCCACCTTCCCGCCCGCAACCGTCCCGGGCAACTGCGGCAGATGCTCCTTCAGCTGGAGCGGCCCCCTTCGGGCGAGGGAACCGACCTTGGCGCGGCGATGAAGGGCCTCCACGAGCTGATCCGCAAGCGCAGCCTCATCATCCTCCTCTCCGATCTCCTCGCCCCGGTCCAGGAGCTCGAAAAACAGATCGGCTATTTGGCGGCCGGCCGCCATGAAATCGCCGTCTTCCAATTTCTCGACCCGCGCGAACTGGACTTCGATTTCGGCAAGCCGACGCACTTCCGCGACAAGGAAAGCCAGCGAGATCTCTTCATCGATCCCACGGCAGCCAAGGCGGACTACCTCGATCGTCTCAATGCCCACCTCCAAGCCATCCGCAAACTCTGCGCGAGACACGGCACCGCCTATCGACTTGTTTCCACGAACGAGCCACTCGAACAGGTGTTGTTCGAGTTTGTCAACTCAAGGCAAAGCTGACGCGGTTCCGCCCTTCCACGGGTCCCGGGGGACACGAAATGCGGCGTGAACCCTCGAATCGGAGAAGGTTCCAAAGACGACCGTTCCCGCTTTTCAATCCTCCCCACCTTACGCAGATGAGGACAAATTTCTCCTGTTCCTACGGGATATTCTCAGGAACGATTCAAAAATGAAAGTCTCCTGCTGGTATCCTCTCGCCGCAATCGCTTGCCTCTCGTTTCCTGCCACCGGCGCCGAAGTCTTCGAGCTCGGCGAGGGCAATTTCGACGAGCGCCCGAAGGGGCGCGAAGCCGACGGCATCGTGGGCGATTTCGTGATCCGCAACGACAAGGTCTCGGCCCTCATTTCCGGCAACCTCCCCCTGCGCCGGGCGAACATGAGCACTTTCTACGGCGACGACGGCATCACCCCCGGTTGCCTCTACGACCTCACCCTCCTTGGTCTTGAGAACGACCAGATCACGATCTTCGCTCCCTCGGGTCAACGCGGTCCCATCAACCACGTCCGCATCGTCGACGATGGAAGAAATGGCGAAGCCATTCTCGAGACCTTCACCTCGTCGGCCAAGTCGGGAGGCCTGACAAAACGGCACGAATACCGTCTCAAGGACGGTCAATCGGGTGTGCTGATCCTCTCCACAATCACGAACGAGGGCAAGGAGTCGGTCAAAGTTCCCCTCGCCGATCAGTGGACCCAGATGAAAAGCAAGGGAGTCTTTAACGGGATCAACTGGGCTGATGCGATCAATCCCGCCGACAAATGCGGCTACGCCCACGCCTGGGTCGCCGTGGGCGGTGCCGCCGTCCCGGAAAAGCCCGAAGTCGAGCTCGCCCCCGGTGCCTCGGTCACCGTGGCGCGTTTTCTCGCGGTCGGTCATTCCCCCGCCGAGGCGGTGGGATTGGTCGAATCTTACCGGTCCAGGAGCGCGACGACAGGGATCCTCGCCCTCACCCTGACAGACGCACAAACGAAGGCCCCGGTGACGGACGGTCGCGTCCTCATCGGTGACGACCCTGCGTTAGCGGTGCCAGCCTATCCCGACACGAAAGGCTTCATCGGACTGACACTTCCGGCCGGTGACTACGCGCTGACCGGAGAGGACATCGGCCGGGCCGCGCTTTCAGAAAAGGCGACGGTGAAGGCGGGAGCCTCGGTTGCCAGAACCTTCGCCTTCGGACCCCAATCGGCGATCGCCTTCGAGATCACCGATGAGGCCGGTCTCTCAATCCCCTGCAAGGCCCAGTTCAACGCGATGGGAGAAAGTCCCAAACTGAACCTTGGCCCCGTCGATCGGGCTCATGGCAGCGTCGATCAATATTTCTCCGAGACGGGCAAGTTCCAGGTTGCCCTGCCGCCCGGCAAGTATGAGGTGATCGTGACACGGGGGCCCGAATACGAACATCGTCGTCACGAAGTGGAGCTGAAACCCGGATCGCTCCACACGATCTCGAACCAGATCACCCGCCTCGTGAAGACCCCGGGCTGGGTCTCGACCGATTTCCACAATCACTCGACCCCGAGCGGCGACAACACCTGCGGCACCGATGACCGGCTCATCAACCTCGCCGCCGAACACATCGAGTTCGCTCCGACGACCGAGCACAACCGGCTTTACGACTGGGCTCCGAACATCGAGCGGCTCGGGCTCGTGCCTTACTTGAAAACCGTCCCCGGGATGGAACTGACGGGATCGGGAGCCCACTTCAATTCCTTCCCCCTCTCGCCCGATCCGAAGTTGCAGGACTGGGGCGCTCCCGTCTGGAAAAAGGATCCGCGCCTCAACGCCATCACCCTGCGTGACTGGCAGGATGCCGAACCCGACCGTTGGATTCATGTCAATCACCCCGATATGATCGAAAACTTCGTCGACCGCGACAAGAACGGCCAGGCCGACGGAGGTTTTGCCTACTTTGGTGGATTGATCGACGGGATCGAAACCCAGAACTACAGCGCCAGCGAAATCCTCGCGACCGCCCCCTACAAACTCACGGCGGCACGAAGCGGCGGGCCCGGCCGGGTCGTTTCCCCCGTCCGGGAATTCATCTGGCTGCAACTACTGAACCAGGGGCTGACACCAAGGGCCATCTCGGTAGCCGACGCCCACCAAGTCCATGGCAACGGCGTGGGCGGCTGGCGGACCTATGTCAAAAGCTCGACAGATGATCCTGCCAAAATCGACTGGCGCGAAATGAGCCGGAACGCCAAGGCCGGGCGCATGATTCTTTCGACCGGACCCTATCTCGAAGTCGAGACCGGTGCCGGCGTCATCGCAGGTGGTCTCGACCGCGTCGGCGGGTTGGTCGAGTTGAAGGTTCGCGTGCAGTGCAACGACTGGCTTGACATCGACCGCGTCCAAATCCTCGTGAACGGGCGCCAACTTCCCGAATACAACTACACCCGGGAAAAGAATCCTGACATGTTCCAAAGCAACGTCGTCAAGTTCGACCAGTCCCTGAAACTGAATCTCCAGCAGGACGCCCACCTCATCGTCGTGGCGATCGGGGAAAATCACACCCTCCAGACCGGATTCGGATCCAGCGGCCAATCGAAACTGCAACCCGTCGCCTACAACAATCCCATCTTCGTCGATGTCGATGGAGGCGGATTCCAGCCGAACGGCGACACCCTCGGCTATGATTTGCCGGTGGGCGGATTGACCGTTGATGAGGTGAAGAAGCAGCTCGGCGAGTAGGGTCCAGACTGCTCCCAATTTTGCCCACTACGACAAGAATTCCTCCCAGAATTTCCCGATGCGAAAAATCCTCCTCGCCTTCGTCGTCGCTTTCTCAGCGAACCACCTTTCCGCCGCGCAGTCGCCGAATATCGTCTTCATTTTCTCCGACGACCATTCCCCCAACGCGATCGGTGCCTACAACCGCTGGCTCAAGTCGGTCAATCCCACCCCGCACATCGACGAGCTCGCGGCCCAAGGCATGGTCTTTGAACGGAGCTATTGCACGAATTCGATCTGCGGACCGGTCCGCGCGGTCATCGAGACGGGTAAGCACAGCCACCTTAACGGCTTCCGTCAGAATGGCGACCAGTTCAACTGGGACCAGCAGACCTTTGCAAAACTGCTCCAGCAATCGGGCTACCAGACCGTGCTCTACGGCAAATACCATCTCGATGGCAGACCGAAGGGCTACGATGAATGGGCGGTGCTGCCGGGACAGGGACTCTATTACAATCCCGATTTCATCACGCCCGAGGGCAAGATCCGCATCGAAGGCTACTGCACCGACGTCGTCACTGATATGGCGGTATCTTGGCTGAAGGAAAAGCGCGATCCGAAGAAGCCTTTCCTCCTGCGCGTCCAGCACAAGGCCCCGCACCGCAACTGGATGCCCGCGCCCCGCCACCTCGGCGCTTTTGACGACGTCCTCATTCCCGAACCGCCAACCCTGTTCACCAAACACGAGGGGCAGGCCACGCCCTCTCGTTTTCAGGAGCTCGAGATCGACCGCCACATGGATCTGAACTACGACCTCTTCGTCGATCTGACGCCGGAATTCAACACGCCGCCCTCCCAGAAAACCCAGGACAAATCCGCCTGGATGAACATGCAGCGAATGTCGCCAGAGCAGCTCAGGAGCTGGCGTGACTACTACGGTCCCCTCGACGAGGCTTTCCACGCAGCGAATCTCTCCGGTGAATCCCTCGTGCGGTGGAAACACCAGCGTTACCTGCGCAACTATCTCGCCTGCATCAAAGGCGTCGATGAAAGCGTCGCCACCCTGATGAGGACGCTCAAGGAACTCAACCTCGATGATGACACGATCGTGATCTACTCCGCCGACCAAGGCTTTTACCTCGGCGACCGCGGCTGGTATGACAAACGCTGGATGTATGAACCCTCGCTCGAGATGCCGTTGATCGTGAAATGGCCAGGCGTGGTAAAGCCTGGATCGCGCAACCACGATCTCGTTCAGAATCTCGACTACGCCTCTACCTTCCTCGACATCGCTGGAGCGAAACTTCCCGGCGATCTTCAGGGACGTTCCCTCGTTCCCTTACTGAAGGGCGACCGTCCCACCGACTGGCGCGATGCGGTCTACTATCACTACTACGAATATCCCAGTGTCCATATGGTGGCGCGGCACCGCGGCGTGCGGAGCGATCGTTTCAAGCTGATCCACTTTTATCAGTTCGATGAGTGGGAGTTCTACGATCTCGACGCCGATCCGCAGGAGCAACGCAGCCAATACGAAAACCCCGTCTATGCCGACGAAGTGGCGAAGTTGAAAGAACGGCTCGAGGCGTTGCGCGGACAATACGGCGACGACAGCGATATCTCCCCGATGCCGCGGGAATGGCGGGAGAAGGTGAGACAGGGCCAGATCACCGAGTAAACGCTTTCGTGGTCTCGCTTCCTTGAACGGGGCGGTTCCGTCTCCGTCCCCATCCGCGGAACCGTCACGGCCTGCTCCGGGTCCACTCCTCATCGTGCCCGAAAACCTCTCATTTGTGAGAGGTTTTTACAATTTTGCAGATCACTCTTGAAAATTTTGTTAGAATCTTGTATTAAATATGAAAATTAAAGAAGCCACACTCCATTTCTTCCCCCATGATGAAACGCTGGATCCTCCCAATCGCCGCCAAGCTCGGTTTGATCGGTGCCTCGTTGGGGTTGGGGGTTTTCAGCTACCTCTTCGCCCACGATCTCGGCCTGGACGTGGGAACACTCTCGCCCGCCAAGGAAGTTTTTGACCCGGTCTCCTTCTTCGGGTCCGAAGTGGTGGTCGATGCCGAGCCGCAACTGCTCGCGAAAGTGGAATCACCAGTCGACGCCGACGGAGACGCTCTCGGGGTTTATTACCTGCTCCAAGCCGACGGCGACCTCGTGCGAGTCGCATCGACGGCGAGCGGAGGCTCGGAAGCGACCCGCTATGCGAGTCTTGCGGACGACCGCACCGATACCGCCATTGGCTTTTCCAATCTCGCCCTGCACCCGAATTTTCTGATGAAAAGCGAGCCTGGCTACGGCTGCTTTTATGTCATCGCATCAGAGCTCCGCGGAAGCGCCTTGGTCGATTTTTCGCCCGAGTTCGGTGGTGGCCAGGAGCACCATCAGGATGTGCTCTATGAATACGCCGTGGAGGATCCGCTCCTGACGGAATTCCGCGGCACCCGTCGCGAGCTGATGCGTCTCAGCCAGCCCGGTGCGGATCACAATGTGCGCGGCCTTGCCTTCGATCCGTCCGGACAGCTCTATGTGGGGGTCGGCGATGGTGCTTTCGCTGAAGCCGGGAATCACAGCCCCTCGCGCAACGCTTCATCCCTGATGAACGTCTATGGTAAGGTGCTCCGCATCGATCCTCTCGGACGGAATTCCGCCAACGGTCAATACGGTATCCCCGGGAGCAATCCTTTCTGCCTCGTCAGCGAAGCCCTGCCGGAACTCTGGGTCTTCGGCCTCCGGTCGCCGCAAAGCCTTTCCTACGATCCCATCCAGCAGACCCTCTGTATCGCCGAGAACGCGGGAAACGGGCGTGATGAAGTGAACCTCAGCCTCTACGGCGGCGAGCACTACGGATGGGATATCAGCGAAAACACCGACCGCCTCGGACGGACCGCCCGCGCCAGAATTTCAGAAGTCGTCACCGGTCCCGCCGTCTCGCTTGACCGTCTCGCCAAGTCGGTCGCCCGCACCTCGGGCAGCGTTATCTACCGCGGCGAACAATTTCCTTCTCTCGCCGGCAACCTCCTGATCGCGAGCCACGATGGACAACTCCTCGCGCTCCGCCCCGGCGATGTGGGAACGGGGGTGCCACGACTGGCCAAGGTCAATCTGAGCCGCTTCGGGAACCCACGATTCACCTCTCTGCGCCAGGGTCCCCGCGGCGAGGTGATCCTTCTCTGCGAAGGCGGTGAGGTGTTCGAAATGCGCAAGAATGCCGCGCTCGGCACGGGCAACTCGAACCAAAGGGCGCTCTTCTGCGAGGTTGCTCCGTTGACCCCGCCCCGCGGGTGATCCGGTGACAGACACCGTGGATCCTTCGGCGGGCAGGCGGGAGTTTGGAGCGAAACGCGATTTCCCTCCACGGCCTGCGATCCTCGGGGGAGATCGATCATGCGGGAAAACCGCGGGTCAAAACTCTGCCGACCCCGGCGTTCTCGGAAAGGGAATGACGTCGCGGATGTTTGCCACACCGGTGATAAACATGAGGAGCCTCTCGAAACCGAGGCCAAATCCCGCGTGGGGCACGGTGCCGTAGCGTCGCAGATCGATATACCAGTCGTAAGCCGACGCCTCAAGCCCCTGCTCGCGCAAGTTCGCGAGGAGCACTTCGAGCCTTTCCTCGCGCTGACTCCCCCCGACGATTTCTCCGATGCCGGGCACAAGCAGGTCCATCGCCGCGACGGTCTTGCCATCATCGTTGCGGCGCATGTAGAAGGGTTTGATCTCCTTCGGGTAGTTGTAAACCGTGGCGGGGCAGCGGAAATGGTGTTCGGTCAGGAAACGCTCGTGCTCCGACTGGAGAGGCTGCCCGTATTCAACGGGATATTCGAAGCTCTTCCCGCTCGCGAGGAGGAGGTCCACCGCATCGGTGTAGGAAACGCGCTCGAAGACCCGGTCCCGGACGAATTCGAGCCGCTCGATGAGCCCTTTGTCCACGTGCCGGTTGCAGAAATCCAGATCCTCGGCGCAGTTCAAGAGAGCCTCCTTGACGAGGTATTTCACCATCTCCTCGGCCAGCGCCATGTCGCCTTCAAGGTCGCAAAAGGCGATCTCGGGCTCGATCATCCAGAACTCGGCGGCGTGGCGCGAGGTGTGGGAATTCTCCGCCCGGAAAGTGGGTCCGAAGGTGTAGATGTTGGACAGGGCGCAGGCGAAGGTCTCGCCCTCGAGTTGGCCGCTCACGGTGAGGTAGGTCGGTTTTCCGAAAAACTCTTCTGTTCCCGAGCGGATTTTTTCGCCTTCCATCGTCACGACGCGGAACATCTCGCCAGCCCCCTCACAATCCGAGGCGGTGATGATCGGCGTGTGCACGTAGACGAACCCGCGCTCCTGAAAAAATTGGTGGATCGCATAGGCCATGCGGCTGCGGATGCGGAAGACGGCACCGAAGAGGTTCGAGCGAGGCCGGAGATGAGCAATCGAGCGCATGAACTCCATCGTGTGTCCCTTTTTTTGCAGCGGGTAATCCTCGGGCGCAGCTCCGACCAAGGTGACTCTTGATGCCCGCAACTCCCACCGCTGGCCCTGCCCCTGTGAGGCGACAATCTCGCCCTCGACTTCAACGGAAGCCCCGGTGCGCGCAGGCACGACGGCCTCGTCGTAACCCGCCAAAGTCGCATCAGCGACTACCTGAAGATTGCCGAGACAACTCCCGTCATTCAGCTCGAGAAACGAGAAGGATTTTGCATCCCGCTTCGTCCGAACCCATCCCCTCGCGGTGAGACGTCCGGGGGAGGTTTCGCAGCGCAGGATTTCGACGATTCGGATGCGGGACATCTTGGAGTATCGAAACGAGAGGACGGGATTTCAAGGGGATTCCGGGGACCGGTGTGTGGTAGCGCCCACTTGAAGCAACGCCACCAACCGCTGACGAGGAACAACTGTCACGAGGGCGAAACGACACCTCGTTCGACCTCAGGTCCGGTCTCGCCCCAGCGAGCGACCTTCCTTCCTCAGCCATCTTTCCCCAGCTCTTCGAGCAGATAGCGAAAGCCATAAAACCCCTCTTTCGAATCGGCCGGGACAGGATTTCGATAGCCAGCACCCAGCACTTCGCGCTCAGCCGAGTTCCACCCACCGCCTCGCACGACGTGGAGTCCATCACCACCGTCGGTGTAGGGATCCTGCACCCACTCCCAGACATTGCCGGCGAGATCGTGCAAACCAAGCGAGGACGCCCCGAAGCTCCCGACCGGAGCGGTCGTTTCGAATCCGTCGGTGTATCCTTCGATGACGTTTCCTCCAAGGAAACCCGCAGCCGAGACGTCTGCGAAGTTTCCGGCGCCAGGAGGCGGCGGCCAGTCCGCCCCCCACGGAAATCGGGTCGCACCACTCCGGTTCCGTTGCGCAGGATTCGCGCCCATTTCTCCGGAGAGCCCCACCAGCAAACTCCATTCGAGATCGGTGGGCAGCCGATAACGCTGCCAAGGTCGGATGAGGTTCGCCTTGCGTTCCCGGACCGTGAGCCATTCACAAAAAGCAACGGCCTCGGCGAATCCGACACCCGCGGCCGGGTAACTCAACCCGGTCGCGACCGACGCGGGATCGAGCACCAATCCTTGATCGGCACGGAATTCAAGAAAGGCACGCAGGGGCGTCTCGGTCTTGGCAACAAGGAGACCACCGACGGGCAGCAGGTCCATCCGCTGGCTGTTGGTCCACCGCTTGCCGAAGACAACGGAGGCATCGGGCTCGAGGGTGACGACAAGGTCTTGGACTCCCCTCCCGGCGAGCTCGCCCATGGCGATGGCGACTTCGTGCCCCTCGCGGTAGAGTTCGAGCTCGAAGGCCCCAAGACGCAGATCATCGAGCACGACGGGAGTCTCTCCCAGGTAGTTCCCATCGCGATAGACCGTCGCTCCCTCCGGCATTGAATTCAGGGCGAGGGCACCGAACTCGTGTTCGAGCGTGACCACGAAGGAATTCTTCCGACCACTCGTATCCGTCCGAAAGGGACGATAATAGTGATGCTTCCCGAGATGACCACTATGATGATCCTGCCGGGTGAGCCAGTCGCAGAACTGCCAGAGAGCGCGATCCTCCGAGACCTGCACCACCCCGTTGACCCCAGCCCGGGGGATCTCCAATTGAGTCTCCTCAAGAAAACGGTCGAACAGCACCACCGTGACCTCGCCGATGGATTCGTGACGGTCGATGGGAACGGGACGAAACTCCATCCCCGAGGAGTTCACCCATGCCTGCCCGGAAATCGGGCCGAGATCGGGAAGGAGGATCGCGTTGACGACCTGCACTCCTTCCCTCACCTCCCCTTTGAAGGAATAGTCGTGATAACCTTCGCGCTTCAAGACGAGTTCGACGGGACCGACCGGGAACTCGAGCAGTCGCGTCTCGGTGACTCCGACTTCGCGGCCCTCATAAAAGACGTTCGCGGTCGACGGTTGGCTGGAGATTTTCAATTGACCCCGCACAATCTCGGCGGTGAGCAGGTTCCCTTTCTCTTTTTCCCCGCCGCCCTCCACCTCGGTCGCCACGAGCATGCCCTCGCCGTTGCTCGGCTTCGCGGGTTCCAGTTCGGGCGCCTTCTCCGCGACCTTGGCGGAGCCGGCTTGCCCACCTTCAACCTCGGCGCCCTTCCCCGGATCGTCCTGAGGTGAGTCCGGAGGCCCCGTCAACCCCTTGGACGTCTCTTTCGAGACCTCTGCCACTTTCGGCTGCTCCACCTCGATGCGCTGATCCACGTCGTCGGTGGGATCAACCGGGGGCGGACCGGCCGCGTTGGCTCCGCCCTCCCGAATTGGCTTCACCTCGATCGGCGTTCGCAGTCCGGCTCCATTGACACCTTTGGTGCCGGCATCGGAGAGGAGGGCGCCGTGTTGTGCGGTGAATGATTGTTTGTCCTTCCAGAGCCAATATCCCGCCAGCCCAAGGATCCCAAACAACCCGAGCACAGCGGCGATCCCAAACAAAGTCGAAACGATGCCGCGACGAGGCTCGGGCGCCTTCCACGGAGCCGCACAGACGGTCTCGAGCGCGAGGACAAAGGCCGACGCCGACTCATAGCGTTTCCGCGGGTCGGGGGAACCGGCCCGGCAGATCACGGTGTTCAGCGCCCGCCACTCGTCGCGGTTCACGCTAGCCGGGATCTCGAGATTGGTCGGAAGCTCGGGAAAATCGAGTCGGTCTTTGCCCGTGTGCATCTCGTAGAGCACCATGGCCAGAGAATAAAGGTCAGCCGAACTGGTGCCGGGCCCCTCCGGCGGCACATAGCCCTCCGTGCCGACGAAGGTGCGCTGACCCGTGCTCGCGACAAGCCCCACATCGGCCAGCTTGGGCTGACCTTTGACAAAAATGATGTTCGAGGGCTTCACATCGCGGTGAGTGAGACCCGCATGATGAAGATGACCGAGCGCCCCACCGATGGCGACACCGAGATCGACGCTCTCGCGAACGGTGCGCAGGGACCGACGGCGGATGTCCGACGAAAGAGTGCGGGGACGATAGCTTTCGAGCAGCTCCTCGACGGTCCCACCGCTCTCGTCGTCGGCGATCTCCATCACGTAATAGTAAAAACCCGCCTCGTCGTCGCGACCCACGTGGAGGATGTCGACGAGCCCTGGATGCTCGTGGGAAACTTTTTCGTAGCGCTGAATCCCCTCGAACTCGCGCTCGAAGGTGCGCTGGTATTCAAAATCCTCCCGCCGCACCACCTTCACGGCGCGGAACATGCCGGTGATGCTTCGCGCGAGATAAACCTCCCCATAAGAACCTCCGCCGATGCGGGCAAGGATCTCGAAATTCGGAATCGGGGGCGTGTCGGATGATCTGGCGATACGCCATTCTAAACGCTCGGGGAGGTCTTTTCCACAGGGAAGAAATCACCGCGCTCCATCAACGCTTGCCGCACACTTCTCCATCAATGACGCGGTCACCCCGGCCGAGGCCCGGCAACTCCTCGTGTATCACGATCTCGAATACCGTATCGGCCGGGATTTCCCGCCCTTCCCAGCCGGCGGCTTGGAGCTGCTCGACCTCGGGTGCGATCTCGCGAGCGCGGTGTCCGAAACCCCATCCGCCATAGGTGAAGCGGGTCTCGACCTCGTTCGGACACGACTCGGAAAACAGCCCGAGATGGCGCGCCCCATAAAAAAGTTCATTACTGCCGTTGAAACCGAAGGGATCCGCGGACTGGGCGTTGCGCAAGCTCGCCGAACTCAGGGGAGCAAAGACGCGTTCGCCGGTGTCGAGCCGCCGAATCGCAATCCACCGGGCCCAGTCAGGAAATTCATGGATGGCCCGGGCACGACAGCGCGCTCCGCGGTAGACGGTCTTTCCCCAGAGCTCGACATCATTGGAACAAAACAGAACGAGGGATCGCTCGATTTCGAGGTCTTCCGGATCGGCCGGCTTCGGCGATTCGATCTCCGGCAACGGGTCGAGACGGGTCAGCCCTCCGTTTCCGTTTCCGTTTCCGCTCGAGGCTACCTGGAATTGGCCTTCCCCCTCCACAAGGTCGAGGAACCCTTTCGGCGCGATCGGTCTCAAGAGGGCAAATTCAGCCGGGTCGCGGAATCCCGCGACAGGCGGGCCCGATCCCGCGAGAGAGAAATCGAAGGATTTTTCGTCGACCGATCCGGGCGAATCCAACAGCATCGGAAGACTGCCCAAAGTCATCGCCGGGTGTCCGTGACTTTCCTCAATTGTCTGCCCGGGGACGGTATCGTCCGAAGGAACTTCTTTCGCCAACCTTTCCGCAGCGGCCTGCTCATCGAGGCTGCGGATGACCCCGCCAATGCCTCCGGTGAGATCAATCCCGGGAACTCCGGCAAGCGAGGCGGTGAGGGCGCCATCGACGAGAAGAATCTCGCGCACCGGAGCCAGCCCGGGCTCGTCCACCGTCGCGAGCAATTCGCGAATGCGACGATCCGTTTCATCACTCGAAGTCGCCCACCCCAGGGGCAGCCCGACAATCCGGCCTTTCAGCTCGACCAGCTCGCGGCGCAGGGGGACGAAATCGGAAAGGTCCCGTCTCCCCGAACTCACCGACTGCTCGAGCGACAGGGCTTCCTCGGAGATGCCACGCAGGGCATCACGCGCGGCCTCGAGACGCATCGCCTGGGCATCAGCCATCCCCCGACAGGCTCCGATGGCCTCACGGCTTCTTTCCGTCGGCGCGAGCAGGGTGTCGAGACGATCGCGAACCACGATCATCCGGGAAAGATCGGATCCCACCTTCTGGCGCGCCTCGCGGACACGTTCGGCGAGCAGGAAGAGATGAAGGGCAACGGTCCGGTGCCCGGAGGAAGGCAAACCCGCAACGTTTCCGGAAAATCCTTCGAGACGCGCCTGCTTCTCGGCCTGTTGACGCTCGACCAAGACGAGTTTTTCATGACGCCAGCGAAGCTCCTCCAAACCGGCAGTCGGCTTTGCGGGCTCGTGGCCCGCGGCATCGACGACCGCCCGCCCTCTCGCGAGCCAACCGACAAAGATCCCGAAGGCCATGGCGATCAGCACCGCCGCAGGCGCATGGGCCGAAAGATGGTCCACCGCTTCGGGCCAAGTCACAGCGAGGAGACTCGCGGAAACGGCCTCGGACACCCCGTCAAGCGGGCAGCGAATCGAAAGGCAGATGGGCATGAGGGATGACGCCGTGTGCCGGGCGACGTCAAGATCATAAGCAATCAAGGCACGGAGCCAAGCCATAATTTTCACTAATCACCTGATTGGGCCGAGCTTGCGAACGGATGGAGAGCATTCCATGCTCGATCATGTCTTCCCGTCGAATCCAGCCAGCGATCTTTCTGACCTTTGCTTTCGCGGCTGCCATCGCCCGGGGCGAGGAAATCCGCCTGGGCCCCCAGGGCCCCAGCGGCCCCTACACGGTCGAGCGTTGGCGCCGCGATTGGCCCGGATGCAAGTGGCAGGATGGCATCACGGAGGGCAATCTCTCCGTCGTCGAACGCGATGACAGCTTCCGACTGCGGGTCGATTACCGAATCGGCCAGATCGGTCCGGAAAAAAATGGCGCGGGTTGGCGTTTTCCGATCACCCGCCGCGAAACGGCTGAGCTGAGCTACACGGTCCGCTTTGGAAACGACTTCGACTGGGTCAAGGGAGGCAAGCTACCCGGTTTTTGCGGCGGACCGGAAAATGTCAGCGGCGGACGTCCCGCCAACGGCACCAACGGATTCTCCGCCCGACTCATGTGGCGGAAAGATGGCCGCGGCCAAGCCTACCTTTACCACAAAAACCAGCCCGAGCGCTACGGAGACGAGGTTCACTTTCCCGAGGATTTCCGTTTCCCCACCGATACCGACATCGAGGTGCGGATGCGGGTGACGATGAATGATTTCGGCAGGCGGAATGGCTCGATCCGTGTCTCGGTCCGACTCGCCGACGGGGACGAACGCGAAGTGGTGGAACGTCACGATCTTGAATGGCGCAGCGGAGCTGCCTTCGGGATCGATTCAGTCTACTTCGAAACCTTTCACGGCGGCTCCGACAAGAGCTGGGCCCCCGAGCGTCCTTCCTTCGCAGAATTCGGAGATTTTCACATCACCTCCTGAGCCGGCGCGATCACGCGCCGATTCTTCGGTGAGATCCGGCACCGCGACGTGGTAGAAACAAAGAGATCCGTCATGAACCGTTTCCTGCCCTTCCTCGTTTTACTGATCGCGATTCAGTCGGGAGCCGCGACTTCCCTGCCCGCCGATCATGCGGCACGGATGCAGGCGGGCACGGAGTTGTTCGACCGGGTCATCGGTCCGGCTTTGAAAACGCACTGCCTCGAGTGCCACGGCGGCGAAAAGACCCGAGCGGGGTTCAACCTGGCGACGAGGGAGCTGCTCCTCGCGGGTGGCGACTCCGGGGTGGCGGTGGTCCCGGGCACAGCCGGATCGAGCCTGCTCGTGACGCTGATCCGGCACGACGAGGAACCCACCATGCCGCCGAAGAAGCCCAAGCTACCTGAACCACTCCTTGCCGATTTCGAGAAGTGGATCGATCTCGGAGCACCGTATGCAAAAGCGCTCATCGAAGGCGCGGATGCCGCGAAGAAGCCCCTCACCGTGACCGAGGGCGACCGCGATTTCTGGGCCTTTCGCCGAATCGCCGCAAACGAACCGCCGGGAGCGGAAGGCACTTGGGCGAAGTCGGAGCTCGACCGCTTCGTCCTCTCGAAGGCTCGCGAGCACGGGCTCCATCCGAATCCTGAAGCCGATCCCGTGACCCTGGCACGGCGAGCCTCGCTCGATCTCCTCGGACTGCCTCCGACCCCGGAAGAAATGGACAGCTTCCTCGAGGAGCAACGCCGCCACCCACCATCCGCCTTCGGAAATTTCATTGATCGGCTTCTCGCCTCACCTCATTACGGCGAGCGTCAGGCCCGCCATTGGATGGATGTGGCGCGCTTCGGCGAGAGCGAAGGCTTCGAGCACGACTACGACCGTAGAAACGCCTATCACTACCGCGACTTCCTCATCGAGGCCTTCAACCGCGACCTGCCGTGGGACCTCTTTACGAGCTGGCAGATCGCCGGCGACGAGCTGGCCCCCGAAAATCCGCTCGCACTAATGGCCACGGGTTTTCTCGCCGCGGGCGCCTTTCCCACCCAGCTCACCGAAGCCGAATTCGAACGCGCCCGCTACGATGAGCTGGACGACATGGCCGGCACCACCGCCGCGGCTTTCCTCGGACTCTCCGTCAGCTGCGCCCGCTGCCACGATCACAAGTATGACCCGATCCCGGCCTCGGACTACTACCGCTTCACCGCCGCCTTCGCGACCGCGATCCGCAGCGAGAAGGAACTCGAATTCCATCCGGACCAATACCATCAAAAGCTTCAACCTTGGGAGAACCGGCGCGCCGCGCTGGAGCGGGAACTCTCGCATCATGATCGGGAGAAACTCGGACCGGCTTTTGCCGCGTGGTTGAAAAAGCCGACCGGCGCCGAATCCATCCAGACCAGTGCCTGGCACCTTCTCGAACCGACGGCGGTGACCTCCCGGGAGAAGACCCCCCTTACCCGCCAGGCCGATGGCTCCTGGCTCGCGGGAGGCACGGCTGCGGCCTCCGACGAGTATGCGATCGAAGCTGAGATCGTCGCCGGAGCATCCGCCCTGCGGATCGAGGCCCTAACCCACGAGTCGATGCCGCGAAAAGGTCCGGGGCGCGCCGGAAACGGCAACTTTGCGCTGGGCGACCTCGTCATCGAGACGATCGCCGGAGCGAACCGCACCCCCCTGAAGTTCGCCGAAGCCCGGGCCACCCACCAGCAGAACGGCGGCGGCCTTTCCGTAAAAAGCGCGATCGACGGCGACCGCGAGAAGAGCGGATGGGCCGTTGATGGGGGTGGCATCGGCAAAGACCAGGCGGCCGTCTTTGTGTTTGAAAAACCCCTCGCCGCCGACAGCCGCGTCGTCATCCGGATGCGCTTTCACGTGAATGGTCAACACAGCCTCGGGCGTTTTCGCCTCTCCGTTTCGCGGGACGCCTCGGCAGGCTTTCATCCCGGGCAGGGCGGCACGCCATTTCTTGCCGACGGAGTCGAGTCGCTGAAGCGGGGCGCCAGCCTGACCGATCCCCAACGATCCGCCCTGCGCGAGTGGTTTGCCTCGAATGACGCGGAGTGGAAGAAGCGAAATGACGCGCTCCAGTCGCATCTCGCCGCCAAGCCGTCCCGCGATCTGCGGTCGGTCATGATCTGCTCGGAAGGCGTTCCGAAGTTGAACCACCATGCCAACGGACGCGGCTACCCGCATTTCTATCCGGAGGTGCATGTCCTGGAGCGTGGCGATCCGAAACAGCGTCGCGAAGTCGCGACCGCGAACTTCCTTCAGGTGCTGATGCCGGCCGGAACGGACGGGTCGCAGTGGCGTCGCGAACCGCCCGCCGGATGGACTCAGACGAGCTTTCGCCGCGCCTCGCTCGCGGCGTGGATGACCGATGTGGAAGCCGGGGCCGGCCCTCTCCTTGCCCGCGTCATCGTCAACCGCGCCTGGCAGCATCACTTCGGACGCGGTCTCGTCGCGACCCCGAACGATTTCGGCTTTCAGGGAGAACGTCCCACTCATCCGGAGTTGCTCGAGTGGCTTGCCGCCGACTTCATCAAAGGCGGATGGTCGCTCAAGCGGCTCCACCGACAGATCATGATGAGCGCCGTCTATCGCCAATCTGCCGCGGCCGACGCAGCCGATGCCTCGCGTGATCCGGAGAACCGCTTCCTCTGGCGCTTCGGACCCCGACGCCTCGAAGGAGAGGCTATCCGCGACTCGCTTCTGGCCGTCTCGGGCCTGCTCGATCTCACGCCCCTTGGACCCGGATCGCTCGATGAGAGCATGCGGCGGCGCAGCGTTTATTTTACGGTAAAGCGGAGCAAGCCAGTGACCTCGATGCTCGTCTTCGACTGGCCCGAGCACCTCGTCAGTATCGGGGCGCGCCCCGTCACCACGGTGGCACCGCAGTCACTCTACCTCATGAACAGCCCGCAGGTGCGCCAGTGCGCCGAGGCCCTCGCGAGACGCAGTGCGGGGGAAATCGAAACAGTCTATCGGCACGCCTTCAGCCGCCCCTCGAGCGAATTGGAGCGAATCCGTGCGAGGCGTTTTCTCGAGACTCAGACCTCCCGTTATGAGGGCCGCCCCGATGCCGCCCACCGCGCCCTCACCGACTACTGCCACGCCCTCCTCGGCTCGAACGAGTTCTTGTATCTGCCATGAACGCTCACCCTTCCGACGGAATATCTCCCCTCCTCACCCGCCGCTCCCTCCTCCACCGCGCCGGGGCCGGCGCGGGGATGCTCGGTCTCGCGACGCTCCTCCGCGATGAGAAACTCCTCGCCGCGAACTCCCTCGATCCACTGGCTCCACGCGAACCGCATTTTCCGGCGAAAGCGAAACGGGTGATATGGATCTTTGTCAACGGCGGTCCGAGCCAGGTCGACACGTGGGACCACAAACCCGCCCTCGAAAAACACGACGGTCAGGAAATCGAGGGCTTCGACAAGTTCACCGGCTTCTTCGCAAACTCCGTCGGAGGCATCATGAAGTCGCCTTTTGCTTTCCGTCCTCGCGGACAGTGCGGAAAGATGGTTTCGGACCTCTTCCCCCACCTTGGCGAACAGGTCGACAAGATGGCTTTCATCCACTCGGGCTACACCGACTCCAACAACCACAGCCCCGCCCTCTTCATGATGAATTGCGGCCTGCCCCGCATGGGCCTACCCTGCACCGGATCGTGGGTCACCTACGGACTTGGTAGCGAAAGCCGCGACCTCCCCGCCTTCGTCGTGATGTCGGATCCGCTCGACCGCGGGCTCCCGAAAGGCAACGCGAGCAACTGGAGCGCCGGATTTCTCCCCGGGGTCTATCAGGGCACCTGGCTGAAACCGAAAGGCGATCCGATCGACAATCTCCTCCCCCCAACGGATCAGCCCGCCGCCGCCCAGCGCGGTCAACTCGACCTTCTCGCGCAGCTGAACCAGTCGCACCTCGGGACCCGCCCGCAAGATGCCGATCTCGCCGCACGCATCGAAAGCTACGAACTCGCCTACCGCATGCAATCCGCCGCCCCTGACGCCCTCGACCTCTCGCGCGAAAACGAAGCCACAAAGAAACTCTACGGGCTCGATCAGAAACACTGCACCCACTTCGCCGCCCAGTGCCTCACCGCCCGCCGCCTCGTCGAACGGGGGGTTCGCTTCGTGCAGATCTATTCGGGCGGCATGGAGAACCAACGCAGCTGGGACGGACATTCCGACATCCGGGGAAATCACGCGCAGTTCGCGCTCGAGACAGATCAACCGGTCGCGGGACTTCTCACCGACCTCTCCCTGCGCGGCCTCCTTGATGACACCCTCGTAATCTGGTGCGGCGAATTCGGCCGCCTCCCCGTGGCCCAAAAGGGCAAGACGCCCGGGCGCGACCACAATCCGCACTGCTTCACCGCCTGGATGGCCGGGGGTGGCACCAAGGGCGGCGTCAGCCACGGCGAATCCGACGAACTCGGCCACAAAGCCGCAGTCGACAAGGTCTCGGTGCACGATCTCCACGCCACGATTTTACATCTGTTAGGAATCGATCATGAAAGACTTACCTTCACCTACAGTGGTCGCCGTTACCGGCTCACCGACGTGTTTGGCAACGTGATCCGGCCGATCCTCGCGTGACGGATTTTCACGGGATTCCCTCGCCGGAAAATCATGAACCCCTCTCTGGAGACCTCGACGCACCGACGCGGTCTCGCGCTCGCATCCCTGAAATCGGGCGAGTCCCTCGTTCAGCGCTGCCTCGAGCGGGGCGAAGGGAACGAGGTGGAAGCGATCAACCTCTACCGCGAGGCGGTGGCTCTCCTGCGACCCGATGCGTTGTCCGGCTTCGCCGAATCCCGCCACTTGCTCGCAGTGGCGCTGTGCCAACTCAGCCGGGCAAGGTTGATTCTTGAAAAAAGGGGCTCTGCGAACGGACTTCAGGAAGCACGGGAGAGTCTCGTCTGGCTCGGCGACGCCGAACTTTGTTCGCGCGAAACGCTGCGACTCAGCCTCACCTCGAGGATCAGCGAGGCCTGTCACCTCGAGTCCACCTCTCGGGACCAGGATCTTTTCCTCGATCTCACCGACATCGCCGAGGGGGCGCTCTCCGTGGCCGCCGAGGGCTTTCGGCTCTGGGGGACCGACGCGGTGGATCCGGCACTTGTCGGAGATCTCATCCGACTCGGCGGGGATGCCTACCTGATCGCTTCGCCTGATTTTCTCGCCGAATTTCTCCTCGACTGGCTGGATCCCGAGCGCCGGGAGCCATCGCTGTCCGCCGTGACCGCAGCCAATGGAGCCGCTTTGGCGGTCCTCGCCAGAGGCATCTCGTGGCTTCGCGAATCTGGCTTCACGGAAACGAGCTCGAAAGACGGCGCGCGGAATCGAGAGCGCCTCGCCGCATGGTTGCGCTGCCAAGAACGGCTCGCGACCATCCGTGATCGGTGCGTCGCACGCTGAACTTCCCCTGTCACTGACGCTCCACCACGCGGAGCTCTCCGTGGCTCTTTGCGATGCGTCGCTCCGGTAACACCCCCTGCCACGAGGTGAGTGGGTAAACGATGCAATCGCGACCAAGAATCGATCCCGGGCTCAGCACCGTGTTGCAACCGATCTCGGTGCGGTCGCCGATGATGGCTCCAAATTTCCTGAGTCCGGTATCGATCATCCCGGCTTCGCCGTCGCGAACCTTCACCGAGGCGCGATCGAGCCTGACATTCGAACAAATCACCCCCGCGCCAAGGTGGACTCGGAAGCCAAGGATGGAGTCGCCCACGTAGTTGAAATGAGGCACCTCGCAACGATTGAAGAGAAGGCAATTCTTGAACTCGCTCGAGTTCCCGAGGACGCATCCACTCCCGACGATGACGTTTTCGCGAAGATAAGCCCCGCTGCGCACGACCGTGTCACTCCCAATCCAGGCGGGCCCTTTCACGATTGCGTTCGCCTCGATCACCGCACCGGGTCCGACGTGGACCCGATCTCCGACGACGGCGCGAGGGTCGATCGTCCCCTCCCGTCGGATAGAACCGCCCCGCTCGAGCCGCTCCTCCAGGTATCCGGCGATCCTCGAAATCGCGGTCCAGACCGGCTCTTCAGGAGAGAGCAGCTCGGAGTGTTCCGTCTCGCCCAAGTCGAGCCAACCGCCGGGGAGAAACTTCATCTTCAAACTCATGACCCGTGACCCACCGTCTCTGGGCGACTCCCCGCGACTCACACGGTCATCACATCCTTTTCCTTCGCGGCGAGATGCTCGTCGATGGACTTGACGTATTTGTCGGTAAGGGCCTGCACTTCCTTCTCGTGATCGTGGAATTGGTCCTCGGTGATGGTGCTGGCCTTGAGGCCGTTTTTGAGCCGGTCCATCGCATCCTTGCGAGCGCCCCGGACGCGGACGCGCCCCTGCTCGGCCATTTCCTTGATGATTTTGACGAGGTCGCGGCGACGCTCCTCCGAGAGCTCGGGAATGGGCAGCCGGATGAGGCGGCCGTCGTTCGAGGGATTGATGCCGAGCTTGGACTCGCGCAGGGCCCGGTCGATGTCCTGCATGATCGAGGGATCGTGCGGCTGCACCGTGAGCATCCGCGGCTCTGGCGCGGAGACGAGCGCGATCTGCTTCAACGACATCGTCGCGCCATAGGAGTGGACGTGGACGTGAATGTTGTCGAGGAGGGCCGGGCTGGCCTTGCCGGTGCGGATGCTGGTCATCTCCGTGGCGACGAAGTCGGCGGATTTCTCCATCGCTTCTTCAGTTTCGAGCAGGAAGGTTTCGAGGTCCATGGGGGTGAGGGAGGGGAAAAACTACGCTCGGAAGAGTCCGAAGCAACTTTCACGCAGAGACGACCGTGCCGATGTCCTCTCCGGTGAGGGCTCGACGGATGTTTCCGTCGACGGTCATGTCGAAAACGACGATGGGGATGGCGTTGTCCTGACAAAGAGTGAAAGCGGTGCCATCCATCACCTTCAAGTTTCGCGAGAGGGCCTCATTGAAGGTGACGGTCTCATAGCGGACGGCGTCCTCGTGCTGGTTTGGATCCTTGTCGTAGACGCCGTCGACCTTGGTGGCCTTGAAGATGACATCGGCCCCGATTTCACTGGCGCGCAGGGCGGCGGTGGTGTCGGTCGTGAAAAAGGGATTGCCGGTGCCGGCTCCAAAAATCACGACTCGTCCCTTCTCGAGGTGTCGGATGGCAACACGGCGGATGAAACTCTCGGCCACGTTTTTCATTTCGATGGCACTCTGAACGCGCGTCGGCACACCGACCGCCTCGAGCATGCTCTGGAGGGCCAGCGAGTTCATCACCGTGGCGAGCATGCCAACATAATCGGCCGTGGCGCGGTCCATCCCGCGCCCAGCGGCGGCGGCACCCCTCCAGAAGTTGCCCCCCCCGACAACGATGGCGATCTCAAGACCGGTCTGATGGGCGGCTTTGATCTGCCGGGCGATGCCCTCTACGATCTCGGGAGAAATATTGTCCTCGCTCCCGGGTTCGCGCAGGGCTTCACCACTCAACTTCAGGACAACTCGTTTGTAGGCTCTGGACATGACGGGGATTGGATTCAAATCCTTCATCCTCCGCCAATCGCCTGCATTTTCAAACCGCAATCTCACCCGACCCGAGAATCGTCCCCGCAGAAATGGGAAAGCCCCGCAGGAATTCGGCAGCGGGCAGCCTTTTCCGCCCCTCGAGTTGAAGGTCGCCGCAGAGTTCGAGGGATCCGTCGCCGGTTTGCACCACGAGACTGGATCCGCTCGCGAGAACCGTCCCCGGATCGGCATCCGCGCCGGGCAGGGACCGTGAAGGGGGATGGACTTTCAGTTTTTTCGTCTCGCCACCGTGGACGAGGCCGGTCGTCGTGCCCGGCCACGGATCGTAGGCCCGGATGAGACGCTCGATCGAAACGGCATCGCGACTCCAGTCGATCTCCCCATCCTCGCGGGCGAGTTTTCCGGTATGGGTCACGAGGCCCTCGTCTTGCGGGATGGCGGGAGGATTGCCCCTGCGGAAAAGACGCAGCCCCTCCCCGAGGATTTCCGGGCCGAGTTCGGCAAGGCGGTCGTGGAGTGAACCACCCGTGTCGTGGGGCCGTATCGGCAGATACTTTTTGAGGATCATGTCGCCTGCATCAAGCGGGGGGACGACGTGCATCAGCGTGATGCCAGTCTCGACGTCGCCATCGCGAATCGCCGCCTGGATCGGCGAGGCACCGCGATGCCTCGGCAGGAGAGATGCGTGGAGATTCACGCAGCCAAGCGTGGGCGTCCGGATGAACGTCCGCGGGAGGATCTGTCCGTAAGCCATGACGACCGCGAGATCCGGACGAAGATCGGCAAACTCGCCGAGTAGAGCCTCGTTTCCCTTCAATCGCTCGGGTTGCAGCACGGGGCAACCCCGCTCGAGAGCAAGAACCTTGATCCCGGGCGGAGTGAGGATCTGTTTTCGACCGACAGGCTTGTCCGGCTGGGTGTAGACGGCGACCAGATCAGCGCCCTCCTCGCCGTCATGATCGAGGAGCCATCGCAAGGTCGGCAGGGCGATTTCGCCGGTGCCCATGAACACAATCCGCATGAGGGTTTCAATCAAGGCCCGGAGAGCGCTAGGTCAACGAAATTTGTGACCTCCCCGCACGGCTTGCAAACGGGGCCGGGAAGGTCGACAGATGAGGAGTTTTCTCGGTTTCCACACTTCTCACCCTTGTCCGCATGAAAGGCTTCCTTGCCATCCTGATAGTCGTTTCCACCCTCGCTGCCGCCTGGTTCACCTATGATCCCTACCTTCGTCCCTTGGTCGAACGGATCACTGGAGGGACCCCGATGACGGACGACAATCGTGTCATTACCGGAAACGGCGAACCCGCGAAGCCAGCCACCGCCGTCCCGGCGAAACCGGTTCAAACGGTTTCAACCACCAGTGCCCCCACGACCACAGGCCTTGCCTCAAGAGACGCGAGCTCACCCAAGTCAGCCACCGCGCCAGCCACAACGCCGCTTTCGGAGCTTGATGCCGCACTCGAAAAAAAATACCCGATGCCGGACATTCTCCCGCTTCTGACCATCGTCGACCAGTGGAGAAATGTCCCGCCCAACGCGTTTCCACGGGAAGTGACAGCGACGGAAACGATTCCCTTCCAACTCGTCATCAATGGCCAAGCCGTGGGATCGAGCAACGTCGCTCCGGGCACTCCCTTGAAGCCCGTGCGCCTCGAAGGTGAAGACCTCACCGTCGCCTCGCTCGCGAACCCGGCGATGAGCACACGCGTTCCGGTGGCAAAGACCGATTTCAAACAACGAATCGAGGCCCGCTATGATCAATTCGTCGAAACCAAGACCAAGGAAGTCGGAGCGAAGCGCGCCCGCGCGCGGCAGATCGTCGCCGCCGATCCTTCGAAGCTCGCGGCCCTCACTGGCAAAGGCATCGCCGCCGCGCCGACCCTCGACGCTGGCGATCCCCGCTTCGCCGCCGTCAAGTCCAGCCTCAGCGCCGGGGAGGCGGCAAGCGTCACGCTTGAGGAAGCCACTTCCTTCGAGTGGAACGGTTCGGAGAAGGTCGGCGGCGAATTCGCCGGCTCCTATGACACCGTGACGGTGCATTTTCAGGTGGCGACGATCTTCGGGAGATTCCCGGTGGAATACAAGGCACTGCTTCGCGGTGGCAGGGTGCATGCCTGGATCGACCCCATCACCGAGGAGCGGATCTGATGAAACCGTCGCTCTTCGCCTGCCGTGTAGTCGCAGCCTGCTTCGTCACGATCACCCCGCGGCTGTTCGCGGACGGGCCCATCACCCCGATCGTCAGGGCCTTGCCACCAGAGAATGGTGTGCCCGTGCCGCCTGAACTGGCACGAACCCTTGGCGATCGAGTGGCGGGCTTCACCGATCGGATCTGGGAAGTCGATCAGAAACGTCACGTCGCCGATGCCGCGGTGCTCGTCAAAGCGGTCGACTTCGCCCTCAAGCACGGCGAATTTTACTCGCCGAAGGAGTTTCCCCTCGCCAAGGATCTTCTCGATCTCGCCGATGAACGGATTCAAGCCCTCGACGAAGGCGGGTTGCTCCCGTGGCTCAAGGAACGAGGGTTGGTCGTCCGGGGCTACCAATCGTCGGTCGACGACTCCTACCAGCCATTCGGCCTCGAGATTCCGGAAGCGCTCGATCTATCCGAACCCGTCCCCCTCCTCGTCTGGTTGCACGGTCGCGGGGACAAAACGACCGACCTCCACTTTCTCAGCCAATGTCGGAAAAAGAGCCAGGCCTTCGGGGGATTCTACAAGGACCAACGGGAGGCGATTGTTCTTCATCCGTTCGGGCGCCATTGCCTCGGTTGGAAGCATGCGGGTGAGATCGATGTCTTCGAAGCGATCGCGGCGGTGATGGCCGACTATCCCATCGATCCCGACCGCATCATTCTCGCAGGCTTTTCCATGGGCGGAGCGGGGGCATGGCATCTCGGCGCCCATTACCGTGACCGCTTCTGTGGCGTGCATGCCGGGGCCGGTTTCGCCGAAACCAAGGAATACAACAAGCTGACGCCCGACCGATTTCCTCCCGACTACGAGCAGACCCTCTGGAAGGTCTATGATGTGCCAAACTACCTCGGAAACTTCCTCAACGGACCGCTCCTCGCGTATTCCGGAGCGAAGGATAAGCAGAAGGCCACTGCCGACCTGATGGAGCGCGAACTGGCGACGATCGGCCACGCCTTGAAGCATATCGTCGCGCCGGAGACCGCGCACCAATACACGCCCGAGGCCGTCGCCGAGATCCGGACCTGGATGCGGGATTGTTGGCAGGCTGGACGCCGCCTGCCCGCCTCCACAATCCACTGGCAAACCCCGACCTTGCGATACGGAGTCTACGATTGGCTCCGTCTCACCGGTCTCGAATCGCATTGGAAGGAAGCGAAGGTGGAGGCTCGGTGGGATCGCAAGAGTCGCACCATCACGCTTTCGACCCAGAATGTGACCGCGCTGGAGCTCGCGCCCGGCCCGCCCCATGACCTTTCCGGTGAAACTCTGACCCTCGACGGACAAACCCTTTCCGTTCAAGCTCCGGGGTTCCCCGTGAATTCGCTATCTTTCGTCCGGAGCGAGGGACGCTGGTCGTGGGGGACACCGGATCGCAGCGCAAAGCGTCCGGGCCTGCAGGGCCCGATCGACGACGCCTTCATGAGTCGATTTCTCGTAGTGCCGCCCGATCACCGACCGGCTTCCCCCCGCTTCGCCCGGTGGGTCGATTTCGAACTCGATCATTTCCGCTCCCGCTGGCGGGCCCTGATGCGGGGCGAACTACCGGAAAAAACCGCCGACGAACTCGACGCAGACGACCTGCGTGATGCCAACCTCGTTCTCTGGGGAGACCCTGAATCGAATCCAATGATTGCAGAGATCGCCTCGAAGCTGCCGATCGATTGGAAGGAAGACTCTTTCACCCTTTGCGGCAACTCCTACCGGCGTGATGCCCACCTCCCCGTCTTGATCTTCCCGAATCCCCTCAACCCCGATCGCTACGTCGTCTTGAACAGCGGACTGACCTTCCGGGAAGGGCACGACAAGACGAACTCCCTGCAGAATCCCAAGCTCCCGGACTGGGCCGTGATTGGTCTCGATCGCGATCCCAACGCCCTCGCCCCCGGCAGGATTGAAGCGGCAGGATTCTTTAACGAACAGTGGAAGTAATTGTCCAAATGTCCACGCTCCCCTGCTCTGGGCACGATTATCGCTATTTGCTTGGCCGCTGGAAAGAAGTCTGCCAGGCCTCGGGACTCCGCTGCGAGACGATCTGCGAAGTCGGGGACCTCCCGGTCTTGAAGGTGGAAAATGCGGCGTCGGCGTCGGGAGACCTGGGCGGACTCTATGTGAGCGCCGGAGTCCACGGCGACGAGTGCGCTCCCGTCTGGGCGCTGCTCGATTGGGTCGCCTCGAGGCCGCTGATCCTTCGCGAAAAACCTGCCGTCTTGTTCCCGTGTCTCAATCCGGCAGGCCTCATCGGGAACACCCGGCACGATGGAACGGGAGTCGATCTGAACCGCTCGTTTGCCGACACCTCCCATCCGGTGATCGCGGCATGGCAGCAGGCCGTCTCCGGACGCCGGTTCGACGCGTCCATCCATCTCCACGAGGATTACGACGCGACCGGCATCTACCTCTACGAGCTGACCCGAAACGAGTCACTAGGCGACCAACTGCTCTTCGCCTGCGAAGCTCATCTGATCCGAGATCCCGCGGCCGTCATCGACGGCTCGGACTTTCAGAAGGGCCTCCTCGTCCGCACGACTGGAATCGAACAAGTCGTCGAAGAGCAGCTGGGCGGCGGATACCCCGAGGCCATCGTCCTTTTCTTGAAACACGCGGAGGTCAGTTACACCTTCGAAACGCCGAGCGAGGCGGACCTTCTCCGGCGCATCGCAGCACACCGGGCCTTCCTCGAGGCGGTCGCAGAGGGGATGGCCTGACTCATCGGGCGTTTCAGGTTCCCTCCTCGCGTGAGCCGGAAAGAAAAACGGCCCGGAAAACCGGGCCGCTTTGGGAAAGAGCTTGGTTGCACCGGTTCGGTTCAGTGGTTGAACATGAATTCTTTCGAATTCAGCACCGCCCAGAAGACATCGTTGAGCACCAGCTCGCGTTGCGCCTTGTCTTCACCCACGCCGGCCAACTGGGCCATTAGCTGCTTGGTTTCTTCGGCGGTAGGTTTGCGGCTGAAACTGCGGATATAGATTTCCTCGATGACCTGCTCGGGACTCTTCCCTTCGGCAATGAGACGCTTCACAAGACCGCCCGCTTCAACTTTTTGAGTCACGGCCGGCCCGTTCAGAAGATGCAGCGCCTGTGAAAGACTGGGGTCCATTTTCACCTCGCACGAGCAAACCGTCTCACGGGTGGCCCGACCAAAGGTGGTAAGGAAGTAGTCCGTCGTGTTCCCATCGGCGATCTGAACCGCACGCGATCCGAGAGGCAAACCCGTAAACTTGTTCTTCGTTTCCGTCACCTGGGTGAGGGTGTCGAGCATCACCTCGGCACGCTGACGACGGATGCGGGACTTCGCGAAGTTGTTCAGATCGTGCTCGTTCGACGGATTCGCCTTCGTCGTGCGCTGATAGGTCGCGGAATTACAGATGTCGCGGACGAGCTGGCGGAAATCATACTCGTATTCTCCCTGAAACTTGAGGGCGAGGGCAGCGAGCAACTCCGGATTCGAAGCCGGATTGCTGATGCGGACGTCATCAACCGGATCAATGATTCCCACGCCGAGGAAGTGAGACCACACCATGTTGGAGATGTTCTGTGAGAAGTAGAGGTTCTGAGGGGAAGCCATCCACTGCGCCACGACCTCACGGCGATCCTTGCCGGTCACATCAGGAATGTCCCCTCCAAGAAATTTCGGAGGCATGTTCCGCCCACCGACCAAGTGCTTCACCTCGCCGCTGCCACGGTTGTAGACAATCTGCTCGCGGGGATCGACCCCCTCTTTCCGGCCGATCTGGGCAAAGAAGGCGGCCCAGCTGTAATAGTCGTTCATCGTCCACCGGTCGAAGGGGTGGTTGTGGCATTGGGCACACTGGAGTCTCATGCCCATGAAAACCTGGGCAACGTTTTCCGAGAGCTTAAGAGTGTCTCGTTCGACCTGATAAAAGTTGGTCGCCGGGGTCGCGAAGCTGCCGCCTTCGGAAGAAAGCATGTCGATGACGATTTCGTTGAAGGGGCGATTCGCAGCGATCTGGTCGCGAAGCCAGCCATTGTAAAGAAGGGAGGCCTTGTAGGAAATCCCGAGCCCAAGGTTCGGGTTCGAACGAATCTGGAGCAGCTCCGACCACTTCATCACCCACATCTCTGTAAACTCCTTGCGCTCGAGGAGTTCGTCGATTTTTCTCGATCGCTTCCCAGGATCCTTGTCAGCCATGAAGGAATTGTATTCCTCGACCGTCGGAAGAAGACCGACCACGTCGATGTAGACGCGGCGAAGAAACTCCTCGTCGGTGCAAGTAGCAGAGGGCAGGATCCGAAGTTTGTGGAGCTTGTCGTGGACAAGTCCGTCGATGTAGTTGTTCTCCGGCATCTTGGGCCGGGTGTATTCCAGATCCTCCGGAATCACGATGGCTTGGATTCCGACGGTCTGGGTGTCGTAACGAGCCATGATGAAAGCCTCGCCACGCTTTCCGGCAGTGATGAGGCCCTGAGGCGAGACGGCAGCGGTCGGCTCGTTGTTGGTCACGAAAACGGCGAGACCGGTAACATCCCGGTCATGCCCATCCGAGAACTTGCCGCGCACCGTCAGCTGCTGCGTTGCCCCGGCTCCCTCAAGGACGAGCTTCGGCGGGTAGAGGTGCAGCGAGAGCAGCGTCGGAACTTCCCCGGCGGGACGCTTGGTGGCTCCATTGGCGATCCACTCGACCATGGTTTTGTAGGCGTCGCTGCCCTTCTCAAAAAGTTTGCCGCCAGTATGGGGAACGGCCTCGACAGATTTCTCCACGAGGAGAGACTCCTCCGGAATCGCCAGGTTGATGCGATACCCCGCCATTTCCCGGGTGAGGCGGTAGTGATCTCCTTCGGGATCGTAGCCGAAAAGAGAGAGCATGAAACCATCCTGACCGCGCGCCGACCCGTGACAGGCTCCGATGTTGCACCCTTCACTCATGAAGACGGGCATCACGTCGAGGTGGAAATCGATCGGTCGGTCCACAGAGGATTCCTTCACCGTCACGGGAATCGTAACGGTTTGGTCCGCCACTTCGACATGCAACTCAGTGGATCCATCCTTTTTCGGGATGAAATGGTTGCGGGACTTGTAGCCAACGAGAGTCGGGTCAGCAAAACGAAAGGTGGCGTTGGCGGTGACGTCGACAGTGGTGTCATCCTCGTAGGTGGCCATGACGACGACGGATTGGTTGTCGCGGGCCTTCTCGAGCACGATGTCCTCCGGGAAGGCCTCCACCTTCACCAGCTTTTTCCCCTGGTCCTTGAGGGGTTCCGCGCCCTTGAAGTCCTCCTCCTTGCGCGCGACCAAAGTCAATTCCTCGGGCCAGACCGCACCTTCCGAGATCCACTGCCGCAGCTTGGCAATTTCACCCTCGTTGAGCGTGCGTCCCTTTGGAGGCATCACATCGGAATCGTCCGCTGGAAGGGTGACCAGCTCGATCATGAGCGACTCATCCGGCTTGCCTTTGACCAGCGATGGCCCTCCCTCGCCGCCCGCAAAAAAATGCGAAGCCTTGTCGAAGCGGAGATCCGCCTTCGCCTCATCGGCGTTGTGGCAGCCAACGCAATGGAATTCGAGGATCGGCTGAATGTCGCTGACGAAATCGATCTTGGACTCTTGGCCGCGGGCAAAGACCACGCCAAGGAGGGAAATCAAACCGAGGAGGAGGGATCGAACGTTCATGAGGTGGGAAAGGTTGGACACCCGGATCACGAGTGACGTTGAAAGCGATCGGTCAGGGAGCGGTTTTCTCTTTTTGAGCCTCGAGACGAAGCTGCTCCAGGCGAGAAAGAGGCTTCTCCTTCTTCTCCGCAGGGGCCGCCGGTTTCGCGGCAGGCGCGGGCGCGGCCGCCACCTCCTTGGGCTTCGGATCCACCCGGAAAACCGATCCCATCGCGAGACGATGCACGATGGGCTCGCCCTCACGCATCAGAGTGACCGTGCAAAAAACGCCCTTGTGCTGGCCAACGGGCGTCTTGTCCGTCGTCACGATCGGGAAAGAGAGCGCGTCCATGCCCGGCTTGAGGAGTTTCGGCTCGGCGGTGGAATGAGCCGGCAGACCGAAGAGCTGGACATCACCTCCGTCAGTGAAATCACGAAGCTGCTCGACCTCGGCAACCATCTCCACGGTTTCCCCCTGCTTGGCAGAGGTCATCGTCAGCTTCACATTCACATAGGGCTCCTCGACCGAGAGGCTGACGAAGGGGGACGCGTTGTATATCACGCCCTTGCCCCCGTCGGACTCGGCAATGACCGTGAGGTTCCACTGGTTGACCTCGGCGTTCTCATTCGCATTGAGCTCGTAGTCGATCTCGGTGGCCTTCTCGTCGAAGATCATGGTGGCCGGGCTGGAAACCCCGGGAGGAAGCCAAGGGAAACGCACGGTGATGCGCTTGTCGTAGCCGTCCTTGCGGTGGGCGCGAACTTTCAGCTTCATCGATCCATTGCGAACGATGGGCACCTTCGGCTGATCAATCGTGACCGAGAATGGAGCCGCCTCGGCGACCGCGACGGGCAGCTTGCTGAAATTCCGCGTGTAATACGGCACGCCGTTCTGCGGACCCCTCACCAGATCGAGCGTCTGGATGAACCTGCCGGATACCGGCTTGTCCCCCTCGGCCGCTTTCACAACCAGTTCATACAATCCCCCGCCGATCGGGGCGTCTGGGGTGGCTTTGAGGAGAATCGGAAACTGGGACACGCTCTTCGCGACCGATCCCGGCACGACCGAGACGCCCGCAGGAAGAGCGGGCATCTCGAATTTCAATTCGCCAGCAACGCCCTTCCTCGCCGTGTTCACGACCATGGCGTAGTAACCGCCCTGGGGTATGTTGAACTGCTTCATGTGCTGGAACTCGTTCCGGATCATTTCCGGCATCGTTACATCGATGGTCGGCGGGGGAGAGATCGTCTCGATGCGGTAGACGAAATCGGCGCCCCCGCGGGAGAGCATGTCGTTGATGCGCACGAAATAGTCACCGTCGGCGGGAGCCTTGAAGTCAACCCGTCCGTCCTTCGTTCCGTCAGCGTCGTCACTCGAGCCCATCGAGCCCATCTTTTCATTGTAGACGGTCAAGACCGGATCCACGGGAGACCCGATCGAGTTTGCGAAGACGCGGAATTGGAAGGACTGATCTTTCTTTGCGGTGAATCGGAAAAAGTCCACGTCCCCCTCAGCCTGAAGGATCCCGTTGAGTGCGATCGGCAGCGAGCCAACCGACTTGGCCACTTCGGTTTGGGTGTTGTTCGGCTCGGTTTCCAGCGCGTTCTCGAAGGGACTCAGGCGCACCTTGTTCGGCGAGGGTGGAAGGAGGCCCTCGTTCGGGGCGAAAACACCAAAAAGATCATCATCCGCCGACACCGGCAGTTTCACCTTCGCTTGGTAAGTTCCCTTCACATCCCCGAGAAGGGAGAATTCCATTTCGCTTCCAGCCTTGCCGCCTGCCGGATAGATCGCGGTGGGTCGGGGGAAATTTCCGATATGGGCACGATAACGACCACGTCCTTGGTAAGCAGAGTCCCGCACCTCAACGACGTAGTCGCCATCCTCCGGTGCCAGGATCGAAAGAACGGACTCCTGTTTGAGCAAGGCAGATCCATCCGCTGAGGCGATTTCAAATCGGTCCTTGTTCAGGATCGAGACATAGGGATCGATCGCGATGTTTTGCGGAATGTTGTTAATCCGGAGGCCTTCGACTTCAACCGAGATGCGTTCCCCTTTTTTCACGCTGATCAGATAATAATCAGTCTCCTCGGGCTTTGCCTCGGCCTCGATCGTCACGTTCATCGGGATCTTCTGCGGCGCAGCGAAATCGTCATTCGGCTCGACTTCGTCTTGATTGGGGAACTGCGAAACCCAGAAATTCCGCGCGAAGCTGATCCCGCTGCGGCAACGGACGCGGAAATGGTGCTCACCAAGTCGGCAATCGGGAGCGATCACGAGAGTCACCTCCACCTTCTTGTCGTCCACAACCTTCAAGTCCTTGAAGCCCATGCCCGGCTGATGGAAAAGGATCTCCTCCGCGTCGGAGAGCCGGTTACCCATGATCACCACCTTCACCTCCGCCCCAGCTTTGCCGCCACGGGGGATGGACGTCGAGAAATCGGGCGAAGCGGCGTTCAGAATTCCTCCGGATAAGACAAGTGCCGACAACCCGAAGGCCGCCAGCACTCGCTTGAAGAGAATTTTGGAAGCCGCACTCTGAGGATTCAGAATACGTTTCATGGCAGAGATCAAAGGGAAGGGATCAGGCGGTGCGTTTTTCGATGATGTCTTCGATGACACTGCCGCCGTCGATGATTTCAATCGGACGGGGCCCGGGTGCCACCAGCTCCTTGTCGGCATTGATACCGAGCTGGGCATAAACGGTCTTGGCGAAGGACTCGACGCCGACCGGATTTTCCTCGGGCTCGGCCGCGAGGGAATCGGAACTACCGTAGACAAAACCACGCTTGATCCCACCACCGGCCAACATCGTCGAGAAGACCTTCGGCCAGTGATCACGACCGTCGGTCTTGTTGATCTTCGGCGTGCGTCCAAACTCGGAGGACACCATGACAATCGTTGAGTCAAGGAGACCGCGCTCGTCAAGGTCGGTAAGCAGGGTCGCCAGAGCCTGGTCGAAGGCCGGGACCTGACTGGCAATGCCCTGCTGGATACGATCGTGCATGTCCCAAGAACCGTAAGTGAGCGTGACAAGGCGCACCCCGGATTCCACAAGGCGACGAGCGAGCAGCATTCGCATGCCCGCTTGATTACGACCATAGCGGTCTTTCATCTTGTCCGCCTCCTTCTGGAGATCGAAGGCCTCCCGAGCCTCGGCGGAACCAATCAGGCTGTAGGCTTTCTGGTAAAAGCTGTCCATCGCGTCAATGCTGTCGGCCTTCTCCATGTTGCGGAAATGGCTGTCGACCGCCTCGAGGATAGTGCGACGACGCTCAAAGCGGGCATTGTCGACACCGCTGGGGAGGGTGAGATCGCGAACGGTAAAACCCTTGTCGGCCACCGGATCACTACCAACCGAGAACGGGCCATACATCGAGCTGAGGTAGCCCGTTCCAGCGAACTCGTTCGGGACATTCGGAATGCAGACGTAGGGAGGAAGATTCTTCCGGGTTCCGAACTCGTGGGAAATCACCGATCCAAAACTGGGATACTTCAGGGCCGGGCTCGGACGGTAGCCGGTGAACATGTTGTGGGTGCCGCGCTCGTGGGCAGCCTCGCCGTGCGTCATCGAGCGAATGACCGTCATCTTGTCGGCAACCTTGGCAAGATGCTTGAAATTTTCGCTGAACTGAATGCCGTCGACGTTCGTGTTAATCGCGTTGTAGGGTCCACGATATTCCACCGGGGCAAAGGGCTTCGGATCCCAGGTCTCCTGGTGGGCAGAGCCCCCGGGGAGGTAAATGTGGATCAGGGACTTGGCGACACCCTCCTTTGACTCGTAGAACTTGGCTTGAGCACGGGCCTCAACCTTGAGGAGCTCGGGGAGCGATAGACCAAGACCGGCGGCAAAGCCAACCTGCATGAACTCCCGGCGATTCGCCGAGCCATTGCTGAGAAATCCTGAACAGCCTTTCATAGTATTTGAGATGGTTTCGTTATCTTCCGTCAAACTCGACTCCCCGTAGGATATCACAAGAGACGCTTTCGCGTAGAACCGCTCTGCGGGAAAGTAAGGGGGCCATTTCGGGCCATTCCCTCGCCGCCTTTTCGTGATACGATTCCGGGAGACGGAACGGGAAAAGCATCGTATCATTTGACAGCATTTCGAGGAAAATTTGGCAGGGTTCGCCATTCCCGGCAACCCAGCCCCCTTCCTTCCTCCTTCAACCAGACTTGCCCACACAAATGAAGCACGCCCCTCATTTCGCCGCCGTCCTCCTCCTCGCCTCCGGCGCTCCCGATTTCCTCACCGGAGCGGATGCGGTTGCGAAAAAAACCTTTGCCGACGACGTCTTCCCGATTCTAGACGCGAAGTGCTTGAGTTGTCACAACACCGACGAGGCGAAGGGCGGCCTCGATCTCGCGAGCTACGCGGCCACACTGGCCGGCGGATCGGGCGGCGCGGTGGTAGTGTCCGAGGATCCGAAAAGTTCGAGGTTGTTCACCCTTTCGGCTCACCTCGAGGAGCCGGTCATGCCCCCGAAGGGCTCGAAGATGACCGAGGCCGAGTTGAAGATCCTCTCAGAATGGATCGCCGGAGGTATTCTGGAAACGAAAAATTCCAAGGCCAAGAAATCCGACAAACCAAAGCTTGACCTCACCTCTGTGAGTGCTTCCGGAAAACCCGAAGGCCCTCCGCCAATGCCCGAGCACCTCATACTCGAGCCCTCGGTGTTCACGCCACGGCCCAATGCCGTTCCCGCCCTCGCACACAGCCCGTGGGCTCCGATCCTCGCTGTGGCAGGTCAGAAACAGATCCTCCTCTATCATTCCGCGGACTTTGACCTTCTCGGCGTCCTCCCCTACCCCGAAGGCTTTCCCCAGACCCTCAACTTCAGCCCGAACGGCGCCTACCTGTTCTGCGGAGGCGGCCGTGCCGGCAAGTCGGGCAACGTCGTCGCCTGGGATATCAAGACTGGCGAGCGCGTCATCGAGGTCGGCAAGGAATTCGACATTGTCCTCGGTGCCGACGTCTCTCCGGATCTGAAGCACGCCATCATGGGCGGGCCGGGTCGGGTGATCAAACTTTGGGACACCGTGACGGTCGAGCAAGTCAACGCGGTCAAGAAGCACACCGACTGGCTCCTCTCGGCCGCCTACAGCCCGGACGGCGTGATCTACGCCACGGGAGACCGCAACGGCAACCTCTACGTCTGGGAAGCGGCCACCGGCTACGAATTCTACACGCTGAAGGGGCACACGCTCGCGGTAACCGATCTCGACTGGCGCATGGATGGAAATGTGCTCGCGTCCAGCAGCGAGGACGGTCAGGTGATCCTCTGGGAAATGATCAACGGCACCCAGGTCAAAAAGTGGGCAGCTCACAGCGGCGGTGTCCAAGCGGTGGAGTTCGCACCCAACGGCAATCTCGCGACGGTCGGTCGGGACAAGACTCTCAAGCTTTGGAAGGGTGACGGGACCGCCATCAAAACCATCAACGCCTCGGAGGATGTCGTCCTCAGCGTCGCTTACAGCGAGGACAGCAAGCGGGTCTACAGCGGGGACATCTTCGGAAACATCAAGGCCTGGGATGCCGAATCGGGTGTCGAACTCGCCAGGATTGATCCCAATCCTCCCCCGATCGACCAACAACTCGCCTACTCCGAAAAACGCATCGGTGAATTGACCGGCCAATTGCCGAAACTCGAGGAAGGCGTCAAAGCCGTCTCAGTCGAGCTGGCGGCCGCCCGCACCGCCCTTGCCGAAGTGGACAAGGCGATCACGACCGCGACGCAAGCCCGCGATGCCCAGAAGGCGCAGGCAGCGAAGCTCGACGGTGCCATTAAGGCCATTGTCCCGCAGCTTGAAAAGCTTCAGCAGGAGGCCGATGCGAAGAACGCGGCCGTCAAGACCCTCACCGATGCGAGCAACCAGGCCGCCGCCGCGCTCAAGCCCCAACAGGATGAAGCGACCCGCCTCGTCGCCGAAGCCACCAGGCGGGAGACCGAGTTCCAAGCTGCCAAAGCCTCGCTCGACGTCGCCAAGGCCGAAGCCGCCAAGCCCGTTCTGACTGGGGAACAAAAGGCGCAGCACGATTCCCTCGCCGCTGCCCATGCCGCCGCCGCCAAGGCTCGCGAAACCGCCGACGCCCTCGTTGCAGCGAAGATCGGCGAACAAAGCGCCGTCGCCGCCCAACTGACCGAAGCCCAGACGGTCTCGACCGCCGCCACCGCCAATGCCACCCAGGCCAAAGCTTCGGCTGACGCCGCCCAAAAAGTTGTCGCCGACGCCACCGCCGCCAAGGCCCAAGCCGATGCCGCCCTCGCTACCGCGTCCCAAAATGGCCAGACTCCCGCCCCGGCGATCGTCCAGGCCCGAGACGCCGCCACCGTTCGCCTCGCCGAGACCACCAAAGCCCTGCAGTCCGCCGCTGCGGCTCTCGCCGCAGCCGATGGAACGCGCAACCAGGCCGCTGGAGTCGTGAAGCAGGTCGAAGCCAAGGCCGCCCAAGCGGCTGCGGCTCTCGCTGCCGCGAAGCAGGATCAGACAGCCAAGGCGGATGCCCTTGCCAAGGCCGACACCACCTTCAAACCGCTTCGAGACGCCGCCGCCGCTGGCACCGCCCGCCTCCAGAAAGCGCAGGCCGACGCCGCCGCGAAGACCGCCGCCTTCGCCCAGGTCGAAAAAGCGCGCAACGATGCCAAGACCGTCGCCGATCAGGCCAATGCCAAGGTCGCCGCGAGCAACGCCGCGATCGCCAAAAGGAAAACCGATCTCGCCACTGGCACCGCAGCGGCCGCCGCCGCCGGAACCGCTTTGGCCGCGAAACAGAAGGAACTGAACGATGCCCGCACCCAGCTCGCCGCCGCCCAGACCGAAGCGAAGAAAGCCGAAGACGCTCTCGCCGCCGCGACCAAGCAGAAGGAGGGTGCCGCCGCCAAGGTGACCGCCATCGTCGCAAAAGAAGCCGAGACGAAAAAGTCGATCGAACAGGCCAAGACCGAGCTTGCCAGCACCCAGTTCCTCCAGCGCAAGTGGCAGGCCGCCGCGATCAACCTCAGCGCCTATAAAGAGTCCGAGAACCTCGATGACATGGCCGCCAAGCTCGGCGACATGATGGAAGAGGAAACCGTCGCCAAGCAAGAGGCTGAAACCGCCGCCAAGGCGCGCGCCGAGGCCGAGGCCACCCTCGCCTCCGCGAACAAGACCGTCGCCGAAGGTAACGCCGCCCTTCAAGACAAATCCACCAGCGTGCTCGAGCGCGCCCTCGCCCTCGTCTCGAGCCGTGCCGTCGCCGAACTGCGTCAGGAAGCCATTCAGGAGACCACCTCCGCTGCCGTCGATCCCGGCATCGCCAGCGATCTTCCCGCCGATCCCGGGGTGATGCCCGAGACCACAGTGGAGAAAATCAAGGTTGCCGCCGAAACGCTTTCCTACAAGACTCCCGAGGAAATCGGCAACGAAGTCGCCAGCCTCAAGAACCGCCTTTCCGAGCTCGAGCAATTCCTTTCCAGCACCTACGTCGAAGCGACCAAGACCAAGAGCACGGTCATGACTGCCGACCAGGTCGCCCGCGAAACGCCCAAGGTCATCGCAGAGCGGACCAAGCTCGAGCAGGACGCCGCCCGCGAACTCGCCGAAGCCGAGTCCGAGCGCAAGCGCCAGGAAGAAGCCCTTGCCGCACAGAAGCAGCGCATCGAGGAGCTGCGCGCGAAGTATCTGGCGACGCTGCCGAAGCGCGAGGGGTGAAGGGTAAAGAGAATCGCGCTCGTCAGCTCCACCCGCCCGATTGCCGGTGCGGGGACAGTGCAAGGTTGAATCACGTCGCGTCAAAGACGCGCCACCGTTCATTCCGAGCAATACCCCCTTCCCCGTTTGTAGAGAGTCAGGGCGATGGAATTGCGGGGCTTCTCGGTCATTTTCAGTCGCTTCACGCTGTGCCAACTCGATGCGGTTCTCGCGAAGCCATAAGCCGAATTCGGAGCAAAGCGATTGGTCTTCACCTCGACGAATCGGTCGCCCTCCTTGACGTGGAAGGTAGTCCCCAGATGCCGCTGGGTCTCATCCTCCGGGAGGGAGGATTGCATCGTCGCCACCTTGTCCGCGATACCGGGGTGGACGCCGATCGCGCAGCCGCCGAAGTCGCGATAGAGGATTGCTACCGGCGTGAGGATTCTCGTCGGTGCCCCATCACGACCGGTTGCTTCACGATGCTTGAGCGGGTGATCGCATTCGCCGGGCGGCAGGTGGGCAAGGATGGATCCGCGTATCGTGACCTCGATCATGGGATCTCCGAACCCGACTCGTCCGGCGATACAGCGGCCACCACCGAAGCACCGACCGGACCATCCTCCCGATCTAGGTGGCTCACCCTGCCCGCTTCGACGAGCTCGGCAAATCCTTCGGCGCCGCCCAGTGCTCCCGGTAGTCGCGGTGCAGCCCCTTCGAAGCCTCCGCATCACCGGAAAAGGTCTCCGCGACCGGATCAAAATGGAGGACCCTTCCCGTCTTCCACGCGAGGTTGCCGAGATGGCAGAGCGAGGAGGAATAGTGGTTTGTCAGGATCCCGGCGTGGAGATCCTCCGCCTTGCCCTCGCCGCGCACGACGCGCAGGAAATTTTCATGGTGACCGGCGAGATCGACCCCGTTGGATTCGATCGTTTCGATGAGCTGGTTTTTCGGCCCGAAGATCTGCCAGCCCTTCGCCTTGCCACCGATGACGTAGCCATCCGTCCCATACCAGGCGCAGCCGTTTTCATGGCCGTCCTGCACATAGGGACTCCAGATGCGCTGTTCGAAGACGAGCTGTTTCGACTTTTTCCCCGGTTCGTGATATTCGAAGCCACAGTAGAGGGTGTCGGGCCATTGCTGGTCGTCCTCGAAAAAGAGTTTGCCGCCCATCGCGTGGATCACGTCGGGATGGCGCTCCACCCCGAGTCCCCATCTCGCGATGTCGATGTCGTGGACACCGTCGTTGCCGAAGTCGCCCGCTCCGAAATGGAAGAACCAGCGCCAGTGCGCGGGATGGTAGGTTTTCTTGAAGGGCACCTCCGGCACCGGACCGAGCCAGAGATCATAATCGAGCGAGGCAGGCGGCGCCGAATCCGGCTGCACGCCGTGATCGGCGCGCTTCTGGCTGTTCCACGCCTTCGCCACGAGGATCTCGCCGATCACGCCTGAGCGGAGTTTTTCGATCACCGTCCGCACATGACCCGTGCTGCGGCTCTGCGTCCCGACCTGGATCGCGACGCCGTTCCGCGCCGCCGCTTCGATGAGGAGACGGCCCTCGCGCACATTGTGAGAACAAGGTTTCTCGACGTAAACGTGCTTGCCTGCATCCGCCGCAAGGATCGCGCCGGGGGCATGCCAATGATCGGGCGTGGCCATGAAGCAGGCCTGCACGCCGTCGTCATCGAGCGCCCGCCGCAGATCCTGCGCGACCTGCGGCTTTTGACCGGTCAATTCCTCCACCGTCTTCGCCGCAGCGGCGGCGCGTTCCTGGTCCGTGTCGATGATCCAGCGGAAATCGACGTCCTTCCGCTGGCAGAGGGTGCGGACGTGATTCGATCCCATCCCGCCCGTGCCGATCACGGCAAGGCTGATGCGATCGGAGGCGGCCCGCACCGCCGGACTCCACGCGAGCCCGGCGGCGGCGACGGAGGCGGTCTTCAAAAACTGGCGGCGGTCACGGCTGGCACGGGGCGTTTTCATGGGCGGCGAAATCAGACTCCGCGATCGTGCCCGAACGCCCTCCGACCCGTCAATCCCCCGCCGGGACGCATTGCAGCCAGCGGGTCGAGCATCCGCTACTCTGTCGGCGCTCCCTTTTCTCCCGTGAGATGCTTCAACAAGCTGTCCGCATAGCCATCGACCCGCGGCGCCGGCTTCCCGGGCTTGCGCGGCAACTGTCCGATCGCCTCCATCCGCGGAGCCGCGGCCTCGTCGAGGTAATCGAGCGCGTTCAAGGCGAGGATGGCCTCGAAGACATTCCCCTTCTCCTGGTCCGCCCGGGCGAGCAGAAAATCGAGGGCCTTTTCCCGGTCCGCCTCCGTCCCGAAACGCCCCAGCGATTCCGCGGCGACGATCGCGACACTGCCGCTGTCATCGCCGAGCGCCTCCCGAAGCGCTGCAGCCCCCGCCTCGAAGCCCGCCTGGCCGTGGATCAGCAATCCCGTCGCTCCCCAGTAGCGCACGCCGGAATCGGGACTCCCTAACAAATCCACGATCGCGGGGAGGTCCGCGAGCTTCCTCGAACTCGCGAGCCTCGCGGCGGTGAAGACCGCGTCGAAGTCATACCTCGCCGGATCCCGTGCCACTTCGTAGGGCGTCGAGCCGGCGGCTCGCGCATGGATCTCCGCCTCGGGGAGGAAACCGATGTCGCGGATCTGATGTTCCCACGATTCGTGCGCTTCGCGCAATTTCGCCAGCACCTCCGCATACTCCGGCGCCTCGGCGAGATTCACCACCTCGTCGCGGTCGTTCCGCAGATCGTAGAGTTCCTCCGCCGGCTTCTCCTCCCAGAAATGCGACTGGTCTTCGTTCAGCTTGCCTTCATCGAACAAACCCCGCCACACCCGCGTCGTCGGAGTCTGGAACATGTAATCGATGTATTGACCGTAGATCCGGTGCGGCAGGTACTGCCTGAGATAAACAAAGCGGCCGTCCGTGACCGAACGGACCAGGTCGATCCGCTCGTCCATGCGACCGCGGAAGCCATAATTGAATTTGCGCCCGGGTTTCTCGAATTGCCCGGCAAAAGCGATGCCCTGCATCCACTCCTCCGGTTCGATCCCGGCGAGACTCAGCATCGTCGGAGCGAGATCGACGAAAGAGACGAGACGATCGCTCGTGCCCCCCACCGCGTAGTCATCCGGAGCGAGCGCCTTCCACTTTTCCGGCACATGCACGATCAGCGGCACATGCAGGCCCGAGTGATAAGGCCAGCGTTTGTTCCGCGGCATGCCGGAGCCGTGGTCGCCCCAGTAGAAGATGATCGTGTCGTCGGCGAGGCCCGCCTCTTCGATCTCGCGGAGACGGTCGCCGAGCTGGGCATCCATCATCGTGAGCCGGTCATAATATTGCGCCCAATCCTTGCGAACCTCCGGCGTGTCGGGATGGTAGGACGGCACCCGCACCTTTGCCGGGTCATGAAGGCGGTTTTCCTCCGGGATCGCATTCCGGATCTGCGATTCGTGGGACAAGGTCGAATTGAAAACCGCGAAGAACGGCTGCCCTTCGGCCCGGTTCCGCCAGTGGGCTTTGCCGCTGCTCTCATCCCAGACGTCGTCCGTCTTCACGAGGTTGTAATCCTCCTTCGACGCGTTCGTGCAGTAGTAGCCGGCCTCACGAAGGTAGGCGGGGAACAGTTTCATCCCCTCCGGCAACAAGGTCTGCGAGCGCATGTGCTCAGATCCCGTCGAAGGTGGATAAAGTCCCGAGATCACCGTTGTGCGAGCCGGAGCGCAGACCGGCGCGTTCGACCAGGCCCGCGTGTAGCGGAGGCCCTTGGCCGCGAGCGCGTCGAGATTCGGAGTCGTGGCATCCGAATCTCCATAGCAGCCGAGATGCGGTCCATTATCCTCCGAAGTGATCCAGAGGACATTCGGGCGCTCCGCCGCGTTCAGCGGCGCGGTGAGGAGGAGGATAAAGAGCGACCACTTCATGATTCAAGGGGGGGGAGTCGATCCGGATCGAGGGGAACGATCCCCCGTAAACGCCTCCCAACAAGAGAAGTTCCTTCCAATTCTGCCGAGGGCAGCAAAAACTGCCGCTTGAGTCGGTCCGCAAGCGATGCGAACCTTCGCCCTCCGTCCCCGTAGTTCAACGGATAGAACGAGGGTTTCCTAAACTCTAAATAGAGGTTCGATTCCTCTCGGGGACGCGGTTTCTCGCCGTTCGCATGGAAACCCGCAGGTTTGATTCCCGGCGTGGGCACGGGCCCAAAACGCAGAAAAGTCCGAGTGCGACTTGCGGCCAAACGATCGCTTCTTTGCAAGGTCTCTGACGCTGGCGCGTTTTCCGGCTCCGCCTCTGCTTCCTTCGGTGTCCTTAACGGTGAGGCAACAAGGGCGTTCGGCACGCCAGGATTCCGATCTTGCGGGAAAATCACGATTCCGATACAGTCCCCTTCCATGAAACCCACCGCCTTCGTTACCCTCCTCCTTTTTCTCGGCAACGTCTCCGTGTTTTCCCAGGAGGCTCGGCAACGGGAAGCCGCGGAGAGCGGCGGAACGAACAACCTCCCTCCCGACCCCTTCGGCGAAATCGGCGAGATTGAGAAAGCTCCCGACTTTTCCCGCCCCGTGGACCGTTCGCGCGGCTCATTTTCCCTTGATGCCAAGGACGGCACCTACGTTCCCGGAAGTCACTTCGCCAACTGGCTCTGGACGATGAAGGCGGAGCGCTGGGGCAATTTCTACGCGGGCTTGGTCTATGACTCCATGCGTCCGAAGCTCGGCGTGCAATTGAAGATCGGGGACGCGGCCGTCCTCAAGGGATACGCGCCCCGCACCAATCCCATCGAGGAGAACGAGCCCATGGTGATCGGATCCGTTTACCTGCCAAAGTCGGGAGAATACCCGGTCTCGCTCCTGACCGGCGACCAATCGAACGTGCCGGCCTTCAATGTGAAGGGCATCCTTTTCCGGCCCGCCCCCGAATCGGAGCCGCACGGCCAGTCGATCGACGGGCTGATTGAGCTCGAGGCCAAAACGGCCACCACCTACGCGGAAGCCCTCCGCTACGAACCAAAGCCCGAGAAGAACTGCCTCGGATTTTGGAAACACAAGGAGGATTGGGCGGAGTGGGTCTTCGAGGTGAGCGCACCGGGAACCTTCGAGGTGACTCTTCACTACGGCAACGGGGGCGGAAACGTCGGAAATCGCGCCGCCATCCTCGTCAACGAACGCACCCTCGAGTTCGACATCGCCGACACGGGCGGCTATCAAAATTGGAAAGAAGTGAAACTCGGTAAGGTGGAACTGAAAACACAGGGTGAGAACAAGCTCGCGATCGTTCCCCTCGAGTTGAAAGGCGCGGCCCTGATGGACGTGCGGAAAGTCGTCCTGCAACCAGTCAAATGATCGAACTGGCAGGGTCGCACCTCGAGGCGTCCGGGGCTCCCCCGCAGTCGCCTTCCCTCGGTCGGCTCGAATCCGCTTCGGGTCTGAGTCGCGTTTCCTCTTCCGTTCGTTACGGTTGACAGACCCACCCCCATCGTGCGCGCCGCCCACGACCTCCCCCTCGTTTTCCAACGGTGAAAAAAAAGTTGAAGGAGACTCCGCCCGCGACTCCTTTGGGCTTTCCATGAAACCTCACTCCGAACTGTTCGCCAAGGTCCTTTCCGTCTTCGCGGAGGAGGGATGGGCCTGCCATGAAGTTGCGGAACAGGAGGTGTTGCGGGCAGGATTCGAAGCGCATCACGCGCGAGTCGATCTCCACGTCCAAGTTTTTCCATCCCTTGCCGCGGTGTCGGTGGTTTCGGAGTCGCCGCGCACCTCGCCCAGCCCCGCGCACCGGGAACGCCTTGCCGAGCTGGCAATGCGGGTGAATCAAACACTCACGGTCGGAAATTTCGAACTCGATTGGGAGACCGGCCGCCTTCTCTTCCGGGTTTCGAACTTGTTCCCAGCGCCACAGGGAGACGCGAGAATCATCCGCGGTCTCGTCCATACCACGGTGGGGGAAATGGACCGGATGGCCCCCCTCGAGGCAATCGTCCTTCAGGCCGACGGAGCACGACTCGCCTCGCTCGATCTGACTGCACTTTTGGGCCGGGATGATCTTCTTCCGTCCATTCCGGCGGATCTCTCGCCAGCGTAATGGCCAAATTCGATCCAGAGTTGGACGAGATCTACGTTCTCAAGGAAGGGCGACGCTTGGGACCTTTCACGATCGAAAATCTTCTCGACGGGCTCGAGAGCGGAG